>Ga0208300_100044_pt1 | contig 159930 bp, 140 predicted proteins | sample 23_taG_FD_184096 | JGI IMG/M metagenome (GOLD analysis project Ga0208300, IMG submission 184096) | Marine viral communities from Cariaco Basin, Caribbean Sea - 23_WHOI_OMZ (SPAdes) (version 2) | ecosystem: Environmental > Aquatic > Marine > Oceanic | place: Caribbean Sea: Cariaco Basin...
GTCGCTGCTCTGATTATTGGTATTCACGATGTATTGGAGGCTTCATGCACAGTGCTCGTGATGTTGGCACTATAGCTAACGCCTTCGGGCGCTTTGATCAGTCAAAAGTATGATTTTGCTCTCACAGCTCGTTTACCGCCGGGTTTCGTCGCACAGAATCACTATAGACAACAATTTTGGTTGCAACCACTTTGGTTTTGGTGGTTTTTCTCGGCGCTTTACCCGGGGGTTTCCGGCATGGGGGAAGCACCGAGGAGGTGAATCTCTCTCCTCACAAATCCGGGCTTAGAGCATCTCGATAGCCATGGCGGTGGCTTCACCACCACCGATACACAGCGCTGCGATGCCTTTCTTTTTGCCGTAGCGCCGGAGGGCGTACATCAGGGTTACCAGCAGGCGCGAGCCGGTGGAGCCGACTGGGTGGCCCTGGGCGCAGGCGCCGCCGTGGATGTTGACTTTCTCGGGATCCAGGCCAAGCTCGCGGATTGGCATCATGGCAACCATGGCAAAGGCTTCGTTGATTTCGAACAGGTCGACGTCTTCCTTGCTCCAGCCGGTTTTACCGAACAGGGTTTCGATGGCGCCAACCGGGGCGCAGGTGAACTCGGAGGGATGCTGAGACTGGGTGCTGTGGCCGACGATGCGGGCCAGGGGCCTGAGGCCGCGTTTTTCGGCTTCGGATTCACGCATCAGAACGAGTGCGGAGGCGCCGTCTGAGATGGAGGAGGCGTTGGCGGCGGTTACTGTGCCGTCTTTGGCGAACGCCGGTCGCAGACTCGGGATCTTTTCGATGTTGGCGTTGTGGGGTTGTTCATCGTCTTCGACCACCACGTCACCTTTGCGGGTTTTTACGGTAACCGGGACGATTTCGTCCTTCAGCAGGCCCTCTTCGATGGCTTTCTTGGCGCGAGTGAGGGAGGTAATGGCGTACTCGTCCATTTCTTCGCGGGTGTAGCCTTTCTTATCCGCCATTTCCTGGGCAAAGGCGCCCATCAGCCGACCGGTTTCGGCATCTTCCAGGCCATCCAGGAACATGTGATCCTGCGGCGCCTGGCCCGGCCCCATGCGGTAACCGCCGCGGACACCCTGCAGGATGTAGGGAGCGTTCGACATGCTCTCCATACCACCGGCGACCACGATGTCGTTGCTGCCGGCCTTGATGAGGTCGTGGGCGAACATGGCGGCTTTCATACCGGAGCCGCAGAGTTTGTTGACGGTGGTGGCGCCGGTGCTATCCGGAAGACCCGCCTTACGCATGGCCTGCCGGGCCGGCCCCTGTTTCAGACCAGCGGGCAGGACATTACCCATGATCACTTCCTGCACATCGGCAGGCTGCAAGCCGGCACGCTTCACCGCCTCGGCGATGGTGATGGCCCCCAGGTCAGTGGCGCTAACATCGGCCAGGCTGCCCTGAAAACCGCCCATGGGGGTGCGGGTGCCGCTTACGATGACTACATTGTCTGTGCTCATTCTGAATCTCTCCTGAAAGTGGGGTCAGATGAAAATGGGGTCAGATGAAAATTTCATCTGACCCCATTTTCATCTGACCCCGATTTCACGGTTTGTGGGGTGCTTCGAGGTATTCCCGGGACTGCATTTCCAGCAGGCGGGATTCGGTGCGCTCGAATTCGAAGCTCAGGCGGCCTCCGGTGTAGAGTTCGGTGATGGGGGCGGCGGCTGAGATGATAACCTTGACGTTTCGGTCGTAAAATTCGTCAATCATGTTAATGAAACGGCGGGCCTGGTCGTCTTTCTCTTTGCCCAGCACGGGCACGTTGCTGACGATGATGGCGTGGAACTGCCGGGCCATTTCGATGTAATCATTCTGGCTGCGGGGGCCGTCGCAAACGTCTTTGAAATCAAACCAGACCACGTCGTCCGCGTGGGCCTGGGCCGGGATTTTGCGGCCGTTGATTTCCATGGTTTTACTGTGTTTCCCGGCTTCAACCGCCAGTCCATCAAAGCTTTTCCGGAGGCTGACGTCTGCTTCCTTATCCAGGGGCGAGTGGAACAGCTCCGCCTGCTCGAGGGTTCGCAGGCGGTAATCCACGCCGCCGTCAACGTTGACCACATCCGTGTGCTTTTTGACCAGCTCGATGGCAGGCAGGAACCGGGCCCGCTGGAGGCCATCCTTGTACAGGCCATCCGGGACGATGTTGGAGGTGCACACCAGGGTCACGCCCCGGCTGAACAGGCCGTCCATCAGGGTGGCGAGGATCATGGCGTCGCCGATATCCGAGACGAAAAATTCGTCGAAACAGATCACCCGGGTTTCGTCGGCGAACGTCCTGGAAACCAGCTCCAGGGGGTTCTTCTCGCCCTTGAGGGATTTGAGTTCGTTGTGGACACGCTGCATGAAGCGGTGAAAGTGAACCCGCATCTTGCGATTGAACGGCAGGGATTCGTAGAAGGTGTCCATCAGGTAGGTTTTACCGCGGCCTACCCCGCCCCAGAAATACAGGCCCTTAACCGGCTCTTCCCGGCCTTTTTTCAGTTTGCGGCGCAGTTTGGTCATTGCCTTGTCACGATCGCTTTCCGCTTCAACCAGTTTGTCGTACAGTGACTGCAGGCGCTTGACGGCATCTTCCTGGGCCGGGTCCTTCTGAAAATCCGGGCGTTCAAGATCCTTCTGGTAACGTTGCCAGGGGGTCTGGGTCGCACTGGTTTCGGAGGACATCGCAGCTGTCATCAAGGTATTCCCGGAAGTTGGTCGTAAATTTGGGCGCCGTATTGTCTCGCATTTGACAAATTTTCGCCACGTTGCGCGCCATAGGAGCAATACGACGATTGGCGCAGGCCACAATCATGGGATGATGGCGCCCGGGGCGTTATACTCGTACTACAAGGGCTTGAAGGGCTTGGCTCACTATTAGGTAAAAGGACGACACAGCATATGACAAACCTGATTCTGGCAGCGATTGCCGCATTGGTTGTTGGCATTGTCATCGGGGTATTCGTTGGCCGTTCCGGGCAGGGGACGACACTTCGCCAGCGCCGGGCGGAACAGCAGATTGAGGAACTGAAAAGCGAGTACACGCGCTACCAGGCCCAGGTGAATGAGCATTTCATGGAGTCGGCCCATTTACTGCGCCGGTTCAATGATGTCTATCGGGATGTGAACCAGCATTTGGCCCGTGGAGCCAACCGTCTTTGCAATGACGAGGACTGGATGGAGGAACTGGCGCAGGAGACTTCCAGGAAGCGTCTGGAGGAAGTTCGCGAGGATGGTGTCGAGCCGCCCCGGGATTATGCTCCCAAGTCGGATCCGAAGGATTCCGGGACGCTGGCCGAAGACTTCGGGCTCAAAAAGGGTGACAAGGCTCAGCAGGCTTGATGCCCTGAACTGTATAAGACTGCGGATTTGGTGCTTGCGCGGAGCGGGATGGGCCTGCCAAAACCCGCTCCTTGCGGCACGTCCCTGTGGCGCTTGAGCTCCGCCATCCATGGCTCCGCACAGTTTTGGCAGGCCCATCCCGCCCCGCTCGTTCTGACACATCTGCTATTCGCCTTGGTTCCCAGGTCTTATTTCCGTGAACTTGGGGTCAGATGAAAGCTTTCATCTGACCCCGTGTTCGCTATTAGACCGGGTTATCGCAATCGATGAATTTGTGCGTTATGCCAAACTCATTAGCCAGCGCCTTCCCGAGAGCCTGCACACCATAACGCTCTGTGGCGTGATGACCAGCTGCATAATAGTGGATACCACACTCTCTGGCTGTATGGGTCGTCGGCTCGGAGATTTCACCGCTGATGTAGGCGTCCAGGCCCGCATCCAGCGCGGTATTTATAAATCCCTGCGCAGCGCCGGTACACCAACCTACGCGTTTGATCGTAGCCGGCCCCTCGCCAACCCAGAGCGGTTCGCGGTGCAGTCGCCTTGCGAGATGGAGACCGAATTTCTCCGGAGACATTGCCTCCTCAAGCTCACCTTCCCAAACCAGACCGCCTAATGGGCGGGGCTTTTTGATGCTCAGGACGTCTGCCAACTGGCGGTTGTTACCGTATTCGGGATGGTCATCCAACGGCAGATGGTAGGCAACGAGGTTGATATCGTTGTCCAGCAGTTGCTTCAGACGCTCGCGCTTCATGCCCTGGATTCGTTGATCCTCACCTTTCCAGAAGTAGCCATGGTGAACGAGGATCATATCTGCGTTCGCCTCAATGGCGGCTTCAATCAGCGCTTTTGAGGCGGTTACACCGGAGACAACAGTGTTGATCTCGGACCTGCCTTCAACTTGAAGGCCATTGGGACAGTAATCCTGGAAGTTCTCTGGCTGCAGCCATTCGTTGATTTTACTCAGGATGTCGTTTCGTTCAGCCATTAGTGCTCCGCTCCGGACTATTTCAGAGAAGTTCGACGAGCAAGGCAGGCTGCCCTTTCCGGGAATGTAGAGGGCCATGGATGGCCCGAAACAAGCGCACATGGATGTGCTCGTAGCGGTTCCCGGAAAGGGCTGCCTGCCTTGCTCTACCCGCTAACTCCGAAGGCTAAAGGGTTTCGAGGCCAGCAATCAACGCCTCATTCTGCTCGACCGTGCCAATGGTGATTCGCAGGAATTCGCTAATTCGTGGCTTGTTGAAGTGCCGGACAATAATGCCCTGCTCCCTCAGGCCCTTGGCCAAAACTTCGCCAGCCTGCTCTTTATGACGGGCAAAAACGAAGTTTGCCTTTGAGGGTAACACCTCGAACCCAAGACCTTCGAGGGCGGCGGTTACACGCTCGCGCTCGGAAATCACGCCGTCACAGCACGTGCGGAACCAGGCCTCGTCTTCGTAGGCCGCTTGGGCACCAGCAAGGGCCAGACGATCCAGCGGGTAGCTGTTGAAGCTGTTTTTAACCCGGTTCAGGGCTTCAATCAGGTCCGGGTGCCCTACGGCAAAACCGACTCTCAGGCCGGCGAGAGAGCGGGCCTTGGAGAGGGTTTGGGAAACCAACAGGTTCGGGTACTGGTCGACCAAAGTAATCGCGCTCTCGCCACCAAAATCAATGTAGGCCTCATCCACGACAACTACCCGGTCGGGATTGGCGATCAGAATTTCTTCGACATGCTGCAATCCGAGGTAACGGCCAGTCGGGGCGTTCGGATTCGGGAAGATGACGCCGCCATTGGGCTGCTTGTAGTCTTCCGGGTTGATCTCGAAGCTGTCGGTGAGCGGAACCGCCTTGCTCGGGATATCGTAGAGCCCGCAATACACCGGATAGAAACTGTAGGTAACGTCCGGAAACAGGACGGGGTCGCCGTGCTGGAACAGGCCGTAGAAAATGTGGGCCAGGACTTCGTCGGAGCCGTTGCCCAGGAATACCTGCCCGGGCTTGATGCCGTGGTAGGCGGCAATCGTCTGGCGCAGGCTTTCACCTTCCGGGTCCGGGTAGAGGCGGAGGTTGTCGTTCAGTTCAGCCTGGATGGCTTCGATGACTTTTGGTGAGGGGCCGAAGGGGTTTTCGTTGGTGTTCAGCTTCACCAGATTGGCCATTTTTGGCTGTTCGCCCGGGACATACGGGACCAGGTCGTTTACCAGGGGGCTCCAGAATTTACTCATTTTTGGCTCCGAGTAGACGGCAGGTGGGCGAGGCTCCGCCCGGGAACCGCTACGAGCACATCCATGTGCGCTTGTTTCGGGTCATCCATGGCCCTCTACATCCCCGGGCGGGGCCTCGCCCACCTGCCTGCAAACTTCGTGAACATGGGGTCATGAACATGGGGTCAGAAGAACGCGTTCTTCTGACCCCGAGGTCCGATCACATTACTCTTTGATTCGATACTCCGCCGACCGGGCATGGGCCGTTAACCCTTCACCCCGGGCCAGCACTGACGCCACACGCCCCATACGATCGGCACCTTCGGCACTGAAACCAATGATGGAGGACCGCTTCTGGAAGTCATAGACGCCCAGAGGCGAGGAGAACCGCGCAGTGCCGCTGGTAGGCAGAACATGGTTCGGGCCAGCGCAGTAGTCGCCGAGGGCCTCAGCGGTGTAACGGCCCATGAAGATAGCGCCGGCGTGGCGGATGTCTTCGAGCATGGCTTCGGGGTCTTCCACCGAGAGCTCAAGGTGTTCCGGGGCGATGCGGTTGGAGACAGCCGCGGCTTCTTTCAGGTCGGCGACCTGAATAAGCGCGGCGCGGTCGGTCATGGAGGTGCGGATGATATCGGCTCGCTCCAAGGTGGGCAGCAATTTGTTGATGCTGGCTTCGACCGCATCGAGGAAAGCCGCGTCCGGGCTGACCAGGATGGACTGGGCCTGTTCGTCGTGTTCGGCCTGAGAAAAGAGGTCCATGGCGATCCAGTCCGGGTCGGTTCTGCCATCGCAGATTACCAGGATTTCCGAGGGGCCTGCGATCATGTCGATGCCGACAACGCCGAAGACTTCCCGCTTGGCGGTCGCAACGAAGATATTGCCCGGGCCTACGATTTTATCGACAGCCGGGATGGTTTCGGTGCCATAGGCCAGGGCGCCCACTGCCTGAGCCCCGCCCACGGTGAAGACACGGTCAACACCTGCAATTGCAGCAGAAGCCAAGACCATGTCGTTCACTACACCATCGGGCGTTGGAACAACCATGATCACTTCGCTCACACCGGCAACTTTCGCCGGAATGGCGTTCATCAGTACCGAGGACGGATAAGCCGCCTTACCGCCGGGCACATACAACCCGGCCCGATCCAGCGGCGTGACCTTCTGGCCAAGCACGGTGCCGTCTTCGTCCTCATACTGCCAGGACTTCTGGTTCTGCCGCTCGTGGTAATCCCGAACCCGCTCGGCCGCTTTCTCAAGAGCCACGCGTTGGTCCTGGGGAATCGCTTCCAACGCTTGCTGCAAACGGCCCTGGTCCATTTCCAGCTCGGCGACAGAATCAACCTTCAAACGATCAAACTTCCCGGTAAACTCCAGGACCGCCTGATCGCCGCGGGTTTTCACCTCATGCAGGATATGACGCACCGACTCGTTCACCTGATGATCAACGCTGTCGTCCCAGGCCAGCAGTTTGGCCAGAGAACTGTCGAAGTCACTGTTTGAGGTTTTCAGTCGTTTGATGCTAACGGTCATAACTTAAATCCTGCTCTGGATTGTTGGCTTGCTGCCGCCGGATACCCGCCGGCAGAAATTTCCGGGGTCAGAAGAAGGCTTTCTTCTGACCCCTACTTCCACAGGGCTTCCCAGGCCAGTTCCTACTCAGGAACCCGGCGTTTCTCAACCGCAGCAGCCATCTTTTCGATTATGGGGTTAATACGCTCATGCTTCATCTTCATGGACGCGCGATTGACCACTAATCGACTACTGATATGCTCAATTAACTCACGGGGTTCAAGGCCGTTTGCCTTCAAAGTATTACCCGTATCAACAATATCCACGATTTCATCAGCCAGCCCCAGAATCGGCGCCAGCTCCATCGCACCGTAGAGCTTGATGATGTCGGCCTGACGCCCCTGTGCCGAATAATACCGGCGAGCCAGGTTCACAAACTTGGTAGCCACCTTGATACGACCGGGCGGCGGAGTCTGATCTTTCGGGCCAGCCGTCATCAGGCGGCAACGGGAAATGTTCAGGTCCAGAGGCTCGTAAAGCCCGTCCCCACCGTGCTCCATCAGAACATCCTTGCCCGTCACACCCAGATCCGCACCACCGTACTGCACATAGGTCGGCACGTCGGTTGCGCGGATGATCAGCACCCGCACGCCGGGATCAGTCGTCGGAAACACCAGTTTGCGGGATTTCTTGATGTCGTCGACCAGCTCGATGCCGGCTTCCGCCAGCAGCGGCAGGGTTTCTTCCAGGATTCGTCCCTTCGACAAGGCGATTGTGATGGAATCTGTCATGGATTCTTCCGGTTTCCCGTTGATGTCTTTCACGCTGGCAGGCGGCGGATGGTGGCACCCAGCAACTGCAGTTTCTCTTCGATGCACTCGTATCCGCGATCGATATGGTAAATACGGTCTACGATGGTATCGCCGTCGGCCATCAGGCCAGCAATGACCAGGCTCGCGGATGCCCTGAGGTCCGTGGCCATGACAGGCGCACCGGTCAGGTGGTCTACGCCCTTGATGATGGCAGCATTGCCTTCAAGGGTGATGTCCGCGCCCATGCGGATCAGCTCCTGCAAATGCATGAACCGGTTCTCGAACACGGTTTCCACAATGGTGCCAGTGCCCTCGGCGACGGCGTTCATGGCGGCGAACTGGGCCTGCATGTCCGTCGGAAACGCAGGATAAGGCGCCGTGCGCAGGCTTACCGCTTTCGGACGATTGCCTTTCATGTTCAGCTCAATCCAGTCCGGACCGGTGCTGATGTGGGCACCTGCTTCCTCAAGCTTGAGCAGAACCGCTTCGAGCAGTTCTTCGCGGGTATCCTTGAGCTTTACCCGGCCACCGGTGGCCGCTGCGGCAACCAGATAGGTGCCGGTTTCGACACGGTCTGGCAGTACGTTGTAATGGCAACCGTGCAGACGCTCGACGCCGTTGATTTCGATGGTTGCCGTGCCGTGGCCCCTGATATCCGCGCCCATGGCGATCAGGCACTCGGCCAGGTCCACCACTTCCGGTTCACGGGCGGCGTTTTCCAGGATGGTTTTACCGTCTGCCAGCGCAGCAGCCATCATCAGGTTTTCTGTGCCGGTTACCGTAACCGTGTCCAGGAAGATGTGGGCACCCTTCAGGCGGCCGTTGGTCTTCGCCTTGATGTAACCGTTTTCAACCCTGATTTCCGCCCCCATCATCTCCAACCCGTGGATATGCAGGTTTACCGGCCGGCTACCGATTGCACAGCCACCGGGCAGGGACACTTCCGCCTCGCCGAAATGTGCGACCAGTGGGCCGAGCACCAGAATGGACGCCCGCATGGTTTTCACCAGCTCGTAGGGCGCGTGGAACTGCTTGATGGTATTGGCGTGGATTTCCACGCTCATCTTCTCATCAATGATCACTTCAACGCCCATGCGGCCCAGCAGCTCGATCATGGTGGTCACGTCGTGCAGGTGTGGCAAGTTGCCGACGGTCACCGGCTCATCCGCCAGCAGGGTGGCTGCCAGAATTGGCAGTGCGGCGTTCTTGGCACCGGAAATCCGGATTTCACCATCCAGGGGCTTGCGGCCCCTGATCAGAAGTTTGTCCACAATAAGGTTCCTGTCTTGTACGGGCCCTTCAGCCCTGGCGCTCAGCCCATTCAGCCGGAGTAAACGCTTTCGGATGGAGTGCGTGAATTGCGCCATCCATGATCTGCTGGAACAGCGCCTTGTTGATCAGTTGCTGGCGCTTGATGGTCGGCAGGCCTTCGAATACATCACCCACCACAACAACCATATAATGGGTACCATCAACCTGTACCTGAACTTCACAGCCGGGCAGTGCTTCTTTGACCAGCTCGGTCACTTCGGTGGCATCCATAGAAAATCCTCGGGGGTTTTGAAATCAGGGGCGGGATTGTAACCAATTCCGAAGCCCGGGTCAGCTTTACTGTCCTGTAACCAAAGGGACCGGAACCGGAGGGATGATCAGTGGGCGGGGTGCGCGGATTCGGGGCCGAAGCCGGCAAGCTGGTCTTCCAGGTTGCTCAGGGCAGCCAATGAAACCAAACGGCCACTGACGCCCCGGAATGACAGTGAAATACCCGCCTGATGCGCCAGTCGCTGCCAGCAGAGCAACATGGACAAGACAACACTGTGGGCGGTGACCAGACCGTCCAGATCGACAACCAGATTTCCGGACGCGGTGCCGATCAGCTTTTCGCCCTGATTTCTCAGGGCCACGACGGTATCCGCGCTCACTTCCCCGGTAACAATCAGAACGCCATCCGCCAGTTCAACCCGCGGCGCCCCGGAGGTCATGACTTGTCCACTTTTTGGTCGAAGTTCAGGGACTTGGCGGCGTCACTCCAGCCGTCGATCACTGCCTGAATCTGGCCCCGGTTCTCTTCCATTTCCTGGCTGAACCGATCCCGGAAGGCCAGCCCGATGTTCACGCCTTCAACAATGACGTTCTCCATCAGCCAGCGACCATTGCCGGTCTTGTACATGGAATAGGTCACCGGGTACCGGTTACCGGAAGCACTGATCACTTCCATCTGGACCGACGCCCGGTCGTCGCTCTGCGGGTTGATGGTGGCTTCCTTAACCTTGATCTGGAAGCCCTCGGCGTTCACCAGCGCCTGGGCGTAGCTGTCGAACAGGCTGCGCTTGAACGCGACCACAAACTCGTCCCGCTGTTCGGGCGTGGTCTGGCGCGCATAACGCCCCATGACCCGGGCGGCGATACGACGGAAGTCCACAAAGTCGGTCAGCGCCTGATCCATGCTTTTATAGAAGGCCTCGGGATCCCTCTCGTAGAGACCCCGCTCATTATTAAGCTTTTCGACCAGCCGCTGAGTGTTCTCATCCACATAGTCGCGGAGATCTTCAGCCTCGCCAGCCTGAACAGGCGCTACCAGAAACAGTGCCATTAAAAAGCCAACGAGAATGTGGTGTTTCAGTGCAGACATCAGGGTCTCCTGTCGATTAGTTCCCGGCCCGGCCCGAAGCAAAGTTACTGATCAGTCGCTCAAGGTTCATGGCCGACTGGGTCGAGTAGAAAGTATCACCTTCTTTGAGCGACTCCATTTCGGCGCCGATCGATATATCAATGTACTGTTCTCCGAGCAGGCCGGATGTACGTATAACCGCGGAACTGTCAGCCGGAATATTATCGACGTCAGAGTGAATCGACATCTTGACCCTCGCCTGAAAGGTCTCCTTGTTCAGGGTGATGGATTCGATAGTCCCAACAGTGACGCCCGCCATGGATACACGGCCACGAGGCGTCAGCCCGCCGGAATCGTTGAAGTTGGCATAGATGGTGTAGGTGCTTTCAGCGGATTTCGCCGACAAACCGCTTACCTGCAGCGCCAGAACCAGCAGGGCTGCAACGCCTGCGATCATGAACAGGCCAACAATGATTTCAGTCGTTCTTTGTGCCATTTCCGGCTCCGGTAATGTCTCGTTAATCGATGGTTCAGAAATCGCCAAACATGACAGCGGTCAGTACAAAATCCAGCCCCAGCACAGCCAGAGACGAGTACACCACAGTCTTGGTCGTCGCGGAGCTGATGCCTGCCGATGTCGGCACACAGTCGTAGCCCTGGTAAACAGCGATCCAGGTGCAGACAAAGCCGAATACGACACTTTTAATCATGCCATTCAGCACGTCGTCAACGAAATCCACCGACGACTGCATGTTGCCCCAGAATGAGCCCTCAAACACGCCCAGCCAGTCTACGCCCACCAGCATGCCGCCCCAGATACCGATAACAGAGAAAATGGCGGCAAGCACCGGCATGGCAATAAAGCCGGCCCACAACCGGGGCGCCACCACACGGCGCAGCGGATCGACCCCCATCATTTCCATGCTGGACAACTGTTCAGTGGCCTTCATCAAGCCGATTTCCGCCGTCAGGGCGGAGCCGGCGCGGCCCGCGAACAGCAGGGCAGTCACCACGGGGCCCAGTTCACGCACCAGGGTCAGGGCAATCATCTGGCCGATGGCGGCTTCGGAGCCGTAATCACTGAGAATGGTGTAACCCTGAAGCGCCAGCACCATACCGATGAAAAGGCCAGAGACCACAATAATCGGCAGCGACAGGACACCAACCGCGTACAGCTGTTTCATCAACAGCGGAAAACCGGTTGCCGGCCTTGGCACGCCCCCCAGCACACCCGCAAGGAAGCGGCCTGAACGACCAAACGACGAGACAGTATCCAGGCCAAGGCGCCCGAATGCGGCAATTCTTTCGATCAAGACACACCCCCGGAAAGTCCGAAATCCCTGGCGGCACCCTCTGCCGGATAATGGAAAGGAACCGGCCCGTCTGGCTGCCCCTGAAGAAACTGCTGGACCTGATCGGAAGGGTGTTCGCGAAGCTGCTCCGGCGAGCCTTCGCCGATGACCTTGCCATCGGCGATGATACAGGCGTAATGGCAGATGCTCAGGGATTCCGGCACATCGTGGGAAACCAGCACACTGGTCAGCCTCATGGAACTGTTCAGATCCCGGATCAGTTTGACCAGAACGCCCATGGCGATAGGATCCTGGCCGGCAAAAGGCTCGTCGTACATGATCAGTTCCGGATCCAGCGCAATGCTTCTCGCCAGGGCGACCCGTCGGGTCATGCCTCCGGACAGTTCCGAGGGCATCAGATGCCTGGCACCACGCAGCCCGACCGCTTCCAGCTTCATCAGCACGATATCCCGGATCATGTCTTCCGGAAGGCTGGTGTGCACGCGCAGGGGAAAGGCAACGTTCTCGAATACGCTCAGATCGGTGAACAGGGCACCGCTCTGGAACAACATCCCCATTTTTTCCCGGAATGCGTAGAGGGCCTTGCGCTTGAGCCTGGGCACCTCGTGGCCATCTACCACCACACTGCCGGAATCGGGCCGGAGTTGACCGCCGATCAGGCGCAGGAGTGTGGTTTTACCAGTGCCGCTGGGGCCCATGATGGCGGTAATCCTGCCCCGGGGAATATCCAGGCTGACACCGTCGAAAATCCGGCGCCCGGAGCGGGAAAAGACAACGTCCCTGAGCGATATGTAAGCCGATGAATCCATAGTCCTTACCTTTCAAAGAGGGGCTACATTATGCCAAGGAGCGCCTAAGCTCAATCCAAAGAACCCAAAATGTACTGATAGCAATGATCAGTTTGACTGAACTTTCGGTAACCGGGCATCGTTGCCGGGCGAAAATGATATACTCCTCCGACCATTTCCAATGTCTTAACAGCCAGGCCCCAAGCCCGATGAACGAACAGACTCCGACCGATTTCCGAACGCCCGCCCTGCGTGCCATCCGCATCGAGCGAGACGCCATCAACGCTCTTGAGAGCCGTATCGACGATCATTTTACCCGGGCCTGTGAAGTTATTATGAAGTGCACGGGCCGCGTGGTGGTTACCGGCATGGGCAAGTCCGGCCACATCGGGAACAAGATCGCCGCAACCCTGGCCAGCACCGGCACGCCCTCGTTCTTCGTTCATCCGGGCGAGGCAAGCCACGGCGACATGGGTATGATTACCTCTCAAGACGTGGTTATCGCCATTTCCAACAGTGGCAACACCAGCGAGGTGGTCACCATTCTGCCACTGATCAAACGGATGGGCGCCCCGTTGATCAGTATGACCGGCAATGCGAATTCCACCCTGGCACGGGAAGCCATAGCCAATCTGGATGTCAGCGTACAGGTAGAAGCCTGCCCCCTGGGCCTGGCACCCACGTCATCCACCACCGCAACCCTGGTGATGGGCGATGCTCTCGCGGTCGCCCTGCTTGAGGCCAGAGGTTTCAGCGCCGAAGATTTTGCCTTTTCCCATCCGGGCGGAAGCCTGGGCCGGCGGCTATTGCTGCGGGTCTCTGACATCATGCATACCGGTGATCGCATTCCGGTTGTCAGCGAAAGCACGCCCCTCAGCGGTGCCCTGTTGGAAATCTCCCGCAAGGGCCTCGGCATGACCACTGTCGTTGATGAACAGGGCGCGCTTGCAGGAATATTTACGGACGGCGACCTTCGCCGGACTCTGGACCGCTCAGTAGACATCCACAATACGCCCATCCATGAGGTGATGACCCGGCATGGAAAAACCATCCAGGCCGATCATCTCGCGGCAGAAGCATTGAACGTGATGGAAGAAATGAAGATCAACGCCCTGCCGGTTACCGATGAGAGCGGCGCCCTGATCGGCGCCATTAACATGCACGACCTGCTGCGGGCCGGGGTTATCTGATATGCAGAATGAATGGCCCGAATCCCTGCTGGCGAAAGCGGCGCAGATCCGCCTGATTGCCCTTGATGTCGACGGCATCATGAGCGACGGCAAGCTCTACTTCAGCGCCACCGGCGATGAGCTCAAGGCGTTCAACATTCTCGACGGCCTGGGCCTGAAACAGTTGATGGCTGCGGGCATAACTGTCGCTGTCATCACCGGGCGTAAGTCGCCACTGACGGAAAAACGCATGCGGGACCTCGGTATCCCGCACCTGATGCAGGGGCGAGAGGACAAGAAAGCAGCCCTGCAGGAACTGGTGAGTACCATGAACATCCGCCCGGAAGCGATCGCCTACATGGGCGACGATCTGCCAGACTTGCCAGCCCTGACGTTTGCAGGCCTTGGAATCACAGTGCCCAACGGATACTGGCTGGTCCGGCAGCATGCGGATTACTGTACCAGGGCCCAGGGAGGAAACGGCGCCGTGAGGGAGGCTTGCGACCTGCTGCTTAGCGCCCACGGAAAGCTGGACGCAGCGCTGGCCCCCTACCTGGGGCCTGATCAGGAGGCTGGCACGTGAACTGGCTCCCGGACCGGCCCCGGCTGCAAACGCTGGCACTGGCGGGTACCATTGTCGCGGCGGTGTTTTTGCTATGGCGAAGTGATGAGCCTCCGGCTATCGACAGGCAGGCCGCCGATCTGAGAGGCGATACCGAACCCGACGGATTCGTGGTCAATGGCAAGTACACCGCGTTCGATGAAGCCGGCAACCCCAAGGTCAGTTTTACCAGCCCGCGGATAGAGCAGTTCGAGGAGGGCAACCTGGCCACCATGGAATCGCCGAGGGCCAAACTCTACAGCGGCACCGGCGATGCCGACACTCTGCCCTGGATTGTGGAAGCCGAGAATGGCAGCCTCCTGCAAAATGAAAACCTGCTTTACCTGACCGGCAATGTCCGGGTACTCCGAAATGTGGGTGGTCGGGACACCACCCTGACAACGCCAACCCTGACCCTGGACAACGACCGGGGCATGGCATACACAGATGCACCCGTAGAAATACGCGACGTGACAGGAACCACCCGTGCCACAGGTATGAAAGCGTGGATCGGCGAGCGGATTCTGGAACTGAACTCTCAGGTGGAAGGACTCTATGAAACCGGAAACTAACCGATACCGGGGCCTGATGGCTGCCCTGCTGACCATCGCCATGGCGGGGCCGGCAGCAGCTTTCGACCTTGGTTCTGACATTCCCATCAAGGTAACCGCAGACAACGCCCGCCTCGACGACGGCCAGGGTATCGCCACCTACACCGGCGATGTAGAGCTGGAACAGGGCGAGACCCATCTGAGCGCGGAGCGTGTGGTTCTGTACCGCGACGAAAACGGCCTGAACCGGATTGAAGCCTTCGGAAGCCCGGCCCGTTACCGCCAGCCAACCCGTGAGGGCGAAGGTGAAACCGACGCCAGGGCGCTGAATATTACCTGGTCGGCCACTGACCAGCGTCTGATCTTTGAACGGCAAGCGGTCATCGAACAGAATGGCAACCTGTTCCGGGGCGATGTCATCCATTATGATACCGTCCGCCGGGTCGTAACTGCCCAAGGCGGCGCCGATACCGGTGAAGGATCCGGCCGGGTAGAAATGGTGATTCAGCCACGCAGCACTGACAGACGTACTGACAGACAGGAATCCGATGGCAGTTCTGAGAGCCAGTAATCTGGCAAAGAGTTATAAACAGAAAAAAGTGGTGATCGACGTTTCCCTGGAAATCCGCAGCGGGGAAATTGTTGGTCTGCTGGGCCCCAATGGCGCCGGTAAAACCACCTGCTTTTACATGATTGTGGGGCTGGTTCCCGCCGACCGCGGCCGGATCACCATCGACAGCCGCGACATCACTCATCTGCCCATGCACGGCCGGGCGCGTCAGGGCATCGGTTACCTGCCCCAGGAAGCCTCGGTATTCCGCAAACTGTCGGTGCGCGACAACATCATGGCCATTCTGGAAACCCGCAAGGGTCTGGGTAAGGCGGAGCGGGAAAAGAAGGTGGAAGAATTGCTCGAAGAATTCCACATTACCCACATTCGTGACAGCATGGGCATGGCCCTGTCCGGCGGCGAGCGCCGGCGTGTGGAAATTGCCAGGGCCCTGGCGATGGAGCCGGCCTTTATCCTCCTGGATGAGCCGTTCGCCGGTGTCGACCCCATTTCCGTGAGCGATATCAAACACATCATCCGGCATCTTCGGGACAAGGGCATTGGTGTGTTGATTACCGACCACAACGTGCGTGAGACCCTGGACATCTGTGAGAATGCCTACATCGTTTCCGGTGGCCACATCATCGCCTCCGGTAATGCCGAGGCCATTCTGGCCAACCAGCAGGTGAAGGAAGTGTATCTGGGCAATGAGTTCCGACTGTGAAATTGGGGTCAGATGAAATTGGGGTCAGATGAAAAGTTCATCTGACCCCAATTTCATCTGACCCCCGGATTGTTTTGATGATCTGTAGCAAGTAAACTCGGCAAAGAACTTGCTAGGGTAATACAGAGCCAAGGCAAGTAACCGACATATAAAGAATTTTTCACTACCTACGACACCAAGCGCTGATGAGTGACGGATCCTGAACCATGGTAATGAAAGCCTCCTTACAGTTAAAGCTGGGTCAGAGCCTGACCATGACACCCCAGCTGCAACAGGCGATCCGGCTTCTACAGCTTTCCACTCTCGACCTTCAGCAGGAAGTCCAGCAGGCCCTGGAATCCAACCCCATGCTGGAGACGTCCGAGGATGAGGATCAGCCGGAGACCGACACCGGGAATGACGAACGGGAGGCCAATGCCACCGAGTCCGCCGCTGAGACAGTTCCCGAACCTTCACCCGACTGGGATGAAACCGAAAACGGTCCGGACTGGTCCTCGGAAAACGAAATCCCGGACGATCTCCCGGTCGACACCGCCTGGGACGATATCTACCAGTCCGCACCGGCATCGGCCGCCCGTAACGATGACGAAAACGATCACGATTTCGAGACCCGCAACTCCCCCACTGACACGCTTCAGGATCACCTGGAATGGCAACTGAACCTGACCCCGATGAGCGAACGGGACCAGGCCATTGCCCACGCTTTGATGGACGCAGTGGATGAACGCGGCTATCTGACCAGTCCGCTGGAAGAGATTCATGCCGGGTTGCTGGATGAAAACGAAGAAGACCCCCTTGAGCTGGATGAAGTCGAGGCGGTCCTTCACCGGCTGCAGCATTTTGATCCTCCCGGCGTGTTCGCCCGGGACCTGCAGGAATGCCTGCTGATCCAGCTCAACCAGCTGCCGCCGGAAACGCCCTGGCTGGCCCAGGCTCGCCTGGTCATCACCCATTACATCAATCTGCTCGGCAACCGCGACTATGCCCAACTGCTACGCCGCAGCCGCCTGAAAGAAGACCAGCTGCGGGATGTACTGGCCCTGATTACCGGCCTGAATCCCCGCCCCGGTGACGTGATTGACCGCACCGAACCTGACTACGTAATTCCGGATGTGATCGTTCGCAAGCACAACGGCCGCTGGCGCGTTGAACTGAATCCGGAAATTGCCCCGCGCATCCGCGTCAATGCCAGCTATGCTTCTCTTATAAGGCGTGCGGACAGCAGTGCCGACAACACCTACCTGCGGGATCAGTTGCAGGAGGCGAAATGGTTTATCAAGAGCCTGCAGAGCCGCAATGAAACCCTGCTGAAAGTGGCGACCCGTATTGTCGAGCACCAGCAAGGATTCCTGGATCAGGGTGAAGAAGCCATGAAACCGCTGATCCTCTCTGATATCGCCCAGGCGGTTGAGATGCATGAGTCCACGATTTCCCGGGTCACCACCCAGAAATACATGCACACCCCCCGGGGAATTTTCGAGCTGAAATATTTCTTCTCCAGCCATGTCAGCACTGACGAAGGCGGTGAATGTTCTTCCACGGCGATCCGCGCGATGATCAAAAAGCTGATTGCCGCGGAAACGCCCAAAAAGCCGTTGAGCGACAGTAAAATTGCAGCCATGCTAGGAGAACAGGGAATCAAGGTTGCGCGACGCACCGTTGCCAAGTACCGGGAGGCCATGCACATTCCGCCTTCGAACGAACGCAAGCGGCTGGTCTGAACACCCCGGGGTCCGGGCGCAACGTACTATTTGCCGGCGCACAATGCGCCAGCACCCAGACCGGCTCCCGGGAGCCGGAACGATGACAACAGGAGACGCCTATGCAACTCAATATTTCAGGCCATCACGTAGAACTGACTCCCGCACTGAAGGATTATGTTTCAGAGAAGTTCCAGAAGCTCGAGCGTCACTTTGACCACATCAGCAACTGCCAGGTAACCCTGGAAGTGGAGAAGGTGCGCCAGATTGCGGAAGCCACGCTGCACGTGGTTGGTGGTGAGATTCACGCAAAGGCAGAAAATGAGGATATGTACGCAGCCATCGATGTCCTGATCGACAAGCTGGACCGCCAGATTCTCAAACACAAGGAAAAGAATGTAGACCGGATGCACGGAAACGGCTCTCGCTAACTGGCTGTTTTCATGCAAGTCATCCAATCGAGCTGCGACACGGCTGACGTGTCGCAGCCTTTTTTTAACGGAAATGCAGTCGATCCATGAGCGACACATCCCTGACCATAGACAACATACTTGCACCGGAGCTCACCCTCTGTCGGGTGTCGGCATCCAGCAAGAAGCGGGCTCTGGAGTTTATTGCCGAGCAGATAAACCTCCAGGACAATACGCTCAGCGAAACCCAGATATTCAATAACCTGATCTCACGGGAGCGTCTGGGCAGCACCGGTATTGGCCAGGGAATTGCCATCCCGCACTGCCGCCTGGAAGGCCTGGATCATGTGGTGGGCGTACTGATGACGCTGGAAGAAAGCGTCGAGTTCGACGCCATCGACAATCAGCCGGTAGATCTGATCTTCGCCCTGGTCGTGCCCAAGGAGGCCACCAGCGAACACCTGGAACTGCTCAGCCAGCTGGCGGAAAAATTCAATGAGCGGTCGTTCTGTGATCGCCTGCGGCAATGCGAGGACGCCAGCACCCTGTACGAGCGCATGACCGCCTCAAGCGGATGACATTCATTGCAGTGGAGGTACGTGGTCATGAAGCTGATTATCGTCAGTGGCAGGTCCGGATCGGGCAAGAGTACCGCACTTCATGTTCTGGAAGATCTGGGCTTCTATTGCATAGACAACCTCCCGATCGGCCTGCTTTTCCCCCTTACCCGGGAAGCCGCCAGCCAGACAAAACCGGGCCGCCTCGGCAAGATGGCCGTGAGCATTGACGCCCGTAACCTTTCCGGAGAACTGGCCAACTTCGAAGAGATCTACCGCCGCCTCCAGGAAACAGGGGTGACCGTTGAGATCATCTTCCTGGATGCCGACGAACAGTCCCTGCTGCAGCGTTTCCACGCGACTCGCCGAAAGCACCCCCTGAGCGATGACAAGACCTCGCTGCGGGAAGCCATCACCAGTGAAAAGAAGCTTCTTGAACCGCTGTCCAAGCTCTCCGACCTGTATGTGAACACCACCGGCATGTCCATGTACGAACTCCGGGATATGGTGAAGCAGCGGGTTGTCGGCAGGAAGGAGCAGGAACTGGCCCTGCTGTTCCAGTCGTTTGGCTTCAAGCACGGTGTACCGCTGGATTCGGACTATGTCTTCGACGTTCGGTGTCTGCCTAACCCTTACTGGGATACCAGCCTTCGGAAGTATGTGGGCACCGATCAGCCGGTGATCGAATTTCTTGAAAAGGAACCGGCGAGCCGAAAGATGATCGATGACCTCAAGGCTTTCCTGGACACCTGGTTACCCTCCTTCGCGGACAGCAACCGCAGCTACATGACCATCTCCATCGGCTGTACCGGAGGCCAGCACCGCTCTGTGTATGTGTGCGAGCAGCTGGGCGAGTACTTCCGGCAGCGCTACAACAACGTCCAGGTGCGCCACACCGAGCTGCCACATTTGCAGACACGGGAAGAGATCTAATCAGCCCATGATTCGCCGCCCGATTACCATTATCAACAAACTGGGGTTGCACGCCCGTGCCACCGCCAAGCTGGTTGCCACAGCCTCCGAATTCGACAGCAGCGTGAGAATTGCTGGCAAGGGCCGGGATGTGGACGCCAAAAACATCATGCAAGTGATGATGCTGGCCGCCAGCAAAGGTACGGATGTTGAGCTCATTGCTGAAGGACCCGACGAGGAGCAGGCCATTAATGCGCTGGTCGAACTCATCAACGATTATTTTGGCGAAGGCGGTTAAAACGGGGTCAGATGAAAACGGGGTCAGATGAAAGTTCATCTGACCCCGTTTTCATCTGACCCCGGTTTGATCTCCTGCAACTCGCACTCACCGATAACGGCTAACTCCGCTATAATAAAGGCGTTTTCTGATGCTGGGTGATTCATGACCGATATTCTGGAAAAAAGCCAGGCCCGCCAGCGCCTTCGCTCCCTGAGTGAAGCCCTGGACAGCGGCGCACTGAAGCAGGTTGCACGCATCCTGAACGGTGGCCTGAGTCCCAGCGACATTGCTCACCTGCTGGAATCTTCGCCGCCCCGGCAGCGTGCCCTGTTGTGGAACCTGGTCGACAAGCAGCTGGAAGGGGAAGTCCTCCAGTACCTGAGCGACGATATTCGCGGTTATTTCCTGAGCCAGCTGAACGCCCAGGAACTGGCGGACATTATCGAGGATTTCGAGTCGGACGATCTGGCCGACTTGCTGCAGCAACTGCCGGACACGGTGATCCAGGAAGTTCTGGACACCATGGACGAACAGGACCGCCAACGTGTGGAAGAGGTCCTTTCCTACCCGGAGGACACCGCCGGCGGCCTGATGAACACGGACACCATCACGGTGCGCCCGGACATCAGCATTGACGTTGTTCTTCGTTACCTTCGCCGGCACCGTACCTTGCCACCAATGACCGATAGCCTGATTGTGGTCAGCCGGCGCGATGAATTCATCGGCATGCTGCCGATCACCAAGATGCTGGTGTCCAACCCTGCCGCGACCGTGCGGGAAGTCATGGACACCGACATCGAGCCAATTCCCGTCAGCCTCTCCGACACCAAGGTCGCGACACTGTTCGAGCGCTATGATCTGATCTCGGCGCCGGTGGTGAACGACGAGGGCCGGTTGCTGGGCCGGATCACCATCGATGACGTGGTTGACGTTATCCGTGAGGATGCGGATCACTCGCTGATGAGCATGGCCGGCCTGGATGAAGACGAAGATACCTTTGCTCCGGTCTGGAAAACCACGCGCCGCCGGGCGGTATGGCTCGGGATTAACCTGATTACCGCGCTTACGGCATCCGCAGTGATCGGTCTGTTTGAGGACACCATCGCCAAGGTGGTGGCGCTTGCGGTACTGATGCCGATCGTTGCCAGCATGGGCGGCATTGCCGGCAGCCAGACCCTGACCCTGGTCATCCGGGGCATGGCCGTCGGGCAGATCAGCGGCGCCAACGTTGGCTGGCTGCTGAACCGGGAGTTTCTCTCCGGCATAATTAACGGGCTGCTCTGGGCGGCGGTGGTCGCAGGTGCTGCCATGCTCTGGTTCCAGGAGGTGCTGATTGGAGCTATCATTGCTGCCGCCCTGGTGATCAATCTTGTTGCAGCGGCACTGGTGGGCACGGTGCTGCCGCTGTTTCTCAAGTCCCGCAACATCGATCCGGCCCTGGCTGGTAGCGTGATACTGACAACCGTGACGGATGTGGTTGGGTTCATGGCCTTTCTTGGCCTGGCGACCATTTTCTACGCCTGATAGGCGAACATGGGGTCAGATGAAAGCTTTCATCTGACCCCGACTTTATGGCTACTGGATTTATGAAAGACAACCACGACAACCACGACAACGACGCGCCGGAATACGACGGCCCCAGCAAGTCCCAGCTCAAACGGGAAATGCATGCGCTGCAGGACCTGGGCAAGCGGATGCTCGACCTGACCAACGATAAGCTGGAAACCCTGCCGATCAGCGATAGCCTGAGGGCTGCCATCGAGGAATCCCGACGCATTCGCCAGAATGAGGCCAAGCGACGGCACCTCCAGTACATCGGCAAGATCATCCGCCAGGAAGACGACCCCGAAGCCCTGAAAAAAGCCATTGACGCCTTTGACGCCGGCAGTGAGGAACACACCCGCAGACACCACCTGGCCGAACGCTGGCGCGACCGGATGATTGCCGGGGGCGATTCGGTGGTGGGGGAGTTCTTCAGCTACTGCCCGGGGGCGGACATGCAACACCTGCGCAACCTGGCCCGGAATGCCCGAAAGGATGTCGAAAAACAGAAAAACACCGGGCAGGCCAGGAAACTGTTCCGTTATCTTCGGGAGTGCATCGACGACGCTGAAGCTGTGTGAAAATGGGGTCAGATGAAAAGTTCATCTGACCCCATTTTCATCTGACCCCATTTTCAGCCTTTAAGGCGCCGGTGCTCCCATACCGGCATTCGGGTACGGAGGTTGGTAATCTGCTCCGGGTCGAGCTCCGCGGCGACCACACCCGGACCCTCGCCCATTTCAGTCACTACCCGGCCCCATGGATCGCAGATCAGGCTGTGGCCGTAGGTCTGGCGCCGTTCACTGTTCTGACCACCCTGCCCGGCGGCCACCACCCAGACCTGGTTTTCGATGGCCCGTGCCCTGATCAATGGGTGCCAGTGGGCATCGCCGGTTTGCCAGGTGAATGCACTCGGCAGGCATATCCAGTCGGCCTCCTGCTCCCTCAGTGCCCTGAACAGCTCCGGGAAGCGCAGATCGTAGCAGATGGCGAGGCCCAGCCTTCCCGCCGGCGTGTCCACGGTAACGACCTGCTCCCCCGGCTCAAAGGTGTCGGACTCACGATACTGGCCATGGGCGTCTTCAACCATGGCATCGAACAGGTGGATCTTGTCATAACGGGCAACCTCCGTTCCCTGGCCATCAAACACCAGGCAGGTTGCACGGACCCGGGCCTCGATATCTGAACCATCCGGGCGTTGCGCCAGCGGCATCGAGCCGCCAACAATCCAGATCCCGAGCTTTCGGGCCTGTTCCGCCAGAAAGGCCCGTATCACCGGTTCAGGGCCGGCTTCCTTGCGGCCACAATCAACCATCTGGCTGGTTGCCAAGACCGCAAAATTTTCCGGCAGCACCGCAACCCCGGCCCCCTGTCCTGCGGCCTCCGCCAGCAGTCGCTCCGCTTCGGCCAGGTTGGCCCGGATATCATGGCTGCTTACCATCTGAATGGCCGCGACCTGACTGGAAACATGCTTGCTCATAACAGTCTCCTGTTCTTATTGACCGGTGTCGAATACCCGCTGCAAATTCACTTTCGGCTCATCCCATGTGCCTGTAACACTGTAGGTTGCACTGGTGAGCTTGCTCAGAGGATCGCCCAGAATCTTGTCCAGCACAAACAGGGCACCACCAATGGGTGCACCGGCTCCCATCAGCAGTGCCGCCAGGGGCAGATTCTGGGTCAGGGGCAACACAACCACCAACCGCATATTTAGCTGCTCACTGGCCATATTGCTGGTTCCACTGAGTTTGAAGGCACCGGAGGGGCCCACCACCTGAAGTTCGGGATCCATCGTCAGCAAGCCGTTGATGATCTGAGCCTTGCCAGAAATTGCATCGAATGCCACGCCTCGCTCGTACAGATCGGAAAAATCGAGCTTGAGCCGCCGCCACAGCGTGTCCGAGTTCAGAAGATTGAAAACGCGGAACAACTGGGCGCTATTGTTACGCTCAAGAATCACGCCCTTATCCAGTCTCAGACTGACCGAGCCATTGAGTTCCGCTATCGAGAATTCATCCGGACGACCGGGCCAGTCCAGATCCAGTTGAATGTTGGTGGCCTCGTTGGTAACCGGCATGTCGGTGTCGAACAGGTTATTCAGGTCTGCCAGAGCACCACCGGTAATGGATCCCCAAAACCGGCTTGTCTCCTGCTCGCCAACGATGCTCCAGGCCATGTTACCCGTCAGCGTCAGGGAGTTTAACCGCCCCTCTATGTCATTGACGTTGAGCCGGTAGGGCTCGGGACGAAGCCGGAAGGCCCAGCCACCCAATGAATCAGTGTTCAGCTGGAGATCGGCGATAGTTACGTCAATGTCTGGCCAGTTGCCCATATCCAGGGCCCGGAACGCTTCGAGCTGTTTCTTCAGGGTGAGCAAATCCGCGGACTCCTTCGCAACTCCTTCACCGCGCATTAGCTGCAGTACCTCAAAATCCACCATTATCGTATCGCCATTGTCCGGGATCAGCACCTGCCCCTTCGCGCGCTTTGAGGTGGTTGTGACAACCCAGCGGTCGCCGAGATCCAGGGCATTGATGTCAATATCGGTCAGCACCTGGTTCCCGAGATAGAGATGGTCCAGGCGAAGGTCAAATCCGGTATCCTTCCACAACAGATCGAATGCCAGCCGGTTTTCCCATTCTCCGGTGACGCCCAGGCCTCCGGCAGCCGAGGGTTTAATGACCGCTCTGAGGGGCGCCACGTCGCCAGCGGGCTTTGACAACGGCTCCGGCCAGTCGACGGCCAGGTCTTCGAGGCTGGAGCGCACCCGGATGCCGGAAGTCGAATCCGCCCCCACATCCAGTTCGGCGATGTAGGACACCCTTCCCTGGAGGCCGAAACCGGCGTTCGCCGAAAGCCCCGCGCGGGCAAAAACACCCGGCACCGGAAGTTCTCCGGATTGGCGAATACTGAGAGCGTCCCCTGACCGGGCGCGACTGAACTCTATGGTGACCGGTTCACCGAAGAATTTCGCCGCCAGTGGGCCGCCGAAAAACCCGTCTTCGCTGTGGTAGGTCAGTTCGCCCCGGACACCCTCCCAGGCCAGACTGGCGGCGGGGTAGGCAACCGAACCGTCATCAACAGCAATGTTGGCCTCAACCACGGGGGGTTGCCCCGAACCAAGCGGCAGATCAATACCGAGGGCGAGCTGGTACTGGCCACCGTACTGCAATTTGCGGGCTTCGCTTCCGGCCATTTCCCCCAGTGGGCTGTTGTCCATCCAGTAACCCACCGACTCTCCGGGTACCCTTGCCGACGTATCCACCCTGACCCGGGCATTTTCCCCGGGAATGACCCTGACTGAACTCGGATTCAGGTTCAGCCCCCCGGTCTCACCAGCTTCGAGCCTGACCAGCGTGTTGCCGTTGTGAACCTCCACCAGGCCCCGGGCAGAGCGAACCTCCGGCCAGTTTTCGTCATAGCGAACGGTGGCCTGATCGAACTGGTAAACCATAGAGGAAACGAAGGAGCCCTGCGGAGCATCAGAGCCTATCTGGCCATGACCGTAGTAGGTTCCGGAGGTGATATCCGCTTCGAGGATGGCGGTTGTCAGCCAGTCGTACAATCCGTGGCCGACCGCTTTGACCGGAACAAAATCGGCCAGCATTTCGGCGGTGCCGTTTTTCAGCGACACCCTGAGACCAAGGTTGTCCTCGCCCTCGCGGTCCAGCTTCAGGTCAAACGCGCCATCGATTTCCGTGCTCTCGTTGTAGACCATACGGACACTATCGGAGAATACCCGGGTGATGGGGCCATCCAGTTGCCAGGCGACCTGGCCCTCAAACACCGGGAATGACCAGGCGCTGCCATACAATTCAGGAAACTCGAGGCTTACGGGTGTCTCCCCGGCTGCAACCTGAACATAGCCGTTATGTCTGTCCAGAAAGATAGAACCGTTAACGGACGTGACCCCGGGTGCCCCGCCGTAGGCCCGGGCACTGGCATCCCGGAGCTGGCCCGAAAGCTCGAATTTCTCCGGAGACTGGTCAGGCAGGTACACTTCAAGCTGGTCAAGGAATCCGCCAGGGCGATAATTGCGCAGAGCCCTCAGCGCCCATTCCGGCAGGATCGGAAGTCTCGCGGCAAGGCGGCGGGTGGGCGCAAGCGGCAGCGCATCGGCGATCACCGACATACCGCCTTCCGAAGGCGCCAGGCGCAGATTGAACGGGGAAACCACGTCACCACTCCAGGTCCACTGGAGCTGTTTGATATGCCATTCCCCCAGGGCGAAGGAGTCGGACCCGCTCAGTTTCTCATCGGTCATAACGCTATGGTGACGACGCCAGCCAAATCGCGCGCGAATGTCTTCCAGAGGCGCAAGTGACTCATGCCCCACACCCAGTTGCAGGTACGGCGTCCGGACCCTGCCCGTCACCTGCTGCAGCAGACCGTTCCGGAACGTCAGCCAGGCCTCACCCCCGAGATCAAACCCTTCCACCCGAAGTGTTTGCCACTGGTATTCGTCGATCAGGCCGTCAAACAGCCGGCCGGAGTCCACATCGAGATAGAGCTGGCCCGTGAAATCTCCCCGGAAGAAGTGCTGCCCCACCAGGGCGAAGCTGGCGAGTTGCTGGGTAGTGCCCGATTGCATGGCCCGGCCGGAGGCATGGAACAGTCCGCGGCGATAGTCCAGATCCAGCTGGGGAATATAAAGATGGCGACGATTGCCCTGACTGTCCCGGATACCAAGATCTACCCGGGTGATCTTTACATAGGGATCAGACAGCCAGTTGCCTGCAAGCTCCAGCCACTCGTGGATCTGGCGACTGACCGGTTCCGGGATCTCGGCACCCCGGACAACCACATCGCCGCCCTGCTCCTGGTTAACTGTCAGTTCCAGGCCGTCTGCCTCAAAGTCCTCAAAGACAATTTTCAATCGCAGCAGGGAGGCCAGGGCATCAAACCGGATATTGAGGTACTGCAGGTTCGCCACAACAACACCGGTTTCAGTATTACTGATCCGGATATCACGGGCGGAAAAGGAAGGATCAAGCCAGTACCAGCGGGAGGAAAGACTGCCAATACTGACGTTGTGCCCCAGTCGGTCAGAAAGTTCGCTAGCCAGATCGTCACGAAAGCTGTCAACATTCCGGGTCAGCTGGCGCCCCAGGCCGGCATAGAGGGCAAATAGCACCAGCACGACCAACAGCAACCACCAGATCAGGCTGGCAAGGCGTGCTACCAGCCGAACCGGAGGGCTCTCTGGCAGGTTCTCCGGAAGCGGCGGCTGGTGATCGGTGGAGGACATCCGGGCACCTTACTCCACAACCCGGCAGATTGCCCCGGGGTCAGAGCAAAACGACATCGTACTGCTCCTGGCTATAAAACGGCTCTACCTGGAAACGAATGGTTTTGCTGATAAAAGTCTCCAGATCGGCCACGTTGTCCGATTCTTCATCCAGCAGGCGGTCGACCACACTCTGTGATGCCATGACCAGGTAACTCTCGGCATCGTAGGCGCGGTTGACCCGGAGAATCTCCCGGAAGATTTCGTAGCACACGGTCTCGGTGGTTTTGAGGAATCCGCGGCCGTCACAGATCGGGCAGGGCTCGCACAGCACCTGGCCGAGACTCTCCGTGGTGCGCTTGCGGGTCATCTCTACCAGACCCAGTTCCGATACGCCGGTAATCTTGGTTTTGGCGTGATCCCGCTCCAGCATTTTTTCCAGCATGCGGTGCACCTGACGCTGGTGTTCGGGATCTTCCATGTCGATAAAATCAATAATGATGATGCCACCGAGATTTCGCAAACGCAGCTGGCGGCTGATGGCGCGGGCGGCCTCGAGATTGGTTTTGAAGATGGTTTCTTCCAGATTCCTGTGGCCCACAAACGCGCCGGTATTGATATCAATGGTGGTCATGGCCTCGGTCTGATCGATGATCACGTACCCGCCGGACTTGAGCTGGACCTTGCGGCTCAGGGCTTTCTGGATCTCGTCTTCCACCGAATAGAGATCGAATATGGGCCGTTCTCCCGGATAATACTCAACCTTGTCGGAAAACTCCGACACGAACTCATCCACAAACTCCATCACCCGTTGGTGGCTCTCACGGCTGTCGATGCGGACTTTCTCGGTCTGGGGCCGGATCAGATCCCGGATGGTACGAATGAACAGGGGCAGATCCTGGTAGACTACCGCCGGTGCCTGAACGCGGGAAATCCGCTCATGGATGGACTGACTCAACCGGTGCAGATAGGTCATGTCGCCAATCAGGTCTTCCGGTGATGCCGCCTCGGCAGCGGTCCGGATGATGTAGCCACCCCGGACGTCCGGGTCCTCTGCAGCGGCTTCCCCGATCAGCGTTTTGAGGCGTGCCCGCTCGTTATCGTCCTCGATCCTCTGGGAAATACCCACATGACTGACACCGGGCATGAACACCAGGTATCGGGACGGGATGGAGAGCTGGGTTGTCAGCCGCGCGCCCTTGGTGCCAATCGGGTCTTTGGTGACCTGAACGACCAGCGACTGGCCCTCACGAAGCAGGCTGCGAATGTCCGGAACGGTTTTCGGGGTATCGGCCGGATCATCGCCATTGGACTGGCTCGGAACCACATCGGAGGCATGAATAAACGCCGCCCGTTCCAGACCAATATCGACGAACGCGGCTTCCATACCCGGCAACACCCGCACCACCTTGCCCTTGTAAATGTTCCCGACAATCCCTTTTCTGCTGGTGCGCTCAATATAGGCTTCCTGCAGCATGCCGTTCTCGACCAGCGCCACGCGGGTTTCCACGGGCGTGACGTTGATCAGGATCTCTTCACTCATGATGTTTGGCTCTCCAGACTGCGCGGCCAGTTTTTCCAGACCGGGTAACCGGCATCTGCCAGTAATGCTGCTGTTTCCTGCAGCGGCAATCCAACCACGGCACTGTAGCTACCCCGAAGTTCATTGACAAAAATACCACCAAGCCCCTGAATTCCATAACTCCCGGCCTTGTCCATTGGTTCACCGCTGGCAACATAGGCGTCAATTTCGTTTGCAGACAATGCCCTGAACCGGACTTCGGTTACCACAAGCCGGGAATGGCATACGCCACCACAAGCCAGTGCCACAGCGGTCATCACCTGATGGGTAGCACCGGAGAGCCGGGCCAGGGTCGCCCTGGCCTCGCCGGCGCCGGAGGGTTTACCGAGGATGACACGATCAAGAACCACGGACGTATCCGAGCCCAGTACCAGGCATTCCGGAGATGATTGTGCCACCAACAGCGCCTTCTCCCTGGCCAGCCGCTCCACATAGTGTTCCGGCGTTTCGCGAGGCTCCGGCGTTTCATTGATATCCGCCGGACGAACAGAAAAACTCAGGCCGATTTGCTGCAACAGCTCTGCCCGGCGTGGCGAAGCCGAGGCAAGAATGATTGGTGACATGGCTAACCCAGTTTGCGGTTAATGTTGTCCAGCAGAATGGAGAATACCGGCCATACCAGGGCGCTGGTCAGAGCCGGCCAGAGATAACTGAATCCGGCAGTCTCGCCACCAAGCAGCTGCTTCAGGAAATGCACCAGCATCTGGTTGATCCCGAGCAACAGGAACACCATCAGGCACTGCTGGGGAATCGGATACATGCGAAGGCGCTGGTGGATGGTAAGCACCAGGAAGGCAGTCAGAGCCATGGCCATGGCATTCACACCGAGGGGGGTCGCCTCAAGGACATCCAGCAGCAGCCCGAGACACCAGGCCAGCAGAATACCGAACTGGGCCGGTGCCCGGAACGTCCAGTAGAAAACGACCAACCCCAGCCACTCAGGACGGAACTCGAACCAGCCAACGGGGAACAGGGAAATACTGAAAACCAGGGCGACAATCACAGACAGTACGAAAACCGGATAGCTGATTACCGACAGCATCAGTCCTGCCCTCCCTGCACGGCGTCTGCCTCAGCGTTAGCGGCGGGCTCGCCTTCAACGGCCTCACCTTCGGTCGATAACGGTCCGTCCGGTGGAAACACCACCAGCACCAGACGGCTCTGGTTTAGTTGCGCTTTCGGCGTTGCCTCTATGGAGATGAACGGCTCACCCGGCTCCTTGGTAATACGGCTTACTTCTGCCACCGGGTAGCCCCGGGGGAACCGGCCACCGAGACCGGAACTTACCAGAAGATCGCCTTCCCGGATGTCTGCGGTGTCTGGCACATGGACCAGATCAAGGGTATCGCTATCGCCGGTGCCCAGCAGGATAGCCCGCAATCCGTTGCGGACCACTTCCACCGGAACGGCGTGGCTGCTGTCAGACACCAGCAGTACTCGAGACGTTAACTGACTGCTCTGCACCACCTGCCCCATCAAGCCGTGAGCATCCAGAATGGCCTGGCCTGGCACGAGGCCATCGCGCCGACCCTTGTTGATAATGACTTCATGGGAGAATGGGTCCGGAGAGACACCCACCACCTCGCCCACGATGACGCGGTCGTCCAGCACCTCGGAGGAGTTCATCAGGCGGCGCAGTTCGTTGTTTTCAGAGGCAAGGGCCGCGTATTTCAGGGCGCGCCGTTCCAGGATCAGCAAGCGGGCCCGGAGGTCTTCGTTTTCCTGCTGCAGGTCTTTCTTGTTTTCAAACAGCCCTGCCACCCAATCGGTGAATTCATAGGGTGCATTGCCGAGCCAGTACACCGGAGCCAGACCTGTGGCGAGGGTGCTGCGCACGGTTGAGAGCTTGTCGAAACGCGCATCGGCAACCACCAGGGCTGCCGATACGAGAAGAACAATGAGGAGCCTGAAGCCAGGAACAGGCCCCTCGACGAAGATGGTTTTAATGTCGAGCCCTCCCCACAGGATTATCCCTCCTGGGAGAACATTCCGATGCCACCCCGGTCAATCACTTCCAGCGCCTTGCCGCCACCCCGGGCGACGCAGGTCAGCGGGTCTTCAGCGATGATGACCGGCAGGCCGGTTTCCTCGCTGATCAGCTTGTCCAGCCCGCGAAGCAGTGCGCCGCCGCCGGTCAGAACGATACCGCGCTCGGCGATGTCGGAGGCCAGTTCGGGCGGCGACTGCTCAAGGGCGCTCTTAACGGTCTGGACGATCTGGGCCAGGGATTCCTGCAGGGCATCGAGGATTTCCTCGCTGTTCAGGGTAAAGGCCCTGGGCACGCCTTCTGCAAGGTTGCGACCACGCACGTCGATTTCGCGGATTTCGAGACCTTCGTAGGCGCAGCCGATTTCATGCTTGATGCGCTCGGCGGTGGAATCGCCGATCAGGCTGCCGTAGTTGCGGCGCACGTAGGTCACGATGGCCTCATCGAACTTGTCGCCGCCTACCCGGACAGACTCGGCATAGACAATGCCGTTCAGAGAGATGATGGCGATCTCGGTGGTGCCACCGCCGATGTCCACAATCATGGAGCCGCTGGCTTCTTCCACCGGAAGCCCGGCGCCAATGGCCGCGGCCATGGGCTCTTCAATCAGGAACACTTCGCGGGCGCCGGCGCCGAGGGCGGATTCACGGATGGCCTTGCGCTCTACCTGGGTGGATTTGCTGGGTACGCAGACCAGTACCCGCGGGCTCGGGGTAATGAAGCTGTTTTCATGCACCTTGTGGATAAAATGCTGGAGCATTTTTTCGGTGACGACAAAATCTGCAATCACGCCGTCTTTCATGGGGCGGATGGCGGTGATGTTGCCGGGGGTACGGCCCAGCATGCGTTTGGCTTCTGCGCCGACGGCGGCGACCATTTTCTGGGAACCACTGGTGCGAATGGCCACAACGGAGGGCTCGTTCAGAACGATTCCGCGCTCACGGACGTAAATAAGGGTGTTGGCGGTGCCCAGGTCGATGGACAGGTCGCTTGAGAATAAGCCTCGGAGTCTTTTTATCAACATTCGTGTAGTTTCAACCTGAGAGTTGCAGTCGCAGAGAAAAGATGCGGCAACTTTAGCAGTGAGCACCCCGGCAGGCAAGGCGCGAACGGGCCTCACGCCTTACGGCTCGCCCATTTACCTTATGGGCTGGGGCCTCCCGCCTTTGTTCGAATCTGTTACCATAGCGCCCTTATATTTGAATTGGGTGCAGGGGCGGTTGGAAAAGGCTGTCCAAAACACGCTACGAGCACATCCATGTGCGCTTGTTTCGGGCCGTCCATGGCCCTCAACAGTTTTGGACAGCCTTTTCCAACCACCCCCGAACCCCGTGCAAGTTCCGACTTCTTTATTACCGACATTTCATTTACCTGGGAGGCAATGCGTGACCATTTCCCGCAAGGACATCGAGAAAGTCGCTGTGCTCGCCCGCATTCGCGTGGACGAGGAGCAGGTTTCGGCTCTGGAGAAGGATCTGGGCAATATCCTGGACCTGGTGGATCAGTTGGCTGCGGCCGATACCGACTCGGTCGAGCCCATGGCCCATCCGCTGAATGCGGTCCAGCGCCTGCGGGCCGATGAGGTGACCGAGACCAATCAGCGGGAGGTGTTCCAGGCGATTGCGCCGGCCACCGAGAACGGTCTTTATCTGGTTCCCAGAGTCATTGAGTGAGTCATTGAGTGATTAACGGGAATTGAGTGATCTGACGAACAGCGATTTCAGGATTCATCATGCATAACAAATCCGTAGCAGAGCTTTCCCGGGAACTGGAGAGCGGCCAGGTTTCCAGCGTTGAGCTGACCCAGCAGTTTCTCGACCGCATCAAGCAGGAAGATGGCAAGTACAACAGTTTTATTACCGTCACCGGGGAGCAGGCGCTGGCCGATGCCCGGGCGGCGGATGCGCAGCGGGCGGCGGGCAATGTGACGCCCTGGACGGGAATTCCGTTTGCTCACAAGGATATTTTCTGCACCAGCGGCGTTCGCACCACCTGTGGCTCAAAGATGCTGGAGAACTTTGTTCCGCCTTACGATGCAACGGTGACGGCGAATTTCCGCCAGGCCGGGGCCGTGTGCCTGGGCAAGACCAACATGGATGAGTTCGCCATGGGGTCGTCCAACGAGAATAGTTATTTTGGCGCAGTGACCAACCCCTGGGGGTTAAGCCAGGGCGATAAGCGAGTGCCGGGCGGTTCGTCAGGTGGGTCTGCGGCGGCGGTGGCGGCGCGGCTGGTGCCGGCGGCTACCGCAACGGACACCGGCGGCTCGATTCGTCAGCCGGCGGCGCTGTGTGGCGTGACCGGGCTGAAGCCGACCTATGGGCGGGTGTCCCGGTACGGGATGATTGCTTTTGCCTCCAGCCTCGACCAGGGCGGTACGATTGCCCGAAGCGCAGAGGACAACGCTCTGATGCTGAATGTGATGGCGGGGTTCGATCCGAAGGACTCCACCTCGCTGGACCGTGAAGTTCCGGATTACACCGCCACGCTGAACGAGCCGTTAAAAGGTCTGAAGATCGGTTTGCCGAAAGAGTACTTCAGTGACCAGCTCAGCCCGGCGATGGAGCAACAAGTTCGCAATGCGGTAAAGGAATACGAGAAGCTGGGCGCGACAGTGAAAGAGGTGTCCCTGCCCAACGCCAAACTGGCGATAGCGGCCTATTACGTGATTGCGCCGGCGGAAGCCTCCGCCAACCTGTCCCGTTTTGACGGGGTGCGTTACGGCTACCGCTGCGAAGATCCGAAGGATCTGATGGATCTGTATACCCGCACCCGTGCTGAAGGCTTTGGCACCGAGGTAAAACGCCGGATCCTGGTGGGCACCTACGCGCTGTCCGCCGGGTATTTCGATGCCTACTACCTGAAGGCCCAGAAGGTGCGCCGGCTGATCCAGCAGGATTTCATCAATGCCTTCAGGGAAGTGGATGTGCTGATGAGCCCGACCACGCCCTCCCCGGCGTTCATTCAGGGCGAGAAAACCAGCGACCCGGTCACCATGTACCTGGAAGACGTGTTCACCATCGCCATCAACCTGGCGGGCATTCCAGCCATGTCGGTGCCGGCGGGTTTCGTCGATGGTCTGCCGGTGGGCCTGCAGATCATCGGGGATTATTTCTCCGAGGCGCGTTTGCTGAACGCCGCCCATCAATTCCAGCAGGTGACCGACTGGCACCAGCGTGAACCGCAATAAGCCCGGGACAGGCCCCATACAGGAGAGAGCAACTATGCAGTGGGACATTGTGATCGGGCTGGAAATTCACGTTCAGCTCGCCACCCGAACCAAGATCTTTTCCGGCTCCAGCACCGCCTACGGCGCCGAGCCCAACACCCAGGCCAACGCCGTTGACCTGGCCATGCCCGGCACCCTGCCCGTGCCCAACGAGCAGGCCTTCCGCTACGCGGTGATGTTTGGCCTGGCGGTGAACGCCGAGATTGAACGCCGCTCGGTGTTCGAACGGAAGAACTATTTCTACCCGGACCTGCCGAAGGGCTACCAGACCACCCAGCTGGAGCGTCCGATCGTCGGCCCCGGCTACGTGGACATTGATCTGGCCAACGGTGAGACCCGGCGCGTGCGCATTCACCACGCTCACCTGGAAGAAGACGCCGGCAAATCCCTCCATGAGGATTTTCATGGCATGACTGGCGTGGACCTCAACCGGGCCGGGACCCCACTGATCGAAGTGGTCACCGAACCGGATATGAATAATGCCGAGGAAGCCGTGGCGTTCGCCAAAAAACTGCACGGCATTGTAACCTCGCTGGGTATCTGCGATGGCGACATGTCCCAGGGCTCCATGCGCTTCGACGTGAACATCTCCCTGAAGCCAAAAGGCTCGGACACCCTCGGCACCCGCACCGAAACCAAGAACCTGAACTCATTCCGCTTCATGGAACAGGCCATTGCCCACGAAGTGGAACGACAGATGGACATCCTGGAAGACGGCGGCAGAATTGTGCAGGAAACCCGCCTGTACAATGGCGACCGGGACGAATCCCGCTCCATGCGCACCAAGGAAGAAGCCAACGACTACCGCTACTTCCCCTGCCCGGACCTGCTGCCGGTGGAAATTGATGACTCGTTCATTAGCGAAGCCCGCAACCGCCTCCCGGAACTGCCGGATGCACGGAAGGCACGGTTCAAGGACCAGTACGGCCTGAACGACTACGACGCCGGCCTGCTCAGCGGCGACTCCAAACTGGCCACGTTCTTCGAGGAAGCCGCCAGCCACGGCAAAGACGCCAAGCTGGTCGCCAACTGGATCCAGGGCGAATTTTCCGCCCGCCTGAATGCCGAGGAGAAGACCGTTGCCGACTCCCCCATCACCGGCGCCCAGTTGGGTGACCTGGTGGTGCGGATTGCCGATAACACGGTTTCCTCTGCTGGCGCAAAGAAGGTGTTTGAAGCGCTGTGGTCTGGCGAAAACGACAACGTGGACGCGATCATCGACGCCAAGGGCCTGAAGCAGGTGTCTGACACCGGTGCGCTGGAAGCCATGGTAGACGAGGTGCTGGCCGGGATGCCGGATCAGGTGGCCCAGTATCAGCAGGAATCCGATCCCAAGAAACAGAAGAAGATGCTTGGCGGGTTTATGGGGCCTCTAATGAAGGCCTCCAAGGGTCAGGGAAATCCCAAGCTGTTTAACGAGATTCTGGTTCGCAAGCTTGGGGGGTAAGCCTTGGGCTTTGGGTCGTGGTTTTTTGGCTGCGGCCCTAGCCTTCTTTTCCTGGAGTTAACGCACGGGAGGGTGGAGCCTTCCAAAACACGCTCCTTGCGGCACGTCCATGTGACGCTTGAGCTCCGCCATCCATGGCTCCGCACAGTTTTGGAAGGCTCCACCCTCCCGCGCTGTTAAACTTCTCAGCTATAGTCTGCTGTCCGACCTACCTTTATTCCTGTCGACTATATCCGAGCTTTCTGACGCGTTGGTGAGAGGCTTCTCCCAAAAATGTTGGAGGCCAAGGATGGCCGGAAACAAGCGCACATGGACGTGCTCGTAGCGGTTTTTGGGAGAAGCCTCTCACCAACGCCTCCCCCGAAACCATCAGGCTAGGTGCCCACCCCAAAGGCTACCGAACAAGCCGGGCCCAAAGATCATGCTCATCGGCATGCTCAACCACGGCCTGAACAATCTCACCGGGCACAAGATCCGTCTCATCGTTTAGGTAGACCATCCCGTCAATCTCCGGCGCATCGGCTTTGGAGCGGCCAATGGCGCCTTCTTCGTCCACTTCGTCGATCAGAACGTCGATGGTCTGGCCAATCCTGGCCTGCAGGCGGGCGGCGGAAATCTTAGCCTGTTTTTCCATGAAGCGGGCCAAGCGCGCTTCTTTCACTTCCTCAGGCACCGCACCTTCCAGCTCGTTGGCCTTGGCACCTTCCACCGGGCTGTATTTGAACGCGCCCACGCGGTCCAGCTGGGCTTCGTCGAGCCAGTCCAGCAGGTACTGGAAATCTTCCTCGGTTTCGCCGGGGAAACCGACGATGAAGGTAGAGCGGATGGTCAGTTCCGGGCAGATGTCCCGCCACCTGCGGATGCGCTCCAGGGTTTTGCTGTCGTGGGCCGGGCGTTTCATGGCCCTGAGGACTTTCGGGCTGGCGTGCTGGAACGGGATATCCAGGTACGGCAGGAGCTTGCCTTCGGCCATCAGCGGGATGATGTCGTCCACATGGGGGTACGGATAAACGTAGTGCAAACGCACCCACACGCCCATTTCACCCAGGGCCTCGCACAGCGACTGCATCTTGGTTTTCAGTGGGCGGCCCTGCCAGAAGCCGGTGCGGTATTTGGTATCGACACCATACGCAGAAGTGTCCTGGGAAATCACCAGCAGTTCCTTGACGCCGGCATCCACCAGGCGCTGGGCTTCGTCCATCACATCGCCGATGGGCCGGCTGACCAGATCGCCGCGCATGGAGGGGATGATGCAGAAGGTGCAGCGGTGGTTGCAGCCCTCGGAAATTTTCAGATAGGCATAATGCCTCGGGGTCAGTTTGATGCCCTGGGGCGGAACCAGATCGGTGAACGGGTCGTGTTGCTTTTTCTGGGGCACGAACTGGTGAACCGCACCGACCACTTCTTCATAGGCATGAGGACCGGAAACCGCCAGAACGCCGGGGTGGGTCTCGCGGATCTTGTCGGCTTCGACTCCCATGCAGCCGGTGACAATGACCTTCCCGTTTTCACTGATGGCCTCGCCAATCGCATCCAGGGATTCCTGCTTGGCGGCATCAATAAAGCCACAGGTATTCACCACCACGATATCGGCGTCGTCATAGGTGGGGACCACGTCATACCCGTCGAGCCGGAGTTGGGTGAGGATACGCTCTGAGTCGACAAGGGCCTTGGGGCAGCCAAGGCTGATAAAACCGACCTTGCCATTACCGGTTTCTGTAGCGGGGTTCTGGGTGTTGTCTGTCATAAAAAACTTGGAATTCCCGGGGCTCAGTGAACGCCCACACATGAATGGAGGCCGGCATTTTACACCAGCCACGGTGCCGCCTGTAGCAAAACCTGTGACATAAGACGGACCGGCATTTCCGGTGGCTAATACTGACAGGCGTCAATTTTTGTGACGCTTCGTTCAGAAAGGTTTAATAAAACTGCCACAATAAGCGGCAGACTTCTTGCTGATCACAAAGTAAACAACTACACTTTCATGCGCTTATCATTAGCTTAAGTGTTTTTCTGGAAGGGATTTATGGGAAAGGCAGCCTCATTTGCAACCAGACACGCCAGAAGAGTCAACATGAAACCTGTCGCCGCCAAACTGAATCTGCGCAACCAGCAACGGGTGGACGTAGCCACCGACATTACCCTTGAAAAACCGGACGGCTGCTGTCTTACCTGTTCAATTTCCAATCTTTCACGCACCGGCGTGATGATTTCCTGCAACCAGGCAACGGTGAAGCAGTTGATTCCGGAGCAAAAGGCGCCTGCTCCCGGCAACTGGATTGCCGTCAAAGCCCGGTTCTCGGTGCCCGTCGTTGCCACGCAACCGGTTTCCATTGTAGCAGACGGCAATATCGTTCATATGCGCCGGATTGCCAGAGATGAATTCCAGCTGGGCATCCAGTTCGCCGAGTTCGAGGGCAACGGCTTCGACTATGTCGACCGCTACGTTGCCAAATTACTGGCCGACTCCTGCAATCCAGCCTGAGCCCGGACACCCGCCTTTCGGAAGCCCGGCGCCCGCCACCTGCTATATTGTTATAGCGCCAATGTCTAGTTGACCGTCTTCTTATGCCCTTGCTGGCTCTGGTATAGTTGCGCTATCAATTCGCATAGCCACAACGGCCCGCACGGCGGCAACGGATTACCATGACCACATACAACCTCACGCATCTGAAACAGCTGGAAGCGGAAAGCATCCACATCATCCGGGAAGTCGCAGCCGAGTTCGACAACCCGGTGATGCTGTATTCCATCGGCAAGGACTCCGCGGTAATGCTGCACCTGGCCCGCAAGGCCTTTTATCCGGGTAAACCGCCCTTCCCTCTCATGCACGTGGACACCACCTGGAAATTCCGGGATATGATCAACTTCCGGGACCGCAAGGTGAAGGAATACGGTCTGGACCTGATCGTTCACAAGAACGAGGACGGCATCAGACAGGGCATTGGCCCATTCACTCACGGCAGTGCCAAGCACACCGACGTAATGAAAACCCAGGCCCTCAAGCAAGCCCTGGACAAGTACAAGTTTGATGCGGCGTTCGGCGGCGCCCGCCGGGACGAAGAAAAATCCCGTGCCAAGGAGCGTGTCTATTCCTTCCGCGACGAATACCACCGCTGGGACCCCAAGAACCAACGTCCTGAACTCTGGAACATCTACAACGGCAAGATCAACAAGGGCGAAAGCATTCGGGTATTCCCGCTGTCCAACTGGACCGAGCTGGATATCTGGCAGTACATCTACCTGGAAAATATCGAGATCGTTCCCCTTTACTACTCCGCGGTGCGCCCGGTGGTTGAGCGCGACGGCACCCTGATCATGGTGGACGATGACCGAATGCCGCTGAAAGAGGGCGAGAAGCCGATGATGAAATCCATCCGCTTTCGCACCCTCGGCTGCTACCCGTTAACCGGCGCCATTGAATCCGAAGCCACCACGTTGCCGGAGATCATCCAGGAAATGCTGCTGGCCACCAGTTCCGAGCGTCAGGGTCGCGTTATCGACCATGATTCAGCCGGCTCCATGGAACAGAAAAAGCGGGAAGGGTACTTCTAAGATGTCACACCAGTCTGATCTGATTGCGGAAGATATTCAGGCCTACCTGAAACAGCACGAAAACAAGGAACTCCTGCGCCTGCTCACCTGCGGCAGCGTGGACGACGGCAAGAGCACGCTGATTGGCCGCCTGCTGCATGACACCAAGATGATCTATGAAGATCACATGGCCAGCCTGAAAACCGACAGTGCCAAGATGGGCACCACCGGCGAGAAGCTGGACCTGGCCCTGCTGGTAGACGGCCTGCAGGCGGAGCGCGAACAGGGCATCACCATTGATGTTGCCTACCGGTATTTCTCCACCGACAAGCGCAAGTTCATCATCGCCGACACTCCGGGCCACGAGCAGTATACCCGCAACATGGCCACCGGCGCGTCCACGGCGCAGGTGGCGATCCTGATGATCGATGCCCGCCACGGTGTGCTGACCCAGACCCGCCGGCATTCCTACATTGCCTCGCTGTTGGGCATCCGCCACATTGTGGTCGCCATCAACAAGATGGATCTGGTGGATTTCAGCGAAGAGCGCTTCAACGAGATCCGGGACGACTATCTGGCGTTTGCCGCCAAACTGGGCCTGAAGGACATCCGCTTCGTGCCGATTTCCGCCCTGGAAGGCGATAACGTGGTGAACAAGAGCGAGCACACCCCCTGGTTCACCGGCCAGCCGCTGATGGAAATCCTGGAAACCGTGGAAGTCGGTCGGGACAAGAACCTGGAGCATTTCCGCTTCCCGGTTCAGTACGTAACCCGCCCGAACCTGAACTTTCGCGGCTTCTGCGGCACCATCGCCTCCGGCGTGATCCGCCCGGGCGAGAAAATCATGGCGCTGCCCTCCCGGCGCACCAGCACTGTGAAAGAGGTGGTAACCTTCGACGGCAACCTTGAAGAAGCCTATATCGACCAGGCGATCACCCTCACGCTGACCGACGAAATCGACGTCAGCCGTGGCGACATGCTGGTAAAAGCGGAAGATGAGCCTGAAGTGGGCAACCGTTTCAACGCCAACATCGTGTGGATGACCGACGCGCCCCTGGAAACCGGCCGCCTGTATGACATCAAGCTGGGCCCCACCTTTACCTCCGGCACGGTGAAGAAGATTCACCATCAGACCGATGTAAACAGCCTGGAAAGGAACGAGAATCCTTCTGCCCTGCAACTGAATGAGATCGGCCTGTGCGAACTGACCCTGAACCAGCCGATTGCCTTTGATGCCTACCAGCGGAACCACGCCACCGGCAGCTTTATCGTGATCGACCGGCTGACCAACGTCACCATCGGTGCCGGTATGGTGGCGGGCCTGGCGGATGCTGGCGAATCCCTGGATCCGGTGTCCGTTGAAGAACGCGAACGCCGCCTGGCCCAGAAGCCTGCGATCATCGCGTGCAATGGCAAGCAGGCACCGGCCCTGGCATTGGCTCTGGAACGGGCGCTGTTTGATCAGGGTAAAACCACCATCGTGCTCAGCGAAGACAATGCCGGCAATGTTGATGATCGCCGCCGCTCCGCACAGGTCATCAGCGCCCACGGCGTCATCGCGATTGTGGCAAACCTCGGCTCGGACATCGCCTCGGCTTCCATCTGCGCAGACGACAGTGAAGAAATCGCAGGCGCGGTCAGCAAACTGGTGCAAGACCTGGTGCGCAACAAGCGAATCTGAGCCGAATGACGGATGAAAGGCCCCCGCTGGCAGTGGACGCCGCCGGGGCTTTTTTTCGGATATCAGCCTCAGAACTTGGCGGCCAGAGTCAGCCAGAGCTTGTCAGTATCCACTTTTCCGGTTGCTGCATCTCCGGCCATGTAGCGAGCGTATTTAATACCTGCTGAGTAGTTCTCCGCAAACTTGCGCTGATAGACCACATCAACCTCGCTACCCAAGTCACTGGCACCGCCAGGCGAGTCACTGGCCCTGAAGTCATGATATTTGAGGGTCAGGCCGCCGCCCGCCACGGGTGCCTTTACGCTGAGCGACGCGTCTTCCAACCCGACCAGCGGGGTGTTCAGAAACTGGTCAGCCCAGCCGTTCTGACCGTGCAGGGTTGCCAGTGGTGTAGAGAAGCCGTAGTTGCCATTATCCGACCCAAGGACTTCAAGTCCCGCTGAAACAATGACACCCGCGATATCAATGCCCGCATTCAGCTTGTAATACTCGGCATCAAAATCAGCACCGCCCGATTCTGCCTCCTGAATCGCATATTCGGCTTCGTAGATTATCCCCAGCGGCTCAAGGTCATACCGGCCAACATAACGAAGCCCGACGGTGTCGAGCGAGTTGTCAACGCCTTCATCAATTTCCAGCAGATAGGCATAGCCGGTCAGCTTGCCGAGGGGTGTTTGGTAGGCAACGTTGACTATGTGATCCTTGGATGGCAGGTCCTGGCTCTCGGCAAAGATGCGGTTGCGCTGACTCAGGAAGGCGTAGTCGATTGCGAGGTTGGTTGACGGGGTGTAAGTCAGGCGGGCCGCATCAAACGTCTGGCGATCCTGGCGCCAGCCAACGTCGCCAATAAACCGGTGATTGTCGTAAGTTATCACCTGACGCCCCAACCGACCGGTTATATCTCCGAACCTGTACTGAAGGTAAGCCTGGTCCAGCTCTGTTGTCTCGGGATCGGCAATAACAGAGTAATTTGGATTCTTCCCCAGCGTGTCGTTGTAGTCGTCAAGCCCAGCCACGTTCCGAACGTCCTCAAACTCGACAAGCCCGGATAACCCATTGTAATCCGCAGTACGATAGCCAAGGCGGGTTCGCAAAGTTACGCTTTCCGCGTCTCTGAGTGCATTGTCCTGTTGCACCTGTTCGAAACGCAAGCGAAGATCTCCGTATACCTCGGCCTTACTCAGGGCTTCATGAAACCCGGTCTGTGTGGCCTGCACCGAGCCACCCATCAGGGCAATCGCTATCGCCAATCCGGCCTTTTTCGTTACACATTGCATCGCAGTTCTCCGTTTCTGTTAAACCGACTGGTCAAGAGGAGACCGAAGAAAAATTCCGAGCCGCCTCACTGGCCATTTGCCAAAAAAAAAGCGCCTATTGAACCGAAGAAATCTCCGGGCCAATAAGCGCTTTTGCTTGAGTGACTTATTCCACGAGAATTGTGTCGCACGACACAACGCGACTCTTCCCGCTGACCTGAACCATAAGCATGGATTGCGCCAATTCTTGTTCAGGCCTTTACTCTGGCGCTTCCGACCCTTTCCCAACCTCTGCGGGGTAGCCCTGCCAAGCCTGAAAACTGCCCCTTATTCAGGCACAGGCACAGACATGGACCAGCCAAAGTGCGGGTCCCGAAGGCGGCTTCAGAGCTGAAAAGGCGATATTGCGGAATTCTCACGTGTCAAAATCGGCTTTGAACGATAATGCATCAGGATGGGTGGAAATTTGGATTTCCGCGTTTTTCATAATAAGCTGCCGCTCCTTGGACTATGGCCTTCTCTCCCATATCACTCACTGCGCAACCCATTGGATTTGACTGGCTTTACCATCCCGATGAAACGCTCATCATGGAGGCCTTTCAGTCAGGACAACGGCAACAGGGTAATTAACCATGGCAATCAAACACCTGAGGTCTGCCTTTTTTACGCATTTCCAGCCGGACCAGGCAGCCCATCTCAGTGCCGGAGACTCTCTGAGGGAGCCCGGTGGCGACTACGAGGGCCTGCACAAGCAGATGAAGCGGCTGTTTAACAGCAAGCCCGGCAAGAAATACGGACGGTTTTCCGAGGACCTGGGCGAGTGCCCGCTCAGTGCCTGGCTGAAAGACTACCTGGAAGACAGGCAAACCTTCGGCGCCATGACCGATCGCCTGTTCGGGCAGTGGCAGGAGCTGCTGACCGGCAGCCAGGAGGAGTTTGATGGCCACCTGATGATCGTGCATGACGCACTGGCCGACTCAGAGGTGGTTTATCTCTTTATCCTGGAGAACGACAGCGCCATGCGGTTTGATGGCAGTGAGTCACTGGATGCTACGGATGTGCTGAGTTTGTCCAGACTGAATCTGGCGGTTCGCATTGAGCTGGACGACTGGCGCAGCAACAACCCGGCGGAGAATTATCTGACCCTGGTCCATGGCCGCGGCACGGGTGAGCCCGGGGAGCTCTTTATTCGCCTGTGCGGGTTCACCAATCAGGTGGATGTGGAAAAAGAGACCATGACGTTCCTGGACGCGGTAGAAGCGTTCGCCAAATCCTCCGAACCGGAGAAAGCCGGCGAAGTGCGCAATAAGGCCTACGAGTTCTGCAAGGAACAGCATGCCCTGGGTGAACCGGTGGAAATCGAGGCACTGTCTGGCTATCTGGACGAAAACGAGCCGCAACGTTTCAGGGAATTTGCATCGAAAACCGCAGAGCTTCCGGAGAGCGGCGTGCTGCACCCGGATCATCGCAAGGTGAAGAAACTGGTGCGTATCGCGGGCTCCGGGGGTGGCATGAGCGTGTCGTTTTCATCCGACCTGGTGAATCAGGCGGTTTATTACGACCGCAATAAAGATGCTTTGACGATTACCCGGCTTCCCAGGGCGTTGCGGGAGCAGCTGCAGCGGTATCTGGAGGCTCGCGAGGAGTGAGGCGTCCGGAGTGGCCCGCTTCGTAACCTGAGAGCCGGGCGGGTATCCTGCACCCAAATCAGATCGCAACGGATAACACCAGAGCCAGACGGACACTAGCAACAAGCCGAGACAAAGGTGGTTGAAGAATGAGCACCTCGTTATAATACGCAGTTCCTTTTTGCTGGCGCCCCTTTAAATTAAAGCAAATTAAAGCAAATTAAAGCACCCAGTTCCCGGCGCACCATCCACCAGATTACGTGAGACCCATGGCTAAAAAGCTGTACATCAAAACCCACGGCTGTCAGATGAACGAGTACGACTCCGCCCGCATGGCAGACCTGCTCAAGACCGGCGAAACCGTCGAAATGACCGATTCACCCGATGACGCCGACATCCTGTTGCTGAACACCTGCTCCATCCGGGAAAAGGCCCAGGAGAAGGTGTTTCACCAGCTCGGCCGCTGGAAGGGACTCAAGAGCAAGAAACCGGACCTGATTATCGGCGTTGGCGGCTGCGTGGCCTCCCAGGAAGGCCAGGCGATTATTGACCGCGCGCCCTACGTGGACATGGTCTTCGGCCCCCAGACCCTGCACCGCCTGCCGGACATGATCACCGAAGTTCGTAGCAAAGGTAATGGCGTGGGCGTGGTGGACGTCAGTTTCCCGGAAATCGAGAAGTTCGACAACCTGCCCGAGCCCGGCGCCGACGGCCCCTCCGCATTCGTTTCCATCATGGAAGGCTGCAGCAAATACTGCACCTTCTGCGTGGTGCCCTATACCCGAGGCGAGGAAGTCAGCCGCCCGGCGGACGATGTGATTGCCGAAGTCGCCCATCTCGCCGGCCAGGGCGTCCGGGAAGTCAACCTTCTTGGCCAGAACGTCAACGCCTACCGCGGCGAGACCCACGACGGCGACACCATGGACCTGGCGGAACTGATCGAGCTGGTTGCCGCCATCGATGGTATCGACCGCATCCGTTACACCACCTCCCACCCGGTGGAATTCTCAGACGCCCTGATCGACGTTTACGAGCGCGTGCCGGAACTGGTCAGCCACCTGCACCTGCCGGTCCAGAGCGGTTCAGACCGTATCCTGGCCGCCATGAAGCGGGGCCACACGGCACTGGAGTACAAATCCAAACTCCGCCGCCTGCGCAAGCTCCGGCCGGACATCAGCTTCTCCTCGGATTTCATCATTGGCTTCCCCGGTGAAACCGAGAAGGACTTCGAAGACACCATCAAGCTGATCAACGACATCGGCTTCGATATGTCCTTCAGCTTCGTCTACAGCGCCCGGCCGGGCACGCCGGCCTCGGACCTGCCAGACGAGACACCGATGGATGTCAAGAAACAGCGCCTGAGCATTCTGCAGGACCGGCTGAACCAGAACGTGATGGACATCAGCCGCAAGATGGTCGGCTCAACCCAACGGATCCTTGTGACTGGCCTGTCCAGGAAAGACCCCGGGGAGTATGCGGGGCGCACGGAGAACAACCGGATTGTGAACTTCCGACATGAGAATCCGGAGGTTGTCGGGCACTTCATTGATGTCGAGATTGTGGAGGCTTATCCCAATTCTCTTCGCGGGGTGCCTGTGGGTTTGGGGATGTTTTAGGCCTGGTGTTCCTATGGGTCCTGGGGCTGGTGCATGGCGAGTGGTGGTGAGCCCCTTCCCAAAAACCGCTACGAGCACGTCCATGTGCGCTTGTTTCCGGCCATCCTTGGCCTCCAACATTTTTGTGGCACAGGGGTCAGATGAAAGCTTTCATCTGACCCCAACTTCACAGCCAACTCCCCAAGAAACCGGGGGAGTATAAAACGGAGCAAGATTGAACACACACGACACCAGACAATTTGACCTGCACCCGGTGGACCAGCGCCGGCTGGCCACGCTTTGTGGCCAGTTTGATGAAAACCTGAAGATGATCGAGAAACGCCTTCAGGTAAAAGTCGGCCGGCGGGGCCATCATTTCCGGGTGGAAGGGGAAACCGAGCATGTGGCGGCGGCCGTTGAGGTTATCCGGCATCTGTATCGGGAAACCGAGGCCGCGGACGACATTCCGCCGGATACCGTGCACCTGTTCATCCGGGAAACCGGCTTTGAACGCCTGCCCGAGGACGTGCCCTATGACGGCGCAGTGTCGGTGATCAAGACACCCAAGCTGCAGGCCAAACCCCGGGGCGCGAACCAGCAGAAATACGTGCACAATATCCGCACTCACGACATCAACTTCGGGATCGGACCCGCCGGTACCGGCAAGACCTGGCTGGCGGTTGCCTGTGCCGTGGAGGCCCTGAAAGACGAGCAGGTGAAGCGGATCCTGCTGGTTCGGCCGGCGGTGGAGGCCGGAGAAAAGCTGGGTTTCCTGCCGGGAGATCTGGCTCAGAAGGTGGATCCGTATCTGCGCCCGCTGTACGACGCCCTGTATGAAATGCTCGGCTTTGAACAGGTGACCCGGCTGATCGAAAAAAGCGTGATTGAAATTGCACCACTGGCGTTCATGCGCGGCCGTACACTGAACAACTCGTTTATCATTCTCGATGAAAGCCAGAACACGACCCGGGAACAGATGAAAATGTTCCTGACCCGGATCGGCTTTGGCTCAACCGCCGTCATTACCGGCGACACCACCCAGGTGGACCTGCCCCGGGGTCAGAATTCGGGGCTGATTCATGCCGCCGGTGTGCTGAGCAAGGTGCCGGGCATCGGCTTTACCCGGTTTGAAGCGAAAGACGTTGTGCGTCACCCGCTGGTTCAACGCATTGTGGAAGCCTACGATTCTTTTGACGACGGGAGCGCGACCGGCCAGTGAGCGAGGTGACAGTAGACTTCCAACAGGTTTTCGAGGCACCCGGGGTTCCACCGGAACGGGCTTTTCAGGCATGGGCACAGTTGGCGTGGCAGGGGGAGGATCCGTCCGAGGTAACGGTGCGCATTGTCGGAACCGAAGAGAGCCAGGCACTGAATCGCCAGTATCGGGGCAAGGACAAGCCAACCAATGTGTTGTCCTTCCCATTTGAGGCGCCAGCCGGTATAACGGTGCCATTGGCCGGAGATCTGGTGATTTGCGCACCTGTTGTTGAGGATGAGGCCCGGGAGCAGCAGAAATCCCTGGACGCGCACTGGGCCCATATGGTGGTGCACGGCATGTTGCACCTCCAGGGTTACGATCATATTGAAGACGAAGATGCCGAGGTCATGGAAGCCCTCGAAGTCCGATTGCTGGCACAGCTCGGATTTGGCAATCCCTACGAAGCAGAGGAAACGGAAAAAGACTCATGAGCGACGATCAGTCGAGTCGCAGCCAGGGCAGCAAGTCCTGGCTGGAACGTATATCACAGGCCTTCTCCAGCGGGCCTGAGTCCGTCGAGGACGTGCTGGAAATCCTGCGGGACGCCGAGTCCCAGAACATCATCGATGTCGATGCCATGAGCATCATCGAAGGTGCCATGCAGGTGATCGACATGCGGGTGGATGAAATCATGATTCCCCGCTCCCAGATGGTCACCGTCAAGGCATCCCAGGACCCGAAAGAGTTTCTGGCAGAAATCATCTCCTCTGCCCACAGCCGCTTCCCGGTGATCGGCGACAGCCAGGATGACGTGATCGGCGTCCTGCTGGCCAAGGACCTGCTTCCCCTTGCCCTGAGCAACGACCTGAACTGGAACCGCATCCGGGAAATCCTGCGGCCGCCAACCTTTGTTCCCGAAAGCAAGCGCCTGAACCAGCTTCTCAAGGAGTTCAAGGAAAACCGCAACCACATGGCCATTGTGGTGGACGAGTATGGCGGCACTGCCGGGCTGATCACCATTGAGGACGTGCTTGAGCAGATTGTCGGGGAAATCGAAGACGAACATGACTTCGATGAGGAGACCCACATCAAGGCACGGGGCGATGGCAGCTACGCGGTCAAGGCGGTAACGCCGGTCGATGATTTCAACGAATTCTTCGAGACCGAATTCGACGAAGAAGAGTTCGACACCATCGGTGGGGTGGTACTCAAGGAGTTCGGACATCTGCCCAGACGGGGCGAATCGGTTGAATTCGGTGGCTTGGGCTTTACTATTGCCAACGCCGATAACCGTGTCATCCGTCTGTTGCAGGTAACCCGCAGTGAGCAATGACGTTACAAACGCCAAAGTCCTGAATACCCCGCTATCAACCAACCGCTGGCTCGGCGCGGCAACCCTCGTGGTTGCCGGCGCCCTGCAAACCCTGACCTTTTCCCCGTTTCAGTTCTGGTGGCTGGGGCCGGTCTCGGTTCTTCTGATTCTGCTGGTCACGGTTCCCCTGGCGCCGCAGAAACTGTTCAGGGCCGGATGGCTTACCGGCCTTGGTCTGTTTGGCAGCGGTGCCAGCTGGGTGTATATCAGCATCAGTGAACACGGCAACACGGCGATTCCCGTCGCCATCCTGCTGACCACCGCCTTTGTGGCGGGCCTGGCACTGTTCCATGGCCTGGCGTTCTGGTTCTGGGGCAAACTCGCAAAGAAGAATGCTATCCGCCGACTGATTCTGTTCCCTGCTATCTGGATTCTGGGGGACTGGTTCCGGGGCTGGTTGCTAACCGGCTTTCCCTGGCTGTACCTCGGTACCGCTCATACCGACGGCCCTCTTGCCGGCCTTGCGCCCTTAACAGGCGTCCACGGCATCACTTTCTGGATTACGGCTACCGGTGCTGCACTCTACGCGGGCTGGTGGCTGGTTAAACACCTGAGACCAGTCGCCGCCGGCGTAACTCTGGTGATTGCGCTGATTCCGTGGCTGATCGCTCCGGCCATGAACCGGATTGACTGGACCGAGCTCAGTACCGAGGCCACAACCTTTGCGGCCATGCAGGGCAATATTCCCCAGCAGATCAAGTGGGATCCGGAATTTCTCAGAGACCAGATTGTGACGTATCTGGGCATGACAGAAGGCCACTGGAACACCGACCTGATCCTGTGGCCGGAAACGGCCATTCCCATTCCCCAGGATCAGGCCGGCAAAATCATCGAGCACATCAGCACTGAGCTGGGCGAGAACAGCACACTGATTACCGGGATACCCTGGTACGGCTTCAGTGACCGTCTTGAGGACTTCACTTATCACAACAGCATTATTGCGATTGGCAATAGCGAGGGCATCTACCACAAGCAGAAGCTGGTCCCGTTTGGCGAATACGTGCCTTTGCAAAGCGTGCTTAGAGGACTGATCGGGTTCTTCAACCTGCCCATGAGCGATTTCAGCCCGGGCCCGGCCCGGCAGGACCCGCTCAGGGCAAATGGCATCAATATCATGCCGTTCATCTGTTACGAGGTTGCCTACCCGGATTTCGTCGCCTTCAACGCCCGGGGTTCCGGCCTTCTGCTCACCATCAGTAACGATGGTTGGTTCGGGGATTCCATCGGACCACTGCAACACCTGCAGATTGCCCGAATGCGGGCCCTGGAAACCGGCCGCTATATGCTCCGGGGCACCAACAACGGCGTGACCGCAATCATTAACCACCGGGGCAGGCTGACCAGGACCATCCCGCAATTCGAGCGCGCCACCCTGACCGGTGAGGTATACACCGCCAAGGGCAGTACGCCTTATATGCAAACCGGTTCCTGGCCGGTACTGACCCTGGCGGTCATCCTGATCGTGTTTGTCCGGGAGCGGATCATTCCTCCCGTTTCGGCCAGCGGCTCGTAACCCGCTCGTAGTAGTGGGAGCCGCAGGCTTCGCAGGGTTCCAGATGGCTGGTGGCTGTCAGGCAGCGCATGTGGCCACAATTCAGGCACTGGAACATACCCGCGGTGGCCACCTCACCTGAGATGTATTGACCCGCCTCCTTGTTCTCCAGCTTCTGTTTGAGCTCCAGGGTGTCTATCAGGGTTTTGTCGGCAACGGAGAACAGACTGTCCGCCAGTTGGTGTTCCAGCAAAGCGATATCAAGCTGCAACCATTCACTCAGGCCTTCGCCGGTTTCCTCGACGAAGTGCAGCAGGTGCTCAAGATCCCGCTGCAGATAGGCTCCCAGAAGATCCGCCTCTTCCCGGGTCATCTCCTCCAGTTCGTACTCGAACTCGACGGCTTTGCGTACTTCGTCCTCCAGCGTTTGCAGCGAGGTTTCCTCTAATTCATGGAGACGCGTTTTCACCCGCTCCAGCATTCGGTCATACACTTCCAGGGCTTTTCCTGAGAGATGGCTTCTTTCTGGTTTTGTCATAACTGCTCCTTCAAACGAACCTCGGGGTTCCAAAAAAACAAGCGTAAATCCGGACAGTTGGGGCAGGAGCCAGGCTGTGTCAGGCCCTTCCGGGACACGCTGTGAATACGTCCATGTAGGCTTGAGCGCAGCATCCATGCTGCAGACAGTCCCGGAAGGGCCTGACACACCCTGTCTCCCAGACGTTTGGTGCTCCCGTTCCTTGACAATAGCTCCCAGGGTTCGGGGCGGCGGCCGGTGCAGCTTCCTGAGACTGTGCGCAGCATGGATGCTGCGCTCAAGCCTACATGGACGTATTCACGGCGTGTCTCAGGAAGCTGCACCGGCCGCCGTCTCCCGCCAACACTATAAGTCTGGCACAAGAAAGTCTGGCACAAGAAGGGAAAATTGGCAGACTACCTGTAAAGCCAAGTGTGCGTTAGAATGTCCGGCCCGCTCCGGACATCATTTTGATACAGGGTTTTATTTTTCACACAAGGTAATTTCGGTAATGGCAGGAATGGACGAGCAATACAATCCCCGTGACGTAGAGCAGAATGCCCGTAATTTCTGGGAAGATAACAAGACCTTCATGGTCAGGGAAGAGCCGGGCAAACCCAAGTACTACTGCCTGTCCATGTTCCCCTACCCCAGTGGCAAGCTGCACATGGGGCACGTCCGCAACTATACCATTGGCGATGTCGTTTCCCGTTACCAGCGCATGCAGGGCAAAAACGTGATGCAGCCCATGGGCTGGGACGCCTTCGGCCTGCCCGCCGAGAATGCCGCCATTGCCAACAAGACGGCTCCGGCCAAGTGGACCTACGCCAATATCGAATACATGAAAAACCAGCTCAGGCAGCTGGGTTTCGGTTACGACTGGGACCGGGAGCTGGCCACCTGCAAGCCGGATTATTACCGTTGGGAGCAGTGGTTCTTCGCCCGTCTTTATGAGAAAGGCCTGGTGTACAAGAAGATGTCCACCGTGAACTGGGATCCGGTGGATCAGACGGTTCTGGCCAACGAGCAGGTCGTGGACGGCCGTGGCTGGCGTTCCGGAGCCCTGGTGGAGCAGAAGAAAATTCCCCAGTGGTTCATCCGCATTACCGACTATGCCGAGGAGTTGCTGAACGATCTGGATCAGCTGGAAGACTGGCCCGAGCAGGTCAAGGCCATGCAACGCAACTGGATTGGCAAGTCCGTGGGTACCGAGCTGACCTTCCCGCTCAAGGACAAGGACAGTGGCCTGACGGTCTACACCACGCGCCCCGACACCCTGATGGGCGTGAGCTACATGGCGGTTGCCGCCGGGCACCCCCTGGCAAAAGAGGCCGCGGAGCGGCACCGTGATGTGGCCGAGTTTGTCGAGGAGTGCCGCAGCAGCAAGGTGGCCGAGGCTGAGCTGGCCACCATGGAAAAACGTGGCATTGATACCGGTTTCAAGGCCATTCATCCGCTGACCCAGGAAGAAATTCCGGTCTGGATTGCCAACTTTGTTCTGACCGACTACGGTACCGGCGCCCTGATGGCCGTTCCGGGCCATGACGAACGGGACCATGAATTTGCCCTTAAATACCGCCTGCCAATCAAACAGGTGATTGCTGCGCGCGATGGTCGAGAGATTGATGTTCAGGAGCAGGCCTTCACCGAAAAAGGCACGCTCGTGTCTTCCGGCAAGTACAGCGGCCTGACCAGTGAAGAGGCCTTCGACGAGATCGCCCGCCACCTGGAAGAGCACAACATCGGCAAGCGCACGGTGAACTATCGTCTGCGGGACTGGGGCGTGTCACGGCAGCGTTACTGGGGCGCGCCGATTCCGATGATGACTCTGGAAGACGGCACCGAGATGCCGGTTCCGGACGACCAGCTGCCGGTCCGCCTGCCGGAAGATGTCAAGATGGACGGCGTGCAATCGCCAATCAAGGCCGACCCGGAGTGGTGCAAAACCGAATACAACGGTCAGCCGGCCACCCTGGAAACCGATACCTTCGACACCTTCATGGAGTCGTCCTGGTACTACGCCCGGTTCTGCAGCCCCCATTACGACAAGGGCATGCTGGATCCGTCCGCCGCCAATTACTGGCTGCCGGTGGATCAGTATATCGGGGGTATCGAACACGCCATCCTGCACCTGCTTTACGCCCGTTTCTTCCACAAGCTGCTCAGGGATGTGGGCCTGGTCACCAGTTCCGAACCCTTTAATCGCCTGCTCTGCCAGGGCATGGTTCTGGCCGAAACCTACTACCGTGAGGACGGCAAGGGCGGAAAGGTGTGGATCTCTCCCGCGGATGTCACGGTTGAGCGTGATGAGAAGGGTCAGCCCATTCGCGCGGTACACAAGGACGATGGCGAGCCGGTGATCTCCGGCGGCGTCACCAAGATGTCCAAATCCAAGAACAATGGCATCGATCCCCAGGCCATCATTGACCAGCATGGCGCCGATACCGTTCGCCTGTTCATGATGTTTGCCGCGCCCCCGGAACAGTCCCTGGAATGGTCTGACAGCGGGGTTGAAGGCGCCCACCGTTTCCTCAAGCGTCTGTGGCGCCTGGTGAATGAACACGCGGCTTCCGGGCTTGCCCCGGCGGTGGACTCAGCCGCCCTGGACGATGGCCAGAAGAATCTGCGGCGCAAGACCCACGAAACCATCGCCAAGGTCAGCGACGATATCAGCCGCCGACTGACGTTCAACACGTCCATTGCCGCCGTTATGGAACTGCTCAACGATGTTGGCAAACTTCAGGGCGACACCCCCCAGACCCGGGCCGTTCGTCAGGAAGCCCTGGACACTGCCGTTCTGGTGCTCTCCCCGATTGTTCCTCACATCTGCCACACGCTCTGGCAGGCACTGGGCCACGAGGATCCGGTAGTTGATGCGTCCTGGCCAAAGGCCGATGAAAGCGCCATGGTGCGGAGCCGGATTCAGGTGGTGCTTCAGGTCAATGGCAAGGTTCGGGCCAAGGAAGACGTTCCCGCCGACATCAACAGGTCCGATCTGGAAAAACTGGCTCTGGAGAACGAGAACGTGATGCGTTTCACCGAAGGCGCCACCGTGCGCAAGGTGATCGTGGTTCCCGGCAAACTGGTGAATGTGGTGGCCAGCTGATATGCCCCGGCACTCCGCCCTGCGCGCCCTGATCCGCATGTCGATTGCCGCCTCGCTGGTGGCGACTCTGGCCGGGTGCGGATTTCAGCTGCGTGGTGCGCCTCCGGTATCGGCAGCTCTTCAGCCCCTTGCCGTGGATTGCTCGTCAGCGGTTCCCGAAACGCTTTGTCAGTCAGTAAGGGAACAGCTCGAACTTGGAGAAATAGAGCTCGTTCCAGTTGCACGGGCTGACTATATTCTGCGCCTTGATAACTTTGAGCAGGACCGGCGCGCAAGCGCCATCACCGCCCAGGCTGCCGCCGCGGAGTACACGCTTCGCCACTCCGTGGCTCTTGAGGTTGTCAGCGCTGACCGCATTCCCGTGGTTGCCTCAACCCGCCTGAACACCAGCGAAAGTTACCGGTACGATGAAACCAACGTTCTGGCGAGGCAGCGCGAGGAAGAAGCACTTCGCCAGCAGTTGAACGACCGCCTGGCGCAGCAGGTTCTTTTCCGTCTGGCTCCTCTGACCTCCGAACGGATTGATGCCATTCGGGCGGAATACAATCGCACTCAGGATGCCGGCGTTCCAGCAACAGGCAAACCATGAAAACCAATCCGGGACAGCTATCCCAGCTACTGAAAAAGAGCCTTTCACCAGTCTATCTGATTTCCGGGGATGAACCGCTGCTCGTTCAGGAGTGTTGCGATCAGGTCAGGCAGGCCGCGAAAGAAGCCGGATTCCATGACCGCCTGACATTCCATGCCGATCATCAACTGGACTGGAACGCGGTCGCGGACGAATTCAGCGCCATGTCCCTGTTCGCCGAAAAACGCCGCATAGAAATTCATCTGCCAACCGGCAAGCTCGGAGACGGCCGCGCCGTGCTCGAGCGTGTGCTTCAGTCTCCCCCTGAGGACATCATTCTGCTGCTGATCAGCGCCCGCCTGGACGCCGCGGAAACCCGCCGTAAATGGTACAAGGAGCTCCAGGGCAAGGGGGTGCACGTACCGGTCTGGCCAGTAGACGCAGACAAATTCCATGGCTGGCTTCAACAAAGGGCCAGCAGCCGCGGACTCAGCCTGACCCGCGGCGCTCTGGCGATCATGAGCGAACGCCTGGAAGGCAACCTGCTTGCCGCCAGCCAGGAGCTGGATCGGCTGGCGCTGCTGGCGAACGGCACTACGATTGACGAAGAAACCGTTGAACAGGCCGTCCAGGACAGCTCCCGGTTCAGTGGCTTCGAGCTGGTCACCGAGCTGATATCCGGCCGGGCGCCCCATGCCTGCAAGGTGATCAGCGTGCTGCAGCAGGAAGGTGAAAACCCGCTGGGGTTGCTGGCTGTCCTGAGCCGCGACCTGAACCTGTTGCTGGAACTGAAATCTTCAGGCGGCCAGGCTGAGAATCCGGCCTCATTCCTGAAGAAAAGAGGCGTGTTCCAGCCTCAGCGAGTACGAGCGATGGAACAGGCTGCCCGCCGGCTGAACCGCGCTCAGTTGCACGACGCCATTGCACTTTGCAGCAAGGTCGACCGAGCGACCAAAGGCTTCGACCCGCTCTCCCCCTGGCACTATCTCAGAGATATGTCGGCGCTCCTGGCCGCCCGCGCCTGATCCAGGTCAAACTCTTTCCTCCTTGCCATCTTGCGGCCCGGCAACCCCTTGACAGTTTTTTACAATCGGGCGCATTGTAAGCACACCATCAATCCAAGGAGGTGTTTCAGATGAGTCTTCAAGAAGAGTTCAAAAAACTGTCGGACAAGATAAAACAGTATCGGGATGAGGCGCGGGTGCAGCTTCACCTGGCCCGCGAAGACGTGAAGGACGAATGGGACGATCTTGAGCAGGATTGGGACCGCTTCCGGACCAAGATCGACCAGATGATGCACGATGCGGAAAACGCCTCCCAGGAAGCCCGCCAAACCACCCAGAAGCTGGGTGAGGATCTGAAGACCGGCTACCAGAATATCCGTAACAAACTGAAGTAAAAGTGTTAACCGGTTAACACTAAGCCACAAATCTCTACGCCAGGGGCTCCGTGGGCCGGAGTCTCTGTGTCATACTTCACAGTATCAGTGAACAAAGCGTCATAGTTTTGACCCGCCTGATCGAATCCTGACCAGCGGGGCCTGAATTGCCAGGGCGCTTGACCACACTGCGAGGTATAAATGGCGTATGAAACAATTCTTACTGATACCCACCGCACTCACCTTCCTGCTCACCACAACCCTCGTGATTGGCCAGAACATCCGTTTCAGTGATCCGGAAACCGTTATTTCCGAACATTTCTGGGGCAATCTCTACGCCAACGGAGGGAACTCATTCTTCTGCGACACTCCTTTTACCAGTAAAGGCTTCGTGCTGACCGACGGGTATGTATACCCGCTGGCCGATGTGCGCAGCGCGCTCGACTGTGGGACGTCGCGCCAATGTGAACAGGACAACCGTTATCGGCAGATAGCCTCAGACATGCACAATATGGTGCCGGTACGTAGCCGGACAGAAATGGGACGCCGCAATGTTCGATACGAAGACCTGGGTTCTGCCGTCAAGACCGACGAGTGCGGCATCCGCCAAAGCGCCCAGTTCTTTGAGCCCCCCGTTCGGGTCAAAGGCGATGTTGCCCGCACAGTTGCCTACATGGTCGACACCTACAAACTGCCCTGGCTGGGCTCTGCCGCCGTGTTCAAGGGCTGGAATCAGCTGGACCCACCTGACGACGGTGAGCTGACGCGCCATCGGCGCATTGCCGAAATTCAGGGGAACGAAAATCCTTTCGTCACAGATCCCGAGCGAATGGAAAGACTCTGAGCTTCAAGGCCGGAGCTGGTGCCAACCTCTATCAGATGAACAAGGGGTTATAAAAAGGGGTCAGATGAAAGTTTCATCTGACCCCTTTTTATGCCCGCCTCAACTCTGAAATCAGAATTCTTCAGCAGTCAGAGCCATCATCGAGTCACTGCCGCTACGGATACCTTCGGCCAGGGAAACGGTTTTTGGCAGCAGGCGGTCAAAATAGAACCGCGCTGATTTCAGTTTTCCGCTGTAGAAGCCTGAGGTATCGCTCCCGGCCTTGGGTGCAGCCGCCTTCGCGATTTTCGCCCACATGTAGCCGAGGGCCGTCAGGCCGAACAGGTCGAGGTAATCTACTGAGGCAGCTCCAACGGCGTTCGGGTTGTCGCCGGCCTGTTTGATCACATGCTCTGTCACGTCATCAAGGCGCTCAACCGCGGCAGCGAGAGGCTCCAGGAACGGACGCAGGTGCTCGTCACCGCTGTTTTCCTCAAGGAAAGTCGCCACATCCTGGGCAAACAGTTCGTAAAGCTTACCCTGGCTGCCAACCACTTTTCGGCCCATCAGGTCCAGCGCCTGGATGCCGTTGGTGCCCTCGTAAATCTGGGTAATCCGGCAGTCGCGAACCAGCTGTTCCTGCCCCCACTCGCGAATGAAACCATGGCCACCGAATACCTGCTGACCCATGATGCAGGCTTCCAGGCCACGATCGGTCAGGAACGCCTTGGCCACCGGAGTCAGCAGCGCCACCATACCTTCGGCATGCTTGCGTCGCTCGTCGTCCTCGGCGTACTTGGAAATATCCAGCCACTGGGCCACGTAGGTTGAGAAAGCGCGGCCGCCTTCAACATAGCCTTTCATGGTCAGCAGCATACGACGTACATCCGGATGCACCAGAATCGGATCCGCTGCTTTTTCGGGCTGCTGTGCACCAGTGGGCGCGCGGCTCTGTATGCGATCAAGGGCATATTCCCGGGCACTTTGCAGTGAGGCTTCAGCGGCACCGATGCCCTGGATGCCAACGCCCAGACGCTCGTAGTTCATCATGGTGAACATGGCGGCCAGGCCTTTGTGCTCCTCGCCAACCAACCAGCCTTTGGCGCCATCGAAATTCATCACGCAGGTGGCGGAACCCTTGATACCCATTTTCTTCTCGATGGAGCCACAACTGAAGCTGTTACGCTCGCCCAGGGACCCGTCATTGTTCACCAGGAACTTGGGCACCAGGAACAGGGAAATGCCCTTCGGGCCTTTTGGAGCATCCGGAAGCTTGGCCAGCACCAGGTGGATGATGTTCTCCGCCATGTCGTGCTCGCCCCAGGTGATGAAGATCTTGGTACCTGTGACATTGAAGGAGCCGTCGTCGTTGGGCTCGGCCTTGCTACGGATAATACCCAGGTCAGTACCGGCATGGGGCTCGGTCAGGTCCATGGCACCGGACCAGACGCCGGAATACATGTTGGGCAGGTATTTTTCTTTCAGTTCCTGGCTGCCGTGGGCGTCCAGGGCGAGGCAGGCACCGGCGGTCAGCATGGGCGCCAGGCCAAAGGCCATGTTGGCACCCTGCATCATCTCCTCGAACTGGGCCACCAGCGTCTTGGGCATCCCCATACCGCCGAACTCCGGGTTACCGCCCAGACCGTTCCAGCCACCTTCAACGATGGTCTGGTAAGCCTCCCTGAAGCCCTCCGGAGCCGTTACTTCACCGCTGCTCCATTGGCTGCCCTGCTCATCACCTTCACGGTTCAGCGGGGCAAGAACGCCACTGGTAATCTTGCCAGCCTCTTCCAGGATGGCATCGGCCGTATCCGGGTCAACATTTTCGGCAATTTTCGGCAACGACGCCCACAGGGCGGGGGCGTCAAAAACCTCGTTCAGAACAAAGCGCATGTCACGTAGGGGTGCCTGATAATCAGCCATCTAAAACTCTCCAAAAATTCTGTCAGTCTGTCCAGGTGGTAAAGGGGCCTTGGTTCCGGCCAGTCACACCTGCTTGGGCTATGTGTCCGCTGAAGATTATTTTTTATGGGCGTTTATTCTACCTCAAAAGCGGACCGTAACTCATGAAAAAAGCCCGCCTCCGGGGAGCGCGGGCTTTTACGTCCTGTGGAACTGTGCTCAGTGCCCGCGCTTAGATAGCGAAGGCTTCCTCAGGCATATCCATCAGGCTATCAGCGCCGGCCAGCATGCTTTCGGCATGGGCTCTGGCACGGGGCAGCATACGCTTGAAGTAGAAGCGGGCAGTCTGCACCTTGGCGTTGTAGAACATTTCCTCGGAAGTACCCTCAACCATCTTGTCCAGGGCAACCTTTGCCATGCGGGCCCACAGGTACGCAAACACGGCGTAACCGGAGTACATCAGGTAATCCACAGACGCGGCGCCCACTTCTTCGCGGTTCTTCATGGCGGTCATGCCGATCTTCATGGTCAGGTCGCCCCATTCCTTGTTCAGAGCCGCCAGCGGCTCCAGGAATTCCTTGAGCTGTTCGTTATCGGCGTTTTCCCTGCAGAATATGTGAACCTGCCTGGTGAAGCCCTTCAGGGACTCACCCTGGGTCATCAGCACCTTGCGGCCCAGCAAATCCAGCGCCTGGATACCGGTGGTACCTTCGTAGATCATGCCGATACGGGCATCACGTACGTTTTGCTCCATACCCCACTCGGAAATAAAACCGTGGCCACCGAACACCTGCATGCCCAGGTTGGCCGCTTCATAGCCGATTTCCGTGAGGAACGCCTTGGCGATCGGGGTCAGAAAGCCCAGTGCCTCGTCAGCAGCCTTACGCTCATCCTCAGTCTTGCCGCTGTGAACGATATCAGCCTGCTGCGCAGTCAGGTAAATGAGGGCACGGGCACCTTCGGCAACCGCTTTCTGGGTCAGCAGCATACGACGTACGTCCGGGTGAACGATGATCGGATCGGCGATACCCTCAGGGTTCTTCGGGCCGCTCAGAGAGCGCATGGCCAGACGGTCCTTGGCGTAGGCCAGGGAGCCCTGGAAGCCCAGCTCGGCCGCACCCAGACCCTGGATGGCGGTACCGATACGAGCCGTGTTCATGAAGGTGAACATGCAGTTCAGCCCCTTGTTCTCAGGCCCGATCAGCCAGCCCTTGGCGCCGTCGAAGTTCATCACGCAGGTAGCGTTGCCGTGGATACCCATCTTGTGCTCAATGGAGCCACAGGAAACCGCATTGCGCTCGCCGGAAGAACCGTCGTCGTTCGGCAGATTCTTGGGAACGATGAACAGGGAGATACCCTTGGTGCCTTCCGGTGCGCCCGGCAGGCGGGCCAGCACGATGTGAACAATGTTCTCGGCCATGTCGTGCTCACCGGCTGAGATAAAGATCTTGGTGCCGGTGATGGCGTAGCTGCCATCCGCATTCGGCTCTGCCTTGGTCCGCAGGATACCCAGATCGGAACCACAGTGCGGCTCAGTCAGGCACATGGTGCCGGTCCACTCACCACTGATCAGCTTGGTGAGGTAAGTCTGCTTCTGCTCTTCGGTGCCATGCTCTTCGATGGTATTGGTCGCACCGTGGCTCAACCCCGGATACATGCCGAATGACCAGTTGGCGGTACCCACCATTTCGCTCATAACCAGACCAAGAGAGTGCGGCAGACCCTGACCACCGTAGTTGGGATCAGCCGTCATGGACGGCCAGCCACCTTCCACATACTGCTGGTAGGCTTCTTTGAAGCCTGTCGGTGTTTTCACACTGTCTTCGCTCCAGGTGCAGCCTTCCTTGTCACCCACCTGGTTCAGCGGAGACAGAACCTGCTCACAGAATTTGGCACCTTCCGCAATAATGGCATCCACCATATCCGGAGTTGCGTCTTCAGCACCTTCCAGGTTGGCGTAGTGCTGCTCGCTGTTCAGCAGCTCGTTCATTACGAATTTGATGTCACGCAGGGGCGCTTTGTACTCAGGCATGGAATCCACCTCGGTTTTCGGTCTCAGCTGAAACAGGTTTGACAGCTTCTGGCCTTGGGTTTGCTCAGACACCGCAGCGCACTGCGCCGCAGCCTTAATTAAACACTTGTTTGAAACATACGTTTAGAGGCACAGAATTGTCAATAGCCGGATGCAAAAATTGTGTTGCCGTATGTCACAGGATCACGCGCCATAACAGTGCGCAGAGCAATCGCCCGGTCATCGCAAAGCGGAAAAATCAAGCGAGGAAAAGGAGTTGAGCAAAGACCGGTTCAGGCAGAAACAGGCTCGAACGATGAGGACCCGGCCCGGTCTTTCTCACCGTCTTTTTCAGCCATGGCGGAGACTGTTGAACTGCCGCACCAGCCCGGTGAACGCGTGCCGAACCCTGAACAGGAGAAGATACTCCGAAGGGCGTGGGAGAAACCGTTGGAAATACAGGAGGGAGTGAGGAAAGCACTTTCTTGGCCCCAGCTTGGCCCCAGCATGGCCCCAGGCTCAGGCCATAATATCCAGCAACGTTCCGAGCGTCTCGTCCGCGGTTTTCACCACCTGCGCTGAGGCTTCGACACTGCGCTGGTATATCTTGAGGTCAACAATGGGCTCAATCAGGTTCCCCGCACCCCCGGCAGTCCCCTGGGGACCATCTACGCCGCCACGGGCAATCTTACGGGCGGCATTTTCCATGCCGACCATGCCGTCCTGAATGCCCTGGATACCAACTGCGAGTGTGTTGTTGATCATAACAGCTCTGCCCGATGACCATTATTTGACTCGATTAAGCCACATTTTTGGTCATTTTTCAAACAGGGAATCAATATTGAGGTAACTTGCCAGCATCTCCGGACGCGACTGTTCAAGCCACGGCAGTATTCCCAGGCACGGCGACGCCATGTGATTGACCAGGTAGTCCAGGGTGTCCTGCTCACAACTCATGGGCTCTGGCTCGGTCCGGTTGGCAACCCAGCCCGCCAGCATCAGCCCGTCATTGCGTATGGCTTCTGCCGTGAGCAAGGCGTGGTTGATGCAACCCAACCTGAGCGAGACCACGAGAATCACCGGCATGGCCAGCTGGCGCGGAAATTCTCCGTAAGTTTCCCGATCATTAAGTGGGACCCGCCAGCCTCCGGCACCCTCCACCAGCAGGAGGTCTGCAGGACGAATCTGCAAACCACGGCAGAACCCCACCAGGCGATCAACAGTAATGTGCCGGCCTGCCTGTTCAGCGGCCACGTGGGGCGCAATGGCCGGCTCCAGCGCAACTGGATTGATCAACTCATAAGCCAATGGTTCCGAGATGGCATTCTGCAGCATCAACGCATCTTCGTTGCGCAGGCCCTCGGGTGTCCGCTCACAGCCCGAGGCAATGGGCTTCATCGCCAGAGTCCGTTTCCTCATGACTCGTGCGGCGTGCAAAATCGCGGCAGATACCATGGTTTTGCCTACACCGGTGTCGGTACCTGTTACGAAATAGGATTTTTTCGCCATACTTCAGTCCTGTCAGGGGCACAAGAATATGCCAGCCTATTTCCTGTCTTCCGGTAAGGCCTCAGGTTTTCTTCCAGTAAATCCAGGCGGCCTCGTAGCTTGCCATAACCGTTCCGTCCGGCTCTTTCGAATACTGCCTGCACATGTCCCGCATCCTGCCCGGCGCGGTCACAGCCTTGCGGCGTTCAGCGCCCCGGAAACCTGCGCCAAGATGCCTGAGCTCACCTGCCAGCATCATGGGCGACGTGTAGGGCAGGCGGATGGTTCGGGTTTCGATGGTCGCCTGTGGCAGTTCAGCGTTCACTTTTGCACGAAGGGCCGTTTCAGTCTCGAAGCGGTTTACATGTTCATGCTCCGGATCCGCAGCTCTCCAGGCGTGTTTCAGCTCCTTCAGCGTACCGTCGAGGAGGCTGGAGACCATCAGCCGTCCACCAGGGCGCAGTATCCGCCGGCATTCCCGGAACACCGCCCGGGGATCCTCACACCACTGGATCATCAGGTTACTGAAAATCAGGTCGCAACTTGCATCCTGCAAAGGCAGGTGCTCGGCATCGGCAATGATCCAGTCAACGTCTTGAGAACCTTTTTCCCGGGCTTCCTGCACCATACCCTGAGACAGATCTACCCCCGCCACTGCCCCCACCTGCTCCATTGCCGCGAGCTTGCGGGTGAACCAGCCCGTGCCGCAACCAAGATCCAAAGCGCCTGAATCTGCCGCCACCGCGTTGCGGGTCAGGAGCTTCTGCAGCATGGTGTTGCCCATGAAACGCTGCAATCTTGAGGCACTCTCGTAGGTGCTCCGCGCGTTACCAAAGCCCCGGGCAATATCCGCCTTGAGCGTCCGGGAGGCGCCTTTCAGGCCGCCCTGACTACCGGTCACGGAACTCATGACGCCCATGCTGACAACTCCGCCTTCGAAGCCAGAAAAGAACGGATTGCCCCCCAGCAATCCGCGGCCGAACATCCACCCGGCCAGTGCGCCATACCCTCGACCACCGTCTGGCGACTGACGACCGGAATCTCAAGGTCGCCGGCCCAGGGCCTGACAACAATGTCCTGCCCGCCCATCACGTGAAGGGCGGGTGTGGCGAGCGATTGCCAAAGCGCTCTTTGATCCCCGGCATCCAGCCATGCAAGGCTCTTACAGAGATGATCGTTTGACACCAGGGTGCCTTTTTCGAGCCACGGCTTGAGCTTTTGCCGCTCCTGCTTCTCGTCGGCCGCTCCGTTGATCATCAACAGAAGAAAATGCAGCCAGTACCGTTGCGGATCCTGGCGAATGCCCCGGGCAAAAGCCCTGAACTCACGGGCCGCCATTCCATGGGGCCAGCTCTCATCGGCGACAAATTTCGGAAAACCGCCGAGAGTGATCGCACAGGACACCGAACCGGTTTCCCGGCAGGCGGCCTCCATCACAATCTGGCTGCCGAGGGACCACCCCATCCAGACCGACGGCTCGGGATACAGCGACAGCAACTCCTCGGCCACTTCAGGCACGGAACTGCAGCGGGCCAGCAGTTCATCGTCCAGCGAAACCGGCATCACCTCACCCGGCCAGAAACCATAAAGCCCGGCCAGCATTTCCGCCCGGACACCCCAGCCACCGACAACCACCAGACGCGGACAGACTTTCGCGGAACTCATATCGCCACTTCCGTGCCCTGAGCCAGGTGACGACATTCCGACAGCGCGTTCAACAGACAATCGAGATTCTCCTGAGTATGTGCGGCACTGAACGTAACCCGCAAACGAGCCTCACCCACCGGAACGGTGGGTGGGCGTATCGCCGACACCAGCAACCCCCTGTCTTCGAGCGCCTGGCTCAACGCCAGAGCAGCGTGGTTATCACCAATCATGATCGGCTGAATGGGCGTATGGGAGTGCATCAGATCATAACCCAGCGCAGACGCCTCTCTCCGGAACCGGGAAACCAGCCCCAACACATGTTCCCGGCGGGCATCATCGCGCTCGATCAGATCAATACTTGCGCAGGTCGCCAAGGCAAGCGCCGGCGGCATGGCCGTAGTATAGATGTAGGTTCGCGCTTTCTGAACCAGATAATCCATCAGCAGCGCCGGCCCTGCAACAAACGCACCGCTGGTACCGACCGCCTTGCCCAGGGTGCCGATCAGCACCGGAACATCCACTTCCGACAGTCCCGCCTCAGCCACACTCCCCCGCCCCTGGGGCCCGAGAACGCCAAGGCCGTGGGCATCGTCAACCACCAGCAGCGCATCATGGGCCCGGCAGACCCGCGCCAGCCCGGCCAGCGGCGCCACATCGCCATCCATACTGAACACACCGTCCGTCACCACCAGCTTGTGCCCGGACGTTTTCGCCAGCATCGCCTCCAGCGCGGCAACGTCCCCGTGGGCATACCGGCGAACCCGGGCCCGGCTCAGAATACAGCCATCGATAATGGACGCATGATTCAGCCGATCCGAGAAAATCGTATCCCCGCGACCGGCCAGCGCCGAAATCACACCCATATTGGCCATGTAGCCGGTCGAGAAGAACAATGCCGAACTGCGCCCGGTGAATTCCGCCAGACGCTGCTCCAACTGGTGGTGCGCATCATGATGGCCACAGATCAGATGGGAAGCCGCACCCCCGAGACCGGTGTCCGGTAGCGCGTCACGAAGTGCGTCAATGTTGGTGGGGTGATTGGCAAGACCAAGATAATCGTTGCTGCAGAAGGAGAGCAAAGATTTGCCGTTGGCAACCACAGACGGCTGCTGGGGGCCTGAGATCAGTCGGCGTGTCCGGTACAAACCGGCCTGTTTACGCTGTTCAAGTTCAAGGGCAAAGTCCCGCACGAGCATGGCTCCGGATTAGGGGTTGCGCGTATAGCCTGGTGAAAGCTGCCGAAGATACCCGAAGTTTCCGGCAGGGTGCGGGCAGGGACCTCCGGGATTGTAGAGGGCCAGGGATGGCCCGAAACAAGCGCACATGGATGTGCTCGTAGCGTATCCCGGAGGTCCCTGCCCGCAGCCTGCTCCCCCCAAAGTCTGAAGGCCCAAAAAACCACTGATATCAGGCAGATTCCCGAGTAGCGTCATAGAACATATGGCGAGTCGCCTCATACTCCACCGCCTCGGCAATCGCCTCCACTTCCTGCTCCTCGGAGGCACACTGCTCCCGCTGCTCCGGCCGGATCCCAAGACGCTTGAACAACAGCATATCGGCATCGGCTTCCGGGTTGGCAGTGGTCAACAGCTTCTCACCGTAGAAAATCGAATTGGCACCCGCCATAAAGCACAGCGCCTGCATCTGCTCATTCATATTCTCCCGGCCCGCCGACAGGCGCACGTGGGAAGCCGGCATCATGATCCGGGCCACCGCAATAATGCGAACGAACTCGAACGGATCCAGATCCTCCACATCCTCCATCGGCGTGCCCTTCACCTTCACCAGCATATTCACCGGCACACTTTCCGGATGGTGCGGCAGGTTCGCCAGCTGGACCAGCAGGCCGACGCGATCATCCTCATCCTCGCCCATACCCATAATGCCGCCGCAGCAAACCTTCATACCGGCTTTACGGACGTTATCCAGCGTATCCAGACGGTCCTGGTAGGTCCGGGTTGTGATGATGTGGCTGTAGTACTTCTCGGAAGTGTCCAGATTGTGGTTATAGTAATCCAGACCGGCCTCGGCCAGCTCTACCGCCTGCTCTTCCTTCAGCATGCCCAGGGTCATGCAGGTCTCCAGCCCGAGGGATTTCACCTGCTTGACCATATCCAGAACATAGGGCATGTCTTTCTTCGAAGGACTGCGCCAGGCCGCGCCCATGCAGAACCGGGAGGCGCCCTTCTGCTTCGCCGCCTGAGCCTCAGCCACCACCTTCTCGATTTCCAGCAGCTTCTCTTTCTCGAGGCCAGTGTTGTAATGACCGCTCTGAGGGCAATATTTGCAGTCTTCCGGGCAGGCACCGGTCTTGATCGACAACAGCGTGCTCACCTGCACCTCGTTGGGATCAAAGTGCTCCCGGTGCGCGCTCTGGGCACGGAACAGAAGATCGTTAAAGGGAAGCTCGAACAGTTCGCGGGCTTCCTGCAGTGTCCAGTCGTGGCGGAGTTCTGTAGCGGTCATGTAAAAGTCCTGTTAACCTTTCCCGGTCTCTGGGTTTACGGATGAATCAGATGATAAAGGGACTGAACTGGCTGTCAACCTTCATGGAACGAAAGGTTAACAGCATCAAACAGGGCGGACTTTGCGTCGCCTGCCTTTCTTCCAGTGCTTTCAATGGGTTATGTCAGCCATGCCGGGAAGATCTACCGGTTAACCGCTGGCACTGCCGCTGTTGCGCCCTGCCCCTGGCTTTTCCTTCTTCGGATCTGCTTTGCGGCGACTGTCTGAAATTCCCGCCTCCGTTCAAGACATCCTGCATTCCCTGGCGCTATCAGTATCCCCTGGATGGCATGATCGGCCGCTATAAATACAACGGGCAACGAAAGTTTGCGCGGCCGCTGATCGCGGATTTTGCCGGTTTTCTTGAACAGGAACTGGGCCGCGGAACGATAACAAGACCGGACGTACTGGTGCCCGCCCCCATGGATTCGCGACGCCGGCGCCGGCGCGGTTTCAATCAGGCCCAGGATATTGCCGAGAATGTTGGGCGGCACCTTGGGATTACTGTGGATGCCGGACTGGTGCAGCGGGTTCGCCGGGTTCGGTCGCAACGGGAATTGAGTCGGGATGAGCGGCTGGCGAATCTTCGCGGGGTGTTTGAAGTGACGTCGGTGGCACCTGAACGGGTGGCGATTGTGGATGATGTGGTGACGACGGGGGCAACGGTTCGGGTTTTGGCGGGGGCTCTGCGGGAGGCGGGGGCGCGGGATATTCAGGTTTGGGCCTTGGCTCGGACCCCTGGCTAGTTTCTTTGTGGCTCCGTGCAAGCGCCGTGCCGGCAGGCTCTCCCGGGATACGCTACAAGCTCATCCCTGAGCGCTTGATTCGGGCCATCCATGGCCCTCAACAATCCCGGGAGAGCCTGCCGGCACGGCGCCCAAACCCTGCGATACGTCGATCAAACCAGCTTTTTCTTAATCAAGTCTGCTATCGCCAAACATGAAGTCAGTCCAGGCGATTCAACCCCAAAGAGATTTACCAGCCCCGGTACGCCGTGATCTTCCGGGCCATCAATTCGAAAGTCCGCAAAACCGCCATCAGGTCCACACAGCTTTGGTCGGATGCCGGCATAGGCCGGTTGAAGACGGGATGGGTCCAGGGTTGGCCACCATTGGCGGATACCCCTGGCAAAGGTTTCGAGGCGGTTGGGGTTGACGGTGTAGTCTTCCTGTTCAATCCATTCCACGTCGGGACCGAAGCGGGCCTGGCCGGCCAGGTCAAGGGTCAGGTGAACACCCAGGCCGCCGGGTTCGGGGACGGGGTAGATCAGGGTGTTGAAGGGGTGGCGGCCGCTGTAGCTGAAGTAGACGCCGCGGGCGAACCATTGCTGCGGCTTGTGGTGGTCTGAAAGGCCTGCCCAGGTTTTGGCCAGGGGAACGGCGCCCAGGCCGGCAGCGTTGATGACCTGCGTCGCTTTTAGTGTCAGCGGATTGTCGCCTGCCACCCTGAGCAGGTGGTGGCCAGCAACGGACTCTGCCGCGACGACCGGTGACCGGAGGACGAGCTGGCCTCCGGCATCCTGCAGTTCTCCGAGCAGTGAGAGCATGAGGCCATGGCTGTCGATGATGCCGGTTTCGGGGGACCAGAGGCCGGCGCGGGCCTGGATTTGGGGAACCTGACGGGTAACGGCATCCGCGTCATGCATGGCCAGTTTGACGCCATTGCGGGCGGCGGCTGCCTGAATATCCTCAAGTTTCCGGGCTTGCGAATCACTGGCGGCAATAATCCATTTGCCACATTTCCGGTGGTCGACCTTGTGGCTCTGGCAGTACTCATAGAGGCGCTGACGGCCTTCCACGCACAGCAGGGCCTTCAGTGACTGCTCCGGGTAATAGATCCCGGCATGGATGACTTCGCTGTTTCGCGACGAAATACCGTCTCCGAACCGGTCTCCGCTTTCGAGAACGATCACATCGTGCCCGCTTTTTGCCAGTGCGCGCGCAATGGCCAGGCCGACGACACCAGCTCCGATAACAACGGTTTCTGTTTCAAGGAATTCTCCAGGCACTTCTTCCTGCTCCCGCTTAGCTGCCGATTACCGGAGCATACCCCATCCTCACACGCCAGCGGAAACCGGCCTCCGGGGTCTGAACACATTACTCAGGGACTCATACCGGTTATACTTGGCCCCGGAAATGAGTGCATGGAGTCCGGCGATGATGTCTGACAGGAAGCAGTTTGTACTGGTGATGGTGGTGGCCGCCCTGTTTGTAGGCTGGCTCGGCTGGCGCGGTTTTGAGGTTGTCAGCCTTAATGGGCGCCTGAAAGCCGACGAGGTGGTTGCCAGCTACCCCTACAAACATCGGGTGCTCAGGGTGGAGGGCGATACCGCCATCATGAGCTCACTGCGCTCACACTCAACGTCTACCCACCATGCACTGGGCGCTGTGTTCCCCAGCATGCGAAATCTCGGGGACAGTCACCGGGACTGGCAGCGCGCAGAACGTGAACTGGCCCAGGTGCAGGCCCGTGCAGGGGATGTTGTACTTGGAGCTTCCGGCATATCCCGTATTCGCTGGGAGCTGGATGAAAACTGGTATCATCTGCAGTCCATGAAATCCAAATACGATACAAGGCTCTGACCTTCCACTATGACCCATGAACCCGCACTTGCAGCATCCACCCACCCCTACGATTCCCTGACCCCGGACACCATTCTGGACGCGATGGAAGACGCCGGGTTTGCGGTAAGTGGCCGGCTTTTTGCGTTGAACAGTTACGAGAACCGGGTCTATCAGGTGGGTTTGGACGAAGGTCCGCCGGTGATTACGAAATTCTATCGGCCCGGGCGGTGGAGCGAAGCACAGATCCGGGAAGAGCATGACTTCACTATAGAGCTGGAACAGGCAGACATACCGGTCGTGGCGCCTATGCGGCTGGGCTCCGAAGATACTCTCGGTCACCATGGCGAATTCCTGTTTGCCGTGTTCCAACAGCGCGGGGGCCAGGCTCCGGACACCAGCGTGACAGACACCCTCTACAGGTTGGGGCAGTGGCTTGGCCAGATACACAACATTGGTGCCCGCAAGCCTTTTGCCCACCGGCCAGGCATTTCGTTACTCGATGGCATTGAATCCAGCAATCGGCTGTTAGTGGAAGGCGGCTGGATTCCAGCGGATCTGCGGCCCGCATGGGACAGTCTGATTCCGGATCTTCAAGCTCTGTGCGCTGCCCGTATTGATGAAGCGGGCCCTGTTGAGACCCTGCGTCTGCATGGCGACTGCCACGCAGGCAATATTCTCTGCCGGGAAGAACAGATGCTGTTCGTGGATCTGGACGATTGCCGCTCCGGGCCGGCCATTCAGGATATGTGGCTGCTGCTTAATGGTGACGACTTCGAGCGCGGTGCCCAGCTTGGGGAGTTGCTGGAAGGTTACGAGATGTTCCGTGATTTTAACCGCCGTGAACGCCACCTGATCGAGCCATTACGCTGCTACCGGCAGATCGCACACTGCGCCTGGCTGGCTAAACGCTGGGATGACCCCGCCTTTCCACGTTTTTTCCCCTGGTTTGCCCAACCCAGATTCTGGTCCGACCAGATTCTCTCGCTCCGGGAACAGCTGTCCGCCCTGCAGTCACCGGCAATTACGGTTCCAGGGCAGTACTAACCGCACATAAACACGCTTGAAATGAGGTAGGCATGAGCCAGAATGAGGCCCGTTACACCGTCCGCAGCCTGATCGTGACCGCGCTGGCTGCCATTATCGGCACTGTCCTGGTGCTTGAGATGACTGACAAGATAAGCCACACCAAGAACAAGGACCACGTCCCGGTTGGCGATTTCAAAGCCATTCATATCACCGGGGAGGAAACCTTCCGTATGTCTCCGAAAGCTTCGGAACTGCATGCAGTGTGCGAGAACGGCTACCTGGCCATTGCGGCGGATGTGGACCCGTCGTTCCGGGGCATCCTGGTCGATTACAAGAACCGCGGTGTGCGGTGCAGACGCCCTTCACCGACCGGGCCGGCAGTTCCACGGCAGCCGGAGACACAAGACGGCAATGAATAAGCCCCGCAAACCTTCCGTACCACCCGAGCAGGTGACGGACCGGCTGTTTGCCACCGAGCGCCGCCCGGAGGATTTCCGGTTTGATGCGTCGGTAGCACGGGTTTTTCCCGACATGATCCGCCGTTCGGTGCCCGGTTACACCACCATCATTCCGATGATCGAGGTGATCACCGAACAATACGCCCAGCCCGGCTCCCACTGCTACGATCTGGGTTGCTCGCTCGGTGCCTCGACCCTGGCAATGCGGCACGGAATTCCACACCGGGACTGTATCCTTGTGGGCGTGGACAACTCCGAGGCAATGATCGAGCGCTGCGAACATTACATTGCCCTTGACGACAATAACCTCCCCGTTACCCTGCGTTGCGAAGACATTCTGGACACCGAGCTCAGTAGCGCCTCGGTCACAACGCTCAATTTCACCCTGCAGTTTGTCGATCCGGACCAGCGGGCCGGCCTGCTCACCCGGATTGCCAAGGCAACCCGGCCCGGGGGCGTCCTGATCCTGTCGGAGAAAATCCGGTTTGAAACGGAAAGCGAGCAGGCGATACAGACCCGCCTGCACCACGAATTCAAGCGCGCCAACGGTTATTCAGATCTGGAAATCAGCCAGAAACGCACGGCCATTGAGCAGGTCCTGATTCCGGAAACACTCGCCGCCCACAAGGAACGACTCCAGGCGGCAGGCTTCGATCAGGTTCTGATCTGGTATCAGTGCTTTAACTTTGTTTCCATGCTCGCCATCAAGGCCAATACACCCGACACCGACTGACCATGGCAGAATTTGACTGGAAAACCCGATTCGGACCGCTTCTTGATCAGCTTTCAGATGACGGCCTTGATGCCTGGGCACAAACGCTCAGGCAGCAACTGACTCGCCACTTTGACGACAATCCCCATGGCGATCTCGATCGCTGGCAAGCCGCCCTCGCCCGCCTGCCGGATATGGCCGGTGTGGAGGCGCACCTGGACCGTTCCGCTGTAACCCTGACATCGCCACATGCCCTGACGCCGGAGCAGCAAGAGCACTTGCAGCAGGGGTTACGCGGGCTGATGCCCTGGCGGAAGGGTCCTTTCGAGTTCTTCGGCACCCGGATCGATACCGAATGGCGTTCCGACTGGAAGTGGGACAGAGTATCCCCCTACCTTTCAGACCTTTCCGGCCGTCGTATTCTGGATGTCGGTTGCGGCTCCGGCTACCACTGCTGGCGGATGCTGGGTAAAGGCGCTGGCCGGGTCATCGGCATTGATCCAGGCCTGTTGTTCATGTTCCAGTTCCTGAGCATCAAGGATTACCTGGGCAATGTGCCCGTGGACTTGCTGCCGGTCCGGATGGAGGATCTGCCGGCCGACCTTGAGACCTTTGACACCACGTTTTCGATGGGTGTCCTCTACCATCGAAGGTCACCGCTGGACCATCTGCTCGAACTGAAGGGTACGCTCCGGAAAGGTGGCGAGCTGGTCCTGGAAACGCTGGTGGTTGAAGGACCCGAGGGCTACAGCCTGATGCCCCGGGATCGCTACGGGCAGATGCGCAATGTCTGGTTCCTGCCCAGCTGCGACACCCTGCTGCGCTGGCTGGACCGCACCGGCTACCGCAATGCCCGGGTGGTTGATGTTTCGGCGACCACAACCGAAGAGCAGCGCAGCACCGACTGGATGCGATTCAATTCACTGCAGGATTTCCTGGATCCGGACGATCCGTCGAAAACAGTCGAAGGCTATCCGGGGCCCCTGCGCGCAACAATAATCGCCGAGAAACCCTGAGCGCAAAAAAACCGCCGTGCCGTCTGGCAGGGCGGTTTTTGTTCCGCTGGCGATTACTCGCCGAACGGATGACGGAGCGTGATGGTTTCAATACGATCCGGGCCAGTGGAAATCACGTCGATCGGCGCTTCAATCTGCTCCTCAAGGAACCGGATATAGGCCTTGGCGTTCCCGGGCAACTGGTCCAGACTGGTCAGACCGACAGTGCTATCGCTCCAGCCCGGCAGCTCGGCGTAGACCGGCTCGATGTCCTTGTAGGTGTCACAGCCAATCGGTGGCCGGGTAATTTCGCCATTTGGCGTCTTGTAGCCGACACAGACCTTCACCGTCTCCATTCCATCCAGAACATCCAGCTTGGTCAGACAGATGCCGGACACGCTGTTGATCTGGATGGCGTGACGCAGGGCAACCGCATCAAACCAGCCACAGCGGCGGGAGCGACCGGTGGTAGTTCCCACCTCATTGCCCTTGACGGCCAGGTGCTGGCCCATCTCGTCAAACAGCTCGGTGGGGAACGGGCCTGAACCAACGCGAGTAGTGTAGGCCTTGGTAATCCCCAGCACGTAATCCAGGAACAGGGGGCCGAAACCGGAGCCGGTGGCGGTACCGCCGGCCGTGGTGTTGGAAGAGGTCACATACGGGTAGGTGCCAAGATCAATATCCAGAAGAGAGCCCTGAGCGCCCTCAAACAGGATGTTTTCACCACGCTTGCGGAAGTCATGGAGCATATCGGTAACATCCGCCGCCATGGGCAGGATTTCTTCGCCCATCAGTTTCAGCTCTTCAAGGGCTGCATCGATGTCCTCAGCCTCTTCCTTGAAGTACTCAGTCAGGATGAAGTTGTGGAAGGACATGATTTCACGCAGCTTTACCTCAAACCCGGCGGGATTGCACAGGTCGCCCAGGCGGAGGCCACGGCGTGAAACCTTGTCTTCATAGGCCGGACCAATACCGCGGCCGGTCGTGCCGATCTTGTCGACACCGCGAGCCCGTTCACGGGCCTGGTCAATTCGGACATGGGTGCGCAGGATAAGGGGGCATGCCAGGCTGATCCGCAGACGGTCACGAACGGCGACGCCATTGGCTTCCAGCTCACGCACTTCCTTGAGCAGCGCCTCCGGCGACAGGACGACGCCATTGCCAATCAGACAGTAAACATGCTGACGCAGGATGCCGGAAGGGATCAGATGAAGCGCCGTTTTCTTGCCGTCAATCACCAGGGTATGACCGGCATTGTGCCCGCCCTGGAAGCGAACGACGGCCGCGACCTTGTCGGTCAGCAGATCAACAATTTTACCCTTGCCTTCATCACCCCATTGGGTGCCCAGCACAACAACGTTTTTACCCATGATTCTCTCTCAATGCGGCTGCCCCGCAGGACAGGCGTTTCGCAAGTTTACCTGTAAATGAATTCACCGAAGCCCGGGGGCATCAGCCCAGCTTCTCCACGACCCACTGGCCGCCCTGTTTAACCAGCTTCCGGTCACAGCCTCTGGCGGCCGGATCAACACCGTTATCCTCCGGCAAGGCACGGACAACGGTTTCTGTCATTCTCAGGCCGGAAATCACGCCTTCCAGGGCCGGGTCATCATCCGCCGGCGCCCAGACTGCGCCGGACTTCCGTACCAGCCGCTCACCCAGGGAAACCAGTGCGCGGATATCGAGACTGAACCCCGTCGCGGGCCGCGCCCGACCAAAATCACTGCCAATGGCATCGTAGCGCCCGCCCTTGGCGACCGAGTCGCCATGACCGGGAACGTAAGCCGCGAACACAAGTCCGGTGTGATAGTTGTAGCCACGCAACTCGCAGAAATCGAAGCCGAAACTGACTTCCGGGTAGTCCCGGCCCAGCATGTCCGACACACGGCCCAACTGATCCAGTGCCGCATCCAGATTGTCAGATGCACCTTGCAGGACACGGCGTGCCCCGGCCAGCGCTTCCGGGCCGCCACTGACCCGTGCGAGCTCACGCAGGTGGGCACCGGAAGAACCCGCCGGACACCCGCCCAGCAGCTCATCGAGCTCGGGAACTGACTTGCGAGCCATGGCATCAAAAATCGCGGCTTCGGTGTCTCGGTTAAAATCCGCTTCGCCGATCAGGCTCTCGTAAATCGACACGTGCGCCAGATCCAGGTGAATACGCGGCAGCCCGGCAACCCGAAGGGTTTCCAGCATCAGGCTGATCACTTCCATATCCGCTGCTTCGGAGGCACTGCCAAAAAGCTCGCAGCCCGCCTGGATCGGCGTCCGTCCGGTCAGCATATGGCGCGGACGGGTATGCAGCACATGGCCAGCGTAGCATAGGCGGGTTATGCCATCCTGGCCCAGGGTGTGGGCATCGATTCGGGCAGCCTGGGGTGTCATATCCGCCCGAACACCCATCATCCGTCCTGTCAGCTGATCGGTCAGCTTGAAGGTTTGCAGTTCCAGATCGTGTCCGGTTCCGGTGAACAGGGATTCGAGGTATTCAATAAGCGGCGGGATTACCAGCTGATAGCCCCAGCGCTGGCAGGTATCCATTACATCCCGGCGAAGGGATTCGATCCGTCCGGCCAGCGGAGGCAGAATATCCTCTACCCCGTCCGGCAGTAACCAGCGATCAGATACTGTCATGAGATTCCGTTGTCCGTTATATCCGCACCGGCGCTGTTGGCTGGGGGATCACACAGAATTTAAGGCGACATTCGGGCAGAAAACCCGACACAAAACCGCCAGAATTTTACACGGTTGGCAGGCACAAAAAAACCGGAATACGGATGTATTCCGGTTTATTTCAACTTTCAGATGAGTATCACTTCGCGCCCTGGGGGTCCCTCAGGTACTTCATGAAATCGCCTTCCGAGTCGATCACCATGATGTCGTCCTTGTTGGAGAACGCATTCTGGTACGCGGAAAGGCTTCGATAGAAGCTGAAGAACTCAGTGTCCTGGCTATAGGCATCGGCGTAAATCTGCGCCGCCTCACCATCGCCCTGACCGCGAAGCTGCTCTGACTTGGAGAATGCTTCCGCCAGGACCACCGTACGCTGACGATCGGCATCCGCCCGAATCCCTTCAGCGGCCTCGCGACCACGTGAACGATACTCCTGAGCCAGCTTTTCCCGCTCAGTGGCCATGCGGCGATACACGTTCGTACGGACCTGCTCAGGCAACTCAATGGCCTTTATACGGATATCCAGCACCCGGATACCAAACTCTTTGAGCGCAGTTTCGTTGACCAGGTCCTTGAGTGAGGCCATCACATCATCACGTTCGCCTGAGACCACCTCACGCATGGTACGGACACCAAACTCATTACGAAGGCCGTTATCCACCCGCGACAACAAGAGATTCTGGGCCCGAAACTCATCGCCACCGGTAGCCCGGTAAAAGGTATCCACGTCGGTAATTTGCCAGGCAATATAGGAATCCACGTCCAGTGGCTTTTTCTCAATGGTCAGATACTGACGCGCCGGCAGGTCCATGGTAAGAACCCGAACATCAAACTCCCTCACTTCATCAATAACGGGGACTTTAAAGTGAATCCCCGCAGGAACGTTGGTTTCGATCAACTCCCCGAAACGCAGCAATACCCCACGGTGGGTTTCCGGAATAATATAAACGCTGGACGATACCAACAACAAAATGATGAGGGTACCAGCAAGACCGATAATGCTTTTGGGTCCCATGATTATCTCCCCGTTCTCGCGTTGGTGGACTGGCGATTGCGCAGTTCGCGAAGCACCTGATCCGTCAGGGACTGGATATCAGCCTGACCGGTCAGGCTGCCAGCGTCCCCGGCATTCTCATTCAGGCCCGCAGACAGGTTGGCGCTGCCCTGACGGGTCAGACGATCCAGCGGCAGGTACATCATGTTATTTCCGGACTTGGTATCAACCAGCACCTTGCTGGAACTGGCAAGTACATTTTCCATGGCCTGCAGGTACATGCGCTCGCGAGTGACATCAGGCGCTTTCTCGTACACGGCCAGCAGATCCATATACCGGGCAGTCTCACCATCTGCGCGCTCAACCACCTGGGCTTTGTATGCCGCCGCTTCCTCAACCATGCGCTGGGCCTTGCCACGGGCTTCCGGCACAACCTTGTTGCGATAGGTTTCTGCTTCTTCCTTGAGTTGCTGCTCGTCTTCACGGGCACGCTGCACTTCCCGGAAAGCATCCTGAACCGGCTCGGGTGGCTGGGTACTTTCCACGTTTACCCGAACTACCTGGAGGCCAGTACCATAGTCCTGCAGGAAGTTCTGGAGTCGCTGCTCTACATTGACTGCAAGCTCAACCCGACCTTCGGTCAATACCGCATCCAGAGTGGCACTGCCCACTTCGTGCCGAAGCGCACTGTCGGTGGCAAAGGCAAGGGCCTGGTTGGAATCACGGACATTGAGCACATAGTCACGGGCATCACTGACCCGGTACTGCACCTGCAGATCCACGCTAACCAGATTCTCGTCCTGGGTCAGCATCTGTCCGGTCGACTCAGCTGTACGAACACTTGTGACCCGTACTTTAGTGACGTCATCAATCAACGGCACCTTGAAGCGCAGACCCGGGCTCTCTGTCCGGTCGTATTCCCCGAAACGCAGAACAACGGCCCGTTCCTGCTCGTCCACGGTGTAGAAAGACTGGAAGACGACATAGCCAACAACAACAATGGCAGCCAGGGCGAGGATAGCGCCAAAACCAGGGCCGCCTCCGCCGGTGCTGCCATCACCACTGCCGCCGGACTTGCCACCTTTGCCGCCCAACATCTTGTTGAGCTTGTCCAGCCCTTTTTTCAATGCCTCATCGAGGTCTGGCGGACCCTGATCATTGCCGCGCCGACCACCACCGGTACCCCAGGGGTCGTTGTCGTTACGGTTTCCACCCGGTTCATTCCAGGCCATAGTGCTCTCCGTTACTGACTTATAAAAAGAATGGCTGCAAATACTAGGGATTTATCTCCGCCCCGGCAATAGCCGTTGCGGTTTCAGGCATGCCCCAGCTCGAGCCTGACCGATTCTTCCCTCACTCCGGCCCGGCTCAGAAGCTGCAGCCAGTCCCGGTTCTGCAAACGAACTTCCAACACTGTATCCCCCGTTTCACGATGCTCCTCGCTAAGCACGGACCCGGCCTCATGCAGCAGCGCGCGCAGCTTGCCGTCGGCAGGCCCCAGCAAAACAAAATGATGCACAACGTCCTCTGCAAGTCTTTCCACAATGGCGTCATACAGGCCATCGAGCCCTTCCCCGGTCACCGCGGACACCCAGGCCCTGACGGGAACACCGTCTTCATTGCGCTCGATTCTCGGCGTGAAGTCTTCCAGCAGGTCAATCTTGTTAAACACCTGCAGCATGGGAATCTCATCTGCCCCGATCTCGGCCAGCACCTCTTCAACCTGCTCTATATTCTCGTCACGCCGGCTGTCGTGGCTGTCAATAATGTGCAGCAGGATTGTCGCTTGTGTCGTTTCTTCCAGGGTCGCCCGGAATGCTTCGACCAGCTTGTGGGGAAGGTGCCGGATGAAGCCCACCGTGTCCGCCATTACGACCGGCCCGACATCCGGAAGTTCCAGACGTCGCAGCGTCGGGTCCAGAGTCGCAAACAACTGGTCTGCGGCATATACGGAGGAAGTGGTAATCCGGTTGAACAAGGTTGATTTACCTGCGTTGGTGTAACCAACCAGAGACACGGTTGGAATATCCGCACGCTGACGGGCCCGTCGGCCCTGGCTCCGCTGCCGGCGAACCTTTTCAAGACGCTTGTGGATGGACTTTATCCGTTCCCGAAGCAGACGGCGGTCGGTTTCCAGCTGGGTTTCGCCGGGGCCCCGAAGGCCAATGCCACCCTTCTGCCGCTCCAGGTGGGTCCAGCCCCGCACCAGACGCGTCGACATGTGTTCGAGCTGTGCCAGCTCTACCTGCAGCTTACCTTCGTGAGTCCGGGCGCGCTGGGCGAAGATGTCGAGAATCACACCTGTACGATCGAGCACCCGGCACTTGAGTTCATGCTCAATGTTTCTTTCCTGACGCGGACTCAGCGCATGATTGAACAATACGACATCGGCTTCACTGGCGGCTACGGCGTCACGGATTTCTTCCAGCTTTCCCTCACCAACGAAAAATCTCGGGCTGGGTTGCTTGCGGGAACCGGTAACAATACCCGCCGGCTCAACGCCGGCGGACGTTACCAGTTCCCGAAACTCGCCGGGGTCTTCCGTACCGTCATGGGCAGTGAAATCGATGTGGACGAGTATCGCGCGCTCACCGACATCAGGACGTTCAAACAATTGGCATCAACTCCGGAACAGTGAAACTGTCAATATCATAAAAACAAACACCCGCGGCCATCAGATCCCTGAAAAGGATCTTCCGGAACGCGGGTGGCAATACCGGGAAAGCGGATGGATCAGTCTTCAGATTCGCCCTCTCCTCCCGGAGCCTGCTGCGGAATGCGGACATTGCGGGCAGGAACCACAGTGGAAATAGCGTGCTTGTAGACCATCTGGCTGACAGTGTTTTTCAGCAAAATCACGAACTGGTCGAAAGACTCAATCTGGCCCTGAAGCTTGATACCATTAACCAGAAAGATGGAAACCGGAATGCGTTCCTTGCGCAATGCATTAAGGTAAGGGTCTTGTAACGAATGCCCTTTTGACATGTGTTTTCTCCTGTTTTAGTAAGTGCAGATCGTCATTTGTCAGAGTTAAATGTGGTGCGAAGTCTGATTTTTTTCAAGGCGGCCTTAGCGATAAGTTTGTTTTCGCTGTCCAGCCAGTCCACATCAGACCACTTACGCAACCAGGTCAACTGCCGCTTCGCCAACTGGCGCGTGGCTGCAATACCCTTGCTTACAAATGTGTCGTAGTCGTCTGCCCCGGACAAATAGTTCCAGGCCTGGCGATAGCCGACACAACGCGTGGAAGGGAGATCAGGATGCAAGTCTTCCCTGAGCATCAATGCCTGCACTTCGTCAAGAAAACCCGCCTCCAGCATCTTGAGGAAGCGCTGACGGATTCTCTCATGAAGCACCCGCCGCTCCGGCGGCATCATGGCAAGCTGGACCACAGTATACGGTAGCAAAGATGTTTCGTCTGCCTGCCAGCGGGTGAAATAGGTGTAATCCTCAATATCGCTTCTACTGGCAGACTCAGGCACGCCCTCGCTTTTACCGGCAACCTCTGCCTGCCAGAACGCTGAAATCGGCCTGCCGGTCACTCGGAGGACTTCCAGGGCCCGCAACAATCGCTGGCGATTGTTTGGATGTATCCGCTCCGCCGCGACAGGATCACCACTGCGCAGCTCCCGGTGCAGCGCTTCCCAGCCCCGCGCCTCAGCCTCCCGCTCCAACATCCTGCGCACTTCCGGGCTCGCCGCAGGCAAACCGGACATACCATGCAGCAGTGCCTTGAAGTACATCATGGTTCCACCCACCAACAAGGGTATCCGGCCCGCTGCCGTGATCTCGGCCATGGCAGCGAGGGCGTCGCGGCGAAAATCCGCGGCCGAGTAGGTTTGTGCCGGATCGCAGATATCGATCAGGCGATGCGGGGCCCGGGCCAGTTCTTCCGCCGTCGGCTTGGCGGTACCGATATCCATGCCACGGTATATCATGGCCGAGTCGACACTGATGATCTCGCAAGGTAGCTGCTCGCACAGGGACATGGCCAGGTCGGTTTTACCGGACGCGGTCGGGCCCATCAGGAAAATGGCCGGCGGCAATGACACCCTAACGCCCCCGCAGGAACAGCTTGTCCAGCTCGGACAGGGTTACCAGTGTCCAGGTCGGCCGGCCGTGATTGCACTGGCCGCTTCGCTCGGTGGCTTCCATATCTCTGAGCAATGAGTTCATTTCCGGAACGGTGAGCTGGCGGTTCGCTCTGACCGAACCATGGCACGCCATGGTGCCGAGCAGCTCGTGAGTGACCGCTTCCACCCGGTCGCTCTGACCATGCGCAATGAGATCCGCCAGCACGTCACGCACCAGCTGTTCGGCGTCGGCACCTCGCAAAAGCGCCGGCACCTGCCGGACAGCCAGGGTTTCCGGGCCGATCCGTTCTATCTGCAGGCCAAGCTTCTGCAGCTCATCACCATGGCTCTCGGTCAGGGCGGCCTCTTTCTGGCTGACCGCCAAAGACAGCGGGACTAACAATGGCTGGCTTTTCAGATCCTGCTCGGCAAGGGCCCGCTTCATCCGTTCATAGGTTATGCGCTCGTGGGCAGCATGCATGTCCACCACGATCATCCCTGCCCGCCCCTGGGCGAGGATATAGATACCGTGCAGCTGGGCAATGGCATAGCCAAGTGGCGGCTCCTCATCACTGTCGGCCGGCGGCGTCGGAATGGGCGTGGCACCCCGGTCACCGACCGGTGTCGACTGCGGGCTTCCGGTTCCGCCACCGGCGTTCAGGGACTGATAGAACGCCATCTGATCACTGGCGCGCCATTCCTGCTGAGGCTGTGACTGACCTCCGAAACCGGCTGATGTGCCTGAATGACCGTAACCCGGCACCGCTGGCTGGCCATTCCAGGAAGCGCCCCCCGGAGCACCCATGGCCGGTGCGCTTTCCGCCTGAGCCGACGCTTCACGGCCAAAGGACTGGGCGACAGCGCCCCGGAAATGATCATCCGGCCGGACATCGGCCAGGGCCTTGTGCAGGGTTCTGAAGATAAAATCGTGAACCAGCCGGCCGTCCCGGAAACGGACTTCGTGTTTTGTGGGGTGCACATTCACATCCACCGTGGCCGGGTCTACCTCCAGGTACAGCACAAAGGCCGGATGCCGGTTGTTATAGAGAACATCCCGGTAGGCCTGGCGCACGGCATGAGCCACCAGCCGGTCACGAATCACCCGGCCGTTGACAAAGAAATATTGCAGGTCCGACTGACTGCGGGAGAATGTCGGCAGCGCAACCCAGCCCCACAAACGAAGCCCCGTTGCTTGCGCATCGATAACCACCGCATTGTCGATGAATTGCTGCCCGCACAGGGCACCGATCCGCCGCTCCCGGTCAAGGGCTGAATCGGCAGGCCTCAGGCTTTGAACAACCCGCTGGTTATGACGGAGGGTGAAACCGGCATCAAACCGGCTCAGGGCCTGCCGGCGCACACACTCCTCCACGTGGTTGAATTCGGTTTTTTCGGTGCGCAGAAACTTGCGGCGGGCCGGGGTATTAAAGAACAGATCCCGCACTTCAACGGTAGTGCCCACCGGGTGTGCTGCGGGCGAGATCCTGGCGTCCATCTCCCGGCCTTCCACTTCCACCCGGGAGGCGGCTTCCCGTTCTGCTGTCCGGGAGGTCAGCGCCAGGCGGGAAACCGAACTGATACTGGCGAGCGCCTCGCCACGGAAGCCCAGGGAGGCAACGGCTTCCAGGTCATCAAGGCTGGCAATCTTGCTGGTAGCGTGGCGGCTCAAGGCCAGCGGCAAATCGTCCTCTTCAATACCGCTGCCGTCGTCCCGCACGCGGATCAGCTTGACGCCGCCCTGCTCCACCTCAACATCAACCCGGGTGGCACCGGCATCCAGGGCGTTTTCGACCAGTTCCTTGACGACAGATGCGGGGCGCTCCACCACTTCACCCGCGGCAATCTGGTTCGCGAGCCGTGGTGACAGCAATCGAATGGGGGGCATATTACGGGAAAACCTCTTGATCAGGACGCGGGAATACGAATGGTTTGCCCTACCATAACACGGTCATCCCGCAGGTCGTTATACTGCATCAGCTCACTGACCGTGGTCTGGTTTTGCCTGGCCACTCCGGAAAGCGTGTCACCATGCTGGATCCGGTAATGACTGACGCTGTTTCCACCTTGGCGATTCTGCTTCTGCCAGGCCAGCAAGGTGCCCGGCGGCGGGGTTTTCTGAAAATAATCGTCAACGCCTTTCGTAATAGCGCCGGCCAGCTTGTTGCGGTACCACTCAGTCGTCAGGTTTTTCTCTTCCTGGGGATTGGATATGAACCCGGCTTCCACGAGGATAGAGGGAATATCCGGAGACTTCAGCACCACAAACGACGCCTGTTCCACACTCGGCTTATGCAACTCCGCTACGCGTCCGAGCTTACCAAGAACCGAACTGCCAACACCCAGGCTGGCATTGATGCTGGCGGTCATGGACAGATCCAGCAACACGCCTGCAAGCGTGTCATCACGGCCATCCAGGGACAATCCGCCAGCACCACCTATCAGGTCAGAACGGTTTTCGCTGTTTGCCAGCCAGCGGGCGGTTTCACTGGTCGCCCCGCGCTGAGACAGGGCGAAGACCGACGCTCCCTTCGGCTGGGGCGTACGGAAAGCATCTGCGTGTACGGATACGAACAGGTCGGCATTGTACTTTCTGGCCAGCAGCGTCCGGTTGCGAAGGCCAATGTAATAGTCACCTGTCCGGGTCAGCTTGGCGGTGTATCCCGGCCGGTCATTGATCAGACCGGCAAGGGTATTCGCCATTTTCAGAACCACATCTTTCTCGCGCGTACCCCTGGGACCGATAGCGCCCGGATCCTCACCGCCATGGCCGGCATCAATCACCACGATAACATCCCGCTTGCCTGCCGAATCCTGGGTAACGGTTGGTTTGGCAGCCTTTTCCAGACGGCTGCCGCTCTCGTCAATCAGATCAACGACCAGCCGGTGGCCATATTGCTGGTTCGGCTCAAGCTGAAAGCTCCGGGGCTTGATGTCGGTTTCCAGATCCAGAACCACCCTCAGATCGTCTCCGTTGCGAGGCGCACTGCGAATCCGCTTGATCGGGCTGCCGGAAAGGTCCAGCCCTGAGAAATCCGCTTTCAGGCGGGTATTCTTGAGATCGATAACCAGGCGGGACGGCCCTGACAGGGAAAAGATGTTGTGCTCTACCTGCCCGGCGGTATCGAATACCAGACGGGTGTGGTCCGGCGCCGGCCATATCCGCGCACTTTCTACCTGTGTTCCGGCGAAAACGGGCAGCGCCAGAACCGCCAGTAACAGTGTCAGCGGCTGGACCAGTCTTGTTTTGAGTTCAGCGATTCTCATACAGCCTACCTGCCAGTTTCCATCAGGTTCCCGACCTAGTTGTGGCCCGGACCAATCAATTGCAGCTCATTGAGCACCGAGGTACCCCGCTCGGAACGGGCTCTGATAACGACGGAACGCCCCGCACCCTGCCGGTCCAGATGAACCTCCAGATCAGGGTCGGGCAGAATCCCTTTTCCCCGCTCGGGCCATTCGATCAGACACAGATTATCGCCCGCGAAGTAATCCCGGATGCCCATATATTCCAGCTCTTCCGCATCGCCGAGCCGGTAAAGATCGAAATGGTACGCCGGCGGCTCCAGGTCCTCATAGGGTTCCACCAGGGTATAGGTGGGACTTTTTACCGCGCCGGTGTGGCCAAGCCCACGCATGACACCCCGGCTGATGGTGGTTTTGCCCATACCCAGGTCGCCTTCCAGACAGATCACCAGGCCTCGGCCGGATTCGGCAACACGTCTTGCCAACTCCCGGCCAAGCTGTTCTGTTTCAGCCTCGCTTTCGAGAAACAGGCGGCGCTCATTCCCTGTCATGCTCATAAATCCCCCAGCACCCGACTGGGTTCAGACTCGCGGAATACCAGCGGCAGCGCATCAATCACATCGTTGGGTATCAACCCCATGAACCCCCGGGTCTCTGAGGCTTTGTCAGCCGCAGCCAGATGCACCGAGGCACCGAGAACGGCCGCTTTGTCCGTCTCGCCAAGCTGGGCGTAAACGGCGCCAAGGATGCCTGACAGCACATCGCCCATACCACCGGTGGCCATTCCCGGGTTGCTGCCGCTGATAATATCGGCCGCTGCGTGTCCCGAGGCGACCACTGTGCCCGCCCCCTTCAGTAGCACAGTCCCGCCGTACATGGCCTGTAATCTATTGGCAGCGGCCACTCGGTCAGCTTCCACTTCCGGCACCAGACAGTTGAGCAATCTGGCGGCTTCGCCCGGATGAGGCGTTAAAATATGGTTATCCGCCGGTATGGCAACCCGACCAGACAACAGATTCAGCGCGTCGGCATCCAGAACCCGGGCCTTACCGCTGGAAATAACCTGTTCCAGCATCTGCTGGCCCCAGGCGCTGCGGCCTATCCCGGGGCCACAGACTATAACCGAGGCTGCTTCCAGCAACGGTGGCAATTCCGAGCCATGGATCAGGCCATGAGCCATCACAGAGGGGCACCTGGCCAGCGCGGCACTCACATGCTCGGGCCGGGTTGCCAGGGAAACAAGACCCGCCCCTGAGCGCGCTGCGGCCTCTGCCGCCAACAGGCCGGCCCCTCCAAACCCCCGGTCGCCGGCCACCACCAGTACATGCCCGAAACGGCCTTTATGGGCATTTGCCGGCCTTTCCGGCAACCAGGACATAACCGACGCCCAGTCACGACGGTGCGCAACCGGCTGCTGACCACTACCAGCAACCCCCTCAGCCGTGCCGAGGGGCTCAAACACAACCTCACCGGACACTGCGGCCCCCTGACCGGTAAACAGGCCAGCTTTAAGCCCGATAAACGTGACAGTCATTGTTGCCCTTACCACGTCACCCCCGGCTGCCCCCGTGGTCGCATTCAGCCCGGAGGGTAAATCCACCGCAAGCACCGGCGCTGACGCCTGGTTGCACCGCCTTATCAGCGCGGCAAAGGGTTCGCGGGGCGCCCCCGATACGCCGGTACCCAGCATGGCATCAACAATCATTCCGGCACTGGCAAAATGCCCGTTGAGGCCAGATTCCGGAATACCCTCCAGTTCATCGACATCCACGCCGTCTGCCAGCGCCTTTTGCCAGGCCTTTCTCGCATCACCGGTGAGCTTTTTAGTTGGTGCGACGGCCACACAACGAACATCCATACCATGACGTTGAGCGTTGGCGGCAATCAGGTAGCCGTCGCCACCATTGTTTCCGGCACCACAGAGAACCAGCACCGGACCACCGTCCCGCCAGTGCCGGACCAGACAGCGAAACGCCGCCTGGGCGGCAGACTGCATCAGTTCAAAACCATCAACACCCTGCTGATCAATCACATAGCGATCAATCTGTCTGACCGCATCGGCGGAAAACAGCGCGTCTGGTAGACTGTGCGCAGCGGACGGCGGCATGAACCTTTGCTCCCGTTACAGAAACCGGTTTAAGAAAATTGGCCAGCTATCTGTAAAGCATAGCAAAACAGTTGAAAAGGTCATAACTTAATCAAATTAAATATCCGTACCCTCGTTCCCGGACGGATCTCATCACCGGCAGTTTCCATGAGCACCACGTCTACCTGTGACAAACCATCCCCGGAACTGGCTGATCTGCCAGCGCTAATCCGCCAGTGGGCAGCTGAGCTTGGCTTCTCCGATGCGGGCATCACAACGCCGGATACCGGTGAGCATGCAACTCATCTGCAAGACTGGCTTGCCGCGGGATATCAGGGTGAAATGGATTACATGGCGCACTATGGCGACAAGCGTTATACGCCCACCTCGCTGGTGTCAGGCACCACCCGGGTCATCTCCGTGAGAATGGATTATCTCCCGGCGCCGGACAGCCCCCAAGATGCGCTCACTCACCGGGACAGAGCCTACGTTACCCGCTACGCACTGGGGCGTGACTACCACAAACTGATCCGCAAACGCCTGGCCCGGCTGGCAGGAAGAATTGATGAGGCGCTGAACGGATACGACTACCGGGCCTTCGTGGACAGCGCGCCAGTGCTCGAGCGTGCCCTGGCCCAGAGAGCCGGTCTTGGCTGGATCGGCAAGAACAACATGCTGATTCACCCGAAAGCAGGCTCTTTCTTTTTCCTGGGAGAAATTTTTACCAGCGCTCCGCTGCCTGTTGACGCACCATTCGAGAAAGACCATTGCGGGAGCTGTTCAGCGTGCCTGGACGTGTGTCCCACCGATGCGTTTGTAGCTGCGCACAAGCTGGATGCGAGGCGCTGCATCAGCTATCTGACCATTGAGCTCAAAGGCAGCATTCCGGAAGAGCTGCGGGCCCTGATGGGCAACCGGGTTTTCGGATGTGATGACTGTCAGTTGGTCTGCCCGTGGCAGAAGTTCAGCAAACCAACGAAAGAGCGGGATTTCCAGCCCAGGCACGGGCTGGATAACACCGACCTGGCCGAGCTGTTCCTCTGGACCGAGGAACAGTTTTTGAAACGAACAGAAGGCTCTGCCATTCGCAGAACCGGCTATGAGGGCTGGCTTCGCAACCTGGCCGTTGGGCTGGGCAACGCACCCTCAACCATTCCGGTTATTGAAGCCCTGAAACAGCGCGCGGACCACCCTTCCGAAATGGTCCGTGAGCATGTCCAGTGGGCCCTGCGGCAGCACGACCTATAGCTTGAAGAAGTGTTCCCGGTAATGGCGCAGTTCGTTAATGGAGTCCCGGATGTCGTCCAAAGCGAGATGACTGCCTTTCTTTTTGACGCCGGCCAGCACATCTGGCCGCCAGCGGCGGGCTAACTCTTTAACGGTAGACACGTCCAGATTCCGGTAGTGGAAGAAGGCTTCCAGCTCTGGCATGTACTTGACCAGGAAACGTCGATCCTGGCCGATGCTGTTGCCGCACAGTGGTGACTGACCGGACTCAACGTGTTTTTTCAGAAACTCGATGGTCTGCTGCTCGGCTTCTGATTCGGAGATATCGCTTTCCTGAACACGCTTGGTAAGACCGCTTTCACCGTGCGTTCTGGTGCACCACTCATCCATGGCATCCAGAAAAGCATCTGGCTGATGGACAGCAATGACCGGACCTTCCGCTACTGTGTTCAGTTCCGAATCGGTGATAATTGTTGCCATTTCAATGATCCGCTCTTTTTCGGGGTCCAGGCCTGTCATTTCAAGATCAATCCATACCAGGCGGTTGCCTTCTGCCATTATTATTCCCAGCCTTCTAGATTTGGAGTTCGCGTGGGCGGGGATATCATTCCGGGAAACGCTACAAGCACATCCATGTGCGCTTGGCTCCGGCCATCCATGGCCTCCGACATTCCCGGAATGATATCCCCGCCCACGCTCGCAAATTCAGAGATATACAAAAATGAACGTCACTGCCGGCCAACCTCACCGAGATTGCACCGGTCTGATTTCTCTTTGTATTGTGGACGATTAACGTATGATGTAACACCTCATGCACACCAAATTTGGCACCAGCTTTATCCATGGCAAAACGGCGACTGAACAAACAGCAGCAATTCCGCATCAAGAGGGTCCAGGAAGAGCGAGCGGCCCGCGCGGCGCGCAAGGAAAGGAAGGTTCAGGAGCAGGCCGACGCTGGTGAGCTTGGGCCGGAGCAGGAAGGGTTAGTCATTGCTCACTATGGGCAACAGCTGGACGTGGAAGCACTGGAAGGTGAGCAAACCGGTGATGTAGTCCGGTGCTTTGTTCGAGCCAACATTGACAGCCTGGTGACCGGTGACAAGGTTGTCTGGCGGCCGGGACAAAATGAAACCGGCGTTATTGTTGCCCGCTGTGAGCGGCAGAATCTGCTGCAGCGGCCGGATAATTTTGGTGCCCTGAAGCCGGTGGCCGCAAACATTGATCATATTATTCTGGTGATAGCACCGGAGCCGGAGCCCCACGACAACCTGATTGACCGGTACCTGGTGGCCGCGGAGATCACAGATATTCCGGCGGTGATTCTGCTTAACAAGACGGATCTGCTTACCAACAGAAACCGGCAAAGCATTGATGCCCTGCTCCGGCGCTATGAAGCGCTGGGTTATGAGGTTGTGCGTACATCTGCAGCCGAATCTGGCGATCAGCCGTCATCGGAGGTTGAGGCCCTGGTCAAGGATCAGACCAGCGTGTTCGTCGGGCAGTCCGGCGTGGGCAAGTCGTCGATTATCCAGACGTTGATGCCGGGTGAGGCAATTCGCGTGGGCGCCGTATCGGAGAGTACTGGCAAGGGTGTGCACACGACCACAACGGCCAAGCTGTTCCATCTGCCGATGGGAGGGGATCTGATCGATTCGCCGGGTATCCGTGAGTTCGGCTTGTGGCACATGACACCGCAGGAGATCGAGCACGGGTTCCGGGAGATCCGGGACGTAATCGGTAACTGCAAATTCCGCAACTGCCGGCACATGGGGGATCCCGGCTGTGCGATTGATGCGGCGGCGGATCAGGGCAAGATCAGCCCGCAGCGGCTGAAAAGTTTCCACCGGATTCTTCAGGATATGTCGGAACAGCAGGCCCGCGGGCTGAAAGTGGACTAACGGATCCTGCCCTACCAGTTCAGCTCGCCCGGTGCCGGCTGTTCTTTTTCCTTGCGCCATTCCCCACTTTCAAGCCGCTCTCGGGCGGCTTCCTGCTCTGCTTCTGACGGGCGGGTAAGATCGATCAGGGGCTCATCGGTACGGCCCGCGCTGCTCTGGATGTTGTCTACGGTTTTCTTGTTCAGAACGATAATGGAAATGCGGCGGTTCACCGGCGCGGTCGGGTCTTCCTGATCGAACAGCACGGAGTCGCTCAGCCCTACCACCCGGGCAATCTGTTCCCCCCGAACCCCGCCAGCAACGAGCGCCCGGCGGGCTGTATTGGCGCGGTCAGCCGACAGCTCCCAGTTGGTGTAGCCCGGCCGGCCACTGAACGGTGCCGAATCGGTATGCCCTGTAATACTGAGTTTGTTATCGACGGAACCCAGCGTCTTGGCCAGTTCAAACAGGATATCCTGAGAGTAATATTTAAGCTCGGCGCGGCCGCTGTCGAACATGGGGCGGCCTGACCGGTCGACGATCTGGATGCGCAGGCCTTCATCGGTAATGTCGATCAACAGCTGGTCCTTGAATTCCTGCAGGGTTTCGTTCTGCTCGATGCGTTCTTTCAGCTCCTGGAATAACTCCTCCATACGACGCTGTTCGAGGGTTTCCGAGAGTTCGTCCACAACCTGGTCTTCGATCTGAATCTGGCTTGATTCGATATCGGGACTCGCCTCGTTTATGACCGAAGCGCTGCCTTCAAGGTCCACCGGGTTCGGTGAGCCACCCTCGGTAAATCCTACCGGATCACGAAAATAACCTTCCACGGCCAGCTTTTGTTCAGGAGACGCCGTCGCGGTCAGCCAGAGCACCAGGAAAAACGCCATCATTGCGGTAGCGAAATCGGCAAACGCAACTTTCCAGGAACCACCGTGGTGCCCGGCTGCGACAACCTTTTTGCGTTTGATGATGATCGGCTGTTCTTCCACGATTCGGCTCCGGAGATCAGTTGCAGGCGGTATTACTTGGAACGAACGTGATCGTTCAGTTCCTGAAACCCGGGACGCTTGTCCGTCGGCAATGCCTTGCGACCGAATTCAATCGCCATCTGGGGCGCCTGCCCGGACACTGTGGCTACGATGGCCGACCTTACGCATTCGTAGGCCTTGAGTTCGTATTTGGCGGCGTGTTCCATGGCAATGGACGTGGGGCCGACGAAGCCATAACCCATGAAGATACCGAGAAAGGTACCAACAAGCGCCGCGGCAACACTCAGGCCGATCTTCTCAGGCCCCTCGCTCATGAAGTTCATGGTGATGACAATGCCAAGAACCGCGGCAACAATCCCGAGGCCGGGCAGCGCGTCCGCAATCTTGTTGACGGCGTGCGCAGACTCTTCGATTTCGTGCTGGCGACTGTCGATCTCGTTTTCCATCATGCCTTCCAGCTCATGGGCCGCCATGTTGCCAGAGCTGATAATACGCAAGTAATCGGTAATAAATGCCTGCAATTCTTTTGACTTCATGATGGCAGGGTAACGACTGAAGATCTGGCTGGACTCGGGATTATCGATGTCTTCTTCTATTGCCATAACGCCCTGCTTCCGGGACTTGTCAAAAATCTCGTAAAGCAGGCTGAGAAGATCCATGTAGAACGATTTATTGTAGGGCGAACCGGTAAGCAGCTGAAAGCCGCGGCTAAACGTTTCCTTCAGGGTATGCATGGGGTTGGCAATAATGAATGACCCCAGAGCCGCGCCAAAAATGATCAGCACTTCTGTTGGCTGCCACAGCACCATGAGGTTGCCGCCATGGAGAACAAAGCCAGTAAATACACTGGCAATAACAATAACCGCACCGATGATCAGTAACATGGTAACTAAGCACGCCTTATGTTCTTGGTTATCGGCCGGAGCCGGAAGTCTTCACGCAAAAGGTGCCCTGATAATAGCAAGCCCCCCACAGAACCGCGAAGCCACGAAACAATTTCTATACAGGTCGCAGTCTTTGTTAAACTTCGCGCCTTTGAGCGCAAAGGATCACTATTCATGTTCGACAAGCTTTTTGTTCTGAGCCAGTACATCGCCCCGCAACGGGCGATTTCCCACCTGGCCGGTCGTCTGGCCGACGATGACCGTTCCCCCGCGCTCAAGAACCGGGTGATCCATTGGTTTATCGGCCGCTACGGGGTAGACATGAGCGAAGCCGCCGAGCCGGATCCGGAAGCCTACCCGAGCTTCAACGCTTTCTTCACCCGGGCACTGAAACCGGGTATCCGACCACTGGCCGAAGGTGAAGAAACGCTGGTCAGCCCTGTTGATGGCGTGATCAGCCAGCTCGGCCAGGTAACTGGCGACCGGATATTCCAGGCCAAGGGCCAGTCCTTCAGCCTGAGCGAGCTGCTCGGCGGAATTGAGAAAACCACCGCGCCGTTTGCCGGGGGCGAATTTTCGACCATCTACCTCTCGCCCAAGGATTACCACCGGATCCACATGCCCATGGCCGGCACCCTTCGGGCGATGATCCACATTCCGGGCAAGCTGTTCTCGGTAAACCCCGTGACCGCTGAAAACGTTCCCAACCTGTTTGCCCGCAATGAGCGCGTTGCCTGCATCTTCGACACTGACGCAGGCCCCATGGCCCTGGTACTTGTGGGCGCCATGATTGTGGGCAGCGTGGAAACCCGCTGGGCGGGGGTCGTGGTGCCGGGCAGCAAAGGGGTTACCGCAACCCATTACGAAGGCGAGCAGGCCGTGACGTTTGCCAAGGGTGAGGAAATGGGCCGCTTCCGGTTGGGCTCGACCGTGATCATGGTAATGCCCAAGGGTGCAGTCAGTTGGAACAGTGATCAGATCGCCGGCAAGACCGTGCGCATGGGCGAGGCCTTTGGCACACTATCCCGGACACACTCTCCCGTGTAGGAGAACGGCTTTCGGACTCATGCCCGCTCAAACGGAAATGCCAGCACCTCACGTATGTCCCCGGCGCCCAACTTGATCATCAGCAGGCGATCCAGCCCGAGCGCCACCCCGGAACACTCGGGCAGCCCCAGCCCGAGGGCTGCAAGAAAGGCCTCATCCAGCGCCATTTCCGGCTTCCCCGAACGTCGGCGCTGCTCATTATCCGCCTCAAAGCGGCGACGCTGTTCCTGCGGATCCGTCAGCTCCCAGTAGCCGTTGCAAAGCTCAAGGCCATTTATGTAAAGCTCGAACCGGTGCGCGGTTTCATGGCCATCCGACACGGAGACACGAGCCAGGGAGGCCTGGGAGGCCGGATAGCCAGTTATGAATACCGGCCGTTGCGTACCAAGGTTCGGTTCAACCACAAAACTCATCAGCAGGTCCAGGCAGCCATCGCGCCCCAGGTCCGCCAGCTGTTCCGGTTCCAGCCACTGCTCGCAGCGACGCATCAGCTCGCGGTCCGTGGCCTCAAAGGGGTCGATATTTGCCCACCATCCCATCGCGTCCCTGTAACGGATGACCTCCGGCGGCCGGCAACCAAGCCAGCCACATACAAGGTCTGAAACCTCGGCCATCAATGCCACGTCGTCAAACCCTTCGCGATACCATTCCAGCATGGAGAACTCAGGGTTATGGCGTCGCCCCAGCTCGCCATTACGGAACACCCGGGAAACCTGATAAACCGAGCCGTAGCCCGCAGCCAGCAGGCGCTTCATGTGGTATTCAGGGGAGGTCTGTAGCCAGCCGCCAGTTCGGGCGCCGGCGGATACGTGCGCCTGAATGCCGTCCAGATTCGGATCGGTGACACCATGCTGCCCGAGAATCGGTGTTTCAACCTCCAACACCCCTCTTTGCGCAAAAAAGCCGCGCACAAACCCCAGTTGTTGTGCACGGCTTTTCAGGGCAGCCTGCGAGGCAGAGGGCTGCCAGACAGGTTCTTTGGTCATGTCAGGATTAACTGCTCTTGACCCGGTTGACGTACTCTCCGGAGCGCGTATCAACCTTGAGTACTTCACCGGTGGTGATAAACAGCGGCACATTGACCACGGCACCGGTTGAGAGGGTTGCCGGCTTGGAGCCACCCTGTGCCGTGTCGCCCTTCATGCCCGGATCGGTATCGACCACTTCGAGCTCAACGAAATTGGGTGGCGTAACCGACAGCGGCGCACCGTTATACAGGGTCACTGTGTAGACATCCTGCTCTTTCAGCCACTTCAGGGTGTCACCAACGGCCTTGGCATCAGCCGGGTACTGCTCGAAGGAGCCATCAGTAAGCATGAAATGCCAGAATTCCCCGTCGGTGTAGAGGTATTCCATATCCTGATCAATCACATCTGCCGCTTCCAGGCTTTCACCGGATTTGAAGGTGCGTTCCCAGACACGATTGGTCATGAGGTTACGCAGCTTGACGCGGTTAAAGGCCTGCCCCTTTCCGGGTTTTACGAACTCGTTCTCGAGCATGATGCAGGGGTCGCCATCAAGCAAAACCTTGAGACCACTGCGAAATTCGTTGGTAGAATATGAAGCCATGAAATGTCCACCTGACAAAATGCTGTTTAAAATTCAAAGGTCGCTATGATACAGCGAACCCCCGCCCATATAGAAGCCCACCTTTCTGACCAGGAGCAACGCAGCTGGCAGCAACTGCTCTCGGAGTCGGTCACATCGCCTGAAGAGCTGCTCCGGCGCCTGGGACTTCCTGACGAGCCGTGGCTTTCCGGCGCACGGCGGGGCCACCGGCTGTTTCCGATCCGGGTGCCGGAACCGTTCCTGGCCCGAATGGAAAAAGGCAACCCGGCCGACCCGCTGCTCAGGCAGGTGCTGCCACTTGAGGAGGAAACCGGCCATGTGCCGGGCTTTGTCAGCGATCCTCTGCAGGAGGCGGGCGCCATTCCGACCACCGGGCTGATCCGCAAATACCGCAGCCGGGCGTTGCTCATGGTCACCGGCCAGTGCGCGATCAACTGCCGGTACTGCTTTCGGCGGCACTTCCCCTATAACGAACAGCGTCTGAACCCGGAAGACCGACAACGTGTTATCGACACCCTGGCGGCCAGCCCTGAGGTGAACGAGGTCATTTTCAGTGGTGGCGATCCGCTGGCGGTCAATGACCGGCTCCTCGCCCAGTGGGCATCAGCGATCAGTGGCATACCTCACATTCGCCGCCTGCGTCTGCATACCCGCCTGCCCGTGGTGATTCCCCAGAGGGTTTGCGATGAGTTGCTGAAGTGGCTGTCAACAACGCCCCTGCAGGTGATTATTGTCCTGCACATCAACCACCCGGCGGAAATTGATCCCCCAACCCGCCGGGCATTGGGCTATCTGAGGGCAGCCGGTGCCACGTTGTTGAACCAGAGCGTTATCCTCCGGGGCGTGAATGATGACGCTTCTGTCCTTGAAGCCCTGAGCGAGGCCCTGTTCAATGCAGGTGTGCTACCCTATTATCTCCACGCCTTCGACCCGGTGGCCGGTGCGCACCATTACAATGTGCCCGATCAGGAGGCGAAGGAGCTAATGCATGAACTGCTGGGAAGGCTGCCCGGGTTCCTGGTGCCAAAGCTTGTACGTGAAGAGCCAGGAAAGGATAGCAAGACCCCGATCAACCTGTTTCCGTGACACGGTTCGCAAAAAAGGCCTCAAAATCACTTGTCAAAGATTGTCAACTCGTGATCTTCTCGCTTTTTGAAACTGGCTTGCTACTTTAAAGTCCAGTAACGTTTAACAATAAAACATGTATTTACGGCGTTTTCCTGGCAGGCCGGCGGACAACGACCAACCGCCAGCCGAGCAGGCCCAACCCCGGAATACCACCTGTGCTCCCGATAGTGGCATGAACTCATGGAAGGTATGACCCTGAAACCCGATCTCCGCGTTCCCGAACAGAAAACGGCCAGCCTGTCGTTCTGTGACACAACGCCCAAAGCATTCCGGGTCTGGACGGACCAACTGCCGATGGCCAATATCGGCGAGGTATCGCGGCAGCTCTACCATGCCATCATTGAACTGAATCATCTGTTCCTGGCGCCGCAACCACGGATGCAGTTTCTGGAAGTTATCCGTGAGAAAATACACTTCGTCTGCAACGAACTCTCGCGACACTATCTGGGTCTTGCCGTCGCGCTTCCCGAAAAACAACGGAAAATCGCCAACCTGTCACAGGCACTGCAGTTACATCTGGCGGGTGGGTACAAGCTGTGCGTTCTCGAGTTCATTGACAACGGCGGGCTGGAAAAAAATCGCAGGCAGATTGCCAACGCCACTCACAGAGCCATTTACGAACTGGCAGCAACCATTCTGAGATCGCACCAGCTTTACTGCCCCAGCCCGGCCCGGAGCTGGCTCGAATGCCACCGCCTGTTCCGCTTCGCCTACCGCAACAAACTGTCCGTCATGCAGGTTGAAGACGACACCCTGCAACACCGCCGCACCAGTTCCGTTGCCGACAGCTATAAACGCATTCTGCTGCTCGGCTGTGCCCGGCCAAACCAACTCAGGCAGTCAGAGCTTCTCCAGGTGTACGAGTTATTCGAGTCCTGGACAGATCACACACGTTGCGGGCCGGACATCGGCGATGACAGCCTGTTCGTCGTCAATATGGAAACGGATAATCCGCCGTTCTATCGCAGCCTGCTTGACAGGAACCCGGGCGATGACAGCTTCGGTTTCGACACCCGCGAGTTATCGTCCATGCTTTCGGACACACTGCATGCCCGCCGGGAACACAAAGAAACCGACCATGAGCTGACGGTTCCGGCGAAAGTCAGCGATACCCTGCTTACGCATCTCAGCCAGGCGCTGGGCATTCTGGCGAAAAGAAACTTCAACCGTATTGCCAGCCAGGGATCCCTGGAAGTCTGCGTGGGCCTGACGGCCGCGCACTATTTTATTGCCGGCGAGAAAACCTTCACCGAATTCGTGAACGGCAATGACAGTAGTCATCAAGACGAGGAGAACCCGTTCATCCGTGCCTCGCGACAGAAGCAGGACGCCTGGTCGGGCGCCCATGATGCCGAGCCAGGCGACGACAGACTGCTTTCGGCCGACACCCCGATTAACTTCCGCGGCAGGTACGGCAACGCTCAGGGTCCTGGTATTGATAAAAACCGCCCAAAATCGCACCACTCTTTTCTGATAAACACGAGCCCGGGCGGTTACTGCGTCGCCTGGGAGAGCAACGTGCCCCCCTCGCTTCAGGCCGGCGAGGTGCTCGGAGTCCGGGAGCAGAAAAGCCACCCCTGGAGCGTCGCGGTTGTTCGCTGGATTCGCCAGATCAAAAACCACGGCACTCAGGTGGGCATAGAGCTTCTTGCGCCCAGCGCTTCGCCCTGCGGCGTTCGCCTGATCCAGAAAGTAGGCAACAGCAGCGAATATCTCCGGGGCCTGCTATTGCCGGAAATCAGCGTGGTGAATCAGTCGGCTACTCTGATTACACCAAGGTTGCCGTTCCAGTCAGGCAGCCGGATTTCATTACTCCACGACGGTCGGGAGGACCAGGGGCAGCTGTCGCGCAAAGTATCTTCCACAGGCAGCATTAGCCAGTTTGAACTCAAGTTACAGAATGCCTCAGCACTGGCCACCGGCACACCGGTGGCATCATCCCGAGCCAGTGAGGATGAGTTCGACTCCCTCTGGCCATCGTTATAATGTTGCTAAACTGAGACGCCGGACCCCGGAGAGGGTTGTTATTGAACCGCAACCCCTGCATCATTCAGCGATAGTGAATGACCGGCCTTGCGACACCCGCAAACCGTTGACTGCAAGTTACTGTATTCAAACAGATCGCAGACTGCTGACGGTGGCCGCCTCCGCCAATGTGTATCACGAGACGTCTTACGAATGCAGAAAAAGAACGCGACCGTACACCTGCTGATTCTTGACCCATCTCAAAACGATGCCGAATCGCTGGTCAGCCTGCTCCGTAACTCAGGCAAGGCCACCAGGGCCCATCGCATCACTTCCGAGGAAGACCTCGAAGAAACCCTGAAAGCGGGTAACTGGGACCTGCTCCTGGCCCGTGATCTGGACCAGGAATTTTCGGCCGACGATGCGCTGGCGATGATCCGCCGGATGGACAAGGACATTCCGTTTATTCTGCTGACCGAGCAGGAAAGTCGCGAACGTACGGTAGCGATGATGAAGGCCGGCGCACAGGACACCGTACCGTTTGAGTACACGGATCTCCTGGTGCTGGTGGTTAACCGCGAACTGGCAGCCCTTGGTGAACGTCGCCGGCGCCGGGTGCTGGAATCCCACCTCAGGGAGGCGGAACAGCGCTGCCAGTTACTGCTCGAGAGCTCCAAGGACGCGATCGCCTACATTAATGATGGCATGCACATCTATGCCAATCAGTCCTATATGGAGTTTCTTGGCTACGACGATATCGATGACCTTATCTGCATCCCGGTACTGGACACCCTTACCCCGGAAAGTCAGGACAAGTACAAGGAGTTCATGAAGTCCTTCGCTGAAAAGGGCGAAGATGGCATGACCATGAACTGCACGGCATGCCGCAGTGACGACCACGAACTGAACGTCACCATGTCGGTTTCCGCGGCAACTTATGATGGTGAGGCCTGCACCCAGATTGTGCTGCAACCGGAGCACAGCGATGCGGAACTCGAAGAAAAACTGCGCCAGATCAGCAGCCAGGATCTGCTGACCGGTCTTTATAACCGTCAGTACCTGATGGATGCACTCGCCGAAGCGATTTCCAATGCCGGCAAGAACAACGAAACCGGTGCGCTTGCCTATATCGCCCTGGACAACTTCATGAACATGAAGAGCCAGGTGGGCATATCCGGCGCGGACCTGCTACTTGGCGATCTGGCTAACCTGCTCAAGGAGCAGGCCGGAGACGACCTGGCCCTCGCCAGACTGAGTGACGATGCCTTCAGCCTCCTGTGCCAGCCCTGCGATGAAAAAGCCATGACTGATCACGCCGAGCGTATCCGCAAGGCAGTTGAAGACCACCTGTTTGATATCAATGGCCGCACCGTTCAACTCACCGTGAGTATCGGGGTTGCCGCGATTACCGAGAACTCGCCAAAGGCCGAGGAGTTGATGGCCCGGGCCCACATGGCGTCCGCTGAAGTCCGCAAACTGGAAGGCCATGCCCAGGGCAACGGTGTCGTAGCCTATAACCCGGCGGACTTTGAAACACTGGATGAGAGCAATTCGGTGGAGGCCATTCAGAAAGCCCTGGAAGAGAACCGCTTCCGCCTTCTGTTCCAGCCTATCATTAACCTGCGTGGAGAAGGCGAGGAGCATTACGAAGCTTTCGTGCGGATGCTCGACAAGGACGATAAGGAAGTCTCACCCTATGATTTCCTGCCGCCGATGGGACCGAGCGACACCGCCATCAAGATCGACCGCTGGGTAATCCTTCAAACTATCAGGCAGCTTTCCAGCCACCGCTCCCGGGGTCACGATACCCGCCTGTTCCTGAACGTAACCGCGGAAACACTGCAGGACCAAACCTTCACCCCCTGGCTCAGCGTCGCCCTGAAGGCAGCGCGGTTGCCGGGTGATTCACTGATTTTCCAGATCCGCGAAGGCGATGCCAACAACTACATGAAACAGGCCAGGGACTTCACCAAAGCCGTTCATGAACTCCACTGCAAGGTTTCCATCGGCCAGTTTGGCTGTGCCCTCAACCCGTTCAACACGCTCAAACATATCGATACAGACTATGTGAAGATTGATGGCTCCTTTACGGAGGAAATCCAGAAGAGCGATGAAGCCAGGGAACGGGTGAAGGAGATGGTCAAAAGCCTGCAGAATAACGGAAAGCTGACGATCATACCGCTGGTGGAAAATGCGGGTGTTCTCGCCACTCTCTGGCAGGCAGGTGTTAACTACATCCAGGGCTACTACCTGCAGGCCCCGGTTCCGGAAATGAACTACGACTTCGGCGACAACTGAGCCGGAACGGCTCAGAAGTCTGCCTGATCGAGCCCCTGATTGGTTTCGCTTTCCCGGAAACCAATCAGGTAGAGGATCGCATCCAGCCCGAGTGTCGAGATGGAGTGACGGGCCGATTCCTTAACCAGGGGCTTGGCCCGGAACGCAACACCCAGCCCGGCCTGGCTCAGCATCGGAAGGTCGTTGGCGCCATCGCCCACCGCAATAACCTGCTCCCTGGAGATGTGCTCTTTTTCGGCAATTTCCAGCAGCAGTTCGGCTTTGCGCTTGCCATCGACAATCTGCCCGGCGACCCGGCCGGTCACCTTACCGTTCTCGATTTCCAGCTCGTTGGCATAGATGTAGTCGATCCCCAGCTTGCGCTGCAGATGGCGGGCGAAATAGCTAAACCCGCCAGACAGAATCGCGGTCCGATAACCCAGGGCCTTGAGGCTGAGAATGAGGTGCTCCGCCCCTTCGGTCATGCGCAAACGATTGGCAATACCTTCCAGTACTGATTCATCCAGTCCCTTGAGCAGCGCCAGGCGCTCGGCAAAGCTCTGGCTGAAATCCAGCTCGCCCTGCATGGCCCTTTCGGTAATTTCCGCCACCTGCGCCCCCACTCCCGCTTCCATGGCCAGCTCATCGATCACCTCGGCTTCGATCAGGGTGGAATCCATATCGAAGACCACCAGACGGCGGTTGCGCCGGAAAATCGAATCCTCCTGGAAGGCGATATCCACATTCATTTCACCGGCAATATGGAGGAAGTCCGCGCGCAATTGCTCAAGGTCCGAAGGCGTGCCACGAACCGAGAACTCCACGCAGGCGATCCGGTTATCGGAGGCGTTCAGTGATGGCCTCGCAGAAAGCCTGGAGATGTTGTCGATGTTCAGCCCATGGCGAGCTGTAATGGCGGATACCCGGGCGATCTGCTCGGCCTTGATGTCCCGGGAAAGCAGGGTCACGATGTAACAGGCGCGATTCCGGGCCGCAGCCCAGGACTGGTATTCCTCAACGGTGATCGGCGCAAACCGGACTTGCAGATCAAGGGCGTGGAGCCGGAACAGCAGGTCCCGGATGACCGGTGAGGATTTGGATTCATCCGGAATATCGATCAGGATGCCCCAGGTGAGATGATCGTGAATCACCGCCTGGCCGATATCGAGAATCCGCACATCATAGCGCCCCATGATGCCGGTGATTTCCGATGTGAGGCCGGGCTTGTCCCGCCCGGAAACATTGATCAGTACCAGTTCACTCACGTTCGGCCCCCTCACTTTCGGAACTCGCCTCTTCCTGAGCCCGGGCGGCGGAAGGAATCACCTCAATGGCGTCGACCCGCTGCAGGCCCCGGGGCAGTTTGTGGCCACGACGCCCACGCTCACCGAGATAATGCTCGAGGTCGCTGAATTGCAGCCCCATCTTGCGTTTTCCGGCCCGGATCTCGAGCTGGTCATCCTCGGCGAATACCGCAATCGAGACCACGTATTCTTCCCGGTTCTGAACCCGTGCAGACGGTATACTGATGATCTTGTTACCCTTGCCCTTGGCCAGTTCCGGCAACTCGCTCAGCGGGAACACCAGCATTCGCCCCTCGTTAGACACAGCCCCCAGATACAGCGTTTTTCCGGTGGCCGGTATGACAACAGGAGGCAGGATCTTCGCGCCCCTGGGGACACTCACCACCGCTTTGCCGTTGCGGTTTTTGCTGATCATGTCGTTCAGTGACGTCACGAAACCATAGCCGCCGTCAGTGACCAACAAGGTCTTGCGAGACGGATCTCCCATCAATAGTCCCGAGAACGTGGCACCAGAAGGCGGATTGATCCGGCCGGTTAAAGGCTCGCCTTGCCCCCTGGCCGACGGCAGGCTATGGGCCATCAGCGAATAGGCGCGTCCGGTGGAATCCAGGAAGATCGCCTGCTGGTTGGTTCGCCCTCTGGCCGCCAGCGCAAATCGGTCGCCGGCCTTGTAACTCAGGCCTTCGGGCTCGATGTCGTGGCCCTTTGCGGCGCGAACCCAGCCTTTATCAGACAGCACCACTGTGACCGGGTCATTCGAGATCAGATCCACTTCACTGAAGGCGCGGGCTTCCTCTCGCTCGACAATCGGAGAGCGACGGTCGTCACCAAAGTTTTCGGCGTCCGCCTTCAATTCGTTCTTGATCAGTTCCCGCAGACGATCTTCGGAGCCAAGAATCGACTGAAGTTCATCCCGCTCCGCTGACAGCTCATCCTGCTCACCGCGGATTTTCATCTCCTCAAGCTTGGCCAAATGACGAAGCTTCAGTTCGAGGATGGCCTCGGCCTGGTCTGCAGACAACCCGAAGCGGGCCATCAACTCGGCCTTGGGCTTATCTTCGTTGCGGATGATCTCAATAACCTCATCAATATTGAGATAGGCAATCAGCAGGCCTTCGAGGAGGTGCAGACGCGCCAGGACTTTCTCAAGACGATGCTCGAGACGACGGATAACGGTGGCCCTGCGGAATGTCAGCCATTCCGTCAGAATCTGATGCAGGCCCTTAACGCCCGGCCTGCCATCATTGCCGATCACATTGATGTTCACCCGATAGGTCTTCTCAAGATCCGTGCTGGCAAACAGGTGTGCCATCAGGCCATCGAGATCTACCCGGTTGGAGCGGGGCACAACGACCAGACGGGTCGGATTTTCGTGGTCCGATTCATCGCGGAGGTCTGCCACCATCGGCAGTTTTTTGGTCTGCATCTGATGGGCAATCTGCTCCAGTACCCGGGCGCCGGACACCTGATGCGGCAGATCCGTCACCACAATTTCGCCGCTTTCACGAATCCAGCGGGCACGCATGCGAAGCGAACCGCGGCCGGTTTCGTACATCTGCCGGATATCCTTGCGTGGGGTAATAATTTCTGCATAGGTGGGGAAATCCGGCCCCTTGATGTGTTCGCAGAGCTCATCAACGGTTGCATCGGGCTGATCCAGCAAACGGATGCAGGCGGCGGTGACTTCCCGCACGTTGTGGGGCGGAATATCGGTGGCCATACCAACGGCAATGCCGGTAGTGCCGTTCAGGAGCACGTGAGGGAGCCTGGCAGGCAGCACCGAGGGCTCATCCATGGTGCCATCGAAATTGGGCACCCAGTCCACCGTGCCCTGGGCAAGCTCGCCCAGCAGCGCTTCGGCAAAAGGCGCCAGACGGGATTCGGTGTAACGCATGGCGGCAAACGATTTGGGATCATCCGGCGAACCCCAGTTGCCCTGCCCGTCTACCAGTGGATAACGATAGGAGAACGGCTGCGCCATCAGCACCATGGCTTCATAACAGGCGCTGTCACCATGGGGGTGGAACTTGCCCAACACGTCACCCACAGTTCGGGCAGACTTCTTGTACTTGGACGTGGATTTCAGCCCCAGCTCGGACATCGCGTAGACAATCCGACGCTGTACCGGTTTCAGCCCGTCACCAACATTGGGAAGCGCCCGGTCAAGAATGACGTACATGGAATAGTCGAGATAGGCCTTTTCCGTGTAATCCCGGAGCGATACCCGCTCAAAGCCTTCATCCGTTGTCTGAAACTCTGGCATGGATGCCTCTTTTGCCTGTATTGCCTGATTTGAATAACGCCAGTGATGCTACTCCCTGCGCCTGAAATAATCACCGGCGCGAGGGAGGCCACATTATATGGAGCGCAGCGCCGATACACCAACAACCTGCGGATTTATTGGCCAAAACCGGCGATTTGTCGCAGCGGGAACTGATTCCAATAGCGGAATTCCCGCATGGAGAGTCTGTAACGTGCACCGTATGCTCGCCAACAGTGAATAGAAGACCGTTTTACTCATCTGACAAGCGGAACACTATGAAACCCAATATCAAAGCCTGCGGGCAAGCCATGGCCACGGCTCTGGTCAATGCGGTTCTGGCAGTGGCGCTGATGCTCCTCGTGGAGTTTGCGATCAGTGGCAGCTTCCAGGTCCCCAAGCCCTATCTTTGGGCGGGCTTGCTGATCTGGCTGGTCATCTTTGCGGGACAGTTCTGGCGCCAGCGCCACCTCTGCAAGTCGCATGAACCGACGCGCGAATCGCACGGCCCGTCACACGGTAAGTCTACGCTTTGAATCATTCCCCTTACTCAGAAATAAACGGGGACTCGGGAAGGAAATGAAAGCCTGGCAAAGCAGGTTCCGGGTATAAACCCGGAACCTGCTTTGCCAGGGTGAGCCAGGCCTACTGCCGGATACCTTCGACAGAAATGATCATCTCAACAGTCTCGGAGACCTTTCCAAGATCCATCGGGATTCCGAAATCTTCCAGACGAAGCTCGGTTTCGGCTTCAAAGCCCATGCGGTAACCACCCCAGGGGTCTGCACCGTGGCCGACCATTTCAGCATTCAGCGTCACTTCTCTGGTAACGCCACGCAGGGTCAGGTCGCCAATGATGTCGGCGTCACCCTCACCATCAACCACCACCCGCTTGCTCTTGAATGTGGCCTGCGGGAACTCATCAACGTAAAGGAAGTCTTCGCTGCGCAGATGCTTGTCACGCTCGGCGTGGTTTGAATCAACGCTGCCGGTGTCGATGGTGACATTCACAGAGCTGTTTTCCGGGTCTTCCGCGTCGTACACGAACTGGCCATCAAAATCATTGAATCGGCCATAGAGCCAGCTGTAGCCGAGGTGTGAAATCCTGAAGGTAATGAATTGATGGGTGCCCTTGGTGTCAAACGCATAGGTGCCGCTGTGTTCATCGGCATGAGCTACGCCCGCAAGTGCCATCGATACAGCGGAAGCAAGCAGAGCTTTTTTCATGGTTATCTCCCTTATTTCATTGATGCCCAACGCCCGGGCGTTACACGAATTCAGGTTCGGATGGCGCGACCCTTACTTCCCCAGCATACGAAGTAGCGTGTTATCGCGATCAATAAGGTGGTGCTTGAGAGCGCCGGCCGCATGCACCAGGGCCAGGCCGACAATCGTCCAGGTCGTCCAGTAATGGACAGTTCCGGCAACATCCTCCATGCCTTTTATCTGACCGGTCACCGAAGGTACCTCAAACCATCCGAACACACTGATCGAGGAGCCGTCGGCTGTTGAGATCAGATAACCGCTGGCCATGGCCACAAGAATCAGCACATAAACGAGTGCGTGGAGCAGATGAGCGCTTCGGATTTCCCAGGGCTTGTGGCCAGGCGGCGATACCGGCGACACGCTCAAAACTTTCCAGATAATCCGGAAGACCATCACCGCCAAAAGCAGAATGCCGACACTGCGGTGAATGTCCGGAGCCCTTTTGTACCATTCATGGTAATAGGACAGATCCACCATCCAGTATCCCAGCCCGAAAAGGCCAAAAATTGCCAGGGCAACAAGCCAGTGAATGGCGATCGCCACCAAACCGTAGCTGGATGCTGTATTCCGGATTTGCATGATGAAAATTCGCCTCGGCCCCTGGTCCAGATTTCGTTGTTGAAGTGTAGAAATGTGGCTTCACGAAAAAAATCAAAATCTTTTGCCGTCTTACATCAGAATTTCTGACCAACCTCTCATAATCTTTGCCTTTGTAACCTTTGCCTTTGGTCGCATACGGGTATTACGGATTGCCCGAAATTATAGCAACGCTAAACTTTAAGCATATTTCAATGCCCCGTCCGGGGGCCTCATTGACCGAGAGGACAAGACATGGAACTTGAATTCGACGAAAGCGTGGTTGTACCCAGCAACAACTGATTTCCTGGCGGTCCTCCCGGGCCGCTGGGTTTAATTCTCCGCACTCTGACTGACCGCAATCCGCACTACCTCGCCGCAAAAGATACAAACCGTTTCCAGTTTCTACATGAAACAGTGGTAATAAACGCGTTTTTTTGGCAGTCTTCCTTCCAACTATCAGTAACTTCAGGATTTTTCAGTAATATCTGTACTGATAAAAGACAGTTCAGGCGTCTGATTCGGGCGACTGATGCATTCGTTTAATTAACCAGAATCGTCTATGTCGAAACGCCTCCCTGAAAAGCTGACGGCTCCGGAAGTGGAACTGTTATCCCCTATGCTGAAAAGGGAAGGTGACCGATGGACCGCTGATTTCCGGGGGCTTACGCTCAGAACGGCGTTTCAGCCCATCTACAGCATTTCCCACAAGCGGATCGTCGGCTACGAAGCGCTTATCCGCGCCTTTGATAACGACAACTCGGCCGTTCTCCCGCTGCACCTGTTTCAGCTTCCCGATTCCACCGCGGAGAATCTGCTGCTGGACCGTCTCTGCCGGTATCTTCATATACGCAACTACAGTGGCATCAGCGACCAACTGAACTGGCTGTTTCTGAACGTATCGCCGCAGGTGGTCACCAGCGGCAGCCAGGCAGATTCTTTTTTTGGTCAGCTACTCGCCAAAACCGGCCTTCCTTCGCACCGAATTGTGATGGAGATCGTGGAGCAACCAACGGATGACGCGGAGAGACTTCGGGAAACAGTCGCCTATTACAAAAAACTGGGTTGCCTCACCGCCATCGACGACTTTGGCGCCGGCCATTCCAACTTTGAGCGGATCTGGAATCTGTCGCCGGATATCGTGAAGCTGGACCGGAAACTGCTGACCCGGGCAACAGAAGATCACAAGGCCCGACAGATTCTCAACGGGATTGTGTCACTTCTGCATCAGTCTGGCTGCCTGGTACTGCTGGAAGGCGTCGAAACCCGTGACCAGGCGATGATCGCCATTGATGCGGGTGTCGACTTTGTTCAGGGTTTCTATTTCCGCAAGCCAAGCACGGACCTGGACCAGCTTTCCCACGCGCCTGCGGATTTCGACCAACTGCTGCAGGAATACAAGATTCGTAATCAGGTCACCCTGGACCCGACGAGACAACTGGTCGATTTTTTCAGCGGTTTCTTCGATCATGCCATCACGAAGCTGCGTAACGGCCAGGGTATGCAGGAATCCTGCCTGGAACTGCTGAACCACCCGGCGGTTTCGAGGTGCTATCTGGTGGATGACATGGGCGTACAGATTGATGACACGCTGGTATCCGACACCGGCACCCGCTGCCTGGACCCGCGCTTCAAACCCCTGGAGAGCACCAGCAGCGCTGACTGGTTCCGCCAGCAGTATCTGCGCCAGGCACTGGCTCAGCCAGAAAACCTGCACGTAACGGCACCGTACCTCTGCGTTACCGGCGCCTACATGTGCGTTACCCTTTCGCTCGGCTACTACCAGAATGGAAAGCTGCGGGTCCTGTGCTGCGACATTCTCGCCAACCCCGCAACGCCACCCTTATAGCCCCGGGTTTATGCCGTAGACCATGGCAATAACCGCAACCGTTACCAGGCCGACAAACACATTCATTGGCACGCCGACACGAACAAAATCACTGAACCTGTAACCGCCGGGACCGAACACCATCATGTTGGTCTGGTACCCCAAAGGCGTGGCAAAGCTCGCCGACGCGGCCATCATTACGGCGATCACAAACGGCTCTGACGCTACCCCCATACTGCTGGTCATGGAAAGTACAACCGGAAGAATCAGCACCGCTGCGGCGTTATTGGTGATCACTTCCGTCAGCACCGACACGGCAAAATAAACCAGAAAGACCGTAAGTAACACATGCCCCTGGCTGAGTTCCAGGATGCCCTCGGCGACAAAGCCTGCGGCACCGGTCTGTTCCAGCGCCGCCCCCATCGCAAAAGACGCAGCGATGGTCAGAATCACAGGCACATCCACCGATTTCTGGGCCTGACCGACCGAACAGCAGCCAGACAGAATCATCAGAGCCGCGCCCAGCAAGGCGGCGTTCAGCAGGCTCAGGATGCCGCAGGCTGCCAGGCCAACCAGAACCAACAGGATCCCCCAGGACAGCCAGGCGCGATCGTGCCGGGGGGTCTCTGTTTCCAGGTCGTTGATCAGCAGAAAATCCTTATTGTAACGCTGGCGACTGACAAACGCTGGCCGGGCTTCCAGCAACAGCACGTCACCTGGCTTCAGGCGAATGTTGCCCAAATTGCCGGATACCCGCTCTCCTCCCCTGGCAACGGCCAGTACCACCGCACCATAACGGTCCCGGAAACGGGCATCCCGGATGGTCAGCCCAAGCACATCAGACTGGGGCGACAAGGCCGCCTCGACCAGGCGCCGCTCTGCCCTGTCTTTGCTCAGGCTCGGCTCGTCTTCATGGACGGAGGGTACGATGCCGTTGATACGAAGCAGATCCGAAATGGCCTGGGTATCACCTGCGAACACGAGGCGATCACCACCTCTGAGCCGCTCTTCGGACGGCACCGCCGTTACCACGCTGCCATCACGCTCAATTTCAACCAGATAAAGCCGTTCCAGCTCCCGAAGTCCCGCTTCGCCAACGCTTTTGCCCACCAGCGGACCGTCGAACGATACCGCCACTTCCAGAGTGAACTCCCGCATGCTGCCGAACTTCTGCTGATCCTTACGGTCAGGAAGCGCTCTGGGCATAAATATCAACAACGCAGACACGCCGATAATTGCGACCGGCAGCCCCACGGCGGTAATGGAGAAAATGGAGAAGCCCGGCCCGCCGGTCAGCTGCTGGTACTGACCATTGACCACCAGGTTTGTGCTGGTGCCGATCAGAGTGAGGGTACCCCCGAGAATTGCTGAATAGCTCAGGGGAATCATTAACTTGGAGGGGGAAATGCCAATTTTCCGGGACCAGGCGTGGACCGCCGGAATCATGGTAGCCACAACGGGGGTGTTATTCAGGAAGCCGCTTAAAAGAGACACCGGAAGCGCAATTCGCACCTGGGCCGAACGGACTGTTTTGGGATTGCGAAGCAGGTGGTGTACCAGCAGATCCACGCCGCCGGAATGATGGATGCCCGCCGCCACCACGAACATGGCGACAACGGTGATAAGACCACTGTTACTGAAACCGGCAAGGGCCTGATCGGCAGAGACAATACCGCTGACACTGAGCACCACGAGCACACCCATCATAACCAGATGGGGCGCAAATCGCCCGGAACTCATCAGTACCAGCGCAGTGCCTGCGAGGCCCAGCGCAAACCAGCCTTGCCAGTCCATCAACGGTTCTTCCCGATCAGAAAACTGGCAGGATAACGAGTTTGAAGAATACTTAGAAAGAATAAAGGATGCTTTTTATAGCGCGAACGGGAATATCAGACTGCGATATCCGCCATGTTGCCGTAGGCTTCCAGCCATGCCCTGCGATCGGATGCGCGCTTCTTGCCGAGCAGCATATCCATGCGGCTGTCGGTATCGTCACCGTCTTCAATGGTCAGCATCACCAGACGCCGGGTATCCGGTGCCATGGTGGTTTCACGAAGCTGCAGCGGATTCATTTCACCGAGACCCTTGAAGCGGGTAACTGAAATCCTGCCCTTGCGCTTCTCCGCCGCAATGCGGTCAATAATGCCCTGCTTTTCGTGCTCATCGAGGGCGTAGAAGGTTTCCTTGCCCAGATCCACCCGGTACAGGGGCGGCATGGCAACGAAAACGTGGCCGGCGGCAACCACCGGACGGAAGTGTTTTACGAACAGCGCACACAAGAGTGTGGCGATGTGCAGGCCGTCGGAATCGGCATCCGCGAGGATGCAAACCTTGTTGTAACGGAGGCCGTCCAGCTGATCTGAACCAGGATCCACGCCAATGGCCACGGCGATATCGTGCACCTCCTGGGACGCCAGGATCTCGCCCGAGTCCACTTCCCAGGTGTTCAGAATCTTGCCCCGCAGTGGCATCACCGCCTGAAATTCACGATCCCTGGCCTGTTTTGCGGAGCCACCGGCGGAGTCACCCTCCACCAGAAACAGCTCCGAACGGGCGGTATCACTACCGGAGCAGTCCGCCAGCTTGCCGGGCAGGGCCGGGCCGGATGTCACCCTTTTACGTGCCACCTTCTTGCTGGCCCTGAGACGACGCTGGGCATTATTGATAAACAGCTCCGCCAACGCTTCCGCCACGTCGGTGTGCTGGTTCAGCCAGAGACTGAAGGCGTCTTTGACCACGCCGGAGATAAAGGCCGCCGCTTCCCTGGAGGAAAGGCGCTCCTTGGTCTGCCCGGAAAACTGCGGTTCCTGCATCTTGAAGGAGAGTACATACGCCGCCCGCTCCCAGATATCCTCCGGGGAGAGTTTCACGCCACGGGGCAACAGGTTGCGGAATTCACAGAACTCACGCATGGCTTCGAGCAGGCCGGTGCGCAGACCGTTCACATGGGTTCCACCCTGAGCGGTCGGAATCAGGTTTACATAGCTTTCCATGACCGCTTCACCGCCTTCCGGCAGCCATTGAATCGCCCAGTCCACGGCTTCCTTGTTACCCGAAAAGCTGCCGGTGAACGGCTCCAGTGGCACGGCTTCAATGTCGGCCAGCGCAGTGAGCAGGTAATCCCGCAAACCGCCCTCATAACACCATTCATCTTTTTCGCCGGTTTTTTCCTGCAGGAAAGTCACCGTCAGGCCCGGGCACAAAACGGCCTTGGCACGCAGGTTATGGCGAAGCCGGCTGACGGAAAAACTGGGGCTGTCAAAGTATGTCACGTCGGGCGTGAACTTCAGGCGGGTACCGGTGTTGCGCTTGCCCACCGTATCGATCACTTCCAGCTCGGAGGCCTTCTCGCCATTGGCAAAGGTCATCCGGTGCAGTTGGCCGTCCCGCTTGATGGTGATTTCCAGGTGCTTGGACAGGGCGTTCACAACGGAAACACCCACACCGTGCAAGCCACCGGAGAAGTTGTAGTTGCCCTGGGAGAACTTGCCACCGGCGTGGAGGCGGGTCAGGATCAGCTCAACCCCCGACAGGCCCTCTTCCTTATGCAGGTCCACCGGCATGCCCCGGCCATCGTCCTCGACACTCAGAGAGCCATCACTGTAAAGCACCACGTCAATACGCCGGGCGTGGCCCGCCAGTGCCTCATCCACACTGTTATCAATCACTTCCTGTGCCAGGTGATTGGGCCGACTGGTATCTGTGTACATCCCGGGGCGCTTGCGCACCGGATCCAGGCCACTCAGTACTTCAATAGCATCGGCGTTATATTGTTGCTGGCTCATGGGCAGGAACTGACTCCGCGATTGATATGAAAAACTGAGCCATAGCTTAGGGATTCGTGAAGAAAGATCAACGGTTGTTTTCGGCGCGGGTGATCCGGATATCGTTCCAGCCTTCGGCGGCTACTGCGATAACCGCGCAGGGGGTGGTCAGGGCCTGGGTGACCATTGTGCCGGGTGCCGGTTCGGCAACCCTTATGGTGAGCTGCAGGGTTCCATCAGCAACTTCCGAGCTCTCCAGTGTCACTCCGAAGCCTCCTGTTGGCTTTTGCCCGATGGAGGCAAGCACAACATGTTCTCGCTGATAATCAATATCCCTGAGCGCCTGAAGTGAAAAGGTGCGCGCCGGCAGCGCTTCAAGACGCGCCAAGTCCTCCAGGCTGCCGATATGGAGATATCCGGGCGCAGTCAGACCGCAATGGGCCGACTGGGCAACCTGCCTGGCGAAAGGCGCGCCGGCATCGGTCTCGGTCTGACTGACAGCACAGCCGGCACTCAGGATCCCCGCCGCTATCAGACTGCTACGAATCAGTGGTTTCACGTTCATGGAATCCGGGTCGCCTTAACGCGGGTGGACTGACTGCCAGTCTGCTCCGGGAGTAACCGGTAACCGGTGAAATCCGGCCTGGGCAGAAGCTCTGGCGAATTTACAGACAGGGCGGCCGGTCTGGAATAGCTCGTGGTCATGCGAAGCCCGGTCACCGGCTGATTCTCGCGCACTTCGACCACCTGCCGCAAACCGGCAACCGGGTACTCGGCACAGGCCTCGCCGGCATGACATATAAAGCCATCGTTATCGAGATCGGTTCCGGCAACCAGGAAATACTCGCCGGGCGGCACTTCATTCTGCAGCTCCGGGGCCTGACCGTCGTCCGGAAGGAACTCGAACTGATATCGGCCTTCGTTTACCGTTGCGACCGCCTGGCCCACGGTCACAAAAGTATTCGTTTGAGGATCGGGTTCCGGTTCCACCAGCAAAACGAAATGCCGGCCAGCGTCCCGGGCCTGTTGATCGGTGACCTGTCGGCCAATCACGGGTACCGTCAGAATAGCCTGAGATTCGGTGCCGGAATCGTAGGTGATTTCAAGAACACCCCGGGAGGACACCCCGAGCTTGAGCTTCGCCGGGTCCAGGACCAGAGCTAGCTGGGCAGGCGAGTTGCCCGAATTCATCTCAAACGGAAGCGTTCCGGATGCCAATGAAGCGGTAAACCAGTCATCTGAAGCAGAAATCCCGATAATCGTGACCGCATAATTGCCCAGCGGTGACAGTTCAATGCTCTCACTCGATGATAATCCAGTCTCCGAGGAGAGGTTCACAACCGCCGGTGATGCCGTCAGTAACTCCGGCGGATTTCCGGAAAGCACAGCCTGAACGGCTTTGCCCGCATCCACAACACCATAGCCCAGTTGATCGGTTCGGCTGCAGCCCGGTTCACAGGGTGGCGCAGTCAGATCTCCATTCCTGAGATAGCCTTCGATGGCGGCAGAATTCAGTACCGGGCTGGCTTCTTTCATAAGCGCCAAGACGCCCGACACATGGGGCGCCGCCATGGACGTTCCCTGTAACCCGCGATAGACCGGCTGCAGTCGATCATTCACGAAAGCGGCGCTGGTGCTACTGACCAGGTCGCCCTGGCCATCGCCGTTTCCATCGCGACTTGCATCGCCCCCGGGAGCGGCCAGATCAATCGTGCCACCAGAATTGGAATAGGATGACAGGTTGCCGGCGCCGTCCACGGCGCCGACCGAGAATACCTTTTCCAGGGCCGCCGGACAGGAAGGTTCACTGGTGGCCGAATTGCCAGCAGCCGCGACATAGACAATACCGGCGGCGACACCTGCATTGATAAATTCCTGGAGACTCATGAAGTTGTCATCAGGATTGATCGAGGAAATAGCGGGATCACCGCAAGGCAATCCACCCAGACTAAGATTAACGATGTCTGCGGACCGCCTCGACTGATCACCAAGCACCCACTGCATGCCCTCAAGCAGATCAGCTAGCGTGCCAGAGCCACCCTCGCCCAATACCCGCACCGGCATCAGGTTGGAGCCAAAGGCAACACCGGCGCCACCACTGCCATTAACGGCTGCCGCCACCGTGCCAGCAACATGGGTCCCGTGGTAGACGCTGCCGCCCACAGCATTCCCGGGATCGGCGGGAAAACCATCGCCGTCTACGGCGTCGAAGCCGGCGACGACATTGGCCGTCAGGTCCGGGTGCCACTGCCCGCCATCCCGGAACAAGCCAGTATCCAGAACCGCCACGTTCACACCTACTCCGCCGCCGGGGGCGAGCTGCCAGGCCACCGGGCCATTGATCAGGCTGTAATGCCACTGCTGCCCCAGCACCCGGCTGGCGTAAAAAGGCTCATCCACCGGCGTGGCCAGCGCGCGGGTCTTATAGTTTGGTGATGCGTGCCCGATGACCGGGTCGGCTCTCAGGCTCCGGATCCAGGCAAGGGTCTGTTCTGCCGGGCTACCCTGCTTCAACGCGGCCACCGCAGCGGGGCGCCGGACCATCCAGAGTCCGGGGGCGATCTGGCGCCCTGGTGCCATCAGTGCACTGGCTGGAAGCCCGCTGCTTCGGACACCGGGGTCGCGCAGGGAAACAATCGCCTCATCCTGAACAAATTGGTGATTTGGCCAGTCATAGGCAGTAGCGTTGATGGTTTCTGTTCTCGATGAGGACAGGATATACAGCATAGGCGACTCGCCAAGCGCTTTAACAGAGACTGTGTAGTCACCCACCTGTTCACTGTTAAGGACGATGCTTACGGACGCCCCGTTACCGGGTGCAATTGCCTGCCCGACATTCGTGCCGTCGGGCGCTTCCACGCTCAGCAGCAAATCAGACGCCGTTCCAAGCCTCGTGATAAAGCTCTGCAGGGTGAGTTCCAAACCGGCCTGCAACGATGCCACGTACCGATCCTCTTGATCGGGAAAGTACTGGAAGGCGTCAAACTGCCCGGGCAATAGGCGGTAGTCCCTGGCCTGCAACGTATCGCTCACATAGCCCGCAAGAACAAACTCAGGCGGTAAGAGCTGCACCGTGGTCAGCGGGGCACGCCCAAGCAACGCATCCGCGTTATCAGCATCGACCCGGGTGCCCGCCTCGATGTCGATAGTTCCGGCGAGAGCAACCTGAGCTGATGGCTCTCCGCCCCCGGAGCCTCCACCGCACCCGACCACAGCCAGGGCAAGCGCCACAGGCATGCATGTTTTACCAACGTTGCCGGGAACCGACGCCAGCGCCATAAACAATACTCCCCACCTTTTCCATCAGCATAACCCATCCCAACCGGCGTGTTATTTACTGAGTGTTAACCGATACGTGGACTGGTGCCCCCTGGATGCAAAAAAGCCGCCTGAAGTTCCCTCCAGACGGCTTGCAAACTAGCCTTCCAACATCACAGCGCGTAGAACAGCATCGGCACAAACGCCACCAGCAGCAATGTCGGCCCCATCACCGCCAGAGGCAGCAGTAAGCGCTCGTAGCGGTGCCAGAAAGAGCCTGTGCGCTCGGCCGCCAACACTTCCGTCTCGCCCACCACCTGGCGGGTCAGCAGATGGTTCAGTGCCACCGGCGGGCTCAGGTAACCGAGCTCGAACGCCACCAGGCAAACAATCCAGAAATGCAGCGGATCAATCCCCAATTGAATAGCCGGCTGGGCAATGGTGGCCGATACCAGAATCACGGCGCCGAACGGATCCATAACCATGCCGATGGCAGTGAGCATCACCACGATCACCAGCATGGCAATCCACGGGCTGGTCAGGCTCTCCGGGAACAGGGCGTGGACGATGTCCGAGCGTTCAAGAATCCCGCCAAGGCTGATTGAAAAACCGATGAGGGCCAGCAAGGCACCGATGTGGACGGCGGAGTCGCTGGCGGCGGCGGAACTCCGGTTCCAGAATGCCTTCAGGCGGGTTTCATCATCGCCCCGGCTGTCCCGGTTGGCATCCAGAAAAACCAGCGCCAGCATCACCAGTGGCAGGATCAGCGGCGCGCTGTATTCATTGAACCGAAGCCCGAGTACTCCCCAGATCGCCAGAATGACACCGGCGGCAACCAACACGTAGGGTAACAGTGGTTTCATCTGGAGGATCGATGCGCGGAACGCCCCGGGCGCGGGCCTGGGTTTCCAGTTTCCTTCGGTCTTGCAGACAACCAGGGAAAACAGCGTGGCTGACATGATGAATACCCAGAAACCCCAGCCATACATTTCCGTGGTTGTGACTTCCTTGTTCAGTGCCGCGACTACCACAATCAACAGGCATGGATTGAGCACGACACCCAGGCTCCCCGACATGGCCGTCGTGGCCAGGGAAAGCTGGCGCCCGGCGCCAGCGCGGCGGAGTTCGTCGTAAACCACGCCACCCACGGCAAGAATAAATATCCCCGAGGCGCCGGTGAACGCGGTGGGAAAGGCGGTTGCGAAAATAATCACAGACGCCAGCATGGGCGCCGGAAGATTCCAGGGTTTGATCACGTCCAGCAGCAGCTCTGGCAGGCGGGTCTGCTTCAGGACCATACCCACCAGAACATACAGGCCGATGTTGATGAACATCGAGGACAGGTTTGACATCATCCCGAAGTAGATGGCGAGGCCGGAGGCATAGCCATCCACCAGGAAGAAGTAACTCATGGCAATCAGGCCCATGACGCTGTACAACGGCAGGACCAGCCCCGAGGATAGTGCAAGACTTCCCGCCCGCATCCGTTCCGGCACGTTCACAAAACGCACCGCATTGATCACCATGAACAGGCCAAACACAGCCGTCCAGGCGTACTGGAGCTGGCTCGTCGATTCCGATCCCGGCGAACTGGCCAACTGGCCAAGATAGGCATTCAGAGACGCCACCATCAGCCCGTTTACGGCAAACTGCACACCCTGACTCAACCGCCACTCAGCGCGATTCCGGGGCAGACGCAACGCGATATGGTCGGCATCCAGGGCCGCGACCGCCGCCGCCAGGGCGAACATAGCAATGAACAGATACTTGGTGAGTTCAATGTTTTCCAGCAGGAAATCCGCCAGCCCCTGCTCCACACTCTTGAACACCCCGAGGGCCGGGGTGGCGTGCTTGAGATTCTGTTCGTAAGCCACGTACTCCTGCTTACAAAGCTCAAGGTTGCGCTCAAGGGAGGTCCGAATAGCCTCCGGATTGGGCGGCGAACTGAACAAATCATCCGGATCAGGCTTGTAGGCTTCCACCCGTTTGCGCACTTCGGCGTCAACGTCCATTTCCAGCTGACAGGTCGGCTCGGTGGCGTCGGGGTTCAGCAGGTAATAGTTTGGCCAGGTCTGCTCACCGACCCACAGCAGGCGGGAGTGGAGTGAATTACCCATCCCCAGGACAAGCGTGGAAAGGAGCAACAACAAGAGTACTGCCCCGTGCAGCCGGTGCACGGGGTACAGGGTCCTGACCGCCGGGGCCGTCAATGCGCGCCAGTTCATAGCCGTTGCGCCCCTTTATTCGCGATTGGCCGAGGTGCACTCGGACGCAGACGGGTTGCTGGCGCAACGGATCCTGCTGAGCAATCCAAGCATCTTGGGGTGGTAGACATCCGGCGCCCCGTTGACGCCGTCGCGCATCTCAATCCGGTTCTGGCGGAACATCTCCTGGTAGCCCTGAATATCCTTTTCCGGGATGCGAATCCATTTCTCCTCCGGAATCGCCTGTTCCTGGCTGGTGATCAGGTTCATGGCCTGCGGGAACATGCCCCAGGCAACTTCCCGCGCTTTCTGGGACGTGTCATCGGCGAGTACATCTTCCCGCGCAATGATCTGAATGGTCAGCTGTGCCAGCGGATAATCCACTATGCCGCCCTTGTCGCCGACCCCCTTGTAGAGCTCCAGCGCCTCATAGGCAAAAGCGGGCGCATAGGCGGTATCCACGGACCCGTTGTTGAACTTGCCCGCAAAATTCGTGATGTCCGAAGGCACCACCGTGGCCTTAATAAAGTTCACCATGTGAATGGCGTCTTTCTGATAATCCAGTGTTGCCATACGCTTGCCGGCCAGCTCGCCGGCGGTGTCAATGCTGCGGTCATTCACGAACAGGTAACCGGCACCAACAGGGATAATACCCAATACCTTATAGCCATTGGCTTTCATGAGGGGAGCCGCTTTGGGCTGAGCCAGTGTCGCCAGCAGGGTCTTGAGGTCATCATAGGTGGGGATGGCGCCCACCGCGCTGACACTGCCGGTAAACCTGTTGAACGGGCGGGTGCGAATGTCTGTGGCGGCCACCACATCGCACTGGCCGGCATTGAAATCCCCGACGGCAACGCCTTCATCGGTGTAGGGTTTGAGCTCGAAATCGACGCCGTGCGCCTTCATTTCCAGCGCATAGTCCTTGATCATGTTGTAGACATCGCCATTGGCGCCAATCACATCGAAGACACACATCTTCACGGTCTGGGCTGAGGCAATGGGTGCAATGGCAGCGAGAGTCAGAGCGGCAACGGATTTTCGGATCATAACGACCTCCGGGTCATTGTTGTGGTTATAGGTAATCAGAAGGCTTCGGACGCCTGCCTCAGAGCAGGTCGTCCAGATTCATGGTGTCAACGTTTTCCGTGCCCTGGTCCGGGCTCATGTTTCCGAAGGAACTTTGCGGGGTGCGATGGCCGTAACTGGCGGTCCAGTGCTTGTCTGATGAGAACCGGATAACACCCGCCGCCACTTCATCCACCAGGCGGTACTCTTCCCACACATCAATCCGGTCTTCGGCCGCGGCAAAGCGGGCAATGGCATCGGCGAGGACATCCGGTCGGCCAAAGGTTTCAGCCGCCACCGCCTCAACCGCCAGGGACGCACGGATACCAGCCTGGACACCCAGTTCCGAGCTGTGTTCGAGAACACTCCAGGGATCCGGCGAGAGTTCAGGGCGGGTATCCGGCAACAACAGCCAGACCAGGGCCCGAATGGCATTGGGCAACCCACCCCACTTTTCATTGTCAACGCAGGTCGCTGCCCGCTCGGCCTGGGGCGCGATGCTGCGGGGGATACCCGCCATGGCCCCTGAATTGGCATCATTGACGATGGCCTGCATGCCCGTCAGCAGGCCCAGCAGGAAGGTGATTTCATCCTGCTCGTTGAACAGGAAAGGGCATTCGACAGGTTCTGCAGCCGGGTCGAAATCGTAGGCTGCCATCGCACGATTAAACGCGCGATACCGGCGTTCTGCGGTTTTCGCGTTCAGCCGTTTGGCTTCTTCCCGGGCATCTTTGGCCGCGGGCACTTTGCCTGCATAATCGGCTCGCAGGTAGGCAAGCTCAGCCTCCCAGGCACGGTATTCCATGCAGTTTGCAGCCAGCAGCATCAGGAGGGAACCGGTGCTGTCCGGCGCCTCGGTAACGCGGGAAAACGAATAAAGCAGTGGGTCGACGCCTTCACCCAGGGCACAGGCCATTTCCGGATCCGACATCTGCATCACATAGGGTGTGGCTTCGCCTTCGGAGTAACCAGAGAGCACAACACCGGTCGTGGTGTAAATGGGGTTGGCTGAACAACCTGCCAGCGCGGCCACTGCCGCGAATGTGAGAGCCTTCAGGCGCGCGGCCGCCAGGTGCGGTGCAAGCCTTGCCAGTGAGAAGATCATATTTCACCCTGCGTTTCGTTGTTTTTGTAAGCCCGATCTGAATCTCGGTTTTTATCAACGGGTGCAAGAATGCGGCGAAAACTGTCCTACAAAAATGGCTCGAATGCCGACTCAGTCATGCCGATCAGGCCAATGGCCCGAAAGGAAAGGAAGGGAATTCATATTTTCTTCATTTAAAACAGGAACTTTCTGAAAGGGTCAACTGCTCTTCAGGGCCATCATCGCCATGACCTGATCCGTCAACCCGTCCAGCGTAAGGCCTCCACGCTCGGGTTTGTACCAGGTAACCGTCCAGCTAAGGGCGCCAGTTAACATCCGGCGCACCACGAAGGGTTCCGCCGCCAGGGCCCCTTCTCTTCTCAGGGATTCCAGCACATCCAGCCAGAGTTTCTCGTAAATATCCCTCAGTTCCAGCACGTCAGCCTGGGACGAAGCCGAGAGGCTTCGCCATTCAAAAACCAGCACCGCCATGGCCTCACCGGTCTGTCCGTTGATCGACTCCAGCTCGGCCCGGATCAGCCCCCGGAGTTTGTCGGAGCTGGATTCGGCAGCTTCGAGTGCCGCTTGCATCAACGCCGTATTCAGGCGGATGGTTTCCACCATGACTGCCTTGAGAATTTCTTCCTTGGTCCGGAAATGGTGGAACAGGCTGCCAGACTGAATACCGACTGCAGCCGCCAGATCCCGCACCGTTGTCCGCTCATACCCCTTTTCGCGAAACAGCCTGGCCGCTTCTGTGAGCAGGCGGCCCCGGGCGCCGTTGGGATCGGACACAAGGTTGTCGGCTATCAGGCACTGGAGAATCTGGTTCTGGCTCACTAACGCTATCCGGTTGACACTAAGACCCCTAATTCTACCTTAAACTTGCCTGTTTACAAACCAAGCGCTTGCTTGGTATTGTCAGTTTCATCTTTGGATAACACTGCCAGACCCAGAGCCTCGCTCCGGGCTGGCGACAGCAGACAAGGCAAACAAGATGGCCGATTCCCCGAAAACCGTCCGCATCGGATGCTCCGCCGCTTTCTGGGGCGACACGGAAACTGCCGCGGCGCAGCTCGTTCGCCAGGGCAATATTGATTACCTGGTGGCCGACTATCTGGCGGAAATCACCATGTCGATCATGGCCGGCCAGAAAATGAAGGATCCGACCCAGGGTTACGCACGGGATTTCGTCCAGACAGTCATTGGCCCCCTGCTCGGTGACATCAAAGAAAGAGGCATTCGGGTGCTGGCCAATGCCGGCGGCGTAAACCCAGTCGCCTGTCGCGACGCCCTGCAGGAGCTGTGCGAGAAAGCGGGCGTGGAGATGAAGATTGCCCTGGTGCTGGGCGACGACCTGCTGTTGAAAAAGAAGAAACTGGCCGACGCCGGCATTACCGAAATGAGTTCCGGTCAGCCCATGCCGCCAATGATGGTGAGCCTGAACGCCTACCTCGGAGCGCCAGGCCTGGTGGCGGCCCTGGAACAGGGCGCCGACATTGTGATTACCGGGCGGGTGGCGGACAGCGCCCTGGTGCTGGCGCCGCTGGTCCACGAATTCGGCTGGGGCTGGAACGACTTCGATAAACTGGCCCAGGGCAGCCTGGCCGGACACCTGCTCGAGTGCGGCGCCCAGTCCACCGGTGGTAACTTCACGGACTGGGAAGAGGTGGCCGGAGGCTACGCGAATATGGGCTTCCCCATTGCCGAGGTGAGTGCTAACGGCGATTTCCTTATCACCAAGCCCGACGATACCGGCGGCCTGGTCAGCCGGGGCACGGTGGCCGAGCAACTGGTCTATGAGATTGGCGATCCGAGAGCCTACCTGCTTCCGGATGTCACCTGCGATTTCACGGCTGTCGAGCTGGAGGAAACCGACACCGACAGGGTTCGGGTTCGGGGTGCCCGGGGACTTCCGCCAACAGACAGTTACAAGGTTTCCGGCACCTGGCCGGATGGCTTCAAGTGCACGGTCACTTTCCTGCTGGCCGGCATGAACGCGAGGGCCAAGGCGCAAACCGTGGCTCAAGCCATACTGGCAAAGACCTCGCGCATGTTCGGCGAGCGTGGCCTGCCCGATTACAGCGAAACCAGTATTGAACTGCTGGGGACAGAAACCACCTACGGCGCCCATGGCCGGGGCGGAGACTGCCGGGAAGTGGTGGTCAAGATCAGCACCGCCCACCCGAAGAAGGAGGCTCTGGTGCTGTTTTCCCGGGAAATCGCCCAGGCCGCAACGGGCATGGCCCCCGGGATTACCGGGATTGTCGGCGGCCGGCCTACCGTGTGGCCCAAAATCCGTCTGTATTCCTGCCTGGTGCCGAAAACCGAAGTGTCGGTTTCAGTGGACCTGAACAACGGCAAGCAACCGGTGGTGACAGGTACGGGCGGCGGCTTCGATCCAAACCAGCTTCAGACTCAGTCATTCAGCAGCAAAGCACCGGCAACCGACACAACGGTACCTCTGGTCAGACTGGCCTGGGCTCGCAGCGGCGACAAGGGCGATCACAGCAATATCGGCGTGATCGCCCGGCACCCGGAGTATGTGCCGTTTATCGAAGCGGCCCTGACGGAGTCCGCCGTGGCCGATTGGATGGCCCATACCCTGAATCCGGAGACCGGCAAGGTGACCCGTTGGGCGCTGCCGGGTTTCCATGCGTTCAATTTCCTGCTGGAGCACAGCCTGGGCGGCGGCGGTGTCGCCAGCCTTCGAATTGATCCCCAGGGCAAGGCGTTTGCCCAGCAACTACTGGAGTTTCCGGTGCCGATCTCTTCAAGGATCATCAACAAATAAACAAATGGAGCATGCACTGAGGCAGGGAGGGCTTTCCGGGACACGCTGTAAATACGTCCATGTACGCTTGAGCGCAGCTTCCCTGCTGCGCACAGTCCCGGAAAGCCCTCCCTGCCTCAGCGCCCGAACATCGATAAGGGTCTTCCACGTATGAGCTATCAATCAGTTTTTCATCCAGACTTGTTCAAGGACCAGGTGTTTATCGTCACTGGCGGCGGCTCCGGCATTGGTCGGTGTACCGCCCATGAACTCGCCGCGCTGGGCGCGAGGGTTGCCCTGGTGGGCCGTAAGGCTGAAAAAGTGGAGTCTGTTAAAGCGGAGATCACGGAAGACGGCGGCATGGCTTCCGCCCATGTCTGTGATATCCGGGAGGAAGAGTCGGTTAAAGCAACCGTGAAGGCGATTATTGCCGAACATGGCGGCCTGAACGGCCTGGTCAACAATGCCGGCGGGCAGTTTCAGGCGCCGCTGACCGGGATCAACCAGAAAGGCTGGGAAACAGTGGTGCGTACCAATCTCACCGGCGGTTTCCTGATGGCTCGGGAAGCCTACACCCAGGCGCTTTCCAAAACCGGGGGCGCGATCGTCAATATTGTTGCCGATATGTGGGGCGGTATGCCGGGCATGGGCCATTCCGGCGCGGCCCGGGCGGGGATGGTGAATTTCACCCAGACAGCGGCGGTTGAATGGGCGGCCTCGGGGGTTCGGGTGAATGCCGTCGCACCGGGCTGGATTGCCTCCAGCGGCATGGACAATTATCCCGAACACATGAGGCAGTGGATCCGCAGCCTTGATGACAATGTGCCCATTAAGAGACTGGGTACCGAGTCTGAAGTCAGCTCCGCCATCTGTTTCCTGCTCAGCCCCGGTGCGGCGTTTATCAGTGGCGATTGCCTGCGAATCGACGGCGCTGCATCCCAGGGTGGCCGGGTCTGGCCGCTGCCGAAAGCCAGGAACAATCAGCCGTACAACGGCTTTCACCGCGCCATTACCCCGAAAGTGCTGAGCGACGACTGAGGAACAGATCATGCAGGTACTTGAGTCCACCGTAAGCTCCCGGTCTGATGATTTTCGCGCCAACGCCGGGGCCATGGAAGCTCACATCACCACCTTCCGGGAAGTGGAGCAGAAGGTTCTGGACCTGGCGGAAGCCGCCCGGGAAAAGTTCACCAAACGGGGCAAGCTGCTGCCCCGGGACCGCATCAACCGTTTGCTGGACCGCGGCACGCCCTTTCTGGAACTCTGCTCCCTGGCCGGCTACAAGATGCATGATGACAAGGACGGCAGCATGGCCGGTGGAGGAATCATCGCCGGTATTGGCTGTGTCAGCGGCGTCCGGTGTCTGGTGGTGGCCAGCAACAGCGCCATCAAGGGCGGCACGATTACCCCGGCCGGCCTGGACAAAACCCTGCGCCTTCAGCAAATCGCCATGGAGAACAAACTCCCGGTGGTGTCCCTGTCCGAAAGCGGCGGCGCCAACCTGAACTATGCCACCGACATCTTTGTGCTCGGCGCCCGGGGCTTTGCCAACCAGGCCCGCATGTCCGCTGCCGGCATTCCGCAGGTAACCGTGGTCCACGGCAACGCCACGGCAGGCGGCGCCTATCAGCCGGGCCTTTCCGACTATGTCATCGCCGTGCGCGACCAGGCTAAGATGTTTCTTGCCGGCCCCCCTCTTCTCAAAGCCGCCACCGGCGAAGTCGCCACCGACGAGGAACTCGGCGGCGCAGAAATGCACGCGCAGGTGGCCGGCACCGCCGAATACCTGGCGGAGGACGACGCCGACGGCATTCGCCAGGCCAGAAACATCCTCGAAGCCCTGCCCTGGAACGAGCAGCTGCCTCCCGAAAGGGAACTGACCTGGAACGAACCACTCTACCCGGCCGACGAGCTGCTGGGCATTATTCCGGCGGATTCCAAAAAGCCCTACGACGTTCGCGAAATTCTGGCCCGCATCGCCGACGGTTCGAAGTTCATGGATTTCAAAAATGAATTCGACGACCAGACGGTTTGCGGCACCATCCGGATTGAAGGCCACTCAGTTGGCATTATCGGCAACAACGGCCCGATCACCCCGGCAGGTTCCGCCAAGGCCGCCCAGTTCATACAGCTCTGCGACCAGGCCGGCACACCATTGCTTTTCCTGCACAACACCACGGGTTTCATGGTGGGCACCCACTCGGAGCAGAACGGCATCATCAAGCACGGCTCGAAAATGATCCAGGCCGTAGCCAATTGCAGGGTACCCAAGGTCGCAATCGTGATCGGCGGTTCCTATGGTGCAGGTAACTACGCAATGTGCGGGCGCGGCCTGGACCCGAGGTTTATCTTCGCCTGGCCTAACAGCCGGACCGCGGTCATGGGCCCGGCCCAGGCGGGCAAGGTGATGCGCATTGTGGCTGAAGACAAGCAGCGCCGGGGTGGCCTGGAGCCGGATCCGAAGACACTGGAATTTCTGGAGCAGGCGACGGCCAGGAAACTGGAGGAAGGTTCGACCGCGTTGTTTGGCACGGCGCGGTTGTGGGATGACGGGCTGATTGATCCGCGGGATACCCGGCGGGTTCTGGCGGTGGTGTTCTCGGTTTGCCGGGAAGCCGAGGCTCGGCAGTTGCGGCCCAATACCTTTGGGGTGGCCCGCCTGTAGGCATTCGAGCTTTGGGGCAGGAACCGGTTTCAGAAAATGTAGAGGGCCAAGGATGGCCCGAAACAAGCGCACATGGACGTGCTTGTAGCGGTTTTCTGAAACCGGTCCCGCACACACGCCGACCAAGTTAAAGAACGTGCACCAACACAAAGAAGGCACGAACTTCCTATAACCAGGAGAACAAGAACGTGAAATTCACAGCTGAACACGAAGCCCTTCGAAAAACCGTCCGCGATTTCGTCGAGAAGGAGATTAATCCCCATTGCGACGAATGGGAGGCGGCCGGGGAGTTCCCGATTCATGAGCTGTTCAAGAAACTCGGTAACCTTGGGCTTCTGGGCATCCAGAAGCCGGAAGAGTACGGCGGTATGGGGCTGGATTACAGCTACAACCTGGTCGCGGCAGAGGAGCTCGGCATGGCCCATTGCGGGGGTGTGCCCCTGGCCATCGGGGTTCAGACCGACATGTGTACGCCGGCCATTTCCCGGTTCGGTTCCGATGAACTGAAACGCGGCTTCCTGGCCCCGGCTATCGCTGGTGACATGGTGGGGTGTATCGGCGTCAGCGAGGTTGGCGCGGGCTCTGATGTGGCGGGGATGAAAACCACCGCGAAGAAAGACGGTGACGACTACATCATCAACGGCTCCAAGATGTGGATCACCAACAGCCCCAAGTCTGACTTTATCTGCCTGCTGGCCAACACATCCGACGACAAGCCCCACAAGAACAAATCCCTGATCGTAGTGCCTACTAAAACACCCGGGATATCCTTCAGCCCGCACCTGAACAAACTGGGCATGCGCTCCTCGGAAACCGCCCAGATTTTCTTTGACGACGTGCGCGTGCCCCGGCGTTACCGCATTGGCGCGGAAGGTACCGGGTTCATGATGCAGATGCTGCAGTTCCAGGAGGAACGCCTGTGGGGCGCCGCTAACGTGATCAAGGCTCTCGAGAACTGCATCACCAAGACCATCGAGTACTGCCGCGAGCGCAAGACCTTTGGCCAGCCGCTGATCGACAACCAGGTCATCCACTTCCGCCTGGCTGAACTGCAAACCGAAGTCGAAGCCCTGCGCGCCCTGACCTACCAGGCCTGTGAACTCCACGTTGAAGGCAAGGATGTGACCCGCCTCGCCTCCATGGCCAAGCTCAAGGCCGGGCGCCTGGGGCGTGAGGTAACGGACAGCTGCCTGCAGTACTGGGGCGGTAACGGCTACATGTGGGACAACCCGGTTTCCCGCGCGCATCGGGATGTGCGGTTGGTGTCCATTGGTGGTGGTGCCGACGAAATCATGCTCGGGATTATTTGCAAACTTATGGGGACCCTGCCAGGCAAACGGAAAGACTGATTTCGGGCCTTGGTGGAAGGCTTATCAGGCCGGGTCAGGCTTCCGGGACACGCCGTGAATACGTCCCTGTAGGCTTGATCGCAGCATCCATGCTGCTCACAGTCCCGGAAGCCTGACCCGGCCTGACAAGCCCCAGACATTTGTCATGGAGTCATTTATGGATCAGCTACCACATTGCGAAACACTGCTTCTGGAAAAACAGGGCCCTACCCTGTTTATCACCATCAACCGCCCGGACGTTCGCAACGCCATGAGCCTGCAGATGGTGGCCGAACTGTCCACGGTGTTTTCCCAGATCGAAACCGACCTGCACATCCGCGCCGTCGTGATCCGGGGTGCCGGTGGTCATTTCTGTGCCGGTGGCGATATCAAGGACATGGCCGGGGCACGAGGCCAGAAAGCCGCTGAAGGCGAGGCCGACCCGTTCTATCGTCTGAACAGGGCGTTCGGCCAGATGATCCAGCAGGTAAATGAATCCTCGAAAGTAGTCATCGCGGTTACCGAAGGTGCGGTCATGGGCGGTGGGTTCGGCCTGGCCTGCGTTTCAGACGTCGCCATCGCCGGGCCGTCGGCAAAATTCGGCATGCCCGAAACCTCCCTCGGCGTTATTCCCGCCCAGATCGCCCCGTTTGTGGTTGAACGCATCGGCCTTACCCAGGCCCGACGGCTGGCTTTACTGGGCTTGAGAATCGGCGCGAACGAAGCTTGCAGTCTCGGAATCGTCCATCAGGCAGCAACCTCGGACGACGGACTGGAGGAGATGCTAGCCAACGCCCTTGATCGCGTTCGACACTGCGCGCCAGTTGCCACCGCTGAAACCAAGGCTTTGCTGCATCGGGTTGGGCATGAGCCGATGAGCGGTTTGCTCGATAGCGCAGCGGAAAAGTTTGCCGAAGCCATTCGGGGAAGCGAAGGAACCGAGGGCACCTTGGCCTTCATGCAAAAGCGCCCTCCTGCCTGGGCAGGCGAATCCGAATGATGCGGAGCGAGGTTGGGAGCTCTCTGGCTTCCAGAAAATGTAGAGGGCCATGGATGGCCCGAAACAAGCGCACATGGATGTGCTCGTAGCGGTTTTCTGGAAACCAGAGAGCTCCCGGCCTTGCGGCGTACTCCATAAGGGAAAACAAGAACATGCTAAAGAAACTGTTAATAGCCAACCGGGGCGAAATCGCAGTTCGGGTAATCCGTACAGCCAAAGCCCTGGGTTACCGCACCGTGGCGGTCTACTCCGAGGCCGACGCCAAAGCCCTGCACGTGGAACTGGCCGACGAAGCCGTCTGCATTGGCCCGGCGCAGGTATCCGCCTCTTACCTCAACAGCGGTGCCATCCTCGATGCCGCCCGCAAAACCGGTGCTGACTGCATCCACCCGGGTTATGGCTTCCTGTCTGAGAATGCCGCCTTCGCCACCGCCTGCAAAGACGCCGGCCTGGTATTCGTTGGCCCGCCAACGGCCGCCATCGAACTGATGGGCAGCAAACGGCGCTCCAAAATTGCCATGCAGGAAGCCGGCGTTCCCGTGGTTCCCGGTTACGAAGGCAACAACGCCAGCGACGACGAACTCATCGCGGCGGCCAAGGATATCGGTTACCCGCTGATGATCAAAGCCTCCGCCGGCGGCGGTGGCCGCGGCATGCGCCTCATCGAGAGTGAATCCGAACTGGCCGGGAACATAAAACGGGCACGTTCCGAATCAAAACAGGCCTTTGGCGACGACGAACTGATTCTCGAGAAAGCCGTTATCGAACCCCGCCACGTGGAAATCCAGGTGTTCGCTGATCGGAACGGCAACGCCGTTTACCTCGGCGAGCGGGACTGCTCCGTTCAGCGGCGGCACCAGAAAGTGGTTGAGGAAGCCCCCTCCCCTTTCGTGACACCCGAACTTCGCAAAGCCATGGGCGAAGCCGCCGTCAAAGCCGCCCTGGCCTGTAATTACGAAGGCGCCGGCACAGTCGAGTTCCTGGTGGACAAGAACCGGAATTTCTATTTCCTGGAAATGAACACCCGCCTGCAGGTCGAACACCCGGTCACCGAGCTCATCACCGGTCAGGATCTGGTCGCCTGGCAGCTTACCGTCGCCGAGGGGCTGCCACTGCCACTGGGCCAGGACGAGATCAGCCTGAACGGCCATGCCATCGAGGTACGGCTTTATGCAGAGGATCCTGCCCATGGCTTCACACCCCAGACCGGCCGCCTGTATGCATTTATACCGGCCGAGGGCGAAGGCCTTCGGTTCGACACCGGCGTACGCTCCGGGGACGCCATCACGCCCCACTACGACCCGATGCTGGCAAAGGTAATCGCCTGGGGACAGAACCGTGATGAAGCCCGGCGCCGCCTGATCCGGGCGCTGGAGGACACCAGGGTATTTGGCGTTATCACCAACCGCTATTTCCTGAGCCGGATCATTGCCAACGAGACGTTCGGCGCAGGCGAAGCCACCACGGCCTTCCTGCAGCAGACGTTCAGCAACGATCCGTCGCTACAGCCCCAGACCCCCGATATTCGCCAGCTGGCCCTGGCCGCGTGCGTGCTCGACCAGGGTAAGTCAGGCCAGGCCGCCTGGAGCAATGCCCCGGCCACCATGACCCCGATCAAGCTGGAAACCGGCGACACTATCGTTGAGTTACTGGTCACCCGCAGCGGCAACCAGTTGTCTTTCAGCCTGAGCGAGACCCGGCATACCCTGATGCTTGAAAGCCAGCGTGATGGCCTTTTATGCATTATCGACAACGGCGTTCGTCAGACCTGCCAATATCACCGCCAGGGCGATTCCCTATATTTGCAGGCGTTCGGGCAGTCCTGGTCAGTGCGGGACATTACCCACCAGCCGGCAGCGGGCGCAAACGGTGCCGGCAGCGGCCGTATCCAGGCAACGATGGACGGCGCTATCATCGATGTGCTGGTGGAAGTTGGCCGCAGGGTTCGCCAGGGCGATACGCTGGTGATTCTGGAAGCCATGAAAATGGAACACCCGGTGAAAGCAGACCGCGATGGCGTAATCGGCCTGGTGCACGCCAGCAAGGGTGACCAGGTAAAACGGAGCCAGTTACTGGTTGAAATCACCGCAGACGAAACCACCGAACAGGAGAACAACCCATGAACACTTTACATGACCGGACCGTTTTTATTACCGGCGCCAGCCGTGGCATTGGCCGGGCCATTGCCCTCGCCTGTGCCCGACAGGGAGCCAATGTGGTGATTGCCGCGAAGTCGGACACACCACACCCGAAGCTCCCCGGCACCATTCACAGTGTGGCAGAGGAAGTACGCGAGGCCGGTGGCCAGGCATTGCCCCTGGTTCTGGATGTGAGGGATGAGAAGCAGATTCGCCAGCGTATTGATGAAGCCGGCGAGCATTTCGGGGGCATCGACGCCCTCGTGAACAACGCCGGCGCGATCCGGCTGACGGGGGTGGAAAATCTCAAGGTCAGCCGTTACGACCTGATGCATCAGGTCAACGCCCGGGCGGTGATGGCATGCAGCCAGGCAGCCTTGCCCTGGCTGAAGCAGTCAGACCGGGCCCATATCCTGAGCCTGTCGCCGCCCCTGAACCTGAACACCCGGTGGTTTGCCCAGTACGGCCCCTATACTACGACAAAATACGCCATGACCATGCTGAGCCTGGGCATGGCCGAAGAATTCAGGCGCTACGGCATTGCCGTTAACACCCTGTGGCCGAAAACCTTGATAGCCACAGCGGCCATCGAGTTTGAAGTGGGCGGCCCGCAAATGATGGCCCAGGGCCGCAAGCCGGACATTATGGCCGATGCCGCTGTCAGCATTTTAAGCCGCTCGGCCGATACCATGACCGGCCAGAATCTGATCGACGAAGACCTGCTCAGGAAGGACGGCATTAACGATTTCGAACATTACCGGTACGCACCGGGCGACAAGCCGCTGTTGCCGGACCTGTTCCTGGATTAGTGTCCCGGGGCATAGGTTGTTTCGGGGCTCGACGTTAGTACGATAATAAACAGACAACTGGACAGACCATGAGCCAGGACAACGTATCCGCACTGGACATAGCCCGCAGCCTGCCAGGCGTTATCCGGCGCCTGCCGGCCATTACCCGGGGTCTGTATTACTATGCCCTGAAAAACGAGAACCGGGCGCTGACCCTTGGCACCCTCATCGAAACCAATGCCAATCGTGTCGGCAACCGGCCAGCCATCCTGTTTGAGGACCGCGCCATCACCTGGCGCGAGTTCAATGGTTGGGCCAACCGTATCGCCCGCTACCTGCAGGACCAGGGGCTCAGAAAAGGCGATGCAATTGCAGTGTTTCTGGAAAACCGCCCGGAGCTTCTTGCCGTCGTAGCCGGCGCCGCCAAACTCGGCGTGGCCTGTGCCATGCTCAACACGTCCCAGAAAGGCAAGGTACTCGAGCACAGCATCAACCTGATTGAACCGAAGATGGTTGTTGTCGGGGAAGAACTGATCGAGGCCTTTGACGGGATAAAGACAGGGCTCAGAACCGACCATCCCCAGCCATTCCAGTTTCTGGCGGATACCAACACCCTGAACGCCTTTGGCGATGCCCCGGACGGCTATACCAACATGGCCGAGCAGGTGAGCACCTTCAACAGCGACAGCCCGGTTCTGAGCGATCCGCCGAGAATGGGCGACACCGCCATCTACCTGTTCACCTCTGGCACCACCGGCCTGCCCAAGGCAGCCCCGGGCTCCCACCGAAAGTTCATCAAGGCTTATGGCGGGTTTGGCCTGATGTCTCTCGCCATGGAGCCGGAGGATGTACTCTACTGCACCCTGCCCCTCTACCATGGCACCGCACTGCTGGTGTGCTGGGGCTCCGTGCTGGCTGGCGGCTCCGCCATTGCCCTGCGCCGCAAGTTTTCCGCCAGCGCCTTCTGGGACGATGTCCGACGCTACAAAGCCACCACTTTTGGTTACGTCGGTGAACTCTGCCGCTACCTCCTCAACCAGCCGCCCGGAGAGCAGGATCGTAACCACAACCTGACCAAGATGATTGGCAACGGCCTGCGCCCATCCATCTGGAAAGAATTCAAGGAGCGCTTCGGCATCGAGACCGTGGCGGAACTCTACGCCTCCAGCGAGGGCAACATCGGCTTCAGCAACTTCTTCAACATGAACAACACCGTCGGCTTCTCCACCGCTCCCTACAAACTGGTGAAATTCCACGACGGCACGCGGGACCCGGTTCGCAACGGAAAGGGCTTCATGCAGGAAGTCGCCAAAGGTGAACCCGGCCTGCTAATTGGCGAAATCACCAAGACATGGTCCTTCGAGGGCTACACCCAGACAGAGGCCACGGAAAAGTCCATCCTGCGCAACGCCTTCAGAAAAGGCGACGCCTGGTTCAATACCGGGGATGTCCTGAAAGAAATCGGCTGTGGCCATCTGCAGTTCGTCGACCGTATGGGGGATACCTTCCGCTGGAAAGGCGAGAATGTCTCCACCACGGAGGTGGAGAACATCATCGACGGTTCCGGACTGGTCGAGGAAGCCATCGTCTACGGCGTCAAAATCCCCGGCACCAACGGCAAAGCCGGCATGGTGACCCTGGTCCCGCAAAACAACGGCAGCCCGTTAGACGTCAACAGACTGTTCACCTACCTCCGGGACAACCTGCCAGCCTATGCCATTCCGGTGTTTGTGCGTGTGACCCACGCCATCGAGAAAACGGGGACATTCAAGTACCGGAAAGTGGATATCCAGAAAGCTGGTTACTCACTTGGCGATTCCGGTGAGGAAGTTTATGCCTGGTTGCCTCGTACTGACGGGTATACCTTGCTTACGCCGGAGTTGGTTGGTGACATTGACGGTGGCAAGGTGAGCTTTTGATATTGGCCTGCTTGTTTTGGCCCTGGCCTCAGGAGTCGGTGCAGGGCTGTGCCGGGCGGATATATCTCCATTGCTGGACGTTGGCGGTTGGAGCCCCCTCCCAAAAATGTGCGGAGCCATGGATGGCGGAGCCCAAGCGCACATGGATGTGCTTGTAGCGTTTTTTGGGAGGGGGCTCCAACCGTCAACCTCCCCCCCCAGCCATCAGGCTACGTTATAACTCAAGAGCCGACTTTCAGCACAACCTTCCCGGTAGCCCGCCGTTCGGTCAACGCCCCCAGAGCCTTGGCGAAGTCCTCGAACTCAAAGACTTCGCTGATTTTCGGATCAATTTTGCCTTCGCCGTAGAGCTTCATCAGCTCCATCATGTTCTGGGCACTGGCCTCAGGCTCGCGCTGGGTAAAGCTGCCCCAGAACACGCCGACCACAGAACAGCCTTTCAGCAGGGTGAGATTCGCCGGAATCTTCGGAATATCACCGGCGGCAAAGCCGATTATGAGGTGGCGGCCGTTCCAGGCCATAGCCCGCAGGGCCTGTTCGGTGAAGTCACCGCCAACGGGATCGTAGATCACATCCACGCCTTTGCTCTTCGTGAGCTTCTTGACAGCGTCTTTCAGAGGCTCTTCGGTGTAGTTAATCAGTTCATCAGCACCGGCGGCTTTTGCGACGGCGAGTTTCTCGGCGGAGCTGGCGGCGGCGATGACTTTCGCACCCATGGCTTTGCCCAGTTCCACCGTCGCCAGACCGACACCACCGCTGGCGCCGAGTACCAGAAGCGTCTCGCCAGGCTGGAGGTTTGCCCGCTGCTTGAGTGCGTAATAGGAGGTGGCGTAGACCATTGTGAAAGCGGCGGCCTTTTCATCAGACATGCCTTCGGGAATTGGCAGCAGGTTCTGCTCGGGAACTACAACTTCTTCGGCAAAAGCACCGTAACCGGTCAGGCCAGCTACCCGATCACCCACGTTGAAACGGGTAACTTTCTCACCAACGCCGATAACCTCACCGGACATCTCGCCGCCCGGTGAAAACGGCATGTTGGGTTTAAGCTGGTACTTGCCCTCAATAATCAGGGTATCCGGGAAGTTCAGGCCCGCAGCTTTAACGCGCACCTTCACACCGTGACCTTTAACATCCGGGCTGGGCACGTCTTCGATGACGAGCTTTTCGGCCGGGCCGTATTCCTTGCAGAGGATGGCTTTCATGGGCTCTCCGTTGGTATTTGATCGGGTTTCAGGCCGGGGTTTGCCTGCTACTTGATACCCGTCAAGCTAAACACAGTCTAACCATGAAGCAAATAAAGTTCTCTTATTGAACCCCATAAGCCCTGCTTATTTCCTTCCACTTACCGGCCAGACGCATCAGGGACATAACGGCTCCGTACAGCAGGACGTACAGCAGAACAAAGGTAAGTTGGATACAAGATACCTCTGCGTCATGGATCACAGTCCGTCAGATTGCCCATTTTGCCAACCAACCCCTGAAGATGAACCAAAAGGCGTTTTCCGCTATCCTTCGCGCTCGGAAATTCGCCGCCAGGCCACTCCTTGTTCACTATTCAGGGCCCGCCATGCTCGACGTCATCTACGTGCTTGAAATGATTGGAATCATCGCGTTTGCCATTTCCGGCATGATCATGGCGCGTTCCAAGAATATGGACCCTGTCGGCGTGTTTACCATCGGATTCATTACGGCCCTCGGCGGCGGCACCCTCCGGGACATGATCATGGACAACCACCCGGTTTACTGGATCAAGCACCAGGAACAGCCCATTCTGATTCTGGGTATGGCGATTGTGTTCAGTTACTGGAATCGGGCCGAGCGGATTCGCGAGTCCAGAATCGTATTCCCTGACGCCATCGGCCTCGGTGTCTTTTCCATACTGGGCGCTCAACTGGCTCTCGATATGGGGCACTCCTGGTTTATCGCCTCGCTTCTCGGGGTGATGACCGGCACCTTTGGTGGCGCACTTCGGGACACTCTGTGTAACGAGGTACCCTACATATTCCGCAAGGACCAGATCTACGCATCCATTTCCTTCGCCGGGTGCTGGCTGTATTTCGTGTGCCAGTGGTTCCTTGAGAACGAAACCCTGTCCCTGACCATTGGGCTGCTGTTTATCACACTCGTGCGCATGCTTGCGGTGCGGTTTGATATCCGGCTGCAGCGGGACCCTCACGGAAACTGACCGCACTTTTCGGATGTGACAAACTGTCAATCATCCCTTGGCCCTGGGCCAACCAGCCGGTAAGATTGCCGTTTTTTTTCATGCACTCCACGTTTTCCATTCAGATCAGCCCCCAAACACTAACTTTCAGCATCCTGCGAGGCAGACACCCGTCATGCTTGAACGACTGTTCCAACTCCAGGCCCACGGCACCACTGTTCGTAAAGAAGTGGTCGCGGGCATAACCACCTTCCTGACCATGGCCTACATCATCGTGGTCAACCCCAGCATCCTTTCTTCCGCCGGCATGGATTTCGGGGCCATCTTTGTTGCCACGTGTCTGGCTGCCGTAATTGGCACCCTGATCATGGGTCTGTGGGCCAACTACCCGATTGCGCTGGCGCCCGGCATGGGGCTGAACGCCTTTTTCTCCTTCACCGTAGTTGGCAGCATGGGCTACAGCTGGCAGGTGGCGCTGGGGGCAGTATTCCTGTCCGGCTTCCTGTTCTTCCTGCTGAGCATTTTCAAGATCCGGGAATGGATCATTAACAGTATTCCCATGTCCCTGCGTTTCGGCATTTCGGCGGGTATTGGTTTCTTCCTGGCCCTGATCGCCCTGAAGAACGCCGGCATTGTGGTCGACCACCCGGCAACGCTGGTCGGTCTCGGTGAAGTCAAGGTGGCAGAGAGTCTGTTGTTCTTTGGCGGCTTTGTGCTGATCTGTGCACTGTCGTTCCGACAGGTAACCGGTGCGGTGATGATCGGCATTGTTGCGGTCACCGGCGTTGCGATGGCACTGGGCATGGTGGAATACAAAGGCCTCGTATCAGCACCTCCGGGTCTGGCCCCTACCTTTATGCAACTGGACGTGGCCGGTGCCCTGAACGTGGGTATGATCAGCGTGGTCTTTGCGTTCCTTTTCGTTGATCTGTTTGACACCTCCGGAACGCTCATCGGTGCTGCCCAGCGTGGCGGACTACTGGACAAGGACGACAAGCTCCCTCGGCTTGGCCGCGCGCTGATGTCGGATTCCGTCGCCACCATGTCCGGTGCCGCGCTTGGCACCTCGACCACCACCAGTTACATTGAATCCACAGCCGGTATTTCCGCCGGCGGCCGTACCGGCCTGACTGCAGTGGTAGTAGCGACGCTGTTCCTGGCCAGTCTTCTGCTGTCACCGATTGCCAGTATTATCCCGGCCTACGCCACGGCACCAGCACTGCTTTATGTGGCCGTTCTGATGGCCAGCGGTCTCAAGCTGATCGACTGGGACGACGTTACCGATGCCGCTCCCGCGGTGGTCACCGCGCTGATGATGCCGCTGACCTTTTCTATCGCCAACGGCATTGCCCTGGGCTTTATCACCTACGCCCTTCTGAAGGCACTGAGTGGCCGCTGGTCTGACCTGAATCCCAGTGTTGCTATTATTGCCGTTGTCTTTATCCTGAAATTCATTTTCCTGGACGTGGCATAGCCCGCGGCCGGAACAACTACCGGATCTGTTATGGATTATTTCTCAGAGAGCATCAAAACAGCTATTCGCACCGTACCGGACTGGCCGAAGCCCGGTGTCGCCTTCCGCGACATCACCACGGTACTTCAGGACAAGACCGCCTTCCGGAAGCTGATTGATGCCTTTGTACATCGCTACCACGGCCACAGGATTGACGCTGTCGCCGCCGTTGATGCCCGTGGCTTTATCATTGGCTCGGCACTGGCCTATGAGCTGAACGCCTCTCTGGTACTGGTTCGCAAGAAGGGCAAGTTGCCATTCGACACCCTGGTTGAAGACTACGAGCTGGAGTACGGCACGGCCTCCGTCGAGCTGCATAAGGATGCGTTCAAGTCCGGTGACAAAGTCGTACTGGTGGATGACCTGATTGCCACGGGCGGCACCATGCTGGCGGCAAGCCGCCTGATCCGGCGGATCGGTGCGGAGATTGTGGAAGTCGCCGCCATGATTGATCTGCCCGATCTCGGAGGCTCACGGAAGCTGCAGGATGAGGGGCTTCAGGTTTATACTGTGTGCTCTTTTGAAGGGGAATAACCAACAGCAAACAGGAGGCGACCATGCCGGATTACCAACACCACTGGAAGGACGGCACACCCGTTCATCTGCCTCTGGGCAAGATCGTCTGCATTGGCCGCAATTACGCCGAGCACGCGAAGGAACTGAATAATCCGGTGCCTGATGAGCCATTGCTGTTCATCAAACCCGCTACCTCAGCTGTCCACATCACCCGCCCGCTGGACTTCCCCAGAGACAAAGGTGCGGTTCACTTTGAGACCGAGCTGGCCGTACTCATTGGCCGCCCCCTGACCAATGCCACGGCCAGTGAGGCCGAAGCCGCCATCCTCGGATACGGTCTGGCGCTGGACCTGACGCTGCGGGACCTGCAAAGCAGGCTCAAGGAAAAAGGCCAGCCCTGGGAGCGGGCCAAAGCCTTTGACGGTGCCTGCCCACTTTCGCCCTTCGTGGCCGCCGAGAAGTTTGCCGGTGGCAATATTCACTTCACGCTGGACATCGATGGCAGCCGCCAGCAAACCGGCGACACCCGGGACATGCTCAATCCGGTGGCGCCCCTGATTGCCCACATCAGCAGCCAGTTCACTTTGCTGCCCGGTGATATCGTCCTGACCGGCACCCCCAGGGGCGTCGGCCCGCTGGACTCCGGCCAGACTCTGTCACTGGAACTGGAAGACCTGCTGTTCGTGGAGACCAAAGTGGTTTAACGTGCAGGCCCGACTAAACCCGAATCCGGTCAAAGGCGTACCTCTGTTATGGCAAAGAAACCGGTAACCTCCCGAAGTGGGCGCTTTTTCAAACTCGCAGGCATGACGGCCTCTGTCGCAGGGCAGTATGCAGGCCAGCGCGCGCGCCGACTGTTCCGAACAGAAAATGATGAAGGCGCCCAGAGCGAGAGTTACACCCGCATGGCGGACCAGATTGCCGACACCCTCGGAGAGCTCAAGGGCGCGGTTATGAAGGTGGGCCAGATTGCCTCCCAGACCCAGGATTTTCTGCCCAGGGAGTTTTCAGACGCGCTGGAGAAGCTGCAGAGAGAAGCGCCTCCGATGCCGTTTGAGGTGATCGTCGAGCAGATTGAGTCAGAGTTGGGAAAACCGGTCCCCGAACTGTTCGAATATCTGCAGGAAACCCCTTACGCCGCAGCCTCAATCGGCCAGGTGCACCGGGCGCGGCTGCAGGACGGTACCGATGTCATTGTGAAAGTTCAGTACCCCGGTGTGGACGAGTCCTGCGATTCCGATCTGAAGCAACTGCGTATGGCCCTGAAACTGGGTGGCTTGCTGAAGATGCCCAGGGAATCTGTTGACCGTCTGTTCGCGGAGATTCGTGAGCGGCTCAAAGAGGAACTGGACTATGAGAATGAAGCGAGGAATATAGAACTCTTCCGCCAATTCCACGAGAACCAGCCGTGGGTCCTTATTCCCGCTGTGGCGGAAAGCCATTCAACCCGTCGTGTCCTTACAATGGAACTGGTTGAGGGCGACCATGTCAGCAAAGTCACCCGTGACCGGTACAACCAGGACACCATCAACCTGATCGGCCACCGGATCTTCACCCTGATGGCAGACCAGTTGTTCCGCTTCCAGTGTATCCACGGCGACCCCCATGCCGGCAACTTCGCCTACCGTCCCGACGGAACCATCATCGTGTACGACTTCGGGTGCGTGAAGAAACTGAAACCGGAGATTGTCGAGGCTTACCGCAACGCCCTGGTGGCCGCCCTGAACGAGGATTATGAAGCCCTGGACAGCTACCTCATTGACCTCGGCGCCCGGGTCGGCAGCCAACCAGCGGTGGATGGAGCCTACTACGCCATGTGGCGGGATATACTCGTGGTGCCGTTCGAACACGACGAGCCCTATGACTTTGGCGAATCCGAAATTCACAAGCGGGTGGCCGCGAAAACCAGCACTGTTTTCAAATATCTCGACTATTTCAAACCACCGGTAGAGAGTATTTTTATCGACCGGATGATCGCCGGCCATTACTGGATGCTGAAGCGGCTGGGCGTTCAGGCGGCGTTCCGCTCGGAACTGGAAAAATACCTTGGGATTTCGGAGCAGGCTGAACCGGGATGAGGCTCCCAAAACACGCTCCTTGCGGCACATCCATGTGACGCTTGGGCTCCGCCATCCATGGCTCCGCACAGTTTTAGGAGCCTCATCCCGATTCAGCCCATTGTGCAGAGTTACCCTAAGCTATTTACCCAATCAGCCACACCCTCAACGGCCCCCTTACGAATAACCCGGGCCCGGGACACCGAAGCCGGCTCACCCGGATCAATGACCGTAATGGGCACATCCCTGTCCACTTCGTAAACCAGCCCGGCGGCTGGATAAACCTGGAGAGACGTTCCCACGATCAGCAGGTGATCCGCCGTGCGGACAATTTCGGCGGCTTTTTCCAGCATGGGGACTTCCTCGCCAAACCAGACGATGTGCGGGCGCAACTGGGCACCCCTCTGGCAAGCGTCGCCGGGGTTTATGTCCCGGTAGCCTATGTCATACACCAGCTCGGGGTACCTTGAGCTGCGGGCCTTGGTGAGCTCACCGTGGAGATGGATCACGTTGCTGGCACCACCACGTTCGTGGAGATCATCGACGTTCTGGGTGATCACCGTTACCCGGTAACACTGCTCCAGCTCCGCCAGCAGGCGATGCGCCTGGTTGGGTTGTGCGGATTCCAGCTGGCGCCGGCGGTCGTTGTAGAACCGCAGCACCAGCTCCTGATTACGGGCAAACGCCTCGGGCGTGGCCACATCGTAGACACTGTGCTGCTCCCACAATCCGCCGTTATCCCGGAAAGTGGAGAGGCCGCTTTCGGCGCTGATACCAGCGCCTGTCAGTACAACGATGTGATCCTGCATCAGTCGAAAATCTTGCCCGGGTTCATAATGCCATTGGGGTCGAAAACCCGCTTGATCCCTTTCAGATAAGCGATTTCCGCCTCACTGCGAGTGTACTTCAGATAGGGCTTCTTGGTCATGCCAACACCGTGTTCGGCAGAAACACTGCCCTGGTAGCGCTCAACAATCTCAAACACCCACTTGTTCACCTGCTGACACTTCTCGAAAAAGTCCTCCCTGGCCATATCCTCTGGCTTGAGAATGTTCAGGTGAAGGTTGCCGTCGCCGATATGGCCAAACCAGATGATCTCGAAATCGGGGTAATGCTCGGTGACCACCTCGTCAATTTCCTGCAGGAAACCGGGAACCTTGGAAACCACGACCGAAATGTCGTTCTTATAGGGGGTGCGGGGCGCAATCGATTCGGAAATCCGTTCCCGCAGCTGCCACAGGTTCCGGGCCTGGGTCTCACTCTGACTGATTACGCCATCCAGCACCCAGCCGTTTTCCATGCATTGCTCGAACAGGCCCATGGCATCGTCCATAACCTGGTCGGAGACCGCTTCAAACTCCAGCAATGCATAGTAAGGCGCCTCTGTCTCGAACGGCGCCTGCACCTGGCCGTGGGCCAGAACATGGCCCATGGCCTGGTGAGAAAAGAACTCGTAGGCAGTGAGGTCAATCTTCTTCTGAAAGGTCTGTAGCACATCCATGGTATTGGCCAGGTCGTTCAGGCCCAGAACCAGCACCGTCAGGTTGTCCGGTTTGCGGGAGAGCTTCATGGTGGCCTCGGTGATAAAGCCCAGGGTACCTTCCGCACCTATAAACAGATGGCGAAGATCATAGCCAGTGTTGTTCTTTTCCAGATCCTTGTTCAGATCCAGGATATCGCCCTTACCGGTCACCACTTTCAGGCCGGCAACCCAATCCCGGCTCATGCCATAGCGGATCACCTTGATGCCGCCTGCGTTGGTGGAGAGATTGCCACCAAGCTGGCTGGAACCGGCGGAGGCAAAATCCACCGGGTAATAGAGGCCGTTTTCCTCGGCAGCATTCTGCAACTGCTCAGTCACAACGCCGGCCTGACAACGGACCGTGCGATCACTGGCATTGAAATCCAGAATCCGGTTCATGTTGTCGAACGCCACAACCACTTCGCCGTTGGCTGCCACGGCACCCGCGCTCAGACCTGTCCTGCCACCGGAGGGCACTAATGCCACCTGATTCGCATTGGCAAACTTCACCAGCGCCTGGACCTGTTCAGTGGTCTTGGGCAACACAATCGCCAGGGGATTGGGCGGATAGATCCGGGTCCAGTCCTTGCCGTAGGTGTCCAGATCCGCCGGGTCGGTCAGTACCTTTCCAGGGGCATCTCCGGAGGCCACCAGGTCTTTGAGGGAAGCAATGATCTGTTCGGAATTCATGGATTCGTCGGTCTCGTCAGGTTTGGGCCGGGGCATCCTGCAACAGGAATCACAGTCAGTTGATTCAGACAAACCGGCGCACTGTGAAAGTCTGCGTTTATGGTATCATACCGCCCCTGTTCTGTGAGCCAGCCCTGACGATCACTGGCCACGGGTCATTTCACGTGACGAAAGGTTCGGAAGCAAGCCCATGTCAAATACGTCTCTTGAGAAGAGCAAAATCCGGATTCTGCTGCTGGAAGGCGTGCATCAATCTGCCATTGATACCCTGAATGCTGCGGGCTACACCAACATCGAGTATCTGACTCACTCGCTGGCTGAGGAAGACCTGATAGAGAAGATTGCCGATGCGCACTTCATCGGGATTCGCTCTCGTACCCAGCTGACCGAGAAAGTATTTGAAGCTGCCAGGAAACTGGTGGCCGTGGGTTGTTTCTGTATCGGCACCAACCAGGTGGATCTGCAGGCGGCCACCCGTCGGGGCGTTGCGGTATTTAACGCGCCCTTCTCCAACACCCGGAGCGTTGCGGAACTGGTTCTGGCCCAGGCGATCCTGCTGCTGCGGGGCGTGCCTGAGAAGAACGCCAAGGCCCACCGCGGCGAATGGCTGAAGTCCGCGAAGGACAGCTACGAAATTCGCGGCAAAAAGCTGGGCATTATCGGCTACGGCAACATCGGCACCCAGTTCAGCGTCCTGGCCGAAGGCCTGGGCATGGACGTGTACTTCTATGATGTGGTTTCCAAGCTATCGATCGGCAACGCCACCCAGGTGGGCACCCTGCAGGAACTGCTCAACATTGCCGATGTGGTCAGCCTGCACGTGCCCGAAACGCCGGCCACCAAGTACATGTTCAAGGCCGAGCAGTTTGCCCAGATGAAGCCTGGAAGCATCCTGATGAATGCCTCCCGCGGCACCGTTGTCGACATCGACGCCCTTGCCGATGCCCTGGGTAGCGGCAAGCTTCTGGGCGCCGCCATTGATGTGTTCCCGGTGGAACCGAAGTCCAATGACGAAGAGTTTGTTTCTCCGCTGCGGGAATTCGATAACGTGATCCTGACCCCGCACGTGGGCGGCTCCACCATCGAGGCCCAGGAGAACATCGGCCGTGAGGTGGCGGAAAAGCTGGCCATGTACAGCGACAACGGCACATCGGTTTCTTCGGTGAACTTCCCGGAAGTTGCGCTGCCGTCACACCCCAACCAGCACCGTCTGCTGCACATCCACGAGAACGTGCCGGGCGTGATGTCCGAGATCAACCGGGTATTCTCGGAAAATGACATCAACGTGTGTGGTCAGTACCTGCAGACCAAGGAAGACATTGGCTACGTGGTGATTGATGTTGACAAGGACTACGGCGAGCTGGCACTGGAGAAGCTGCTCAAGGTGAAGGGAACGATCCGCTGCCGCGTCCTGTTCTGAACCACGGCCTGAAACGAAAAAACCGGAGGCGCATGTCCTCCGGTTTTTTTATGGCTTCGAGTGCCCGGCTTATCGCATGGGCACCAGGGTCAGTTCAACGCGACGGTTCTGCTCACGACCGGCTGGCGTGTCGTTGGAGGCCACCGGGTAGCGCTCCCCATAACCAACGGCGCGGGTGCGCTTGGGCGCAATGCCCTGATTCAGCAGGAAATCCCTGACGGATGAGGCACGACGCTCACTGAGCAGCTGGTTGTAGCTGTCAGAGCCCGAGCTGTCGGTGTGCCCCTCAATCTGAATGATGGTCTTGTCGTATTCCATCAGGACCAGAGCCACGGACTCCAGGGTGCCGCTGAACGCGGGCTTGATGCTGGACTCATTCAGATCGAAGGTGATATTACCCGGCATCACCAGCTCGATCTGATCGCCGTTTCGAACCACGCGAACACCGGTGCCTTCCAGCTTCCGGCGCAGCTCTGCTTCCTGCTTGTCCATGTAGTAACCGATACCGCCACCAATCGCCGCACCACTGGCCGCACCAATCAGCGCGCCTTTGCCGCGGTCACTCTTGCTGGAGGTTGCGGCACCTATGGCCGCACCGCCAATGGCGCCAATAATACTGCCCTTGGTCGCACTCGATGTCTTTTCCTCGCCGGTGTACGGGTCGTAGGTCATACAACCGGCGAGACCGAAAGTTGCCACCGCAAACGCAAGAATCGTCTTCTTCACAGTTTTCTCCTGTACCTGATTGCTTCAGCAGGCCCTCTTTGGTTTAGCGGACTTCTGCTGCCGAGTTCGTGAATGTGTCAATGATGGTGTTGAATACGGTTGCCTGCAAATCCTGAGCTTCGTTCACAAGATGATGACGTCCGTCAGGGATTCTCAGTTCCTCTACTGAGGAAAATTTATTCCGGATAATGCGCAGATTGTGCTGCCAGTCTACCGTGAGATCCTTTTCACCCTGCACCACCGTCACCGGAAAATCGACTGGCCTGGCCGATTCGATGTGCGGGACCCATCTCCGAAGGGCACTCACCCAGTCCACATGGACGGCGCGGGCCTGAAGCGGATCGTGTTCCCGCAAAAATCGGAGGAACCTGGTGTTGCCGCTGTTTTCCGCAAACACCCGACGCCAGCGGGAGATAAATGGTTTTACCAGGCTGTGGAGCGTTTTGGCTCCGAGCCAGCCCATAGGCCTTATCAGCGGCGCCAGCAAGACCACGTTGCGGAAATCGGATGAGGCCTGATCGTGCTGGTTGGATAACAGATAGTCGATCAGGATCGCACCCCCGGTGCTCTGCCCGACCGCAAACCACGGCTCACGGACCTTGCCCCTGGCCCGCGCCAAAACGTCTGCCAGGACCCCCTGATACTCCAGAAAGCTGTCAATCGCCGCCGGTGTGCCACTGGACAGGCCATGGCCCGGCTGATCATAGGCCAGCACATCAAATCCCGCTCCAATGCACCGTTCAATCAACTGGCTGTAGAGCCCGACATGATCGAAGTAGCCGTGCAGGATAAACACCGTGCCCCGGCCCGGCTTCGCGTCCGGGAGCCGGAAATAGTGCACCATAACCTCGTGACCACCCGCCTTGATATAGCCCTGATGGTAATTTACCTCCGGATGCTCGACCCAGAGATCAAGGCCGTAAAAACGGCAGTAGGCGACCATCTCCTCACGGAGTTCCCGTGAGTGAGCGGGATCAAATGGTTCGAGCCTGTCCAGAAGCGAGTGTCTGTCCCAATCCGGTATTTCTATGGTATCTGTTTTCCAGTACACGTAGAGTTAAACGCCTGTCATGGATGAGTTATAAGTTTCCGGCTCTCAATCCTAACCTATAGCGGGCCTAACCCATAGCGAGGGTATACCACAGATGTTGCAACAGCTTCTCGAGACAGGGTTGCGCCAGACGATGAACAGTCTGGTGAAACCAGTCCTCAACCCAGCGGTTCCGGTTTCACTCCAGAGAAGAATTGTCAGCCAGGCATATCGCAGTTCGATACCACCGCGGGGCGCCCGGTTTCAGAAAGCCGCCGTTGGCGGGGTACCGGCAACCCGGACAACCTACGGAAACAACCCTTACGGAGCAGTGCTGTACCTGCACGGTGGCGGCTACATCATCGGATCCTCCGCCACTCATCGTGGAATGACCGGCCACCTGGCCAAAACCAGCGGCTGCTCTGTCGTTACGCCGGATTACCGGCTGGCGCCCGAAAATCCCTTCCCCGCCGCTCTGGATGACGCCGAAGCCTGCTGGAATGGCCTGCTTGAAGAGGGTTACAAACCGGAGCAGATCGCCGTCGCCGGCGATTCCGCCGGTGGTGGCCTGTCGATTGCGCTCGCCATGCGCCTGCGCGACAAGGGGCTGCCACTGCCGGCGTCACTGACCGTGTTTTCACCCTGGGTGGACCTGACCCAGGAACAGCTCTATGCGCCGGAATGCGAGCCGGTACTCCAGGCACGCTGGACCAGCAAGGCTGCCAGGCTGTATGCCGGTCAGGAACCCCTGACCAACCCACTTATTTCACCAATTTTTGGTGACCTGAGCGGTCTGCCCCCTTTACTGATTCAGGTAGGCAGCCAGGAAATCCTGCTGAACGATGCCGAACGCCTGGCCGACGCTGCGAACCGGGATAATGTGCAAACCCGGCTCGAGGTCTTCAACAGCCTCTGGCACGTATTCCAGGTGCACAGCGGTCAGCTCGATCGCGCAACCGCCGCCATGGAAACCGCCGGGGAACACATCAAACGTCATCTGGCAGGCTGAACTCGCCCCGGGCAAGCGCCTCTTTCCGTGACCGGGGCCATTGTTTGATATGCCATTCCAGCTTTGAAGCCCGGCTCCGGTCTCCGGCGGCGGTGCTGAACACCAGCTCAAGGGGCCCTTTTCCCCGCAGACTCCGGGCGCCCTTCGGGGTGCCCGCCTGGTGCTCCTGGAAACGTCGCGCCACGTCGGTGGTGATACCGGTATAAAGCGCGCCCCGGGCAGTCCGTACCATGTAGACGAACCAGTTAGCCGCCATGGGCAAGGGCCTCCTCCCTGGCTTTGACCTTTTTCTGCTGAAGCCAGAGACCCGCCACAATCAGAACAAGCCCGATGTAGGTCGAGGGCAGAATCTGCTCGCCCAGTATGAAATGGATGAACACCAGGGACAGGAACGGAGAAATGAAGATAAGGTTACTGACTTTTGACGTGTTTTCCGCCTTTTTCATGGCGTAGGACCATAGAACAAAGGCAACGCCCATCTCGAATACACCGACATAGACCGCCGCCACAAGCGACGTACCAGAGGTAACATAAACAAAAGACAAGCCTTCGGCCCACCAGCAGATCAGAAAAATGACCGGCAGCCCGAACAAAAAGTTCAGAAACAGCCCAACCACCGGATCACGGGTATCCCGCGTGGCAATAATCCAGTAGGACGCCCAGATCACGGTACTGCCCAGGGCAAGAGACACCCCGACAGGATCGGAAAAGCCCAGGGTTGAGATGGCGCCACGGGTTGCGATTACCACCACTCCGGCGTAACAGACAAGGCCCGCCAGAATATCCAGCTTGCGCAGCCGCTGGCCCAGGAAGGGAACGGACAGATAGGCCAGCACCAGTGCCCAGGTATAGTTCAGCGGTTGCGCTTCCTGAGCGGGCAGGCGATCAAAGGCTCCGAACAGCACCAGGTAGTAAAGGCAGGGATTGATCAGGCCCATACCAAAGGACTGGGCGTACTGCTTCCGGCTCAGGGAAAACGCCAGATGCCAACGGCCCTGGAGCATCAGGATTAACGCCATCACCAAAACCGACGCACTACTCGCAACCAGCAGCATCTGGAGGGGTGCCATCTCCCGCAGGGAAAGCTTGAACGCCGTTGCTACCGTTGACCACAACAGTACCGTGCCAAGGCCATACAGCATGGCCTGTTTCTGGTTCGTCATTCCCCGCCTCCGGCCGGCAACTGAAGCTCCATCGAGTCACTCCCATAGTCCCTGAATCGTTTTGGGCGACAGTGTAATCCAATCGCACCCTGTTACCCACGACCGCGGGTGTTCTTGTGTTACCTTGTATATCGATATCAAACAAGGACCGAGAGAACTGGAGTTCCCGTTATGCACACGTTCCGTTTCAGGTTTTGGCCACTGTGCGCCGCCTTGGTATTGGCGTTGGCCGGATGCTCGGACAACCAGAATGCCGGCAACGGGGACAGCACGGCCGGAACCCCAGAGCCGCCCGAGTATCCCGTCACCTGGCGGTTTGCCCTGGAAGAGATTGAGGGCAGTGTTCAGCATGCCTACGCCGAGGCCCTGAAAGAGCGCATTGAGGAGCGTTCCGACGGCAGGATTCTGATAGACATCTTCCCTTACGGCTCCCTCGGAACCTCGACCCAGCTCACCGAACTGGTCCGGAACGGTTCGGTAAACCTCGCTTTCGCCTCACCCGGGCACCTGGCCGACAAGGTGCCGGAAGCGGGCATCTTCACCCTGCACTTTATTCTGCCCGAAGACTCCCAAATCACCCGGCAACTGCTGGCAAGCCCGGAACTGACCGGTCTGTTTGAGCAGCCCTACGCGCGCCAGAACATGAAATTGCTGGGCTTCGTTCCGGAAGGCTGGATGGCCTGGACGGCGGATAAGGCTCTGCGCACCCCGGAAGATTTCCAGGGACTCCGGATCCGAACCATGACCTCCAATATGGCCGAAGAAGCCTATCGCGCTTACGGTGCCGAACCCAGCCAGATTCCCTATTCGCAGGTATACAGTGATCTCCAGCTCCGGAAGATTGATGGCCAGAGCAATCCCGTTTTTGCGATTGAGGAAATGGATTTCCATGAAGTCCAGAGTACGCTGACCCTTGCACGGCCCGCACAGTTTGTCTCGTCGGTTATCTCAAATCTGGAGTGGTACGACTCATTACCGGAAAACCAGAAACAATGGCTGGACAACGCCCTGAAAGATGTCGCGGAAATTGCCTGGAAAACCCAGGAAGAGCTCAATCAGACACGGCTTGAGAAAATGCTGGAAGAGGGTCAACTGAGCGTTGTTCGGCTCACCGATGCGGAACGGAAGGCTTTTCGTGAGGCGAGCAGGCCGGTGCGGGACATTTATCTGGAACGCACCGGAGAAAGTGGGCAGAAAATCCTGGAAAAGCTGCTTCAGCTGATTGAGGAGTTCGAAGCCGGAAGCCGCGAATCAGCGGTTTCCGGCAACGGGGGCTGAAACAAAACTGACTCCCTCGGCAGCCAGTGCACTTGCCCCCCGGGCCGTCAATTCGGAGATAAAGCGAAACTGGTCCTTCAGCTCAACCGGATAAGCCTTCAGGCGGTAACACATCCCCCAGGGATTATTGGAAACCACAACCACCACTGGCCGAAACGTCCGTGTGTGGGGGCACGTGTAGGCCACATCCCGCAGCAGGCCCAGAACCCTGCTTACATCATGGTGGGGCTCAAGATTGAATTCCGCCACACACATCAGGTTATCCGTGCCATCGTTGGAATTTGCGATCAGTGACGCCCAAAGCTTGCCATGGGGAATCACAACCACAGTGTCATCCGGTGTCACAAGTTCGGCAGCACGGGCACCGATCGAACGCACTTCCCCGTATTTGCCGTCCACTTCTATCCAGTCCCCCGGGCGGTAAGGCATCTCATACAGAGTCACGATGCCAGCAATCAGGCTGTTGGCGTAATCCTTGAAAGCAAAGCCAAGGGCCAGGCCCAGCGCACCAAAGATGGCCACCATATTCTCGAAAGAGGGTTCCACCAGGATCGGAACCACCACAATGATGGTCCCCACAATGATGATCAGCCGCAGCAGCGGAACGGATGCCAGGATGTAGAACCGGGGTTTGCCGCCCAGCTTTCCTGCGATTTTCGGAAGTAGCTTCTGAATGGCGATGGTCAGCGCTGTTGCGGCAAGCACCACGACCAGTGCCTCCAGCAATGCCTTGTAGGTAATCGCCGAAAACGCTTCCTGGATACCAAGATCACCCATGATTCATCTCCTAGAACATGTCTACCGGGAAGCCCCAGCTTTGCAGGTGTCGCCGGATAGACGGATATCCAGATGCAGTGACTTTCCAGCAATCGCTGGATTCCACTTGTTCAATCAGCTCTGAGCGGGCCAGCCGGGACAGCACGAAACCCAGTTGAGGCTCCTGGACACCTGTCACCAGCTCGAGGAACGATGTATTCAGCCCCTCATGCAGGAGCAAGGCATGTAAAACAAGACCAATACTGTCTCCCTGGATCTGTGGAACAGCCGGAAGACTCAACTGGTCAAACGGAACGACCCAACAGCGGGCACAGCTTGCGTCTTTAACAGGTTCTTCCGCCAGATTCTCCATTGCCGGGTTGTCTTCGGGGCGCGCTCTGAGTGACCGCCGCCAGATTGCGAGCGCAACCCCCGGATTGCCCCGGGCAACAGACGCCAGATCCCTGAGAAATCCACTGTGTTTGTGTTTTTTGCCCTGCACTGGATTCGCCGTTGGCAACACATAGAAGCCATCATCAGCCATCCGCGCGATCACTGCCTGTCCGCCAGTGCCTGAAGCAAGGCATTCAAACCAGTCTCCGAGCATTGTGGCCGTCATCGGTGCCGGAGTCAGCGGTGCCAGGTGGGTGTCTCCAAAGTAGGATGACCAGAACTGCCAGCACCAGCTGGAACAGCCAATGAGACCAGGGGCGAGCCCGCCAGCAGCCACTCGCCGAAGCAATTCACGAATCAACGCCAGGCCAGACAGATGGCGAAGCCAGAAATCGGCCAATTCCGGAATGACCCAAGGCCGGGAAAGATCCTGTCTATCCCACCAATCCCTGGCGCCCTGATCGTCGAGCAATAGATTCTCGGGAGGCGCTATCAGGGACCATTGATCTGTCCCACTGCTCCTCCCCGCCTGAAGCTCCGGGAAATATTCAAGTGCAGACCGCACCCCCGAAAATGGAGGCGCCACAAGAAAGGTCACGTCGCGGCTGGACCGCGCAACCGACCGACTGGCTTCCAGAGCACTCCAAAGCGCATCTGCCAGCTTCGGGAAATCCGGCTGTGGAGCCAGGCCCTGAAGCTCGGACTGGGCTAATTCAGGCAGGTTATCAAGGCTTTCAAAGGTTTCGTCTTCCTGCACAACACCCGCACGGATCTGCGCCAGGATGTGGAGAAGGGCATCCTTCAGTGACCGCCTGGCGGAGGTTTCGGGTGTTTTCCATTCGTCTACAGGGGTGAGGCCACCCTGCAGACAGGTGCTTTCAATCTTCTGAACCGGCTTTTCTGTCAATCAGATCGCTCCTCCGAACCGTCAACCGGCCGGGCTATTCAGACACCAGCCACTCGACTCCATGAGACAGATTCAGGGCATCGGGACCGGCAATATCATTCATCATCGCCGACAACCGGGTATCAAATCCCCAGGGCGGATTAATCACCAGAAGCCCAGAGCCTGTCATGCCCCGCTCCGGTGGCGTTCGCAGATGCACCTCACTGCACAGCACCTTACGGACAGCGGTGGCCCTGACAGCGTCTTTCAACTGCTCGTGAAGACCACTGGTCAGTACCGGATACCAGACAAGATAGACCCCATGCCGGCACTTTTGCCACGCTTTCCCCATAGTTTCGGCAACATCCCGGTAATCGGACTTGATTTCATAGGATGGATCAATCAGTGCCAGCAGGCGAGGCTGCTTCGGAGGTAACTGCCTGAGAAGGCCCGCCAGGCCATCCTGCCTTAGCACGCGGGCCCGGCCAGCAGACGCCCAGTCCGCCAGCTGTTCACCTTCAGCGGGATGGAGCTCAAACAGGGTCAGACCATCTTCGGCCCGGAGAAAATGCCGAAACCAGGCAGGTGACCCCGGGTAAACCGTCAGTTCTCCGCTTCCGGCATTGAACTGTGCCATAACATCCAGCACCGGCCGCCAGTCCTCCGATCGCAACTGTTCCCGGGCCTTCCAGAGTTTCTGGATACCGCTGTCCGCTTCGCCCGTTTTCCGGGCTCTTTCACTGCGCAAGTCATAGATGGCACTGCCGGCATGGGTATCAAAGCCGGCAATGCCGGATTTCTTAGCCTGCATCATTGCCAGGGCCAGCGTCAGCGCCGCATGTTTCTGGACATCGGCAAAGTTTCCGGCGTGGAAGGCGTGTAGATAGCTGAGCATAGGGCTTCCTGAATGGTCAGAACTCGCGCCTATTAAGCCGCAGGATTGTCTGCAATGCCACCCCGTCCGTACCCGGCATTTAAGCGAAATAGGATCAGCTGTTATGCTTTTGTGCTCATTTTCCCGGAGGACGATCGCTTGTCCACACAAGAACCTACGTCGAAAAAGCATGCCATCGATCAGCTCTACGCTCTGATTGCGAACGAGGAAGACGCGCGGGTCTGCAAGGATATTCCTGCAGAAGCCTGCCAGGAAGTGCCCCGCAATTTCTTTCTGATTCTGGCCAGCAACGTGCTGACCAAGCTGGGCGACCTGCTGATCAGCCCGAAAACCGTGCTGGCCTGGCTCATGAGCGCTGTTGGGGCACCCGCGCTGGTTGCCTGGCTGGTTCCCATCCGGGAATCCGGCTCCATGTTGCCGCAAATGGTCATCGCGGCCCAGGTCCGTCGACGGGCAGTTCGGAAGTGGTTCTGGACGCTGGGAAGTCTCGGCCAGGCGATAAGTGTCATCACCATGGCGGCGAGCGTGTGGTTTCTTGAGGGTTATGCCGCCGGTGGAGGAATCGTAGCCTCGCTCATCGCATTTTCACTGGCCCGTGGATTCTGCTCGGTGTCCATGAAGGATGTTCAGGGCAAGTGCATCCCGAAAACCCGCCGGGGAAGGCTCTCGGGGCTGGCGTCCACCATTGGTGGTACCGCAACCGTTATTCTTACAGTGCTCCTGTTCTGGGAGCGGGGCGATCCGACCATTGGTTTTTACACGGTACTTCTGCTGTTGGCCGCGGCACTCTGGGTGATCGCCGGCCTGCTGTTTGCCGGGGTAAAGGAATTCGAAGGCGAAACCGGTGGCGGCGGAAATGCCATCAACGAGGCATTTCGAAGCCTGTCCCTGCTCCGGGATGACGTTCCGTTCCGGAACTTCGTGATTACCCGGGCCCTGCTGCTCAGCTCGGCACTGGCTTCACCCTATTTGGTCGTACTGGCACAGAAAGAATCCGACATTGGCTGGATGTTGGGCGTTTTCCTGCTGGCCAGCAGTCTCGCCAGCTCGCTCAGTGCCAGTTTCTGGGGCTGGGCTGCCGATACCTCAAGCCGGAAGGTGATGATTCGCGGCGCCGCCATGGCCAGCGGCGTATGCCTGGTGGTTGGATTTACAGCGCTTTGGCTCGGCACCAACATCGGCAGTGTATGGTTCTACCCCATTGCCTTCTTTGTTCTGAGCATTGCCCACGCCGGTGTGCGACTCGGTCGCAAAACCTATCTGGTGGACATGGCCGGCGGAAACAAGCGCACAGACTACACCGCTGTCAGCAACACCGTGATCGGATTGCTGCTGCTTGCGACCGGTGGTCTGACTGCCCTTGTTTCAATGATCTCGGAGGTGGCCGTGATTATTGTTCTTGGCCTGATGGGGCTGGCTGGGATGTTCAGTGCCAGGGGTCTGAAGGAAGTAACCGGGGATTGATAGCCGGCCCTTTCAGACCGGCGCCCTGCCATCATTCAGTGCCAGGGCCCCTTTGACGATCCGGTAGATAATCCAGATCGAAACGCCGAGGAGAATAAACCAGCCGATAATCAGCGGCGTGGTGACAATGCCGATCACCGTCCACAGCAGGCCAATCCAGAAGGTGCGGATCTGCCAGCGGAAATGGTGTTCTACCCAGGTGTTGCGCACATCATCCAGTTTGACATAGTTGATGATCACACCCACCAGACCCGTGATGCCCCCCAGGAAAAACGACAGCGCCTGAAGTATGTAAACCACAACGGCCAGGTTACGGGCCGGGTCTGACCTGCGGGAGGCGGGATCCGGATCGGCGGGGATAAATTCCGACTCAGTCAAGGCAAGGCTCCTGTTGAACGGTTATCCGGAGTCTATCACAGCATCCCGGGCCGGAAACGCCAGGCCGGTCAGTGATTGTCCGGACGGTAACCAAGACGGAAGCCACCCCAGTGCTTACCATTCACGTAGATAGGCACGGACAGATCGTGCATGATCTCGCCAGTGTCCCGCCGGTAGGTTTGCAGCAGCATGTTCTCGGTGTGCGTACCACAACGGATGCCGGTCCGGTCATTGAACAGTCGCTTGCTCCGGCTCTTGACCAGGTCCACCTTCGGATCCCCGGTCGGCGCGTGGGCAAAATCCCGATTGTGGGTGGGCACATAACCATCCGGCGCAGCAGCAATGGCGAAAACTATCGCCCCATGCGCCTTCTTGACCTGCTCCTGAACCGCAGGCAGGTATTGATCGGTGAATTTGTCAAAGCTACTGGAATACTTGGGCGGATGGGTGTTCGGGATGGGTGTTCGTTTGTTGTCGAACAGCGCGCTCTCTGACAACTTGCCGTCACGAATGGCCTGCTCGAACAGCTGGCCAATCTGGTCGGCACCGGCCCTGGCCTGATCGTAGAACGGACGGTGATAACTGGCCTCGCTGTTCAGTGCGAAGGAGGCATTGGCTTTTTCCGCCAGCTCCATCAATGTGGCGGCCTGCTCTGCCAGAGATGCCACGCTGGAATCGCTCTCGGAAATCTGGTCCCGTACCGTTTCAATGGCCGAGAACACCTGCGCCAGACTCTGCTCGTTGTTCTGGTCAATTTCAGCAATCCGGGAAACCTGCTGCTGAACCCGGTCAGACTGGTCCCGGATCTGCTCCAGACGCTCGCCCACGCTCTCCACGGAGGTCAGCCCCGCCTCAACACTGCGGGCAAGGTCTTCAATCCGGGACACAATCAGCGTGGTATCCGAACGGATTTCCTCGAGGGTTTCCGCCACTTCACCGGTCGCCTGGGCCGTGCGACCCGCCAGCTGACGCACCTCATCCGCCACCACGGCAAATCCGCGGCCCTGATCACCCGCACGGGCGGCCTCAATGGCCGCATTGAGTGCAAGCAGATTGGTTTGCTCGGCAATACCCTGAATGGTGGCGGTCACGCCCTGGATCTTGTTGGACTTCTCGTTCAGCTCCTGGATCAGCCGGAGATTCTCACCGGACTGCTGGTGTACCGCGCGCACACTGTCAATGGCCGAGATCAGCGCTTCGCGCCCCTCGATACTGACCTGCTTGTTCTGGAGAGCCATGGTGGCGGCATCGGTCGCCTGCTCGGAGGACTCCCGGACGGTCTCGGTAATCTGGCCCGCGTAATCGGCCATCTGGGCGGTTTCTTCCACCTGACGGTCCAGCCGGATCTTGAGCTGGTCTGCGGCGAAGGAGACCTGGGCGGCGGAAATAGCGTTCCTGTCCGCGCTTCCGGAGAGGGTTTCCACCAGAGCCCGCCCGGCTTTCGCATCGGAAAGCAACTGCCGACACTGGGCCCGGAGCGGATGATCTTCTGCCAGGGTGCCATCGTTCAGGGCCTTGAGCCCGCGTTCGGTCGGCTCCAGCACCCGGACGATCAGAAAGCCGCCAGCGGCCACAAGGCCAACCACCAGCCCAACCAGTGTTGATGCTGGTTCAAGACCTAGCAAAGGCGCCACCACTGCACTGATGATCGCAAGAACAACGGCAACCGCCACCCCCCATAGTATTGAAGCCCGATCCAGTAACCCCATAGAAACCTCTTCTTTATCGTTGCTTCTGCCAACATTTTGTTATTTAAGGCCATCGTGGAGACTAAAGAATTGATGTGAGTTAATAACTCATACTTTAGTGTATTCAACTGGCTTATCGGCAGGAAAAGGGTTTTCTGAAACAAAAAACCGCAAACCCGACCCACTCTGTTACCAAGTGGGCCGGATTTACGGTGTTTTCAGCGCGGATCTGATGCTCTAAAAAACGTCAACCTTACCGGGGTTATTGAACCTCCTGATTGGCAGCCCCGCTGATGTCGGCCGCATAATCCATTACATGATAGATCATGTTCTGCTCATTGGTGCCAGTCAGCAGGCTGGCGCCCGGGCCCCGGGCATAAATGCCTACGTCCTCTCCAGCGTGAGTCTCACTACCAAGCGGCACCAATGCCTCCTGATGATAGCCCGGTGAAGTGGTATCCACACTGGTCAGGTCCATTCTTCCGGCGTTGACCGGGTCACTATAGGTACGGTCCGCATCGGTCTCACTTCCATAGTCGCGCATGCCACGGCCATTGGCGTAGCCCAGCGTAGTGTATGGCAGGTCATCCGCCGCCAGTGTAGGCTGATCTTCATCAATACCCACGACCTTGCCCAGAATCGGGTTACCGCGCCTGGGATAACCCGCCATCGTCAATACGTGGCTGTGATCCGCGGTCACAATGATGAGCGTATCCTCCGCACTGGTCTGATCCACGGCCACCTGAACGGCTTTTGCCAGTTCAATGGTATCGGTCAGTGCGCCATAAGCACTTCCCGCGTGGCTGGCATGATCAATCCGCCCCGCCTCGACGGTCAGGAAGAAACCATCGGTATCATTATCGAGAATGTCGATGGCCTTGGCGGTCATCTCACTCAGTGAAGGCTCACCGGCAACGTCATTGCCACGATCCGCCTCGTATTGCATGTGAGACTCGTTGAACAGGCCGAACAGCCGGGAGGTGGTTGCCGGGTCGACGCTGTCAAAACCTGCCTTGTCATACACGTATACGCCTTGTGGATACTGAGCCTGCCACTCGGCGATCAGGTTGCGGCTATCGGTACGGTCACCCTCAACACTGGACGTCGCATCCGGACTGTTGAATGCGGAATCCCCGGGCAGGAAGTGGCGACGGCCACCGCCCATGACCACGTCAATCCCATCAACATCCACGCCGGCGTAACGCTGTTCCAGAAGTTGCTCGAAACTGACCAGTTGATCGGCAATGTCCTTGCAGCCGGCCTGAACCGCTTCGGCAGGCATATCCGAAATGTCTTCCCAGTTGCGTTCCGCCGATTTGGCATAGGTAGCGGCCGGTGTGGCGTGGGTAATGCGTGCGGTGGAGACCACACCGGTGGCTTTGCCGCTAATCTCTGCCAGCTCCAACGTCGTTATCAGCTCATTGCCGGCAGCCGAGCTGCAATCGCCGCGGATAACGTCCTCATCCACGCCGAGCACGCCTACATCGGTTTTTACCCCAGACACTATAGCAGTCATAGTCCCGGCGGAATCGGGTACCTGTGCGTCCACATTGTAGGTTTTGGCTAAACCGGCGAAAGGAAAACGCTCGAAACTCAGTTGATGTTCTTCTCCAAGCTTGCCCAGATTCTGACCTTCCAGAATGCGGGCAGCGGTGACTGTGGACAGGCCCATGCCGTCGCCCACGAACAGGATGACGTTCTTTGCTTTACCCCGGGCGTCGGCAATGGCTTCCTGAACAGATTCGGATTGAGCAACAGCGTCCCCACTGCCGGTAACCGTGGCCCAGGTCTCTTTGGCTGCCACGATCTCCCGCTGGCCCTGCTGGAACCAGGAATTGGACAGAGATGTCTCGAGTTGCTTCGAGGAAAGACTGGTAACACTCTCATCGGCTGGCTGCACCGAGCTCTTGTCGTCGTCATTCATGCATCCGGTCAGACCGATCACTGAAGCCGTCAGTGCGCTGAAAAGGTATTTGTTCATTGCCTTGCTCCTTATTCTTCAATTAAGCCCAGGGCCTGATCGATCAGGTGAAAAACCGTGCTTTGCTCAATGGTGCCCTGCGCCAGATGAGCACCTGGTCCTTTTGCATGCAGGCTGACATCCTCACCGGAATGGGTCTCGCTACCGAGCGGAACCAATGCTTCCTGGTGATAACCGGTGGTGGTGGTATCCACGCCAGTGAGATTCTGACGTCCGGCGTTAGGTGCCTGGCTGTAGACCGCGTCTGAATCTGTTTCCATGCCGAGATTACGAAAACCGAGTCCGTTGGCGTATCCCAGGGTTGTGTAGGGCATGCCATCCTCGGCCATTGCCGGTTGTGTTTCACCAACACTCACAACTTTGCCCAGAATGGGATTGCCTCGCTTGGGGTAACCGGCCATGGTAAATACATGGCTGTGGTCGGCGGTGACCATCACCAGCGTCTCTTCCGGGTTGGTGTTCTCCATCGCCTGCTTGACCGCATCGGAAAGTTCAATGGCTTCGGTCAGGGCACTGGCGGCATTACCGGCATGGTGGGCGTGGTCGACGCGGCCAGCTTCGACCACCAGCAAATAGCCCTTGTCATTGTTATCGAGAATGTCGATGGCCTTGGCGGTCATCTCACTCAGTGAAGGCTCACCGGCAACGTCATTGCCACGATCCGCCTCGTATTGCATGTGAGACTCGTTGAACAGGCCGAACAGCCGGGAGGTGGTTGCCGGGTCGACGCTGTCAAAACCTGCCTTGTCATACACGTATACGCCTTGTGGATACTGAGCCTGCCACTCGGCGATCAGGTTGCGGCTATCGGTACGGTCACCCTCAACACTGGACGTCGCATCCGGACTGTTGAATGCGGAATCCCCGGGCAGGAAGTGGCGACGGCCACCGCCCATGACCACGTCAATCCCATCAACATCCACGCCGGCGTAACGCTGTTCCAGAAGTTGCTCGAAACTGACCAGTTGATCGGCAATGTCCTTGCAGCCGGCCTGAACCGCTTCGGCAGGCATATCCGAAATGTCTTCCCAGTTGCGTTCCGCCGATTTGGCATAGGTAGCGGCCGGTGTGGCGTGGGTAATGCGTGCGGTGGAGACCACACCGGTGGATAAACCCTTGATTTCCGCAAGTTCCAGGGCCGTTACTACTTCATTGCCTGCGACCGTGCCGCAATCACCCCGCTGGACATCCTCGTCCACGCCCAGCACACCCGCATCGGTTTTCAAACCTGACATCATGGCGGTCATGGTGCCAGCTGAATCCGGAACCTGGGCATCGGTGTTATAGGTTTTCACGAGTGTCGAGAAGGGAAAGCTTTCAAAGCTCAGCAGATTTTCCTCGCCGGGACGGCCCTGCCTCTGGCCTTCCAGAATGCGCGCAGCGGTAAGGGTGGACACCCCCATGCCATCGCCCACAAACAGAATGACGTTTTTCGCTTTATCCGAGGACTTCAGGGAGAGCTTCTGCTGAAGCTGTGCCTCGGCGTTACTAAACCAGCCATTGTCCTTTTGTGAGGTCGGTAGTATCCCTGCGAGGACACTGGCGGACAATGCCAGCCCGATTGCCACCGGAACTAACGTTCTTTCCAGATTCATAGCGCACATCCTTTCAACGGTGTTGTTGTCTGCCACTCCGGTACAACCTGTTCATCGAACAGAATTCCGGATCGACTCCGCTAAAAAGATAGGGGCTCGTTATGACGTTAATCCTGCATTTGTGTTACTCAGGCATGAAGGTTGCTTGGCAGCTTCAATACTTTCCTCCCCCGGACGCTGGCCAGGACCTGCCGGCGCGGACAGAGGCACGCCGGCGGAAATCCAAGCGTTATTGAGTAGCCTCCTCCATCCTGTCACCCGCTTCTTCGGCGGCATCGCCCATCTCCTCGGCTGCGTTTTCCGCGCCTTCCTGTAACTCGCCCATGGCGCTTTCGTCCTGGCCGGTGGCTTCCTCGTAGGTTTCCTCGACTGAATCGCCAGCCTCTTCCATCATATCGCCGGCATTGTCCGCAGCTTTTTCTACATCGACACCCTCGTTGTCTTCGGAGCTGCAGGCGGCGAGGCCCAGTGTCAGAACCACCAAAAGCGCACTCAGTGTGAGCTTGTTCATACCATATCCCTCTGTTGGTAAGTATTTACAACGCGAAACAGGGTACGGCGAGGCCCGGCCTAAAGGCAATTACCGGGCGATTACCCTTTGGTTAGCCGGCGCAGTCAGACAGCGACCGGCCATTGATGGTGATGAGGTGGTCAAACGGCAGCATGGTGCCTCGCCCCAGCAGCAGGAAGTCCTGCCCGGCCCGACTGCAAAGCTCGCGAATAACATCGTGAACCAGGCATATCTGGCCGGCACTGTCCCGGTAGGCCACCTCGATCAGTTTGCCTGAGCCGAGATACTCCCGGAGCATAGCCTGAACGGCATAAGAGGCGGTGGTGGAGGGCCGGTCTGCCATGGCTGATTCTTCCCTGTGATCGGGCTCTTCTTTAACTCATGAGTCTGGCTCAAAAAGCCGCCTTTGGCCAAAAAATGTCATTTGTCATTTTGAGCCAAGGCGCCCGCGATAATGCGCCGACCGTTGCATTGTCAGATTGTTCGACATAAATTGATAGTACGCGCACCGAACAGGAGAAAACAATGAACGCCAAGACCTCTGACAACCTGGAATCGCATAAAGTCATATCCCCTGGCGAAACCGATTCCACTGGCAACTGGAAGGATCCGAAACGCTATATGTGGTTGCTCGGCCCTGCCCTGCCGGGTATTGGGCTCGCGGCCCTGACCGGTTACGCCCTGGCACCGAAGAAGCTGAAAGCCCTGGCCTGGACCGGCCCGGCCCTGGTACACGGCATCATCCCGGCGCTGGACCGTGCCATTGGCGAGGATCAGAGCAATCCGCCGGAATCGGCGGTGCAGACCCTGGAACAGGACAAGTACTACGACCGGATCGTAAAAGCCTTTATTCCGACCCAGTACGCCATGACCTTTTTGGGCGCCTGGCTGGCCAGCCGCAGGAATACCCCCCTGGACGACAGGATTGGCCTGACGCTCACCGTGGGCGCCATCAATGGTGTGGGCATCAACACCGCCCATGAGCTGGGCCACAAATCGAACAGGCTGAACAAGCTGTTGGCGATGGCGGCTTTGGCACCCACCGGGTATACCCACTTTGTTGTCGAACACAACTTCGGCCATCACATGCGGGTGGCCACACCGGAGGATCCGGCCAGCAGCCGGATGGGCGAAAGCTTCTGGAAGTTCCTGCCACGGACAGTAATAGGCGGCATCAAGTCCTCCATCAGGATTGAGAAGGCGAGACTTGCCCGCAAAGGCAAGGGCTTCTGGAGCCTGGACAATGAGCTGCTTCAGGGCTGGGCCATGAGTGCCGGGTTCTTTGGTGCGACGACGTTGATTTGCGGCCCTCGGGCGTTGCCGTTCCTGGCGGCGCAGGCGGTGTATGGCGCTAGTTTGCTGGAGAGCGTGAATTACATTGAGCACTATGGCCTGCTGCGCCAGAAGGACAAGAACGGAAAATACGAGCGCACCCAGCCGGAGCATAGCTGGAACAGTAATCATATTGTGACCAATCTGTTCCTGTATCAGTTGCAGCGACATTCAGATCACCATGCCCATCCTCAACGCAGCTTCCAGGCTTTGAGGCACTTCGAGAAGGCGCCGCAGTTGCCGGGTGGTTATGCGTCGATGCTGCTGCCGGCTTACCTGCCGCAGTGGTGGTATGAAACCATGGATAAGCGGGTGATTGATCACTACGAGGGGGATCTGAGCAAGATCAACTGGGATCCGGATCGTAAGGAAGAGCTGATGGCCAAATATGCGGATTACGCAGCGGAGGTGGCGGCTGAGGCGAGGGCCCGGCGCGCTGCCGCCAAATCCGAAGCTGCCTGAAGCTCTGCGCCCAGCCTTCTTAGGTTGGTGCAAGCGGTCGACCGGGGCACTCCTTCCGGGAGACGCCATAAACCCATCCCTGGGGGCTTGAGCGCAGCATCCCTGCTGCGCACACTCCCGGAAGGAGCGCCCCGGTCGACTGCCCCGAACTTTGGCAAGATAGTCGAATTTGCCTGAAGCGCTAAAGACAAATCTTCCCCGGGAACAAGCTTGTAGCTCACTTCCCTCGAAATACCGCTTCCCGCCTTTCCAGGAAGGACTGAATTCCCTCTTTTACATCGTCACTGGCCATTACCGGCTGCAGATCCGGGAATAAACGCTGTTTCGCGACTTCCTGCCCTTCACTGACTGCGATCTTTGACGATCTCAGACTACCCTGGACACCCAGAGGGGCTGCCTTTGCAATTTTCTCGGCGATTTCCAGCGCGACATTAAACTGCTCACCCGGCTCCACCAGTTCCTGTATCAACCCCCATTGGTAGGCCTGATCAGCGGTCCATTCGTCGCCAGTCAGCAGGTATCGCTGGGCATTGCCCCAGCCGATTTCCCGTTGCAGCCGGATGGTCGCGCCACCGCAGGCGAAGATGCCGCGTTTGACTTCCAGTTGGGCAAAGCGGGTGCCTTTGGCAGCAACCCGCACATCGGTGTTGAGCATCATTTCCACGCCGCAGGTAAAGCAGATGCCCTGGGCGGCGAAGATGACGGGTTTGCTGAGGCCGGCTCCGGTAATGTGGAACGGGTCCAGTTCGCCCTCGCCCGGCTCGATGCCTTTGCCGTTGGCAAACACGCCGGCCCAGTCGTCCAGTTGCAGGCCGCTGGTGAAGTGGTCGCCTTCGGCGTACATCAGCCCGACCCGCAGATCCGGGTCGCTCTCCAGCTGGTAATAAGCCGCCGCGATCTGGTGGTACATCTCGCGGTTCATGGCGTTCATTTTTTCCGGGCGGTTCAGCCCGATCAGCAGGATGTGGTTTTTCTTTTCAACGTTAACCAGGGCCATTGCCTTCACCTTATATATCGTTTTTCTTTTCCGCGTGCTGCACCTAAGTCTGGGCGCAATCGGCTGGGACCCCTTTCAGGGACCCAGCCGATTGTGCCTCCTCTCAGATCAGAACCACTCGGATTTCATGTTGAGGCAGGTGTCATCCTGATTCCTCAGCAATACCAGGTCCTGAGCCACGGTTGGTAATTCCCAGTGGAAGAAGTACTGCGCAGCCTGGAGTTTGCCCTGGTAGAAGTTGCGCTCGTTATCGCTGTTGGCGGAACCCAGGGCGTGGGCAGCCGTGTTGGCCTGGCGGAGCCACATCCAGGCGACAATGATGTGGCCGAACAGGTGCAGGTAGCAGGAGGCGTTGGCCAGGGTTTTGTCGACTTCGCCGCCCACCAGGGATTTGCCGAGGCTCTGGGTGACTTTTACCGCCTGCTGCAGGGTTTCGCTCAGGGACAGGGCCCATTGCTGGCAGCGGTCGGTGGTGGCCGCTTCCAGATCCACCTGCATTTCCTGCATCAGCAGCTGCAGGCCGTGGCTCTGGTCCTGCCAGATCTTGCGGCCGAGCAGATCCAGGGCCTGAATGCCGTTGGTACCTTCGTGGATAGGGTTCAGGCGGTTATCGCGCCAGCATTGCTCAACCGGGTATTCCCGGGTGTAGCCGGCGCCGCCGTAGACCTGAATGGCCAGATCGTTGGCCTTGGGGCCGTAGTCGGAGGGCCAGGCCTTGATCACCGGAGTGAGCAGGTCCAGCAGCTTCCCGGCTTCTTCGCGTTTCTGTTCGTCCGGGTGGGTGTGCTGGTCGTCCATCAGTCGGGCGCCATAGAGGCACAGGGCCAGACCGCCCTCGCTGTAGGCTTTCTGGGCCAGCAACATGCGCCGGACATCGGCGTGGTCGATGATGGGGACCTGCGAGGATTCCGGGTTCTTCTCGCTGGCCTTGCGGCCCTGCAGGCGGTCTTTGGCGTATTCCAGGCTGTGCATGTAACCGCGATATCCGATCACGGCAGCGCCAAAACCCACGCCAACCCGGGCTTCGTTCATCATCTGGAACATGTATTTCAGGCCCTGGTGGGGCTCGCCAACCAGGTAGCCTTGGCACGGGGCGTCGTCACCGAAACTGAGGGCAGTGGAGGTGGTGCCCCGGTAACCGAGTTTGTGGATCAAGCCGGCAAGGCTGACGCCGTTGCGTTCGGTGGGGTTGCCCTCTTGGTCCACCAGGAATTTAGGCACGATAAACAGGGAGATGCCCTTCACACCCGCCGGAGCGCCTTTGATCCTGGCCAGCACCATGTGAACGATGTTGTCGGTGATGGATTGTTCACCACCTGAGATGTAGATCTTGGCGCCCTTGATCAGGTAATGGCCGTTATCCGCAGGCGATGCCGAGGTGCGGATGTCTGCCAGGGAGGAGCCGGCGTGGGGCTCTGTCAGGGCCATGGTGCCGCTGAACCGGCCGCTGAGCATATTCGGCAGGAAGGTGGTTTTCTGCTGTTCGTTGCCGAAGACGCGGATGAGGTTGGCGGCGGCGGTGGTCAGGAACGGGTAGCCGGCGGTGCCGGGATTGGCCGCGGTGAAGAAGCCATTGCAGGCGGCCATCACCGATTCTGGCAGTTGCATGCCGCCCAGCTCATAGTCATAACGCCCGGCGATAAAGCCAGCCTGGGCATAGGCCTCGACGGCTTCTTTGACCTGCGGCAGCATCTCGACCTGGCCGTTGACGAATTTGGGTTCGTCCTTGTCGGCGGCACTGTTGTGGGTGGCGAACTTTTCCCGGGCCATTTTGTCGGCGGTTTCGATGACGGCATCGAAGGTGTCGCGACTGTGTTCGCTGAAGCGCTCGCGGGTGGTGAGGTTTTCAGTATCGAGAACTTCGTAGAGCTGGAACGCCAGGTCGCGGCGGTCGATCAGGGTGTCGGTCATGCTGGGTCTCCTGTTTGTTGCAGACAGCCTCTCACAACTGGTTTTTTCTGGGAACCGGCGCTTGCGACATAATCATGGTCACTATTGCCACACTCTGGCCAAACCCTGCCTGCTACCGGACTCATCAGGTGCTCGCTGGCCGGGGCATGAAGCGGGCGGGTTCGGGCTCTGATCTCCCGCAGAATCGCTTTCTGGCGCGGGTTATGCAGCTAATTTTCCTGAAGGCCAGGTTCCGGCCGGTAACGTAAAGAATACCGACAGGTGTAGATATGGGGAGGTTCGCCATGAACGCACCAATCAGACAAAGCCAGGCAGATATTCTGGGCCGGCTCTATGATATGAAACGCAAACAGATCGAACACGCCCTCCAGCAGGGGAACAGCTTGCGCTGCCAGGTACTTGAAGCAGAAGCCGAGGCTATTTCAAGCGCGTTGAAATCCGTTCGGGAGCCGCTTGCCCCTATCGGCTGTTGATTGCCATTCCTGGTCACCTGTTGCCGTTTTCCGACGGTATCAGATGGCCGGCACCACTTCGGCACCTTGACGGGTGGCCCGTTGTACGCCGAACTTCCCCGGCGACATCCGCGCCACCAATCAGGTGCCGGGCACACCTTGATCAATGGCAAGTTGACTTGACCTTACGAACTGGCCACGTATCATCGGATTTCAAGTTTCACTGACGGAGCAACCATGACCGTAAGGTCTTTCGGCTGCATTAGCATTATCCGCCCACCTGTTGCCGCTGACATCGCGCGGCACCGGGGACGCCTGCCGTACTTCCCGGACCCGCCCGTTGCCTGCTGATCCACCCTGACACCCCCACGGTAAAGGCACCGGAATGCACTAGGCGGGGTGGCTGGCCGAAGACTAGACTCAGGCAAATACGCCTTAGATGTTCACGTAAAAGAAAACCAATAACGAGGTTGCGATGTCGCTACCGCTGGTTGTTTTACTGCCTTTCCTGGGCGCCATGGCCGCACCCCTGTTCGTCCAGGGTGGGCGGACCGCGATTGCCATCGCATCGTCGGTACCCGCCCTGATTGCCCTTGCGGCCCTCTTTCCCCACTGGCAAACCCTGGCTGATGGCGGTGTGGTGCTGCACAGCTATGAATGGTTGCCGGCCCTCGGTCTCTCGTTCAGTTTCCGGCTCGACGGGCTTTCGTTGCTGTTTGCCTTGCTGATACTGATCATCGGGCTGCTGATCATTCTTTATTCCCGCTACTACCTGAAAGCCCACGAAAACGTCGGCAAGTTCTACGCGCTCCTGCTGTGTTTCAAGGGTTCCATGCTCGGGATCGTGCTTTCGGGCAATCTTCTTTTAATCATGATTTTCTGGGAGCTGACCAGCCTTACCTCATTCCTGCTGATCAGCTTCTGGACCCACAAACAGGACGCCCGGCGCGGCGCCCGGATGGCCCTGGCCGTGACGGGCGGTGGTGGGTTTGCGCTGCTTGCCGGCATACTGATCATCGGCAACATTGTTGGCAGCTTTGAGCTTGATGATGTCCTGGCAGCGGGTGACCTGATCAAGAACCATGTCCTCTACCCGGTTGTCCTCACTCTCGTTCTGCTGGGTGCTTTCACAAAATCCGCCCAGTTCCCGTTCCATTTCTGGCTGCCCCATGCCATGCAGGCACCCACGCCGGTATCGGCCTACCTGCATTCAGCCACGATGGTTAAGGCCGGCGTCTTTCTGATGGCCAGGCTTTACCCGGCGCTGGCGGGCACCGAGCAATGGTTCTACATGGTCAGCTTTACCGGCATGGCCACCATGCTGCTGGGCGCCTACACCGCCATGTTCAAGCACGATCTGAAAGGCCTGCTGGCCTATTCAACGGTGAGTCAACTGGGCCTTATTACCC
>Ga0208300_100047_pt1 | contig 151615 bp, 149 predicted proteins | sample 23_taG_FD_184096 | JGI IMG/M metagenome (GOLD analysis project Ga0208300, IMG submission 184096) | Marine viral communities from Cariaco Basin, Caribbean Sea - 23_WHOI_OMZ (SPAdes) (version 2) | ecosystem: Environmental > Aquatic > Marine > Oceanic | place: Caribbean Sea: Cariaco Basin...
GTCAGGATCTCGCTGGGCGTGTCAACCGTTAGTTTTGGCGGAAGTTTCATGAGGCGTTTTCCTCGTGTGTTTGTGAACCGTAATTATATGATATCTCTGGATAAACGTCACTAATTCAATGACGTTGGGGGCCGGCCGGGCGCCGGCTAAAAGAAAGCCGGCATTGTACAGGTTTGCAGGCAGGACTGTGAGGCCGCAGAAACACGGATAAAAAGCACTTGCCTCCGGCGTGCGGTCCGGGCAGCATTCCCATTCTGACTAACCCATTCATCCGACAACAGGATATTGAACATGGCACAAGCAACCGCACGCCACATTCTGGTAGACAGCGAAGCAAAATGTGAAGAACTGAAAAAAGCCATCGAAGGCGGCCAGGATTTCGCCGAAGTGGCAAAGCAACACTCTTCATGCCCCTCCGGCCGAAACGGCGGTGACCTGGGCTCTTTCGGCCCGGGCCAGATGGTTCCCGAGTTCGACCAGGCCGTATTCAACAGTGAGCTGAACACCGTGATCGGCCCGGTCAAGACCCAGTTCGGCTATCACCTGCTGGAAGTGACCAGCCGCAACTGATCTGATTCTCAGGAGCCGAGCGTCCAGGGGTTGGACGTAATCGGCTCCGCGCCGGCATCCGTCACCAGAACTGTCTCACTGCACCCGATACCCCATTTCCCGGGCACGCGCAGGCAAATCGGGAGATGGAACACCATTCCGGGACTGAATTCCGTGTTACCACCACGTGCGATAAAGCCCGAACCTTCCACCCAGGAGGGCGGAAACTGGGCACCAACGGTGTAGCCAAATACGCCGGAGAAAAACACGGTGCCGGCAAGGGGGGCCAGGGCTTTTTCCGCTGCATGGGCGGCAGAATCAAAGGTCACTCCCGGTTTCACTGCCGCCAGAAGGGCGTCCACAACGCGTCGACAACCGTCGAACACCTGTCGCATTTCCCGCGATGGCGTTCCGGCCACCACCGTTTGCATCATGGGTGCTGTGTAGCGCTGCCAGGAGGAACCGAACTCCAGAAACACCGGCTCGTCCTGCTCTATCCGGCAGCGTTTGTGGTTGGTGTGAATCACGCTGCTGCGCCGGCCTGCGGTTACGATGGGTTGCATGCTCATGAACTCACTGCCGGCTTCCAGGAGGGCCCGGGCACCAACTGCGGCAATGTCGTTATCCGTTAACCCTGGCCGGACTTCGGCAGCCGCCGCTTTTAACCCCTCTGCGGTGATACGCGCACTCTCGCGCAAGTACTGGATTTCACCCGCGGATTTGACAATGCGAATCTTCTTTACGAGGCCGCCACTATCAACAAACCGAACGCTGGAGAGCCTTGCTTTCAGGCCTTCAAGCACGCCCTGCCGGAGCGAACCGTGCCAGGCATCAATCCCGACAATATCCGCGGAACCATTGAGGGCATCAATCAATGGTGACAGCACTTCGCCAATGCCTTCCCACCGGTAGCCGGTAACGCTGGTAACCCGGGTGGTCACCATGGCCGGCCCCATTTCAATGGACGGCACCTGCAACAGCAGGGATGAGCCGGTGACCAACAGGGCAACGTGAACGGAGACCTCAAAAGTACTGTAACCGGTCAGATAAAAAATATCGGAAGGGTCTGTCAGCAGCAGCGCGTCCATGTCTTCAGCGGCCATCCGGTCCCTAACCCGGGCAAGCCGATGGTCAAATTCTTTCGCTCCGAAGGGGCATTCAGAGCCCCTTAGTTCTGCCGGAAGCGCTTTCTGATAGGCGTTAAAATCCATGGTCGCACCTCCTCGGTTACTCTTAACAAGGAGAGTGGACCCGAATTTGCATTTTCACAAATTTTAGAGAACTTTCAGCAGCATTTACTGGCTGTTTGCGGGCGCCGGTGAAAGAAACTGCGCCAGTTGTCTGCCAACGGATTCGATCGGGTCGGTAATCGCCTGCTGGATGCTGTTGGTAACAACCTTTGAGAACGCAGCACCGGCGGGACTTTCCAGGAACCCCAGATACAGGTTCATTTCCTGGGCTCCGATATTCTCGTAGGTATAGAGATAGCTGTCGTACACCTGCTGGCCGACGACACCTGTCAGCATACTGCGCTGGCTTTCAATGCGTTGCCGGAGCTGATCGTAATTGACCGAATCACTGCTGAACGCAGCCATGGCCGTTGCCAGCCCGAGTTGTACTGCGATGGTTGTATCCACCGCGCTTTCAGTAGCGCGGGAAGCGCGATCAAAGCGATCAAACATGTCCGCTTTGCGGGTGCCCTTGTATTTGCTGTTCAGTTCCGGAGCGCGGGCCTGGATCTGCTGCCAGGCAGTGGGCGCGGAAGCGGCAATCTCGGCGGCGGAAATCTTCCTTGCAACCGGTGTTTCATACCAGTCCTGCACCGCTTCAAGCTGTGCGTCCGTCAGTTGTTTTTGCAAATCGGTAATAATCTGCTGCTCAATATCAGCGGCCCTGAAACTGTTGCTCACCACATTACCGATCGTATCCGCCACCACTGGCGGCAACCGGCCGCTCCGTTTCAGACCTTCCCGAATGCCCTGGCTCATCATGGCAGGATATCTGGCGACAATATCGTCAACAGGTGATGCCGCCAGAACCTGGCGGGCATCCGGTGCCGCCTGGACCGCTCCGGCAAAGAGCAGGGCTGTGACTAAAAGAGGTTTAACTAGGGCAAATCGCTTCATTTACCTATCATCCCGGACGTATTGTTGATTCCCTTATGCCATGAGTGTGATGCATGCAGCAAGCAATCCCTCGGTCCCGGAGATGACGGTTTGGTAGGAATGCGGAAGAAACCTCGCCGGAACAGCAGACGCCGCCGGACGGCCATCGAGACCTGGAGAAGCCGGACCAGATGGTACGGACTGCCGGTGCTGGGTTTGCTGATGGCCACCTGGGCCACTTTGCGGTTCAGCCTGCTGGCACCGGATCCTCCGGCTAACCCGGAGAACCTGTGCGAAATCTTCCGGGAACATCCGGTCTGGTATGACTACGCCCGCGAATCCGAGCAACGGTGGGGCACACCGATCGCCACGCAAATGGCCTTTGTCTACTACGAATCGTCCTTCCGCAGCCATGCCCGCCCGCCGCGCTCGCTGCTCTGGGGCTTTATTCCCTGGACCAGACCGACAACCGCCTACGGCTATGCCCAGGCCCTGGACCCGGCCTGGCAGGAATACCTGCAGGCCAATGGTGAGGGCTGGTTTACCGTTCGCACCGATATGGAGTACGCGCTGGATTTTGTCGGCTGGTACAACCATCTGACCCACCGGCAGCTGGATATTCCGTTTTCAGCCCCGCGGCAACTGTATCTCGCTTACCACGAAGGCCGGGGTGGTTATGCCCGTAAGACTTTCGTGCAGAAACCGGCCGTGACGGCCCTCGCCTCCCGGGTGCAGACCCGGGCCTTTCGATATGACCATCAGCTCAAAACCTGTGAACAGGAGTTCCAGTGCTGGCGCTGGTACCAGTTCTGGCCTTTCTGTGGCTGAATCCCGTTAAGGCGCTGTTCTGATCTCCAACTGGGGTTCAAGCGCCTGCAGCCGCTCCACCAGATACTCCATGACAATCCGGACACGAGCCATCTGCTGAGTATCCTGGTTCACATGCAACCACAGATCCACACTCTCGCCTTCCAACGGGTCTGACAGGCGACGAAGCTCACGGGTACCTTCACCCAGATAGCACGGCAATACCGCCAGACCGGCGCCCGCCCTGGCAAGGGCATGCATGGACTGCAGGCTGTTGCAGCGAATGACAGATGCCACGTTCTTCAGATGCTTGCGATACCAACGACCCGTGGCCAGATGGCTGAAGGTTTCATCGGGAATAACCCACAGGCAGGCCTCCGGATGATTCTCAATGTCCATGTTGCGGTTTCGCCGACAATACCGCGCGGAGCCGTAAACCGCCGATTCGATGGCTGCAATCCGCTCTCCTTCGAGGGTTGCCTGCGGCTTGTTTTCCGGCCGGAGCGTCAGGTCCGCTTCCCGATGGCTGAGGTTGGCCACGTCGTTGTCCGTCAGAATTTCCAGCTCAATATCCGGAAACTCCCGCACCAGCTCCGCCAGTATCGGGCTGAGCAACTCATTCATCATGGCGTCTTCGGCTGCCAGGCGCACCTTGCCGACCGGCGCGGAGTCCTGCCCCACCAGTTTGCGTTCGAGATTTTCCATCTCCACTGCCAGCCGCTCGGCTTCCCGAAAAGCCGTTTCACCCACTGGTGTAAGCTGCAGTCCGTCTCTGCTTCGCTCAAAAAACTGCACACCCAGCGACTCCTCCATCTGGTCAAGTCGCCGTAAAACAGTGGTTTGGTGCACACCCAGTAATTCACCGGCCTTGGCAAGCGTTCCGCCTATTGCCAGAGCCCTGATATATCGAAGATAATCCCAGTCCATAGTTACTGCATATTTGCAACGTGAGTACGGATTTTAACGTATTTAAGCTGCAAATAAGAACCCTTAGAATACCGTGTAAATTAAAGGTAGATAACTAACTAGTCCACCCGATTAGATTAAAGGAGGAAGGCGCTATGACTCAGAACCATATCGCAACCGTTCACCCGCTGCCGTCCAGTATCCTCCACAACAGTGCTGAGGTCAGGCGCCAGTATACCCGTGCTGCGGCAAAGCAGGCGGTTCAGTTTTTCAGTCGCAAGATGCGGAGCTTCAACCGGAAAGCGGCACAGGTTGCTCCGGACATGACCCGGATGCAAGGTGGCCACTGAGCCAACGCTGAAATCCGGCATGAACGCGAGGACCGCGCAGGCTGGAAACAAAACACAGGGATTTGAAAACGCCGGCGGCACCCGAGGGGCCACCGGTGTTTTACGTCAGGGGATCAGAACTCCCAGACTACCTTTTTCTTCTGGCTGAACCAGCCGTCCATTTTTTGGTTGTAGAAGTCTTCGATCACATTCCGCTTGATCTTCATGGTCGGCGTCAACATGCCGTTCTCCATGGTCCAGGGCTCCCTGACCACCACTACGAACGCCACCTTCTCGTGGGATTCACACTCCGCGTTCACCGCATCCAGCTCAGCCGCCAGTTCCTGCTCCAGTTCACTGCGATCGGCACCGGTTTCCAGTTCACCCCGCGCCTCCTCCGAAAGCAGGATCATCAGGCACGGCTGCGGCTGGTTGGCACCGGCAACACAGACCACTTCAGCTTTGGGGTGGTTAAAACGGTTTTCAATGGGAACCGGAACAACGTACTTGCCCTTCGAGGTCTTGAAAAGGTCTTTCACCCGGCCGGTTATCCGGAGGCTGCCATCCCGGTCAATTTCTCCCAGGTCTCCGGTTTTCAGGAAACCATCCCCGGTGAGATCTTCTCTGGTTTTTTCATCATTCTTGTAATAACCCAGCATCTGGCCAGGGCTCTTTACCTGAACCTCGCCCCCCTCGCCAATGCGATGTTCCACACCCGGATTGGCCATACCGACAGAGCCAGCCCTCGCCTGACCCGGCCGGTTGGCGTGGGAGTAGCCGAAATTCTCGGACATCCCGTAGACCTCCAGCAACTCCAGCCCGAGATTCCGGTACCAGTTGACGATGTCGGCTGACAGGGGCGCGGCACCCGTGAGGGCCGCCCGACAATGATCCAGCCCCAGTTGCCTGAGTACTTTCTTTTTAACCAGGCCACTGACGATGGGAAGGCTGAACAGCAGCTTCTGTTTTTTGGGCGGCAATTTGGCGTTTACACCCAGATAGAACTTCATCCACAGGCGGGGAACGGAGAAGAACAGCGTCGGCCGCGCCCGCTGAAGATCTTCCTGGAAGGTATCCAGGGAATTGGCGAAGTACAGATGAAAGCCGTAATACAGGGACTGGGTTTCCACCGCCGCACGTTCTGCCACATGGGCCAGCGGCAAATAGGAAAGCATCCGTTCACCGGAAGAGACCGGGAACAGTTGCTGCAACCCGTCTGCCACCGAAATCATGGTACGGAAACTGTGCATCACCCCTTTGGGCCGGCCGGTACTGCCGGATGTGTAAACAATGGTCGCCAGGTTATCCGGGTCTGGCAGCTTCGGTTCCGCAGGCTCCTGGCCGGCGATGATCTCCAGCCACTTTGGCGTGTCGTCCCTTGGTGACATGGGCAGGGAAATAAGCGGCAAATCGTCCGGAATGTGGTTTTTGATGTCGTTCCAGCCGTCTGCCATACCATCGAGCTTACCGAGGAACAACAGTTTTGCCTCGCAGTGCTCAAGCACATAGGCCGCAGTATCACCATTGAGGGTGGGATACAGCGGCACCGACACGTGGCCGGCGGCCCAGATTGCCAGATCGGCCAGGATCCAGTGCGCGCTGTTCTTGCCCAGGATACCGATATTGCTCGGTTCGGACAGGCCCAGTCTGTTCAGGTAAGCTGCCATCCGGGACACCTGGTCAGCGGCCTGCTTCCAGGTGATGCCCTCAACACGGCCATCCGGGTATGGCTGGGTCAGGTAGACATGATCGGGGGTTTCCTCTGCCCAATAATACAGGCAATGGAGTGAGGTCTGCTTCCGGGGATCTACCGCCATAAACGGCTCCTTTGTTGTTATTGTACTGCCTGTTTCAGATTCTGAATTGCTGTTCATACTAGCGCCATTTCACCCGCACTCAATAGCATTTAATGCCCGGGCGATTGGCCAATTAATACTTCCGTGAGAACGGTCTCTCAAAAGCTTTCGTGACATTGGTCAAGTTTGATCTACAGTGAGGACTGTGGCGTATGCGTTCCATCACTTTAGGAGGTGACCATGAGAACATCGAATCGCTCTTTTCTGATTTTTCCCGCCTGGGGCGTTATCCTCACGGGTTCGGCAGCGTTCCTCTATTGCGCTTACGCAGGCTTGCTGGGGACCTGACCCTCAAGCTCCAGTCCTGGACTGGCCTGATCCGACACCAGACAGGACACTAACGTCGAAACCTGGTTTCAAGGACCACCGCCGAGTTGGTCCGCTCCACCCCTTCCAGGTTACCAATATCGTCCAATACGGCACTCAGTTCCTCCAGGGACTGGGCCTGGACGATGGCAATCAGATCGTACTCACCGCTTACCGAAAACAGTTGTGACACCTGGCTGATACCCTCCAGCGCCGTGTTTGTCCGGCCAGTCAGTTTCTGGAACACCTTGATCGACACATGAGCCTCAACCTGACTGGCCGAGAATTCCCCGCCCAGCTGAACCGAATAGCCCCGAATGACGCCGCTGGCCTCAAGGCGGGAAATGCGATTCTGCACGGTTGAACGGGACACATGCATGGCTTTGGCGAGCTCCGTGATACTGGCCCGGGCATTCTGGCGTAACAGCATCAGCAGCTTCCGGTCCTGCAGGTTGATCATTTTGTCAATTCCATTTTTCATTTTGACTTAATTGTAGACCATTTCGACCTTTCTGAAACTGCAATTTGTCATTGCCTGCTCTCATACTGTGCCAAAACAATGCTCAGGACGCTGGCCATGATTATCCGACCTATAACCCCCTGGGATCTCGATGCGCTCTATCGCATTGCCGTTGAATCCGGCCCAGGCTTTACCTCGCTGTTGCCAGACCGGGATGCCCTTGCGCGAAAGATTGACCATTCCGTATCGAGCTTCGCCAGGCCCGTCACCGCACCGGGTGATGAGCACTACCTGTTTGTCCTGGAGGACAACGCGACCGGAGAGATCCTCGGCACGACCGGTATTGAAGCCGCAGCTGGCCTGAACCGGCCACTCGTCCACTTTCGTCGCAATGCGGTTATCCAGCACGCCAACGTCCGCCGGATGCGGCACACTGAGGAAAGCCTGACCCGTTGCCAGCACTACACCGGCTGCACCGAAATCTGTTCACTCTACCTGCGACCAGGGTTTCGTCGGGCCAATGCCGGCAAACTTCTTTCCCGGGTGCGTTTCCTGTTCATGGCACTTCACCCTGAGCGGTTCTCGGACACCGTCATCGCGGAAATGCGGGGTGTTTCAGACCAGGCCGGGCGGTCTCCATTCTGGGACTGGCTGAAACACCATGTTGCCGACCTGGACTTTGCTTCAGCCACACAACTGGCCTGCACCGGGCACACCGGCTTTATTGAGGAATTCATACCCGCCATGCCGTTCTATACTCAACAGATGAGCCATGCAGCCCGGGCGGTTATCGGCCAGGTTCACGAAGACACCCGCCCGGCCCGGCACATGCTGGAACGGGAGGGCTTCCGGCATCAGGGTTTTGTCGATCTCCTTGACGGCGGCCCGACACTGGAGTGCCCGAAGGCGGAGATCGCCAGTGTGCGCAACACGCACATGGGCAAGGTTCAGCTTCACGCGGGGACAAAGTTCCCAGAGAATGATGAGAGTGCGGGCTATCCATCCGCCATCGTTGCCAACGCCAGCTGTTCCGATTTCAGGGCAACCGTGACCGACCAGGCGTATCCGGAACCCGGAGCCGGCCGTGTTGTGGTGGCAGCCCGACTGGCAGAGCATCTGGCTCTGGGCGATGGCAGCCCGGCCTGCTGTCTTCCTCTGGCCGCAACCCGCCAACAGTCACAGCCTGGTCAGCAGACCCGCCATACACACGCCACCGAGGAGATTCACTATGCATACTGATCCGGACACACTGTTCGCCCGGCTCTGGGAGTCCTATCGTCAGGTGACCCCTTCCGCCGAGCGCATCCACAAGATCCTGGGTGCCGAAGAAGGACAGGCCATCGTCAATGACCACATTGCACTGCGCACCTTCAACCTCGATCCGGTGCGGCTCGGGGCCCTGGCTGAACACTTTCTGAGCCTTGGTTACCAGCAAGGCGGCGAATACCGTTTTGAGGCCAAGAAACTGTACGCCCGGCATTATGAGCACCCCTCCAGGGAACTCCCCAAGGTGTTCATATCGGAGCTGCTCGTTGATCAGTGCTCACCGGCATTACAGGCCGTGGTGAAAAACCTGGTGGCTCAGGTGCAACCGGACGCTGTTAAGGCCGATAATTTCCTGTATTCCGGTCGCCACTGGACGATTGATTACGACACGTATCGGGACCTCCTCCAGGAAAGCGAGTATGCCGCCTGGATGGCTGCCTGGGGCTATCGTGCCAACCATTTCACGGTCAGCATCAACCATCTGGAACAGTTCCGGACGGTGCCGGACATTAACCAGTTGCTAAAAGATCATGGTTACACGGTGAATGCGTCCGGCGGGGAGGTGAAGGGATCGCCGGAAGATCTGCTGGAACAGTCCTCAACCATGGCAGACAGGGTACCTCTTACCTTTTCCGATCAGGCCGTGACAATCCCGAGCTGCTTTTACGAGTTTGCACTGCGGTATCCGAAACCGGACGGCGAGCTCTATTCGGGATTCGTGGCGGCCTCGGCAGACAAGATTTTCGAGAGCACCAACGCCGCGGGCTGAGGAACTTCTCGCCCGCTCACTCCATCCAAAACCATCTCGTCAAGACCACCCCTGCTCACCGAGCAGGGGGACAAAACGGACAGCTCCGAAGTCCTCGGTTCTGAATTCGCTCTCCGAAACCCGGGTTATCCGCAGTAACGACTGCACGGAATGCTCGGAGCCAACCGGAATCACCAGGCAGCCGCCAACAGCCAGTTGATGCTTTAACGCCTCGGGCACCGCAGGCGCACCGGCGGCCACGATGATGCCATCGAAGGGCTGGTGTTCTGGCCAGCCCAGGGTGCCATCACCGCAGCGGACCACCACGTTATCAAACCCTTCCGACGCCAGGGTTCTGGTTGCCCGTTCCGCCAACTCCGGCACTCTTTCCACGCTGAAAACCTCACTGGCGATACAGGCAAGAACGGCAGCGGCGTAACCCGACCCGGTTCCGATATCCAGCACTTTTTCGCCCCCCTGAAGCTCCAGAGCTTCCGTCATTAACGCCACGATGTACGGCTGCGAAATCGTTTGCCCGGCGCCAATGGGCAGCGGCCCGTCATCGTAGGCACAGTCCTGCATGCTCTTTGGTACGAATTTCTCCCGTGCCACCCGGCCCATGGCCTCAAGAACCAGTGGCGACCCGACTCCCCGGGCGACGAGCTGATACTCCACCATAGACGCTCTCCGGGACTGGAATTCACTGCCCTGTGTCATTGTCTGCCTACCCCTCTGGTTAACGCCTGCGACCGCCGACGTCCGCTGAATCACCGAAGCTTCGGCAACCACTTACCGGCGGTTACAAAGCAGTAACTTTTTTACAACGGCGGTCACCGCATTATCTGACTACTTTTTACTCACCGACAGTCACAGAAACAACCGCCGAACGCAAAAACAATAAAACGAACAACGGGCTGAGAACCAGGGACCCCGTTGTTGAGGAGGAAAAATGTCAACATCCGTTAACCACCTCGACGAGCGGACGCGGGATTCCGCCGAGCTGCTTGAAGAAATCATGCCCTCTGCCATTACCCTGGCCATGATGCTTCGACACCGGAAAATGGCGGCGTGGCTGCGTACCGAATTTGATGGCTATCAGGACCTGGAGGCCGCCCCGCCCTATCGGCGGCAATTGCATGGACATATCGTTGCCAAGTCTCCCCAGTATGGCTGGATTCCCGCACCGATGGAGGATCAGCAAAAGAAAGAGTTCGGTTACACGGACCTGCTTGAGGGCGTGAAAGCCCTTGAGAAAGTGTGTGTCAATTGCAAGAAGGGCAGTGGCAATCGCGTACTGCTGGCCAAAGAAGACATGGCAGTCCTCCAGAAACAGATCAATCTTACTGCCGAACTGGCCATCAATCTCAGCCGGGACGTCTACTGCCGCCTGCTGAGGACTATCCGGGGAGCGATCTACCTCTGGACCCAGGAGCTCATGGCCGAGGGTATAGCCGGTGAACACAACCACTACAGCCCCGATGAGCGTGCGAAAGTGGCGCAACTGGATGACCCCGAGAAGTTCTGGCGCCGGGCCCTGGAAGAAGTGGACAACCTGCCGATACCAGACGTTCGTGAGGCCGGATTCTTTGAACGGGTATTCGGGCGCGCAGGCTAAAGGACGCTGACAATCCCGACGCTGCTCACCAGGAGCAGCACAGCTCCGAGCATACGGAAGAAAACCGGCGTCTCGGCCCGGAGAATGCGGTCGTGGGCATAGAGACCGATCACGTGGCCCACGGCTGCGCAGGGCAACAGCCAGAGATGGTGGATAAGCTGGAGATCCACGCCGGCCCAGACGAATGCTGTCATTTTGATCAGTACCAGAATGAACCAGAGTGCAAACAGCGTGTCACGGAGCTTCTCCTTCGGCAGGTGCTGTGCGGCGACCGCGATAATCAGCGGCGCCCCGATCAGGGACGTGCCACTGATGTAGCCCCCCACCATCAGAAACACCGTATCGACGGTTTTACTACCGCTGCGGAACGGCCGGTTGATGATATAGGACACCGAATAGAGCGCGACGATCACGAAGATGATGGCACTGAGAATATCGGAAGGCATGGTGATCAGGCCGAACACGCCAATCAGCTTGGGCACGATCATGATCCCGAGGATCCGCCACAGGTACTGCCAGTCAACGGTTCCGGCAGCTGTGTCACGGGGCTGCCCGGCTCTGGTGCGATTATTCATCCAGATGGTCAGGGATGAAAATACCAGCAGATGAACCGCGATAATTGGGAGAAACACCAACGGCTCATCAAGAACCAGCAGAAGAAACGGTAAAGATAGGACGGCACCACCAAATCCCAGCCCGGACCGGACAAAGCCGCTCCAGACAAAAATAAGGGCAATCAGCAGATATTGATAGTTTGCGAGGTCTGACATGGAATCCCTGTTGAAAAATGGACCGGCCTTTTTCCGAAACTGATCTAAGCTCTGGTAGTTGCGAAGAAAAACAATAGCAAGCGGAGGATGTTAGTTAATGGCCCTGTCCTGGAAACAGAAGTTTATGCTGTTGATTGTTGCCACACTGATCGGGCTGGCGATTGCCACCATGGCGTCCCTGAGCGGGCTCGGCAAGGTGTCGGATGCCTATGAAGCACGCGGACAGGCCAGGTCCTATGAATCCGCTTCCCTTACCCTGCTGAACAGCTGGCTCGCGCTCGAAAGGCTGAGCGAGAGTCTTGCTCCGGAACAGGTTGATAGCTACCAGGAGCAACTTGAGTCCCTGTCCGAACAGGCATCAGCGCTCAGCGAATCCGCCGGCGCCCTGTCGGATGACGCTATCAATATCGCTGCTCAAAAAATCCGCCAGCAGGTTGCGGAGTATACCCGACTTCGGACCGAATGGCTGGCCCTGAACCGGCAACTGGGCCTGACCGCCGCCGACGGGCTAAGGGCGAAAATGTCCCGGGCCATCGACGATGGCCTGCGGAAGATCAGCATCTCGATCTTCAACGACGACATCAATACCATTTCGTCCACCTATCGGGATTATCTCTCCACTTTCGACGCCTCCTACGCCCAGGCGACCCGCGAGGCACTTGAGCGAATGCAGGCTACTGTCCGGGACATGGAGTGGCAGGAAATAGACATCGGTAAGGCCGTACAGGCATTCGATGACGCATTTACCCGGGCCGGGGAGCTTATCGCCTCACTGTCCACTATCGAAAACCAGCTGGCAGACGCCGGTGCCAGCATTCGCAGTCTGATCACCGAGCAGAACAATCTGCTCCGGCGCGGGCTTATCGTCGCCACCAGCGAGCGCGCCGAGGAAGCCCGGACTTCCTCTACCTGGCTGATCATTATGACCGCAGCCGCCGTGCTGGTCATTCTGGTGCTTACACTGACAGCCGCCTCCAGAACTCTGGTAAAACGACTCAATGACGCCGTGCACCTGCTCACCCATGTCGCCGGGGGCGATCTCAGCCAGCGGCTCGAACCGGGCAAAAATCCGAATGATGAGTTCAGCCGGCTGGGCCAGGCCGCCAACAAGATGCTGGACGATGTGTCCCGCGTAATAGGCCAGGTAGTTGAAGGCAACCAGACACTCTCCAGTCTTCAGGTTGAGCTGGACGCGCTGGTCGATCAGATGGGGCGCAATGGTGAGCAGGTTGAAGATGAAACCGAGCAGACCGCCACCGCAGTTCAGGAAATTTCCCACACTGCGGTGGACATCGCCCAGTACACCCAGTCGGTCAACGAAGCCGTCCAGAACGCCAACGACGCTGCCCATTCCGGCGCCGGGGTTGTCAGGCGCAGCGCAAAAATCATGAGCGAACTGGCCGAGCGGATCCAGAAAACCCACGATCAGGTCGGCCAACTGAGCAAGACCGGTGAGAAGGTCAACTCAATCGTCGGCGTGATCAACGGCCTGGCGGAACAGACAAACCTGCTTGCCCTCAATGCGGCCATCGAAGCAGCGAGGGCCGGGGAAGCCGGGCGCGGCTTCTCCGTGGTCGCCGATGAAGTCCGGTCTCTGGCGGAAAAGACGGTTTCCGCCACCAATGGCATTGCCGAGATCGTGGACTCACTGAACCGGGAAACCTCGGCCATTACCACCCTCATGAAGGAAGGGCTGGATTCCGCTGGCAACGGCGAAGAAAGCTCCAGAGAAGCGGCTCATTCGATCGAGCAGATCACCGGCTCCATCCGCCAGCTGGCCGGGGATATGAATCAGGTAGTTTCTTCGGTTGAGGGAATTTCAACCACAACGGAAGAGATTGCACAGAAGGTCGAGCAGATTCATGGCCACACCCGGGAAACCTCGGACATTCGCCAGAAACTCAATGCCCACATTGCGCGACTGTCTACGCAGGTAACGTCACTGACCCAGGCATCGCAGGGGTTCCGGCTGTAACAGGCCAACGGAGGATAGCTCTGGTTGCACAGCCTGGTTATGCAGCATGCAACGGCTTAATCCGACTAACCTCCTCCTTGACCGATTGAGCCGCCGTCCACAAATCAACAGCGCGCTGTGCATTCAGCCAAAACTCTGGAGAGTTGCCAAACAAACGTGCCAGCCGAAGTGCCATTTCAGGGCTGACAGCACGGCGTTCACGCAACAGTTCATTAACTGACTGACGAGAGACACCCAGAGACTCAGCCAGCCCTGTAACCGTCAGATCATAGTCCGGCAAAAAATCCTCTCTCAGCATTTCACCAGGATGGGTCGGCTTGCGCTGCATGCCGGTAGTGTTAGAAATAGGAATAGCCATAGTCATCACCTCACTCAGTGGTAGTCACTCACTTCGACCTCGTACGCATCGCCATCGTCAAAACGAAAACAGATACGCCACTGATCATTTATTGCAATCGAGTGCTGCCCATGCCTCTTTCCGCAAGGTGGGTGAAGGCGATTGCCGGGCGGCACTTTCAAGTCCTCCAGCTGTTCAGCCAGATTGACGTATTCAAGTTTTCTGGCAGCTCTCGGAGCGATATCCGCAGGAAACCTTTTTGACTTACCTTTGGAGTACAGCTCTTGAGTTCGTTTGTCAGCGAAGGATTTGATCATGCATTAAAGCGTATTGCGTCACGTGACGCGTGTCAACAAGGTGAGATACGCCTGCGTAACGCCCGGCTCACGCGCCGGTTTGGAGCGGCAAAGCGGCGGAAAATCGGTCGCCGTGCAGCCGCCGCAGGTTATGTTTCGCCTTCATCAAGCTCAGACATCCGCAACAGTTGGCTCCTGCGCCGCACAGTTAGAATATCAATCTGGTCTTTGGCACTGTAAGCCTCTTCGAGCACCTCCAAACGCTCTTGCATACTCTCGTACTCGTGGACATCCAACAGCACTGCGACGTAAGCAATGGATTGGACTCCTCCTCACCTCACCGGCATCTACGTGCCAAAATGGTGAGTGATCAGTCATCACTAAAGTAACGCACCTATTTATCAACCCATTCGTACAGCGGCTTTCCTTTGTCGACTATATGCACTGTGAAGATTTTTAACGGCATGTCGCCAACCACTTTGAATCCAGCATGAGGTACGCCACGCTCGTTTATGATGGGCGCGCCGGTAGGAATCTTAATTGGATCTTTACCGGGTAGCTGGATCATTCCACCCTGAACGAAATAACCTGATTCGACTCCGTGATGGAAATGGCGCCCGACAACCTCGCCGGGTTTGTATTCACTAATTGACGATATCACCTCCATCCCGGGCGAACCAGAAAGGTCAATCCGCTTAAGCTCCTTTCTATTTTCCGAATCTTCGGCCAGGGCAGGCCCTACAAGAAGGGCGCCGAGAAAAATCGCAGTAATACTGAGTAGCCTGATTGTTTTCATCGCAGCTTCCTCCACTATTAATTCTCAATTAGTTCTCATTCCAAATCGGCAAGGCCATTATGTAGGGCCATGTCCCGAGCGGCAACGGAATGGAGGCGAAGCCGCAATGTAGAATGTAGTAGACGTCGCCGTGACTGGCCTTGTCAGGGCCATTACGATATAGTTGTACGGGCTTTCCGTACAGAATGGTGGAGTTATGGATATCATCAGTGTAAACAAATTCAGAGACAACCTGAAAAGCCTTGTAGAACAGGTTATTAGTAGGCACGAACCCCTCAAGGTGACGCGTCGCGCCGGAGAGGCTTTCGTGATTATGAGTGCTGAGGACTGGGAAAGAGAACAAGAAACCCTGCATGTTCTTCAAAACCGAGACCTGATGCAACAAATCGCGGCCTCCCTCGATACTCACGGCCGCGGCCAAGGATACACACCTAATGATGAGCAGATGAATGAGATCACTGGTATTTGAGGGCAGCACCTGGGAAGCCTATGAAAAGATGCGAGAGAAAGACAAAAAGCTGCACGAAGCACTCTGCAAACTGCTGAAAGAAATGCTCCGCTCTGACGACCCGTCAACGGGCATCGGAAAACCTGAACCGCTTAAGCACAACTTATCAGGCTTGTGGTCAAGGCGCATCTCACAGAAAGACAGGCTCATATACCGATTCGACGACAAATCCATTTATGTTTTCGCCATTGGAGGGCACTACGACCAGCTCTAACCGCCCGCCATCACCGGTGACAAATCCGCGGCGAAGCGGAGGTTTTGGCATCCGGTGAATGGGTTATGTGGTGACTAACTTCCAAACTATCGGGACGAGTACCTACCACCCATTCAGCTTGATCCCATTATCCCGAAGGTGCTCACCTTCTTTCTCTAAGTATTCATCTACCCATTGAGAATAGCTCGACTTCTCGTTGTTGTAAGGCCCGGCCTCGTACCGTCCTACCTCAATCGCATTCTCGCTCCGGTTCATAATCCACACTACGACGGTTCCGCCCGGTGCCAGACCAAAAACCAAGGCATCCCGAGGGTATTCCACTATCTCTCCAAAGCTTTCAAAAGGTGCAACTTCCTTCATCTTTTTGTAACTATTCAGTCGGTTTCATTTAAAACGTTCTGATCATTATCTGGTCGCGCCGTCATGAAGGCCGGCATACGCCCCTCGAACAGGGACATCAGCGCATCGGAGGCCGTCAGCTGCTGCTTGCGCGCCGTGGACAGATAGCTGCGCACTCGGCAGAAGATCTCCGCGCCTTCGATTGAACGGAAGCCGCCGGATACTTTCTGCTGCACCTTGAGCATACGGATATCCCGCTCACCCTGGTTGTTGGTGAAGGGTACCGCCGGATCCTCCACCGGTTGCAGCGTCTTGCCGATACGGCCCGGCTGTCCGCCCGGCTTGCGCTCGCTTTTGGGCCGGCTCTTCTTGAGTCGGTTGGGATCCTGGGAGGGGGGCTTGCTGCTGTTGGCACTGTTGGTGTTGATCCGACCGGTCAGAATCTGGATCAGCACCATCAGCAGCTCGATTGACGCCCGCCAAGACGGCGTCAACATCGATGTTGCTGATCTTCATGAACCTGAGTACCGTCGAGTGATGGGCTATTATCGCACGACTTTTTCAGGCTGGATTTTTCCTCCTGAGGGCCGTTTTGAACGATCTTTTCGTTGCCGGCACGCTCGGGGATGTATGGCAGCTCAAGACCGCAATGAAGGAAGAACAGGGGGGTTGAGCGCGATGTTACGGCAATGGGGCGAGTGTGGGTGAAGTTCTGCAAAACCGGGCAAAAACCCTGTCAAGAACTTTTTTCTGAGAATGAGCTGAATAGTTACTGCTTTGCTTTGCTTTGCTTTCCCATACAGCGTGAGCTATACCCTTCTATGAGACTGCCTGGGGTTGTCTCAGGTTGGTCGTGCCCCAGTCAGGAGGGCATCCCATGAAAACCGCAATCCACTGGACGTTTGCTGCCTTGGCAACGTTCATCCCTATCGGCACGGCGACGGCGGAAATCCTGGCCGTCATGAATTACGAAAGTAAACCGGCAGACCAGCTCAAAAGCCTAAAATTATCGGGTGACACAACTCGGCGCGAGGGTCTGGCGATCATCGATGTCGATCCAGAGAGCCCCAATTTCGGTAAGATCGTCTCGGATATCCCGATAGACCCCGCGACGGTCGCGCATCACATCTTCTACGACCGAACGATGAGCAAGGCCTACATCACCGGCCTGCAACAGCCTGCGCTTCAGGTTCTTGATCTCACGACGAACCCCTACCGTCTCTCCACGGTCGAAACGCCACCGTGCAACGTGGCCGAGGACGTCATCCTCGACGAAGCGAACGAGCGCTGGTATCTGACCTGCATGGGCTCCGCCAAGGTGATCGTCGGCGATGTAGCGAGCGACGAAGTGTTAGGCGAGATTGAGTTGCCGGGCACCTACCCGCATGGTCTCGCCATCAACAGTGCTATCGACCGCATCCTGGTCACCTCTACCATCACGGCGGACCTGACCAGCCCGGACGAGTTTATCTCGGTGGTGCGAGCCTCCGACCTCAAGCCGCTCGGCAAGATCAAGATGTCGGATGCCGAGTCGCCCTCCAAGGTCGCGCCCGTCGAGGTGTTCTTCGTGCCTGGTGCCGAGCCGGCGACGGCGATCGTGACCAACATGTTCGGGCATACGCTCGAGGCGCTGGTCTGGGATGAGGGCGCGCAGGACTTCATTCGCGAGACGATCTTCAACTTCGCAGAGCATGGCGCCGCTGTGCCGCTGGAAATCTACTTCAACGACGACACGAACCCCGATCGCATGTACGTTACGACGGCGATGAAGCCGGGTCACCTGCATATCTTCGACATCTCGGAAGGCCCAACGAAGCCGAAGCTGCTGAAGCAGGTCGTCACGGCCGACGGCGCACACCATGTTGGGTTCACGCCTGACTTCAGGTACGGATTCGTCCAGAACTCGTTCATCAACCTGCCGGACATGAGGGACGGCTCGGTCTCGGTGGTGGATCTCGAGAGCGGCGAGGTGGTCGCCTCGATGGACACCCTCAAGAATGCCGGGTTCAACCCGAACTCGCTCACGCTCCTGCCGGAGTGGAACCACCTAGCCGGACACTAGGCAGGTGATGCACTGGGGGGCTGCGCTGGCAGCCTCGCTGGTTCTCGCACCGTTCCAGGCCCAGGCCCATGCCTTCGGCGCGCGCTACGACCTGCCGCTGCCGCTCGGCATGTATCTTGCCGCCGCGGGGATAGCGGTGGCGGTCTCGTTTCTCGGCGCACTGCTCTTCCTCCGTGTCGGGCGGGCGCGCCCTCTGCATCTGGACATCCCGATACCCGCCAAAGTTCGCCGCGCATTTTCGACAGCGCTGGGTATTGTTGGCGTGCTTGGGCTGGCCGTCCTGCTCGGTGCGGCATTCTCCGGGCCGCAGGAGGCCGTGCGCAATTTCGCGACCGTCTGGGTCTGGGTGATCTGGTGGGTCGGGTTCGTGCTCTTCTCGGCCCTGGTGGTCTGCCTCTGGCCGCAGATCGACCCATTTCGCAGGCTTGCGGCGTTCTCGGTGTGGGGAACCGGACGGCCGTGGACCGACAGTGCGGCCAACCTACCGTCAGCTTTCGGCCTGCTGGCGCCGGCAGGGCTGCTGGCGATCGCCTGGATTGAGCTGATATCTGACTGGTCAGAAGATCCGCATGCGGTGGGCCTGCTGGTGACCGCCTATCTCGTGGTCGCGCTCCTCGGCGGGCTAGCCTTCGGGCTACAGTGGTTCTGTGTGGCAGATCCGCTAAGCCGCATTTTTGAGGTGCTTGGCCGGGTTGCGCCGCTCTCGGTGGTCAGCCGCAAGGCCCTGCGCTTGCGCCCACCGGGGGAGGGATTGCTGAACAGGTCAGAGCCGATCCGTGGCGAGGTGGCGCTGGTCACCGGGCTCATCGGGATTGTGCTCTTTGACGGCTTGTCCGAGACTCCGGTCTGGGCCGCGGTGCTGGATTTCGTGAGCGACTCGCAATCTCTGCGCCCGGCGCTGCTCTGGCTGCGCGCCCAGGGCGCGGATTTGATCCAGGTGATTCGCACCATCGGGCTCTTGGCGACCATTGCCGGCTTTTATGGCGCCTACTTGCTGTTAATCTTACTGATGCGAATGCTGGCCGGCGCCAGGCTCACGATCGGTCAGCTCGCGCGAGCCTTCGTCGGTACGCTCCTGCCTATCGCAGTCGCCTATCACCTTTCGCACTATATCTCGTACCTCCTGATCGCCGGACAGCTGGTCTTCCCTGCCGCCTCCGACCCTTTCGGCCTGGGGTGGGACGTCTTCGGTACGCAGAACTGGTCCATCAACATCAGCGTGATCGGAGCAAGGCAGATCTGGTGGATCGGCTTCACGGCCCTGATCGCGGGGCACGCGCTTTCCGTCCTGGTCGCGCACCGGCGCGCACTCCAGCTCTTCAAAGACTCGCGGCGGGCGGCGCTTTCGCAGATCCCGATGACCATTGCCATGGTCGGATTGACGGTGCTGAGCCTGTGGATCCTCTCACAGCCAATCACGAAGTGATTAGAACATAAGCTTGATTCCGCAACCGGCCGAGGTTTAACTGGAAATGCCCCGGCTTTTTTTCTGCGAGGAGTTCAATCGTGTGGTTTCTGGACTGTCGAACGCGGGTTACAGGGGCTTTGAAAAGGAGTGGTGCAGGTCATCACAACCATAGCGTCCTGATCGTAGTTGTAGTGCTTGAAGCGGGGCATTCCGACGGCTCCTTGTCTGTTTGCCTGATCCTAACAAACCGGGATGGGATTTTCGGTTTTTCAACAGCCTCAACGCTCGGCTTTGCGGCGTGCCGGAGCGCAACGTAGGCGCGTCCGACAACAGCCGCTTGTTAACCCCGGAGTTCGAGGTCTTCCCGGATGACCTCGGGATGGCGGAAAGCAATCTCGATGAGCGCTTTTGCTGGCCCAGAGGGTTTACGTCGGCCTTGCTCCCATTCCTGCAAAGTACGCGCAGAAATATGCAATACCTCAGCAAACTCTATCTGGGTCAGACCAGTTTTACCCCGTGCTTCTGCCACCTCATTAGGTTCTACACGACTGGTTCGTGCGGCTTTACCCGCTTTCATTTCTTTGACGGACTGGAGTAGCTTGTTGCCAAGCTCCTCTGCACTCAAAGTCTTGTTACTCATTTTCCAATACCTCACGAATCGACTTCAGGATATGAGCGGGTATGTTGCCCCTGACGGCCTTTTTGTAGATCACCAACAACCAGATCTCACCATTTGCCAGCTTGGTGAAGTAAGTAACTCGCACCCCACCACGCTTCCCTGAACCCGCTACCGACCAACGAACCTTTCTACACCCTCCGCTACCTGGGATGGGGTCGCCAATTTCTGGACTGGCTGCCAGCCAAGCAAAGAAAGCGCTTCGCTCCTCCTCAGTCCAGATTTTTCTGGCGTCCGCTTCAAATGTAGGGTTTCGATAATGGTAAGCATGCCAACAAATATACGTCATTGACGGAGTTTTGCAAGATTGGAGTCAAAAAGGGTTAATCGGGATAGGGCGAGGCCTCACGGCCCCGCTCCCCCCACACCACCGGGCATACGGATCACGTACCACGGCGGTTCGGTTGATTGAGTTGTTCAGCGATCCACAAGGTCCGGCAGCCCCAGCGACAGGAAATACTGTCGGGGCAAAGCTTGCGCCGCACCCATTTCTCCAGGTCCTGGATCGGCGATTTCACTTGCGCAAAACCGTAGTAGCCTTTCCAGCCCCTCAGGTACACCGCTAACTCATCAATCACCGTCTGCATCGAAGGACTGTTTATACAGTATAATATACAGTATTGTTGAGGCGTGCCAGCAGAAGAAGCCAACATAGCCACATTTAAACAGTATCGGGTATGCCTATGAAAACTCGTGCCACCGGCCTGAATCCTCACAATCGCTTCCAACCCATTGTCACGGATCGCCAGTGTGATGATGGCTGGTATCAGGATCCGGAGGATGAGCTGAACCCGGACACCCTGGCGACCGAAGTGGTCTATGAAAACGTCCGGTCAATCATCAGCCGCAATACGTCGCCGGATGTACCCTTTGACCAGTCGATCAACCCCTACCGGGGGTGCGAGCATGCCTGCATCTATTGTTTTGCCCGGCCGACCCACGCGTACTGGGACATGTCTCCGGGCCTGGATTTCGAAACCCGCCTGATCGCCAAGCCCAACGCCGCCGGCAAGCTCCGGGAAGAGCTGGACCGGCCCGGTTACCGGGTTTCGCCCATTGCCCTGGGCATGAATACCGACGCCTACCAACCCCTTGAACGGGACCAGAAGATCACCCGCCAGATACTGGAGGTGCTGCTGGAGTACCGACATCCGGTTTCAATCATCACCAAAGGAGCCCTGATCCTGCGGGACCTCGATTTACTCTCCCGCCTTGCCAGCGAGGGTCTCTGCTCGGTGCGCGTGAGCCTGACCACCCTGAGCAACGACCTGAAACGTCGAATGGAGCCCAGAACCGCCGCTCCGGCAACCCGGCTGAAAATAATCAGGCAACTCTCGGAAGCGGGGGTTCCGACCGGCATTATTCTGGGGCCTGTCATACCGTTCATTAACGATCATGAGATCGAGGCAATTCTTGAGGCTGCAGCCAAGGCCGGGGCAACCCGGGCCAGCTGGATTATGCTACGTTTACCTCACGAACTGGACGAACTGCTCCAGGACTGGTTGCACCGGCACTTCCCACAGCGGGCGGAACACGTAATGAACCGGATGCGGGACCTGAGGGGCGGGAAAAACTATGACGCCGCATTTGGCCGCAGAATGACGGGCACAGGCCCCTATTCCGACCTGATCCGCCAGCGGTTCTCGAAGAAAGCACGGCGTCTGGGGCTCAATCTTCATGAGGAAGCGCCCCTGCGAAGCGATCTGTTCCGCCGACCCGGCGGTGAACAAATGGGGCTGTGGTAATCAAATGGAGACCACCGATGCATGGGCCAAGTCGTTTTTCCCTTACCACGGCACGGCTTACCAAGTGGCTGCCAGTCATTGCCGTTCGCAACGGAGGGCAATATTCCGTCCGACAGGATCCTGCTGAGCGCCCAGCATTGCCTCAGCGAATACATTGATGACCTCGACAAGGCCCACGTCGGTCCCTGCTGGCAACAGCGACCACCACATCCGGCTTCAGGATGGCAGGCGGCTGGCCTACACCGACCTGGGTGATCCCCGGGGTTATCCCATACTGTTCGGTCATGGCATGCCCGGTTGCCGGCTGGAAGGCCACTTCCTGCATGAGCGGGCGCGCCACCAGGGATTCCGCATCATTACTCCGGACCGTCCGGGGATCGGGTTATCGGATTACCGGGAGCGCCGGACACTCAGAAACTATCCAGAGGATATCCGGCAGCTGATCGACGCCCTGAAACTGCCGCGCTTCTCCTATATAGGCTGGTCCAGTGGCGGCTCCCGGGCATTGGCCTGCGGCTATGCCCTCTCGGACCGGATGGATCTCGGAGTCTGCCTTTCAGGCTACACCCACTTCCGCGAATTTCCCGGCCATCACAGACTGATTGAGGGCACGCGATGGCCCGGCCCCGGCCTCATGCGGCTGAGCCCGGCCCTGCTGAAGCTCGTCGTCCGGCTGGTCGTCTGGATTTCCCTCCGACACCCCAGCCTGTATATGCGTGAGGCAAAGCACTTGGTAAGTGAACAGGACAGATCCCTGCTCCGCGCTTGTCTGAGAGGCGAATACTTTCGGCGCGACCAGTTGGAGTGCCTGCAAAGCGGCGGCCAGGCCATCGCCACCGACTTGCTGACCGAGCTGGCAGACTGGGGCTTCAAACTCAAGGGCGTGAAGGTGCCGATCCTCGTCTACCAGGGTCAACAGGACCCTTTCATCCCTGTGGACTATGCCCGTCATCTTGCAGACAATCTGCCCGACGCCGACCTGACCCTGATGCCAGACGCAGGCCACCTGTACCCTCTGTCAGGGCGGTTTCAGGAACACCTGTTTCAACGGCTGAACCATTATCTGAACAACCAGCACAGGGAACTACAAACTGAGCCATGACCCCTGAAATCAATGTTGTCTGGCTGGGCGGCTTTTCGGTCATGATGCTTCTGGATGCCACCCTCGGTTAGATCGCAGCGGACAGATTCCAGACCCCTGCCAGAGCTTCCAGCGCTTCTGAAATCAGAGGCTCGTCCTGCCGGTCACGGTGCCAGATAAAGCTCAAGGCACAGGGCAACTGAATCCCTTCGGCGATGACCAGCCCCTGTTCCTGGCGCTCAGCCATGGCCAGCGCATCCCTGGCAAGACTCAGGCCGACGCCGGCCCGAACCAGATCCAGCATGCAGGCCTCCTGGTCGACCTGGGCGACGCCACGGGGTGCCAGGCCCAGCGGTTCCAGGGTTCCCTTGAGTAACCGGTGGTGAACCGAGTCCTCCGGCGTCACAATCCAGGGCATGGCCGCCAGATCCGGCCACTGTGCAGACAGAATCCTCTGCCCCCAGCCTGCCGGCGCAACGACATAATAATGAAACCGGGTCAGTTCACGGTGGGTCACTTCGGGCGCCAGCACACCCGGGCCGACACCCGGCGGGGCCAGAAAAAACCCGACATCCAGGCGACCATCACGGACCTGCTCCAGAACACTGCCGCTCATCCCCTGCCGCAGTTCGGTCTCCAACTGGGGTGCACGTTCCACCAGCCGGTGCAGAAACGCCCCGAGACGAATGAATTCGGGATCCACAATGGTGCCGATGCTCAACCGGCCCCGCAGGGTACTGTGCAGTGCCCGGGCGCTCTGTCCGAACGCCGCCATGGCGGCCAGCGCTTTCTCGGCAGAAGGTAACAGGGCCTGGCCATCCGGCGTGAGGGCCAGCCCCTGGGGCTTGCGCAGGAACAGCTTCAGATCCAGTTCCTCCTGCAGGTGTTTGAGCTTCAGGCTGACGGCCGGCTGGGTCAGGTGAAGACGGGCTGCGGCACGGGAGACGCTGCCCTCACGGGCTACCGTAACGAACGCCCGCAAGCTCTGGAGGGGGTGCATAATATGCCTCATTCTCATTAAAGTGATATAAGCCTACATTATATCTGGCTTTTAGAAATCTCAATTGCTTTGGCTCCTGATCCACTCTAGCCTGTATGGTCAAATATCCACCAATACTGAAAGAAAGCCCTGAAAGACTCAATAACTGGCGTCATTCGAGGGATTCACGGGAAAAAATCGAGGCATTCATGACCAACGCGACCATCCTCCATTATATCAATGGCGAAATATCACCAGGCACCACAAGCCAGACTCAGGACGTGTTCAATCCGGCCACTGGTCAGGTGACCGGTCAGGTTGCTCTCGCCAATCGTGCGGATGTGGACGCAGCCGTTGCCGCCGCCGATGCTGCCTTCCCGGCATGGGCGGATACTCCGCCGATCCGGCGTGCCCGGGTTATGTTCAAGTTTCTTGAGCTTCTGAACAGGCACAAGGACGACCTGGCCTGGGCCATCACCGCCGAACATGGCAAGGTCTTCACCGACGCCCAGGGTGAAGTGGCCCGAGGCATCGACATTGTGGAGTTTGCCTGTGGCATCCCCCAGTTGCTGAAAGGCGATTACACCGAGCAGGTCAGCACCGGCATTGATAACTGGACCACCCGCCAGCCCCTCGGTGTGGTTGCTGGTGTCACCCCGTTCAACTTCCCGGTCATGGTGCCCATGTGGATGTTTCCGGTCGCCATCGCTGCTGGTAACACCTTTGTACTCAAACCCAGCCCGCTCGACCCGAGCGCATCGCTGATGATTGCCGATCTGCTGCGTCAGGCGGGCCTTCCCGATGGCGTGTTCAACGTGGTTCAGGGCGACAAGGAAGCGGTGGAAGCGCTAATTGAGCACCCGGATGTGCAGGCCCTGAGTTTTGTCGGCTCCACCCCGATTGCCAACCTGCTCTATGAAAAAGGGGCAAAACACGGCAAACGTATCCAGGCCCTCGGTGGCGCAAAGAACCACATGGTGGTGATGCCCGACGCAGACCTGAACAAGGCCGTCGATGCCCTGATCGGCGCCGCCTACGGCAGCGCCGGCGAGCGCTGCATGGCCATTAGTGTCGCGGTGCTGGTTGGCGATGTGGCGGACAAGATCATGCCACGGCTGGCCGAACGGGCCCGCACCCTGAACGTGAAAAACGGCGAGCAACTCGATGCCGAGATGGGCCCGATTGTCACGGCCGCTGCGCACCAGCGCATTACCGGCTACATTAACAAGGGCGTGGCCGAAGGCGCCAAGCTGGTGGTAGATGGCCGCGAGTTTGATGCCTCAAACACCGGAGAAGGCTGTGAAGATGGCTTCTGGATGGGCGGCTCGCTGTTCGATCAGGTAACGCCGGACATGATCATCTATCGGGAAGAAATTTTTGGACCGGTTCTGGCGTGCGTTCGGGTACCGGATATCGCCACTGCCATTCGCCTGATCAACGGCCACGAATTCGGCAATGGTGTGAGCTGTTTCACAGAGAGCGGCAGTGTGGCCCGGGAGTTCGGCCGCCGAATCCAGGTAGGTATGGTAGGCATTAACGTACCCATTCCGGTACCCATGGCCTGGCACGGCTTTGGTGGCTGGAAACGTTCCATGTTTGGCGACACCCACGCCTATGGCGAGGAAGGCGTGAAGTTCTACACACGCCAGAAATCCATCATGCAGCGCTGGTCCGATTCCATCGATGCCGGTGCAGAATTTGTCATGCCAACTGCCAAATAACGACCGAACGAGCTGCGGAGAAAACGCCATGTCCGACAACAAAAAGGCACAGGGACAGCAAGAGTTCGACTACATCGTGATAGGTGCCGGCACCGCCGGCTGCCTGCTCGCCAACCGCCTTAGTGCAGATCCGGCCAACCGGGTATTGCTGATCGAAGCCGGTGGCCGGGACAACTACCACTGGATCCACATTCCGGTGGGCTATCTCTACTGTATCAACAACCCGCGTACCGACTGGTGCTTCCGCACGGACCCGGACGCCGGTCTTAACGGGCGTTCGCTGATCTACCCCCGGGGCAAAACCCTGGGAGGTTGTTCCAGTATCAACGGCATGCTCTACATTCGTGGCCAGGCCCGGGATTACAACCAATGGGCCGAGATCACCGGCGAGGACGCCTGGACCTGGGACAACTGTCTGCCGGATTTCATGCGTCACGAGGACCATTACCGTCTGGATGACGGCGGAGACGCCGATCCGGAACACGACAAATACCACGGCCACGGTGGCGAATGGCGCGTGGAGCACCAGCGCCTGAAATGGAAGGTTCTGGAAGATTTCGCCACGGCCTGCGTGGAAGCCGGCATTCCCCGGACCCGGGATTTCAACCGGGGCGACAACGAAGGCGTGGACTACTTCGAGGTCAACCAGAGAGCCGGCTGGCGCTGGAATACCTCCAAGGCCTTTCTGAGGGAGGCGGAAAAGCGCCCCAACCTCACACTCTGGCACTCAACGCACGTGCTTGGTCTTGAAACAGAAGCCTCCGGCACCGGCCCCCGCTGCACCGGCGTGCGTGTTGACAGGCCCGGCAACGGTGAAGTCGTTGCCAAGGCACAGCGGGAAGTCATTCTCTCGGCTGGCGCCATCGGCTCACCGCAACTGTTGCAGCTCTCAGGAATCGGCCCTGCCGATCTTCTTAACGAGCATGGGATTGATGTAGTGGCTGACCTGCCCGGTGTGGGTGATAATCTGCAGGACCACCTGCAGATCCGGTCCGTCTACAAGGTGAAAGGGGTCACCACCCTGAACACCATGGCCAATTCACTGATTGGCAAGGCCCGGATTGGCCTGGAATACCTGCTCACCCGCTCCGGCCCCATGAGCATGGCACCGTCACAGCTTTGCCTGTTTACCCGCAGTTCCCCGGAACACAGGCATGCCAACATCGAGTACCATGTCCAGCCCCTGAGCCTGGACGCTTTCGGGCAGCCGTTACACGATTTCCCGGCGATAACCGCCAGCGTCTGCAACCTGAATCCAACCAGCCGCGGTACCGTGCGAATTCGCAGCAACGACCCGAAGCAGGCACCGGCCATTGCCCCCAATTACCTGAGCACGCCGGAAGACCGGAAAGTGGCCGCGGATTCGCTGCGGGTAACGCGGCGCATCGCTGAACAACCCACTTTCATGCAATACCAGCCGGAGGAATTCAAACCTGGCCTGCAGTACCAGACAGACGACGAACTCACCAAACTGGCCGGCGATATTGGTACCACCATTTTCCACCCGGTGGGCACCACCCGCATGGGCCGTGCCGATGACGAGCTGGCTGTGGTGGATCCGTATCTTCGAGTCCGGGGCGTGGCGGGTCTGAGGGTGGTGGATGCCGGCGTTATGCCGACCATCACCAGCGGCAACACCAACTCCCCCACCCTGATGATTGCGGAGAAAGCCGCCCGCTGGATCCTGGCCGGCAAATAGAAATGCCAAGAGCCGGTGATCCCGGGAATCGGGAATCGGGAATCGGGAAACGTCGGGTCGGCAGCTGTCGATATGGCCGGAGACTTATTCCGCCAGCCTGACAATGTCGCCGTATTCCCGAACCTGAACCACCCGTTCTGCGACCGGTTCAGAAGCCAGGCTGCAGGTTTCGTTGACCATGGCACTGGCCACCGTCTTCGCCTCAATGCCCCGATACTTGTCCAGGGGCCCAATCAGCAGTCGGTTAACCAATGGCATCGCCTTTATTCCCAGCGCCTCGGCCGTTCGGTGCTCTCGCCGATCCCCCAGCAGCAGGCTGGGGTGGTAGATGGAGAGATAGGGATAGCTGAGCTCCCTCAATGAATCCTCGAGCTCCCCCTTTACCCGGTTATAGAAAATCGTGGAGGAAGAAGACGCGCCGATGGCAGACATCAGAATAAAGGCCCTCGCCCCCTGCGACCTGCCGAGCTCCGCCGCCTTCAGGGGGTAGCCGAGATCCACCTTGCGGAACTGTTGCTGGGAGCCGGCCTTTTTGATGGTTGTGCCCAGACAACAGACAATACTATCAACGCTGAACAGATCCGCATGGTCCGCTAGCTGGTCAAAGTCGATTTCATGCTGCTCCAGTTTCTCGTGGAGGGTCGGCAGTTTGTGCCGTACCGGTGCAATCACCTGTGAAACTTCATCTTTAGCCAGCAAGCCCTCCAGCACCTTGCCACCGGTCAGGCCGGTGGCACCCAATAACATCACTTTCATAACACTCTTCCCTGGATAAACCTGTCCCCATCCTACCAAAAACCCACCGGAACGAGTTCATCATTCCATGTACATCACTGGCCGACAGTGTTGCAGATCTTCCCACCTGGGCCTATAAAAAAGCACCGGGCAAGGCCCGGTGCAAAGACTGACCACAGGTCGTCAGAGGGAGTATTTAAACCGCGTCAGTCGCTGACAGGGCTTTCCTTCATGGCCGCGTGCATGCGGCGACGGAGAATCGGACCAACCAGCACTGGCAGCACCAGACCGAGGCCGGCCACCAGCCATAGCCCGATGGACAGCGGGCTGGACCACAGCACACTCCAGTCCCCGTCGGACAGCACCAGGGCGTGGCCCAGGTTCTTTTCCATCTCCGGTCCTAAGAGCAGGCCCAGGATGACTGGTACCAGCGGGATCTCGAGCTTGCGCAGGAAGTACCCGGCAACACCGAAGGCCACCATGAAGTACAGATCAAAGGTACTGTGGCTGATGGAGTAAACCCCCACGAAGGCTACCATGGTCACGATAGGCAACAGGTACATGGGTGGTATCGAAAGCAGCCGGACAAAGAGGCCCACCAGCGGGATGTTCAACACCAGCAACAGCACGTTCCCGATCAGCAGCGCCGCGATCACGCCCCAGACAATGTCGGCATTCTGGGTGAACATCAGGGGGCCCGGGGTGATGTTGAGGGAGATCAGCATCGCCAGCAGCACGGCGGTGGTTCCGCTGCCCGGCACACCCAGGGTCAGCATCGGCACCAGGGCACCGGAAGACGCGCCGTTGTTGCCGGCCTCCGGAGCCGCCACGCCCCGGATATCACCTTCGCCAAACGTGCCCTTCTTGCCCAGCACCTGCTTTTCCAGGGTGTAGCTGATAAAGCTCCCCAGAGACGCACCGGCGCCGGGAAGCACACCCGCAATAAAGCCCAGAACGCCACCCCGCAGCTGGGTCGGAATGGTGCTGACCAGTTCCCTGAAGCTCAGGGTTATCTTGCCCACAGTCATCTTTTTGCGACCGCCTCCCATGCGCGACTCTACGAAAAACAGCAGTTCGGAAATCGCAAACAGGCCAACAATGGCAAGGATGAAGTCGATACCCTCATACAGCTCCAGAATATCGAAGGTGTATCGCTGGGTGCCGGTGGAGATATCAATGCCAACCGTGGAAACCATGATCCCCAGGGTCGCCGCAATCACCGTTTTCATGGGGTTCTTGCCGGTAATGCCGCCCAGGGTGGCGAACGCCAGCATGAACAGGGCAAAGTACTCCGCCGGGCCGAAGGTCAGGGCAAATTTCGCCAGAATCGGCGCCAGCATGATCAGACCGATCGTGCCGATCAGGCCACCGGTGAACGACGCCACGGCGGAGATGGCCAGGGCATCCGCCGCCCGGCCTTGCTGAGCCATGGGGTAGCCGTCGAGACAGGTCATCATGGCAGGCTCATCGCCCGGTATATTCAGCAGGATTGATGAGATTCGCCCGCCGTACATCGCGCCGGCATAGACCGAGGTCAGCAGGATCATCGCGGTTTCCGGGGGCAAACCCAGGGTGAAGGCCAGCGGAATCAGGATGGCCACACCGTTGGCCGGGCCGAGGCCGGGCAAACAGCCGATCAGGGTACCCACAAAGGCACCGAACAGCGCAAACATCAGGTTATACGGTGTCAGCGCGACTGCAAACCCCTCCATCAGAAAGCTCAGGGTTTCCATCAGTTCACCTCCAGCAAGCCACCGGGCAGGCTCAGGGACAGGCCGTAATTAAACAGCACAAACACCACCACCGCGCTGACCAGACCGGTCATAAACGCCTTGAGGGGCGCACCACCCATGCGCCAGCTGAGGGTGCCCACGGCCAGGGTCGTGGAAATCACAAACCCCAGGGGTTCCAGCAGCAGGGTGTAAACCACCAATACCACCAGTGAAATCGACAGCTCCAGGGCAGATTTACCGACCGGCCACTGAGCGTCCGGATCCGGCCTGATCATCAGATACAGGCTGCCAGCCACCAGCACCACCGAGAGAATGGTGGGGAAGGTTTCCGGTCCCACGCCCTCAGCGCCGCCGAATGGCTCGGGCCACTGTTGGGCAGCCCAGCCATAGACAACGGCGAGGACCAGAAGGCCCAGACCGAGAATGCGATCACCAAAGCTGGTCATTTCAGTAATCCGATTTCGCGGGACAGCTTTTCGATGTCCTGAACCTGGTTACGGACAAATTCATCGAACTGATCAGCGGGCGGATGAAAGGGAATCAGGCCATTGCTCTTCATGACTTTTTTCCATTGCTCGCTGGCGTACAGAGTGTCCACGGCGTTAACCCAGTACTCCTTGGCCGCTTGATCGGCGCCTTTGGGCATGTAGAAGCCACGCCAGTTCGGACCGAGGGCTTCAATACCCTGCTCTTTGGCCGTGGGAATATCACCAAACTTGCCGGGCAGGCGCTCTTCGGACAGGACAGCGAGAACCCGCAGGTCACCGGATTCCATGAAACCGGTGGCTTCCGAGATATCGCCGGTAAAGGCATCCACCTGGCCGCCGACCACCTGGGTCATGGCCTCGCCACCATTGTTGTACGACAGGTAGGGAATACGCGGCAGGTCGTCGGCGCCCGCTGCCTTGGCGGCGATCAGCACTTTCAGGTGATCCCAGCCACCCCGGGCGCTGCCACCGGCAAACTTGACGGATCGGGGATCATCCGCCACGGCATCCATCAGATCATTCAGATTCTTGTATTTCGAATCCTTGCCCACGGCGATGATGCCGTAATCGGCACCCAGGGCACCCACCCAGGTCACCATGTCGGCATTCATGCCCGGAAACTGCTTCTGGGCCAGGCGTGTGGTGGTCGCGGTGGACGCCGCTACCAGCAGTTTGTTGTCCTCGGCCCGCTTGCTCACCGTGTGTGCAAAGGCAACACCACCACCGGCGCCGGCCATATTAACGGTCTGCACGGAGCCATCCACCATGCCCAGCTCCCGCATCACATTGCCTACGCTACGACAGGTAAAATCCCAACCGCCGCCGGGATCGGCAGGCGCCAGACATTCCACTTTTCCGGAGGGTTCCCAGGCCAGGACAGACATACTGACGGCGGCCGCCGCCACAAAAGACAGGGTACGTTTGATCAACATTGTGTCACCTCATGCTTGTTGTTGTGTTCGCTCCCGAGGCAGGCCTGTTGGCTAGGCCGATGGGGCGACTCGCATACAGGTTAAAAGCGGATCGGCACAGTCTTGAAGCTTGTGGTCGTAACGCCTTTAAAGAAACTAATGGCCGTTTTGTTCATAAAGTTCACGGGCAATCCGCGCCACCGTGCATTACCCTGATGAGCAAACGACAACAACACCAGCAGTCCGTATCGTGTTCCGAAAAACCAAACTCAAAACCCGCATGATTCTCACCCTCGGGCTCGTCGGTGCCTTACAGACGATCCTGATTGGCGTGTTTGCCGGCTATTACCTGAGCGAATCCCTGTACGACGAGATCGGCCAGCGGGCCTTGATGGTCGCCAAGACCGTGGCCGCCACACCGGCGGTGATTTCAGGCATTCAGAACCGGGATGTGCCAGAACTCAATCACCTGGCGGCCCGGCTGGCGAAAACCAACGAAGCCCTGTTTATCGTGATCGGTGATCAGAAGGCCATCCGCCTGGCCCACCCGGATCCAACCCGATTGGGTCACTCCATGGCAGACGACGATGGTGATTATGGCCGCCAGGCCCTTGTACATGGTGAAGCCTATGTGGCCAGAGCTCTGGGCAGCCTGGGCGAGTCCATGCGCGGCAAGGCGCCGGTGATAATACCGGGCACCGGCGAGATCATCGGTATTGTGTCGGTGGGCTACAGTCTGGCGCAGGTTGAAGCCACCATTGCACGGTACAATTTTGTGCTTTACGGGGTGATCGGTGTGATGCTGATGATCACTATCCTCCTGGCCATTGTGATTGCCGGTCGGTTCAAACGGGCGATCTTTGGCCTGGAACCCGAGGAAATCGCCCGGCTGTTCCGGGAACGGGATGCAACGCTGCAATCGGTTCGTGAAGGCATCATTGCCATCAACCGGGAAGGTCTGATTACCACCGTCAACCGCACCGCCCTGGACACCCTGGGGCTGAAACCGGAAACACCCCTGGCCGGCCAGCCGGTGCTTTCGGTATTACCGGAAAGCGACCTGTTGTCGGTGCTGGAGTCCGGCATTCCTGATTTCGACCGGGAGGTATGGCTGCGTGGCCGGCAAATGATTGTGAACCGGCTCCCGGTGCGGGACGGCAGCGACATCATTGGCGTGGTGGCCAGTTTCCGGCTCCGTGATGAGGTGGACCAGGTCAGCCGCCAGCTGACCCGCATCCAGCAATACGCCGATGCCTTGCGTAGCCAGACCCACGAGTACTCCAACAAACTGCACACCATTGCCGGCCTGATCCAGATTGGCGCCACCGACGAGGCCCTGGCCCTGATCGGGAGCGAGGTCAGCGATCACCAGGCACTGCTGCACCTGCTGCTGGACGCGGTGCCCGACCCGGTCCTGGCCGGCTGCCTGCTGGGCAAATACAACCGGGCCCGGGAAATGGGCCTGCACCTGGACATTGATCCGGGCAGCCAGATGGCTGACATTCCCGAGCAGTTGCCCAGAGACCAACTGGTCAGCGTTCTCGGCAACCTGATCGACAACGCCCTGGAAGCAACCCGGTTGCACACTGGCGAAGGTGGCCGTGTCCAGCTCTCCATGACCGATCTCGGTCAGGAACTGATCTTCGAGGTGGAAGACCAGGGGCCCGGTATTCCCCAGGCGGCCCAGCAGAAGATTTTCGAGAAGGGGGTTAGCAGCAAGGAGGGCGATGAACACGGTATTGGTCTCCACCTTGTGCGATTATTCCTTAACCGCTGGGGCGGCTCAGTCATTGTTGAAAGCCTGTCGACCGGAGGTAGCCGCTTTACTCTATACTTACCCAAGACACCGGAAGCGAGGAAAACCAGTTGACCCCCATTCGACTCCTGATCATCGAGGATGACCGCAAAATAGCGGAGATTCAGCGACGGTTCGTAGAACGACTGGAGCAGGTCGAACTCTGCGGCATCGCCCACACCCTGGCCGACGCCCGGGATCAGATTGATGTTCTGACACCGGACCTGATCCTGCTGGACGTGTACTTTCCAGACGGCAATGGCCTTGAGTTATTGCGGGAACTACGGGCGGCAGACAGCGGCAGTGATGTCATCCTGATTACCGCCGCCAAGGAAGTCGACACCCTGCGCAGCGCTCTTCGGGGCGGCGTGTTCGACTACATTCTCAAACCTCTCGTTTTCGAACGGCTGCAGGAGGCTGTCAACCGGTACCGTGAACACCGGGAGCGGTTGTCCGGTCTGCACCAGGTCGCCCAGAAGGAAGTGGACGCACTACTACCCCGAAGCACCAGTGACGACACCTCCTCCGGGGACGAACGCCTGCCCAAAGGCATTGATGCGCTGACCCTCGACAAGATCCGGGAGGTGATGGCGAGCGGCGGCCACCAAAGCGCTGAAGAGGTTGGAGGCGCCATCGGAGCCTCGCGCACCACTGCCCGCCGCTATCTGGAGTATCTGGTTGGATCCGGGGAACTGTCGGCGGAAGTCACCTACGGCAGTGTCGGGCGCCCGGAACGGCGATACTGTGCCCACCATCACTGAACCGGGGCTCCGTTTAAAGTCGCGTGAGCGCCGCCAGGACGCGGTTCCGACAATCGCAGCCAGTCCACTGCGAGGTCTGTTTGCCAGGCACCTGCCGTACGATTGACTATTATCAAGTGAAATGGCCGGCAAACGATTGAGGCACTGCCCATGGTGGAGCGCTTACAATGCCCGGAGGGCCTCCGGTTACTGCTTACCCCGAACCGTTCCCTGAGCTGGAAAGGCAACATCAGGGTCTGGCTGTGCCTTTTTGCTGTCTCCGCCGTCACCACCACAGGCTTCAGTCTCGCGGGTGCCTGGGTGATCATTCCTTTTGCCGGCCTGGAACTAATCGCACTGGCATCCGGCATCTACCTTACTTCCCGCGATTGTCAGCGGCGGGAAGTGCTGACCATCGACGATACCGATATCCACATCGAGAAAGGCAGGGAGCGGAAACAGGCGGAGTGGACCCTGCCGAGACGGTATGCCCGCCTCCGGGTCAATGCTCCGGAACATCCGTTTGCTCCGGCGAAACTGGCGCTCACTCATCGCGATATGGATGTTCCTCTGGGGCAGTTCCTCAACATTGACGACACCACCATTCTCGTTGAACTTCTGGAATCCCGTGGAGTGGCTATAGAACGTAAAGAGCCCGATTCGCAAATCGGGCTCTGGTTCTGAGTTCCTTTCAGGGATAACCCCCAGCAGTTATTCGTAATGGGCCACAATCCTGTCGATTTCGCCCGCCTTGCGTGCCTCATCCAGCGTCTGCTGCAAATCCGCGATGATGGCCGGATCTGTGTTGGTGCTGAAGGCCAGGTACATGGGCGTCTCGCGAAACACCAGCACCGGCTTGAGGCCGGTAATACCATGCTCTTCTTCAGCCACCAGCGGACCGACAAGGCCATCGGTCACCCACAGATCCGCCTGACCCAGCGTCAGGCGACGTGCATTGACATCACCCGAGATGCCCATAACAACATTGAAGCCCTGGTCCACCAGATACCCGGACATGACATCGCCCTTGTAGCCGGCAATTCTCAGATCCCTGGCATCTTCCAGCGAATCCAGTGTAATGTCGGAGTCCGGTGCGCCAAATAACGTCCATTTGATGGACGCCAGTGGCCCTACCCACTGGAACTGATCTTCCCGCTGATCGGTCCGGGCCGTGCAGAAAAGGCCATGATTTTCCCGATCCTGAACCCAGTCGTAGGCATAGCTCCAGTCCCGCATTTTCATCACGTAATCGTATTCCACACGGGCAAGTATGGCCTTCACCATATCGGTACAAATACCGGTAATGTCTTCTTCGCTGTGGGCGAAGCCTTTTCCGGATTCAGAGGTGTTATAGGGCGGGTAGTTTTCAGTAAAAATATACAGGCGTTCGGCCGCCAGAGCGGTCTGGCCGAGAGCAGACATTGCCAGCGCCATCACGCCGCATTTAATGCCTCTCATAACCTTTGAGGAGACCGATTCACGTTCAGTGGGCATTCTCTTGTCCTTTTCGACGATTCAGATGGAATGAAGATCGAGCGCCTGGAATCAATTCAGCGATAGCCATAGGCAGCAATATGGTTGAAAAAGCGGCAGTTTGGCACTTAACGCCAGCCATTATGGTCAATTCTGCCAGTAAAACCCATGATTGCGCGTCCCGCTGAAAAAGTCAGTGACAAAACGTATCTGAAAAGAGTGCCCGGGGGTTCAAAGGCCGCCGGCGGGCCATCGTTGGTCCCTGTCTTTGGTCGTCGGGTTTCGTTTGGCTGGCCTGTATTGAAATTGACGTCTCAAGGGAGACTGGGCAAACTCAATCGGGCACGTTTCCCACGATCATTTCCTCCCAATAATGAACAACAAGGCAAGTGCCATGGATTTTGTCAGAACCCCCGAAAAACGCTTTGAACGCCTGCTGGATTATCCCTTTGCCCCGCATTATGTGGAGTTGGATGGGCTGCGCATGCACTACGTGGATGAGGGCCCAGCCGAAGCCAGCCCGGTCCTCATGATGCATGGTGAACCCTCCTGGTCCTATCTTTACCGCCACATGATTCCGGTCTGTGCGGCGGCCGGCCACCGGGTGATCGCACCGGATCTGATCGGCTTCGGCAAATCGGACAAACCAACAGCCATCGATGATTACAGCTATCAGCAGCACATGGACTGGATGCAGGCGTTCATTGACCAACTGGAACTGGAAAACATTACGCTGGTGTGCCAGGACTGGGGGTCTTTGCTCGGCTTGCGGCTCGCGGCAGAAAACCCGGACCGTTTCCGGGCCATCGTGGTGGGTAACGGGATGCTGCCAACCGGAGACCAGAAAGCGCCGCCGGCCTTCAGGATCTGGAAGAACTTCGCGCTGCACAGCCCGTGGTTCCCCATTGCCCGGATCATCAACACCGGCTCGTTCCGGAAACTGGGCCCCGATGAACTGCGAGCCTATGACGCACCTTTTCCAAACAAGAAATACAAAGTGGGTGCTCGGGCCTTCCCACGCCTGGTTCCGATGCACCCGAACGACCCGGCGAGCGAGGCCAACCGTAACGCCTGGAAGGTACTGGAGCGCTGGGAAAAGCCTTTTCTGACCACCTTCAGCAATGGCGACCCGATTACCCGCGGGGGTGATGCCTATATGCAAAAGCGAGTTCCGGGCGCGAAAGGCCAGCCCCATGTCACCCTAAAGGGTGGTCACTTTCTTCAGGAGGATTCACCCGTGCCCTTTGCCCGGGCAATCAATAACCTGCTCGCCACCCTGACCTGACCGGTGCCACTCAGTCCTGGCCGACCGGCATCCTGGGCCGGTAGTGCCAGGACGACCAGCTATACAGCCCCAGTGCGATCCAGATCACCACAAAGCTGACCAGTTGGACATCGCTCAATGGCTCGCCGAACACCAGTAGCGCAATAAAAAACTGCAGGGTCGGGTTGATGTACATCAGGAAGCCGACCGTCGCCAATCGCAAACGCCGGGCGGCGCCTGCGAACAGCAGCAACGGGATGGCAGTGACAATGCCACTGGCCATCAGCAGGGCAGCGATGTAAGCACTGTTGCCAAAATGGGACAGCCCTTCGCGCGCGAGCCAGCCAAAGGCAAGCAGGCCCACGGGAAGCAGTAGCATGGTTTCCACGAACAGGCCGGACAGACCATCCAGTACCACCTGTTTGCGCAGCAGGCCATAGGTTCCAAAGCTGACAGCCAGCGCCAGGGAGATCCACGGCAGTTGCCCGAGCATCACCAACTGGATAAGGATACCTATGCCCGCCAGCACCACGGCGGTCATCTGCCATGGCCCCATGCGCTCACGAAGCACCAGCATACCCAGGGCAACATTCACCAGCGGGGTCAGGAAATAGCCGAGACTGGCCTGCAGAACATGGCGGGTTTCCACGGAATAGATATAGATGCCCCAGTTAGCCGCAATGAGCAAGGCGCAGCCCAGCACCCGCCAGAGCTGTGCCGGGTTGGCGAGGGCGGCCCGCACTGCGGACCAGCGCTGAAGCCCACTGATGACAAGGGCAAGGAAAACGCAGGACCAGATTATCCGGTGAATCAGGATCTCAAACGCCGGCACCCCCTCAAACAGGGCGAAGAACAGAGGGAAACAGCCCCAGATGGTATAGGCACTAAGACCATACCAGACGCCTTTGGTCACTTCCGTCATCCGTGAATCATTCCGGGAATCCTTGTTAAGCCGGTTTTTTCTGGGTAACCACCAAGGCCACGCCGACAATCGCAATCAGGCCGCCCGTCATGGCAAGCCCACCCAGTCGCTCATCAAACAGCAGATAGGCTTCCAGCGCGGTTACCGGCGGCACCAGGTAAAACAGACTGGCAACCTGAGAGGCGGCGCCCTGGCGGATCAGCCACATCAGTAGCAGGATGGCGCCGATCGACACCCCGAACACCAGCCAGGCCATGGATAACTGGAGTTGCAGGCTCCACTCCACCTCGCGGGTTTCCAGGGTGAATGCGCCGATCGCAAAGAACGTGGCTGCGGCGGCGTACTGAATCAGGGTGCCCGCCACCAGATCGGCGCCGGTGCCATGACGCTTCTGGTAAACCGTGCCCATGGAGATACCCGCAAGTGCAAAAAGCGCCCAGAGCAGGCTCCAGGGTGAAAATCCTGAACCGGCGCCGTTAGCACCAAATTTTTCAAGCAGAACGAGGGCAACACCCACCAGGCCCAGGGCCAGCCCAACCCACTGCCGGGCACTGACGGATTCTTTGAGAATGGCAACGGCCGCAGCCGCGGTCACCAGGGGCTGCAGACCCACGATCAATGACACGATCCCTGAGGCCATGCCCCCCTGGATGGCGTAATACACGCCGCCGAGATAGCAGCCATGCACCAGCACGCCGGTAACCGCCAGATGGCCGGCACCGCGCCAGCCCGGCCAGCGGGTTTTCATGATCCAGGCCAGCCCCGCAAGCAGCACCAGCGTCATCAGCATGCGGATCAGCAGCAGGGTAAAGGGCTCGGCAAACGGCAAACCATACTTGGCGCCGATAAAACCGGTACTCCACAGCCAGACAAAGAGTGCGGGGACAAAAAACGAGTAGAACAGTGAGCGCATGTATCGCAACCGGATTCGATGTATCTGTCAGTCAGCTTAGTTTATAAGTTAGCAGGCAAACAAAACAGATACAGAAAACCCGTTTCACGACCAGTACAGATTGTCACGGGCGAACCTCAGGGAGCTTCACTTCGATGTCGGGCTCGCCACGATGCCAGTTTCCTCGCCAGGTCACGTCCGGCGTATCGCCAGGCCGGGGCTCAATGGCTATCGAAACGGTTCCGAAGCTGGTCGGTGCCGGTCCGAACCGGATGGGTTTGCCCTGTTCGAGCCAGCGGGGCGGGACGCCCGCACAGAAAACCAGCCGGTCGCCCTCCTCCCGTACGAAGCAGTTGCGTACCATCATTACCCACTCTGCCGATGCCCAGACATGGTGCCCGTCCCCCATACAACCGCCTCCGGTTCCGGGATGAATGGCCTCTGGCCACTGTCCGGTAGGCGATGCCAGCCCGGCGACGGCGTCCACCAGTTCCAGATAACGGAGGTCCCCTGCCCGCAATAGCACCTGGGCAACATGGAGTGTCAGGTAGGCATTGAGGCCCGAGTGAATCATGTCCTGGTAGAAGGCCCCTTTCACGAAGCACTTCTCAAGCAGGAATTCGACACAGTCCAGCAACCTCGGGTCATCCGGCCTGCACAGCTGGGTGGGATACCCTATCGCCAGCGAACCGATGGCGCCTGCATCCAGCCGGCGGTAAGGTGACGCCGGCATGCCCGGGCGTTTCAGGCGCTCAGCACAGGTTGCCAGGCTGCGATCAACGGTCTGGGCAAATTCCCGGGCACCGGCGCCGAAGTGCTCGCTGGCTTCCCGGTCGACAGGTCTGAGCAGCTCCTCAGCGGCTTTCAGGCCGGCTATCCCCCAGAAGTCGTCCCAGTAGTAATAGTCATTGGGCCCCAGGTGCTCGGCGCTGAAGCCGGCCGGCAACAGACCTGCATGGGGCTTGTCCAGGGTATCGCTCAGACGCTTTTTCTGGATCCAGCGGGCGCCCTTGCGCACCGGTTCTTGCCATCGACGGTGCAGGGCCCGGCCGGTCAGTTCGTGGAAACGCCTCAGAATCCAGAGCACCTCGCCGTTCGCGTCCCACTCCCCTTCCTGGGAACGGAAATAGCCGTTTTTCAGTTGCCGGTGGGGAAACTGATGCAGCGCGCGCTCGGCGCGGTCCGTCAGCCCGACGCAGAGCAAGGCGTGAATAATGAACGCGGCATCGCGGAACCAGAAGCGCTTGTAGGTGTAGGGGCCGGGATAGACATCCTCCGGTGAGTGCAGCACCAGGGAGTGGATAGCGGCATCGTAGAGGAACTGCCAGGATTCATCGGGGCATTCCAGTTGGGCATACCCTTCCAGGGCACCGAGCCAGCTGTCCGGCCGAATCGCCGGAGCCGACTCGTCCGACAGCGGAACCCTTACGGTAAGCTCCGAGACCTCTCCGGCCCGCATCGGAAACAGCGCCGCTGCCGTGACCATGCCAACATCGCATTTGCCCTGGCTCTGGTCTTGATTGTCCTGGAGGTGAATCCGCACATCGCCCTGCCGATAGTCCGAGACGTGATGACGCTCGGCCGGCCGGCTGAAAAACACGGTCTGCTTTCTATCAACGGTCCAGGCATCGCGCTGCCCCGACAGACTTACCCGATTGATAAAACTGATGCCCTCCGGGTTTGCCGGTCGCAGTGAGAGCACCAGTGAGCCAGAGGTTCCTGACCTCGCCCTCAGCAACAGCTCACAAACCGGCTTGCCATTTTCCACCACGACCCGGGAGCGACTGGTCAGGCTCAACCCGCCCAATTCTGAATCGGTCACTACCACGGGACCATCCTCAAACGCCTGACGCTGCCGGGCAGTCTTGCAGCGGGAGGGCAGCAAGCAGCGGCCGTCATCGGCCAGCACCCAGGCATCCAGAGACCATCCGTCATAAAAAGGTGTCAGCAGGCCCCGGGGATCAACCACCGGCAACTCGGCCACATCCGGCTGTCCGATGGCCGTCCAGTTACGGTTACTCAGGTTGATATGGGTAATGGAAAACGCCCGGGGAATAAACGCCACGTCCCCGGGGTCAAACTGCCGCTCAATCCAGTATGGCCAGACCCAGTCCAGGTTATGCTGAATCACCCGGCTGTTGATCAGTCCCCGGGCATGGAACACCACACCGGCTCTCAGCAATTCAATCGGCTCCCCCACCTCCGAAGGCTGGGCAAAACTGTGCAGTTTTGCCAACAGCGCTATGGGATCCAGAAAACCATGGCGATGGGCCATCCGTTTCACCAGATACCGCCAGGGCAACCACTTCATCCAGCTCATTGCTTCGTCTCCCGGTCCGTTGGCTCGGTCTCGACTTTGTACCGGGCCAGTGCCCGCCGGGCGAGGCGATTGAGAAACACCACCGCCAATACCGTACCTGCGAAACCGGCACCGTAAATAGCCCACTCAAGAGGCGTTCGGCCGGACTCCCTCATTCCCAGAGTCGACAGATCCGCCGCCAGTGAGCCCAGATACACGTTGTGAAGCGAGAACGGAATAACACCAAAAAATGTGCCCGCAACGAAGCCACCAAACGAGAAATTGGTGAGACCGAACAGAAAGTTGGAAAGTTTTCCCGGAAAGAAGGGGATCAGACGCGTCAGCAACACGATTTTCCAGCCATGGGGCGCCATCTCGTTGCTCACCATGGAAAGCCGTGCGCGATTGCGGATATACACATGGGCGTGCTCACCGAGAAAGTGCCTCGCAATCAGGAAAGCGGCCGCCGCCCCCAGTGTGGTGCCGATCACCACATAGGTGGTGCCCTCAAGCACACCGAAGACGAAACCGGCGCCGGTTGTCAGCAGTATGCCCGGGAACAGGAACACCATGGCGAGCACCATGATGCCGATGAACAAAACCGCCGCCCAGAGCCCCTGGGCATCAAACCAGCGCAGCAGGTCCACGACCTGCTTGTGAACGCCCAGCGCGTAGAGCAGACCAACAACCAATCCGACTCCGGCGATGCTGGCCGCCATCCACAGAAACGGCGATTTCTTCCAGTCACTCATGCTCTAACCCTAACGCGAGAGCGCACCGGGTCTCAAAGGGACGAGCCGGCGCCCGTCTGTTCAGGGAGTACTGAGTATCGACTGAAGTTTCTGGGTCAGCTCCACCGCTTCCGCCCCGAGTGGCGTCAGGTAGCCGCCATCCCTCTGGCTGATCAGTCCCTTGGAATACAGGTTCTCCGCGGCCCTCACCATTTCCGGAGCCGCCGAGTGGGCATGCACCTTCAGCCCTTCCTGGTTCGAGGTGGACGGGAACCGACCCAGAAGATTGAGTTCCGCGAGATGATCAACAGAGAATGGCATGGCATTTCCTCGTATTATGGTCAGGGATTTACACTCAGCATAGCCGATTCACACCATGAAGCTTTCACGAATTCTCAGCAACCGTAATGGAATCAGTCGCAGTCAGGCCAATTTCCTGATCGCCTCCGGCCGGGTAACTGTGAACGGCGCCCCATGCAGGGAACCTGCATCTGAGGTCGACCGGTTTGCCCAGGTACAGGTGGATGGAGAGATAATTCAGGCCGGCGAGCCCGCCCGCTATCTCATGCTCCACAAACCCGCTGGCTACCTCAGCGCCACGCTCGATGATACGCACAAAACTGTTCTGGATCTGATTGCCCCGGCGTTGCGCCCCGACCTGCACATTGCCGGAAGACTGGACCGGGCCAGCACCGGCCTGCTGATCCTCACCAACGACGGCCAATGGTCACGGCTGCTCACGGAGCCCCGGGTCAAGATCCCGAAGGTGTATCGGGTAACCACCGCCGGCCCTATATCGAAGCAGACAGAAACGTTGTTTGCCCAGGGCATCTGGTTTGAATTCGAACAACTGACGACCTCGCCGGCCCAGCTGGACGTACTCGACACCCGGGAAGCGCGGGTTACGATCTATGAAGGGCGCTATCATCAGGTAAAGCGAATGTTCCATGCCGCGGGCAACCGCGTAACTGCCCTGCATCGGGAAAGCATGGGGGACATCCGGCTGGACGAAGCGCTGCCACCGGGTGATTACCGGCCCCTGACTATCCAGGAGGTCTGCTCCGTCCGCAATTGATCTGGCCTGGCCCCAGCTTGTGCCTGGGGCTCAATGGAGGCGACGGCGATCCGGTCAGATGCTGTCAGCCCGCTTGTCCGGTTCCTCTTCAAGCTCCTCCTCGGTATCACTCCACTGCTCCGAAAGAGCTTCATAGGCCTCGGAAAACCCCTTACGGGCACGTTCCCATGCAGATGCTGAACTGGCTTTGAGCTCCTGATACCAGTTCTGCACACGCGCCCGTTGTTCCCGCAGTGATTCCAGGCTCTTCTGGGAGCGCTCCCGGGCGAGGTCGCTCATGTCGTCCCAGTTTTCCGAGAGCTGTTGCTCAAGTTCCTCGATGCGCCGATCCAGAGCAGACAGTGTTTTATTGATGGAATCTTCTGCCTGCTCTTTCTGATCGGAACCATACTCTTTCAGGGCCTTACCCAGCTCCCGGGTTTCCTTCTTTAACGCCTCCACAGACGAATCCGAAGCGGACTCGGCCAGAACGGCCGCTGGGACCATCCCCACAAACACCAGGGTAAGCACATAAGCTAATGGCTTCATCATCATTAATCACTCCTGAATGTTTCCCTGAACTTTAGCAGCCTTGTCTGGTTACATGCACCTTAACTAACCCTAATGCTGACTCACGGCTGACCTGAAAAAAGCCTCTGCACGACGGCGTCGCAGACCTCATCCTGATTCAGCCCTGCGCCTTTCACAATCAGGTCCGCGTAGCGGGAGTACAAGGCAAACCGCTCTTCAAACAACGCCTCCAGGGACTGATCCGGCCGCCGGGAAATGCCCCGCATGCTGTGATCACCGATTCGGTCCATGACCAGATCCAGCGGTATATCCAGAAAGACCACTGTCCCGTTCGCCTTGAGGTGCGCCATGGCACGGGCGCTGTAGACTGCACTGCCGCCGGTGCTGATCACTTTGTGCTGAACATCCAGCTTGAGCAACACCTGCTCCTCGATGTGGCGCAGGGCTTCATAGCCATCCTGGTCTATAATTTCCTGCAGGGTGCGCCCGGCGTCTTCCTGGATGAGCAGATCGGTATCGATGAACCCCAGTCCCAGTCGCTTGGCCAGCAACACCCCAACGGTGCTCTTGCCGCTACCGGGCATGCCGATAAGAACAAGGTTTCGGGTGTTGGTCTGGTTATCCATGATTTTTCCCGGTAAATGAGAACTGGCTGGCGATACCCGGAACGTAACATTTTTCCGACAAAGTGCGCGCTTTATTCAACCTCGCAAGGCCGTATAATCCCGGGAAAGCCGGCTTGCAAGAACGCCTTGAGCCGACCGTTGACCGCATCTTTCACGAGTGAATCATGATAACCGGCAGATCACGACTGATCCCATCACTGGCCGCTTTGCTGTTTGGCCTTTCCGCACCCATCCTGGCGGATGGCATCAAGCGCATTGCCCACCCGGATGGCACGGTCGAATTCACCAACGTGAAAAGCACCAGCCAACCCCGGGCCTCCACCGGTAACGATACGGTTTACCGGTACACGGATGAAAACGGCGTGGTGGCCTACAGCGGCATCCAGCCAGCCGGCGCGGAGTTCGATGTCATCAGGTTTCATTGCTATGCGTGTGATCCGGAGTCCACGGTAGACTGGCGCAAGACACCGCTTTTCACCAAACCTTTCCGATCAGAGATCCAGTCAGCCGCCCGGGAATTTGGTGTCGATCCGGCCCTGGTCCGAGCTGTCATTCACGCCGAATCAGCCTTCAACGAGAAAGCGCTTTCGCCGATTGGCGCCCAGGGGCTGATGCAGCTTATGCCTGGCACGGCTGAGGAGCTTGGCGTCCGCAACGCACTGGCCGCGGCGGAGAACATCCGGGGCGGCGTCCACTACCTGGCAAGGATGCTCAACCGTTTTAACGGCGATACCCGACTGGCCACCGCCGCCTACAATGCCGGTCCCGGCGCTGTGAGCCGTTACCGGGACGTTCCCCCATACGCCGAAACGAAGGCCTATGTCGAGAGGGTTGGCATCCTCCACGAGCGCTACGCTGCCCGATAGGCCCTTTGGAGGTCAGAAACCAATGAACTTCAAACGTCTGGAATCCTTTATCTGGGTGGCCACACTCGGGAGCTTTCGCAAGGCCGCCGAACGTCAGTACACAACCCAGCCTGCCATTTCCAACCGCATCGCCGCACTCGAGGAAGAGCTGGGCGTCAAGCTGTTCGAGCGGGAGTCAGGCCATACACAGTTGACCAGCAAGGGGCAGGAATTGCTGCCCTACGCCGAAAAAATTGTTTTCATGGCCCAGCAGCTGCGTAAACGGGCCGACCGGGTTGCCCTGCTGTCCGGCATTCTTCGGCTGGGCGTCTCGGAAACCATTGTCCATTCGTGGCTGCCCCGTTTCTTTCGGGAGTTGAACGAGACAGTACCCAACCTTGATGTTGAGATAACCGTGGATGTTACCGGGAATCTTCGCACCGGTTTGCTGGACCGGAGTCTGGATCTGGCCTTCCTGATGGGCCCGGTCTCCGAACCGAAGATCGAAAACCGCGAGCTCTGCAGCTTTCCACTGGTATGGGTGGCCAGCCCGGAGCTGAACCTGCCCGACAGTCGCCTGGATCTCAAGGAACTGGCGCAATGGCCCATCATCACCTACGCCAGAAATACCAGACCATTTGCCGAGATCAGCCAGAAGTTCAGTGAACTCGACGAACTGCCCGCCCGGTTCTATTCGTCCAGTTCCCTCGCCGCCTGCCGGCAATTAACCCTGGATGGCATCGGCATTTCCACGCTCCCCCTGAGCGTGATCGAGCACGAACTGGACAACGGCAGACTGGTTCAACTCCAGACATCATGGACGCCATCGGAACTTGCCTTTACCGCCTCTTACCCAGGCGTCCCCTTTAACCCGGTCGCGGAGCTGGCAGCCAACCTGGCTGTCAGGGTCTCCAGTGAGTATGCACAAGCGCCTCATCACGAAATGTTATCGTCAGGTCTAAAAAACGATAATTAGACATTTTCACGGCTCGGTATACCCTGAAAATTAGTTGCAGATAACAATTTCAATCAGGGGTTACCGACATGCACACAAGTGCGTATTCCGATTTCAAGGCCAGCCTGCTTGAGCAGGCCTCAGAACTGCGGGCACGCATTCGCTCGGGTACGCACACCGCCACCACAAGCGGAGTCGCGAACAGCCTGCTTCAGGGCAACGTGGTCATCCTGCCCTCCGAGTGGGCGGGAGAATTTCTTCTATACTGTCAGAATAACCCGGTTGCCTGCCCGCTGATCGGCGTTTCCCGGCCCGGCGACCCGAACCTGCCTGACCTGGGCCAGGACCTGGATATCCGCACCGATGTACCCGAGTACCAGGTCTTCAGGAATGGCGAGCGCAGTGAAAAAGTCAGTGACATTAAAAGCCTGTGGCAGGACGATTTCGTTACCTTTGTTCTTGGCTGTTCGTTTTCCTTCGAAGACGCCCTGAGCCGGGCAGGCCTCTCGGTGAGAAACGTCGAACAGGGCCTGAATGTTTCCATGTTCCGCTCAAACATTACCACCCGACCCTCAGGCCGATTCCACGGCAACATGGTGGTTTCAATGCGCCCTTTCGCCAGTGCCGATGCCATCCGGGCGATCCAGGTGACGACACGCCTTCCCAAGGCCCATGGAGCACCCGTACACATTGGCGATCCGGAACTGATTGGAATTCAGGACATCAACAAACCCGATTTCGGAGATCCGGTAACCATCCGGCCGGGCGAGCTTCCGCTGTTCTGGGCCTGCGGAGTTACCCCCCAGCTGGCTCTGGAACATGCCCGCCTGCCGATCGCAATAACCCACGTACCGGGAAAAATGCTGCTGACAGAGCGGCTGAATGAAGAGCTGGCGGTACTCTGAGCCACCAGACCCTTTGAAGGTGACAACAACAAAAGCACAGGAGATTCGTTATGTTTAAACAACTCGCTACAGCCACCCTGGTTACCGGGGCGCTGTTCACCTCATCCGTCCAGGCCGACCAGTGGCACATGCCGACGCCCTATGGCGACGCCAACCTGCCCACCCAGATCGCCTATGAGTTTGCCGAGGACATCAAAAACGGCACGGATGGCGACATCGACATCACAGTTCACTCTGGCGCGTCCCTGGTCAAGCACCCGGAAATCCCGAGAGCCGTCCGGACCGGTCAGGTGCAACTGGGAGAGATTTTCATCGGCATCATGGGTAACACTCATCCGGTCTTCAAGCACGATAACATTCCGTTCCTGGCAACAACCTTTGAAGACGCCGAAAAGCTTTGGGAAGCCGCAAAACCCGAGATTGAGAAACAGCTGGACAAGGAAGGCATGACGCTGCTGTACGCTGTCCCCTGGCCGGCCCAGAGCCTCTACACCCAGGCACCGGTAAACACGCTGGAAGATCTCAGGGGCCTGAAGATGCGCGCCTACAGCCCGTCGACTTCGCGCCTCGCGGACCTTATGAACACAACACCCACCACCGTACAGGTTCCCGAAATTCCGCAGGCGTTCAGCACCGGTATTATTGACGCGATGATCACCTCACCATCCACCGGCGCCAACGGCCAGGCGTGGGATTACCTCTCCCACTATACTGATATAAAGGCCTGGATTCCCAAGAACGTTGTTGTTGCCAATAAACGGGCGTTCCGCCGGCTGAGCGACGAGCAGCGGAAGGTTATCCTTGATGCTGCCGCCGCGGCCGAAGAGAAAGGCTGGAAAGGCGTTCGCAAAACCGCCGCCGAAGACACGGCAACCCTTGCAGAACATGGCATCATCGTCTCCGAACCGTCGGATGAACTGATGGCCGAGCTTCAGAAGATCGGGGACATCATGGTGAAGGAGTGGGAACAGGAAGCTCCGGAGGAAGTCGGCGCCATTCTGTCCCGCTATCGCTGAAGATTCATTCACAGGGAGCTTCCTGACGGCTCAGGGGCTCCCCTGAGAGGCATCGGTCATGAGCTCTCTTCGAGACAAGTTCTACCTGGCATCCGGCTACGCATCGGGCTTCTGTATCGCGCTGATCATGGTGGTGATCCTTGCCCAGATCGTTGGGCGCATATTCGGTTTCATCATTCCATCAGCAGAGAACGTGTCGGGTTACGCCCTCGCCGCCTCCACCTTTTTCGGCCTGGCCTACACCTTTCACGAAGGCGGACACATCAGGGTAACACTGGTCATTCAGAAGTGGAGCGGACGCCCGCGTTATATCCAGGAACTGTCAGTGCTGATTTTCGGCTTCGGACTCGCCAGTTACATGACGTTCTATAGCTGGCACATGGTCTGGGAATCCTACATCTTCGGGGAAGTCTCCCACGGCTATATCCCGATACCGCTCTGGATACCCCAGATTCCGGTCGGGCTGGGCATGCTGGCCCTGAACATCGCCATCCTCGACGACCTGATTGCCGTCATCCGGAAGCGCACACCGTCCTACCAGCAGCATGAAAACGAAATCAACCTGGAGGAAGTGTAATGGACGTTGCGTTTCTCTCCATTGTCCTGGCCGTCTCCATGATCCTGATGCTGGCGCTCGGGGTCTGGGTCGCACTGACCCTGGTCGCCATCGGCGTCCTGGGATTGCTTCTCTCCGGAAATGACCAGATTGGCCTGCTGTTTGCCACATCCAGCTGGGGCGCCAGCACTGGCTGGTCGCTGACCGCACTGCCGATGTTTATCTGGATGGGAGAGGTTCTGTTCCGGACGCGGCTGTCCGAGGACCTGTTCAAAGGTCTGGCGCCCTGGATGGGCGGCCTGCCGGGCAAGCTGCTGCATGTGAATATCCTAAGCTGCGGCATTTTCGCCGCCGTCTCAGGTTCTTCCGCAGCCACCGCGGCAACCATCGGCCGCATGACACTGCCGGAACTGAAAGCTCAGGGGTACAGCGACAAAATGGCGGTAGGCACCCTGGCTGGCTCGGGCACACTGGGGCTCCTGATCCCACCGTCCATCATTCTGATTGTCTATGGCGTTGCCGCGGAGGTGTCCATCGGCCGGCTGTTCGTCGCCGGCGCACTGCCCGGGCTCATGCTGGTCATCATGTTCATGGGCTACACCATGATCTGGGCAACCCTGAACAAAGATCAACTGCCCAAGAGCAAAAAGGAACACATTTCGTTTAGCGCCAAAATCAAGGCACTGAGAATGCTGCTTCCGATTCTCGGGCTGATCATTTTTGTGCTGGGTTCTATCTATACCGGTTTTGCGACACCGACCGAGGCGGCGGCCCTGGGTGTCTTCGGCGCCCTGATTCTTGCTGCGGCGACCGGCTCCCTGAGTGTCCGGAGCTTTCAGGACAGCCTGCTGGGCGCCGTAATAAGCTCCTGCATGATTGGCCTGATCCTGGTTGGCGCGCATTTCCTGACGCTGTCCATGGGTTTTCTCGGGATTCCCAGGGAACTGGCTGCCTGGATCGGCGGCATGTCCCTGTCCTCGTTTGAGCTTCTGGTAAGCCTTACGATCCTGTTTGTTCTCCTTGGTTGCTTCCTAGACGGTATCTCTGTCGTGGTTCTCACCGTGGCGGTTGTCATGCCAATGGTTCAGCAGGCGGGCATCGATCTGCTCTGGTTCGGTATCTTTATCGTACTGGTGGTTGAGATGGCCCAGATTACGCCCCCGGTGGGCTTCAACCTGTTCGTCATCCAGTCCCTGACAGGCAAGGACATTCTTTACGTTGCCCGGGCAGCGCTGCCTTTCTTCCTGCTGATCATGTCGGCGCTTTTCCTGATCGGCTGGTTCCCGGAGATTGCCACCTATCTGCCTCAGACCATGAGTCAGAGATAATGCACCAAACAACGTTTTCCGGAGATACGCGATGAAACTTAATTGCGACATGGGTGAGAGTTTCGGCACCTGGACCAAGGGCATGGACGCCGAAGTCATGCCCTACATTGACATGGCCAGCATCGCGTGCGGTTTCCACGCCTCCGATCCACTGACCATGGACCATACCGTGAAGCTGGCGCTGGCCCGGAACGTGACGATCGGCGCCCACCCCGGCTACCCGGATCTGCTGGGGTTCGGCCGCCGGGACATGGACTGCCGGCCGGACGAGCTCAAGGCCATTCTGGTGTACCAGATGGGGGCCCTCGATGGCATTTGCCGGGTTCACGGCGCGGCCATCGAATACGTGAAGCCCCACGGCGCTCTCTACAACCGGATGATGGTCGACAACACGACCCTGTCCGTCGTGATGTCGGCCGTCCGGTCCTATGCGCCACACTGCCCCCTGGTGGTCATGGCAACGCCCGAATGGCCGCAGGTTCAGGAGCGGGCTGAAGAATACGGCATTCAGGTCTGGTTCGAGGCGTTTTCAGATCGCGCCTACAGCGACGAGGGCAGACTGGTGAAACGGTCGGTCCGGGGCGCCGTCCACGAGACCACCGAGGCGATCGAACAACAGGTCACGCAGATCATCCGGGAAGGCACCGTCACCACCATTTCCGGAAAGCGGATCCCGATCAAGGCGGACACCATTTGTATTCATGGTGACAGCTACCACGCGGTTGATGCCGCACGGCACATGCGCCGGGTCGTCGAGTCGGCATGAAGATTGAGTCGGTCAATGAAAACACCTGCATGGTGTACCTTGGCGATCAGATCGGCGCTGAGTCCGCGAGGCTGGTGAAACAGGTAACCGACGGAATTCGCCGCTCCATGGCGGATATCCTGGTGGACCTGATCCCCTCGTATACCTCGATTCTGGTGACATGGGATCTTGAAAGCGCCGACCGGTTCGAAATTGCCCGCCGGCTGAGGAGCGCTGCCAGCGAGACTGAAGACGCAAACGCGGAGGGCGCATCAGCACGCGTCGTTGAGCTACCCGTGTACTATGGTGCGGAGGTCGGACTTGACCTGAGCGAGGTCTGCGACTACTCCGGGCTGACGGAGGAAGAGGTTGTCCGCATCCATAGCGAACCGTCGTATCAGGTCTATGCCATCGGGTTCGCTCCGGGTTTTGCCTACCTGGGAAGCACCGATGAACGGATTGCCATTCCGCGGAAATCGACCCCCCGACTGAAAGTACCCACCGGCAGCGTCGGCCTGGCCGGGACACAGACCGCGATTTACCCAAGCTCCACACCGGGTGGCTGGCAGATCATCGGCCGCACGCCGCAACCAATGATTGACTGGGAGAGTGAGTCCCTGGCGCTGGTTCAGGTTGGCGACCAGGTGCGCTTCCGCCCCATCAGCCGGCAGGAATTCATTGACCTGGGAGGAAGCCTTGATGAGCTTTGAGGTTCTCGCCCCCGGCATGCTTGCACTTATGCAGGATTCTGGTCGTCGCGGTTACCAGCACATCGGCGTGACCACGGGCGGTCCGATGGATGAGTTTGCCTTTTTCTGGGCAAACCGCCTGCTGGACAATGACCTTAACGCTCCCCAGATTGAGATTACTTTTGGCGGGTTCAGCCTGCTGGCGCACGATGACACCAGCATGGCCATCACCGGTGGTGATCTTGGCGCCCGCCTGAACAACCGGGATATCAGACCCTGGCGGACCTATCGGATCAGCCGTGGGGATCGCCTTGAATTCACCGCCCCGGTGAACGGTCTGCGCGCCTATCTTGCGGTCCGCGGGGGATTCAAGCCGGCCATGAAGCTCGGCAGTTGCGCGACGGTCAGTCGGGAAGGTCTGGGAGGATTGCACGGCAACGGTGCGAAACTGGCGAAAGGAGACCGGATCGGGTTCGCAAAAACCGACAACCTGGTTGATGCAGCCCTGCCGGACACCGAAATCCCGGATTACCGTGAGCCACTCCGCCTGGGCCTGCTTCCCGGTTACCAGTTCCGCCACTTTCCCCCTGTTCAGCGCATGAAGTTTTTCTCGGACGACTACGAAGTCACCCAGAACATCGACAGAATGGGTTACCGCCTGCAAGGCGACGCCATTCATTCGGATCTGGACGGGATTGTCTCGGAAGGGATTGCCTATGGGGCGATTCAGGTACCCAGTGACGGTCAGCCAATCGTGCTGATGAAAGACCGCCAGACCATCGGCGGCTACCCCAAGATCGGTTGCCTGAGCGCACTGGATGCTGGTCACCTGGCACAACGGGGGCCAGGAGCCAGCGTCAGCTTTTACCTTGGAGATGTCGCCGGGGCGGAAGCGCAACGGCTGCTGTTCAACCGTCGCCTGCGGCTCGGCGTCAGCGGGGACTGACACCGGCCGGGCTTTCCGGCCACATCCGGTTTACTCGGATGCGGCAATCAGGCTTGCGTTACCACCGGCAGCGGTGGTGTCCACACACAGGTGGCGCTCGATCACGAACCGCTGATCCAGGGTATGCTCGGTGATCAGTGGCAGCAAGGCACCGTCACGCCTGGCCAGGGCCTCGCGATACGCCTTAAGCAAGGCCTGGCCGGCGCAACTCACCACCGCCTCGAAGCCCTCTGCCGTGGCCAATGCTTCCGGCGCCAGCAGCCCTTCAACGCCAACGACCGGCAGTCCTGCCCTGGCGGCGCTGTCTACCGTTTCCTGAACACCCGGAGCAATCACGACCACCTTGTTGCCCTGGGACAACGCCGTACCGGCCTGTTCCAGAGCGGTTTCCTTGTCCGGCCCCAGACAGAGCACGACACCACGGGCATGGTTGGACAGGCGGTTGGTCTCGCCCGTTGGTCCCGGCAAAGCTTCCACGTAGGCATCCAGCGGCTCGGGAACCTCCCCGAAGATGGGTCTGAGGGCCTCGGCCCGGGCTTCCGGCTTCGGTGCGCTCAGCTTGTCGAGCTGGCCAATCAGCTTCTGGAGCTGTTTTGCGTCCACCTTTTTGGCGCTCGAATCCGCTTCACGCTCAACTGTCTTACCTTTCAGGAAGCGACGAACGTACTGCGGACCACCCGCCTTGGGACCAGTGCCCGACAGGCCTTCGCCACCAAACGGCTGGGAGCCGACAATGGCGCCGATCTGGTTCCGGTTCACGTAGGTGTTACCCACCCTGATCCGGCTGCTGATGCGTTCCACCCGACGGTCAACCCGGCTGTGGATACCAAAGGTCAGGCCATAGCCCTTGGCGTTGATCGAATCCACCACCTTGTCGATGTTCTTGGCCTCGAAGGTGGCCACATGGAGTACCGGCCCGAAGATTTCTTCTTCCAGCTCCTCGATGCCGCTCACGCTCAGCACCGCCGGAGACACAAACAGCCCCTTCCCGGGAACCGGCAGTTTCTTCAGGAGCTTACCGTTACGCTCGAACTTCTCGCAGTGGTCGACAATCTTCTTGCGGGCGTTCTCGTCGATCACCGGCCCCACATCCGTGGACAGCAACCAGGGATCGCCAATGCCCAGCTCTTCCATGGCACCGAAAAGCATTTCCAGAAGACCGTCGGCAATGTCCTTCTGCACGTACAGCATGCGCAGCGCCGAACAACGCTGGCCGGCGCTCTGGAACGAGGACGCCAGTACGTCACGGACAACCTGCTCCGGCAACGCGGTGGAATCCACAATCATGGCATTCAGGCCACCGGTTTCCGCCACCAGCGGCGCGTCCGGGGCCATATTTTCGGTCATGACCTTGTTAATGCGCTGGGCGGTTGCGGTGGAGCCGGTGAAGCAAACACCACTGACACGGGAATCGGAGGTCAGCGCCGCGCCGACGGTGGCACCGGTACCCGGAAGCAACTGGACGGCATCTTCGGGAATACCCGCCTGATGCATCAGTTCAACGGCCCGCACCGCCAGCAGGGACGTCTGCTCGGCCGGCTTGGCAACCACAGTGTTACCCGCCGCCAGGTTTGCCAGGATCTGCCCGGTGAAAATCGCCAGCGGGAAGTTCCAGGGTGAGATACAACACATTACACCGCGGGCGTCACCACTGTCCTTGTAGCGGATCGCTTCATTGGCATAAAACTGGGCAAAATCCACCGCTTCGCGAACTTCGGCAATGGCATCCGCCAGCGACTTCCCGGCCTCGCGGGTGGTCAGTGCGAACAGCTCGTCGACGTTTTCCTCATAGAGGTCACCGACCTTGCGAACACAGGCTGCACGCTCTTCCGCAGACTTCTGCGACCAGCTCCTGAAGCCTTCCGCCGCTGCGGTAATGGCAGCGTCCACATCCGCTTCAGAGGCCTGTGTTACGTGCCCGACAAGATCATCCGGATCCGCCGGATTGCGCACCACCTGGACTTCGGTACCGGCGACTTCACCGGCGATCACAGGCCCACCTTTCCAGCGATACTCCTTGTAAGCACCACGACCGTCTTCGATTGCTTTCACCGTGACCGGGTCAGTGATGTCCCAGCCCCTGGAGTTGCGACGGTTCTCACCAAACAGGTTGAACGGATGCACAATCGCCTTGCTGGAGATGTTGTCGCCCATCTCTTCCACGCTGACAATGGGGTCTTTCGCGATTTCTTCCGGGGTTATGCTGGTATCGACAATCTGGTTAACAAAGGAGCTGTTGGCCCCGTTCTCCAGAAGTCGACGCACCAGGTACGCCAGCAGATCCTTATGGGGACCAACCGGCGCGTAAATGCGGCAGGGCACACCACTGACTTTCAGCACTTCGTTGTGCAGGGACTCGCCCATGCCGTGCAGACGCTGGAATTCGTAATTGTCCACGCCTTTGGTTTTGGCCATTTCCAGAATGGCGGAGACGGAATGGGCGTTATGAGTGGCGAACTGCGGGTATATGCGGTTCGTCATGTTCAGCAGTTTGGTGGCGCAGGAGAGGAAAGCGACATCACTGCAGGCCTTACGGGTGAACACCGGGAAGCCATTCAGGCCCATCACCTGGGCGCGCTTGATTTCGGCATCCCAGTAGGCGCCCTTGACCAGACGCACCATGATCTTGCGGTCGTACTTCTCGGCCAGCCCGTAAATCCAGTCGATCACGAAGGACGAGCGCTTGCCGTAGGCCTGAACCACAATGCCAAAGCCATCCCATCCGGCCAGCTCGGGGTCCGACACCAGCGCTTCAATGACGTCGAGGGACAGATCAAGACGGTCCTGCTCTTCAGCGTCGATATTGAACCCCATATTGGCGGCCGCCGCCTTCCTGACCAGTTCGCGGGCACGGGGCAGCAACTCGTTCATCACCCGCTCCTTGTTGCCGTACTCGTAACGGGCCAACAGGGCCGACAGCTTCACGGAAATGCCCGGATTCTTGCGCACATCGCCCTTGCTCGCCCTGGCGATGCTGTCGATCGCATTGGAGTAGGCGTCGTAGTAGCGCTTGGCGTCGTCATCCGTGCGGGCAGCTTCACCCAGCATGTCATAGGAATAGGTATAGCCCTTGGCCATGTAGTCCTTGGCTTCGTCCTGGGCTTCATCGATGTCGCGGCCCAGTACGAACTGGCGGCCCATCTCTTTCATCGCCTGGCCGGCGACAGTACGAATCACCGGCTCACCAAAACGCTTGAGCAGCTTGCGCAGGGTTTCGCCCACGGTGTTGCGCTCGGAATCCTTGAGCAGGTTGCTGGTCATCAGCAAGGCAACGGTCGCGGTGTTGATAAGCGATGATGATGCCTTGCCCACGTGACTGCCCCAGGCACCCGACGTAATCTTGTCTTCAATCAGTTCGTGGATCGTGGTGTTATCAGGCACGCGCAACAGCGCCTCAGCCAGACACATCAGGGCAACGCCTTCCCTGGTGGTCAGGCCATACTCCGCCAGGAACTTCTCCATGATGGTGGACTTGGCGTTATTGCGGACGTTGCGTACCAGGTCGGCCGCACGGGCGGAAATGGCATCCCGCTCAGCCTGGGACAACTGGGCGCCAGCAATCATCTCGTGGATCACCTTGTGCTCATCAGCAAGAATGTATTCACGGATCGCCTGCCGGCTATCAACAAGCTCTGGCGTCTCTGATTGCTGCGGTCTCATAGCTGTACCCTCTTAGTTGTTTGTCTCTCCGGCATTCTACCGATATCAACAAAGACTATTTCTCTGTAAAATCCAGGCAAGCACGACATTACGTCTTTTTTACATGATCACAATTTAATAATTTTCTCGAAAACCATTAGTTTTTAGGTGCTTTGCCTGTTCCGCTTCCGCTATCCGGCTTTTGAGGCCAGCTCTCTCAGCATTCCATGAGCCACCGAGAAAACGGCACAATCCACATCGCTTGCGGATTGCATATCGCTCAACATGCGCTGCCACCGGCTGAGCAACGCCTGTTTATCATCTCGCCATGCATCCAGCCGCTCGACCGGGGTTCCGTCACCCGCTACCGGCTCGGAAAACACGCTGAGCGTCAGGTTCCGCAACTGGTGATCCAGTTCATCCCGGTAGTGAATGGTCGCCAGCACCTGCCAGTGGCCATTTGCCCGGAATGCCCGCATTTGCCGGTCGAGCCAGGTCAGGTTCAGACTTTCGCCAAGCCTGAAATAGACCCAGGCAACAGATCCCAGATCCTGGCCCAACTGACGGGAAATCTCGATCATATCCATCAGCCAGTATCGGCTTTCCGCGGAAGCGCACCAGGCTGACAACTCCTCCGGAACCTTCCGCTCACAATACTCAGCATAGCTTTCTTGCCAACGACTTGCAGGAATCACCGATTCCAGGCGCTCTTTGGAGGCCAGAACATCGGCCAGCGGCGCCCGGTAATGATCAATACACGACACCGGATCCAGCGCCTGGCGACGGTTCTGCAACAGCCAACTGGTGCTTCGGGTCACCAGGCGAATGGCATCGGCAAACAGCTCTGCCTGCACATCCGCGCTGACTTTTCCGTCCAGCGCTTCAATCGCTTCCCAGTGCGCGTCTACGTCATGAACCCGGAGGGAAATCAGGTAAGCCGCGGCAATCCGGCCCGCATCCGCGCCGGTGGCACTGCGGATCCGGTCGAACCAGGTGATCCCCATGCGGTTCACCAGATCATTGGCGATCTGGGTTGCCGATATTTCGGCCCGCAGCGGATGAGCACCTACCGCTTCCGGAAAAGCCGCCAGCAAGGACGCCGGAAACGCCGAGTGAAGCGCAGCGTTAAACCGGGGGTCATGCACAATCGGAGCTGCCACCAACGCCTGTTTCAGCTCGATCTTGGCGTAGGACACCAGTACCGCCAGCTCCGGCCGGGTCAGGCCGGCACCGCGCTCCCGGCGGGCCTGCAGTTCTTCATCGGAGGGCAGAAACTCAAGGCCGCGGTCCAGTTTGCCCTCTGTCTCCAGACGCCGCATCAGCCGCTCATACTGATCCGCGCTGGCGACCGCTGTGTTCTGCGCCAGGCTCAGCGCCATGGCCTGCCGGTAGTTGTTTCTCAGCACCAGGTCCGCCACTTCCGGGGTCATTGCCCGGAGCATGCCGTTGCGCTCGGGCAGGGTCATCCGCTGCCGGTGCACCAGATCATTGAGAAGGATCTTGATATTGACCTCATGATCCGAGCAGTCCACGCCACCGGCGTTATCGATGAAATCACTGTTGGCCGAGCCGCCGAGGCGGGCAAAATCAATCCGCGCCCGCTGGGTCACGCCGAGGTTGCCACCCTCTCCCAGCACCTTGCAACGCAGCTGGTTACTGTCGATTCTCAGGGCGTCGTTGGCCTTGTCGCCCACCTCTTCATGGGATTCGGAGGGCGCTTTCACGTAGGTGCCAATACCACCGTTCCACAACATGTCCACCGGCGCCCTAAGCAGGGCGCTGATCAACTCGGCGGGTGGCAGCGTCCGGGCCTTGGTACCAAGCATCCGCCGCATCTCCGGAGACACCGGAATGGACTTCATGGCACGTGAAAACACGCCGCCACCTTTACTGATGAGTCCGGTGTCATAATCGGCCCAGGTTGACCCCGGCAGATTGAACAGGCGCTGACGCTCACGGAAAGACGCCCCGGTATCCGGCTGCGGATCAATAAAGATGTGCTGGTGATTGAAGGCGCCAACCAGGCGAATCCGCTCTGACAACAGCATGCCATTGCCAAACACATCGCCTGCCATGTCGCCAATGCCCACCACGGTGAATTCGTCCGCCTGGGTGTCTGTGCCCTTTTCCAGAAAATGTCGCTTTACCGACTCCCAGGCGCCCCTTGCGGTAATCCCCATTTTCTTGTGGTCATAGCCCTCACTACCGCCGGAGGCGAAAGCATCACCCAGCCAGAAGCCGTATTCCGCGGCAAGCGTGTTGGCAATGTCAGAAAACGTGGCGGTTCCCTTGTCTGCGGCAACAACCAGGTAGGTGTCGTCGCCGTCGTAACGGACCACGCTTTCCGGGGGCACAACCCTGCCGTCTTCCAGGTTGTCGGTAATGTCCAGAAGCCCCCTGATAAAGGTTTGGTAGCAGGCGATGCCCTCCTCCCGCAGCGCTTCCCGGGACCCATCCTGCGGCGGCTGCTTCACCACGAAGCCACCCTTGGCACCTGCCGGCACAATCACCGAGTTCTTTACCTGCTGGGCTTTTACCAGGCCGAGAATCTCGGTGCGGTAATCCTCAATCCGGTCAGACCACCGCAAGCCACCCCGGGCGACAGGGCCAGACCTCAGATGAACACCCTCAATCCGTGGCGAGTAAACGAAAATCTCGAATTTCGGCCGAGGCCGGGGGATGTCCGGAATGGAGGAAGGGTCCAGCTTCAGCGAGAGGTAGCTCCGGAATCCACCAGCCTCCTGGCGCTGGAAATAACTGGTTCGGAGTGTAGCCCGGATCAGCACGAAAAAGCGCCGGAGAATCCGGTCATCATCGAGGCTCTCTACCGCTTCAAGTGCATCAAGTATCTCTGCCTCAACCTTGCCTGCTGAGGCCTGGCCTTTCTTTCTCCCCTGCAACCCAGGGTCAAACCGTTTCTGGAAGAAGGACACCAGCATGGAGGTGATATGCGGGTGGCGGGCCAGGGTCTCGGCAATAAAGGGCTGGCTGAAGCCGAAACGCAGTTGCTTGATATAGCGGGCATAGGCCCGGATCAGGGACACTTCACGCCAGCCAAGGCCGCACAGCATGATCAGCTGGTTGAAATCGTCGTTTTCCGCAAAGCCATTCCAGATTTCCCGGAAAGCCCCCTGGATCAGCGGCCTGGCTGCGTCCAGGTCGGCATCCCGGCAGCGGGTATGGAGCTCAACGGTAAAGTCACTGACGCCGAAAGTTTCACCGTCCCGGCGCCGCACCCGGTAAGGATGTTCACCGAGCACCCGCATGCCCAGGTTCTCGAGGATCGGGATCACATCAGACAGAACAACCGGCTGCCCCTCGCTGTACAGCTTGAAGTGGAATCCGGTTTCGGAAGAATCCCGGGGCTGGTAAAAGCGCATGGGTACATCGGTGCAGACGGCGATGGACTGGATCTGCTCAATATCGGCCAGTGCCTCCGCTACCGAAAACCTGGCCCGGTAGGCCGAGGGAAACCCGCCACTGAACACCTGGGCGTAACGCCCCCCGAGGGATTCACCAAAAACCCGAACGAGCTCGGCGTGCAGATCGTCGTCCCATGATCGGGATTCCTGAACCATCCGGGCGACAATCTCACGCAACTCAAGGGAATCGTCATTGTCGGTGGACTGGTTCTGAAGGACATCGGCAAGCTGTTCCAGCAGGGTTTGTTTTTGTAATGTGTGCGGATCGGTCATTGAAACTCTCCGGGCTTTTTTACACGTTCTTTCGGTAATAGCGTAGCTGATAGTATACGCAAGCCCCGGAAGTCGCTTTAACCGTATAGTTTCGGAATCGAGGAGTTTTGATTATATTTACCGGATGATTTAGCCATTAATACAGCCTGGAACCGACCACATGGCCGATTTGGACAGAATTGACCAATCCATTATTCGCGAGTTGCAGAAAAATTCCCGGATCACCGTTACCGAGCTCGCGTCCCGGGTGGGCCTTTCCAAAACCCCTTGTCAGGTACGGATGCGCCGGCTGGAAGAACAGGGTTACATCACCGGCTACACGGCCCTGGTCAACCAGACCAAGCTGGGCCTCAGCCACATCGCCTTTGCCCAGGTCACCCTGAACGACACCAGCAGCAATGCCCTGGCAGCCTTCAATAAAGCCGTGAAGCAGATATCCGCGGTGGAGCAATGCCACATGATTGCCGGCAATTTCGACTACCTGCTGAAAGTCCGGACCCGGAACATGCAGGAATACCGACAGGTCCTGGGTGAGGAGATATCGGCACTGCCCCACGTGCTCCAGACCAGCACATTTGTGGTGATGGAGAATGTCAGGGACGCCGGACTGTAAAAGCGACGCTTCACGGGCCGGCGCCGGCTATCACTCGGATTGCTCGTACTTCGGCTTGTACCCCCCGGCATCCACCCGGGGCCGGTCCTCTTCAGCATCTGCGAGTGGCTGTACTTCCTCGAGGCTGGCCAGGGAGCGCAGTGTCAGTCTCTGGTATTCCTCGGTTCCCTTTTTCTTCCAGGCGATTTCCTTGTCGCTGAGCATCCGCATCACTTTCGCCGGCGACCCGACAATCAGTGATCCCGGCTCACAGGTAAACTTTGCCTTCACAAACGCACAGGCTCCGACAATCGAACGGGGCGCTATACGGGCCTCGTCCATCACCACCGCATTCATGCCAATCATGGCGTCCTCGCCAACAACACAGCCATGCAGGATCGCGCCGTGCCCGACGTGGCCATTCTTCTCGACGATGGTGTCCATGCCCGGGAAGGCATGCATTACACAGGTGTCCTGAACGTTCGAACCCTGTTTGAGAATAATCCGGCCGAAATCGGCGCGCAGCGACGCCGCCGGCCCGACATAGCAGTCCGGGCCGATCCAGACGTCACCAATCAGCACAGCCGTCGGGTGTACATAGGCAGACGGATGAACGACGGGAACAACGCCTTCTATACTGTAACTGGGCATAACGCTCTCCTGGGCAAGGGTGGGTACCGGAAACAGATCAGGCCTGTACAGGGCCAACAAACATGGGACCCGATACGTTCTTGTGATTCGTTTTCTGTATCACATTATCGTTTTCCGGAGGGTTTTGCATGCCCTGAGGGGCCTATCCACCACCGAAGATCGGGTGAAAGTCCGGCCCGCACCGTCGCTAAATAAAATTTATATATGATTTTCAATGACGTAGAAAAGGCACAGCATCCACTAAGACCAAAGCGATACAGAACCTGGCGAGCACAGTCCTTGACGAGTATCAATTCTAAGATATACTCATTTTCCACAATCGATAGCACCGTACCGGTCCAAGACGCCTTTCACGCTATCCCCAACAACAAACAACAGGACAACAACGCCATGACTCAGCCGAGCATTCTTCTTGAAATCGATCAGGGCGTGGCTCTGCTAACCCTGAACCGCCCGGACAACCTGAACAGTTTCAATGTCGAAATGCACGAACGCATGCGCGATGCCATCAGCACTGTGCGCAAGGATGAGTCTGTCCGGGTGTTGGTTATCACCGGTTCTGGCCGGGGTTTTTGCGCCGGTCAGGATCTTTCAGACCGCAGCGTATCCCCAAACCAGCAAATGCCGGATCTCGGCGCCTCGCTGGAGAACTACTACAACCCGCTGATGCACAGCCTGCGGGATCTGCCGATGCCGGTGCTCTGCGCCGTCAATGGCGTGGCGGCCGGCGCCGGAGCCAACATCGCCCTGGCCTGCGACATCACGCTCGCGGCCCGCTCCGCCAATTTCGTTCAGGCTTTCTGCAAGCTGGGCCTGGTACCCGACTCGGGCGGCACCTGGATCCTGCCCCGCGTGGCCGGCATGGCCCGGGCCAAAGGCATGGCCCTGCTGGGTGAGAAGATCAGTGCCGAACAGGCCGAGAACTGGGGCATGATCTGGCGCTGTGTCGATAACGAGCAGCTCATGGAAGAAACCATGAAACTGGCCCGGCATTTCGCCATCCAGCCGACCAAGGGCCTGGCTCTGATCAAGCGCGCACTGCATGCCAGTGCCAGCAATACCTTTGAAGAACAGATCAATCTGGAGCGGGACCTCCAGCGCACAGCCGGGCAGACCGAGGATTACCGCGAAGGCGTTGCCGCCTTCATGGAAAAACGCACGCCGAACTTCAAGGGGAAATAAGCCATGCCGGCACTGGACACCCAAACCAAAGTTGCCGTCATCGGCGCCGGGGCCATGGGCTCCGGTATTGCCCAGGTAGCCGCCCAGGCAGGCCATCATGTTTACCTGCACGACCAGAGAGAGGGTGCTGCTGAGGCAGGCCGTGACGGTATTGCCAGACAGCTCCAGCGTCGAGTCGATAAGGGCAAGATGCAGCAGCAGGAGCTGGATGCCATCATCGGCCGAATTCAGCCGGTCGCGAATCTGGATGAAGTCGCTGATGCCGGGCTGGTGATCGAGGCAATCATCGAAGACCTTCAGATCAAACGTCAGTTGCTGGCGAACCTGGAAGACCTGTGTGCCGGGGACGCAATCCTCGCCACCAATACCTCGTCCATCTCTGTTACCGCCCTCGGCGCCGAAATGACGAAGCCCGGGCGCCTGGTGGGTATGCACTTCTTCAATCCGGCACCCCTGATGGCACTGGTAGAAGTAGTGATGGGCCTGGCCACCAGCAAAACCGTCGCTGAGACGGTTCACGCCATGGCAAGCGCCTGGGGCAAGAAGCCGGTCTATGCCAGCTCAACTCCCGGCTTTATCGTTAACCGTGTTGCCCGTCCGTTTTACGCAGAGAGCCTGCGCCTGCTGCAGGAACAGGCCACCGATGCCGCAACGCTGGATGCCATCATCCGCGAAGCCGGCCAGTTCCGCATGGGCGCGTTTGAGCTGACCGATCTGATCGGCCACGACGTCAATTACGCCGTGACCAATTCTGTGTTCAACTCCTACTATCAGGACCCGCGCTTCCTGCCTTCGCTGATCCAGAAGGAGCTGGTGGAAGCTGGCCGGCTGGGTCGCAAGAGTGGCCAGGGTTTCTACCCCTACGGCGAAGACGCTCAAAAGCCGGAGCCACAGACAGAGCCGGCCCACCAATGCGATGAGACCGTCGTCATTGCCGAAGGCAACCCCGGCGCAGCAGCCCCATTGATCGAGCGCCTCAAAGGCGCTGGCCTGACCGTAATCGAACGCGACGGCCCGGGCCGGCTTCGCTTCGGCGATGCCGTGCTGGCCCTCACCGATGGTCGAATGGCCACCGAGCGTGCCGCCACCGACGGCATTTCCAACCTTGTGCTGTTTGACCTGGCCTTCGATTACAGCAAAGCCTCCAGGCTTGCCCTGGCTCCGGCCGACCAGGCCTCGGAAGCGGCGGTTTCCTGCGCCTGTGCTTTACTCCAGAAAGCGGGTATTTCGGTAAGCCGGATCGCTGATCGCCCCGGACTCGTGATCATGCGTACCGTGGCCATGCTGGCCAACGAAGCCGCCGACGCAGCCCTCCACGGTGTGGCCACGGTCGCCGACATCGATCTGGCCATGAAGGCGGGTCTGAACTACCCCGATGGCCCCCTCAGCTGGAGCGACCGCCTCGGGGCGGGCCACGTATTTGACGTGCTCACCAACATCCAGAACAGCTACGCAGAAGATCGCTATCGCCCTGCCCTGCTGCTTCGGAAGAACGCATTCGCACAGAAGGGGTTTTATTCATGAGCGAAATGGACCCGCAAACTCTCGCCGAGGAATGCGCAAAAGCCATGTTCGACCGGGACCGGGCAAGCCAGAACCTGGGCATGAACATTGAGTCCGTTGCCCCGGGCAGGGCGGTACTGACCATGACCGTAACCGGCGACATGATCCAGGGCCACGGTTCCTGCCACGGCGGCTATCTGTTCACCCTGGCCGACTCCGCGTTTGCCTTCGCCTGCAACAGCTATGACCGGGCTACTGTCGCCTCCGGTTGCAGCATTGATTACATGTCCGGCGCCAAAGAAGGCGACCGGCTGACCGCCACCGCCGAAGAGCAGGCCCGGGGCGGCCGAACCGGCGTTTACGACATCACACTAACCAACCAGGACGGCCGCAAGGTTGCCCTGTTCCGGGGCCGTTCCTACGAGGTTCGCGGCACCGTACGCAATTCGGAGGAAAATTCATGAGCGCGGACAATCTTCTCAAAGACGCCTACATCGTCGATGCCATCCGAACCCCCATTGGTCGCTACGGCGGCGCGCTCTCCGCCGTGCGCACGGACGACCTGGGCGCCATCCCCATCAAGGCGCTGACCGAGCGCCATCCGGATATGGACTGGTCTAAAATTGACGATGTGCTCTATGGCTGCGCCAACCAGGCCGGCGAAGACAACCGGGACGTGGCCCGCATGTCGTTGCTTCTGGCTGGTCTGCCAGTGGATGTACCGGGCAGCACCATCAACCGCCTGTGCGGCTCCGGCATGGATGCGGTCGGCAGTGCCGCCCGGGCAATCCGCACCGGCGAAACTCAACTGATGATTGCCGGCGGTGTGGAGTCCATGTCACGGGCTCCGTTTGTGATGGGCAAGGCCGAGTCCGCATTCAGCCGCAAGGCGGAGATTTTCGACACCACCATCGGCTGGCGCTTTGTAAATCCGGTGCTGAAAAAGCAGTACGGAATTGATTCCATGCCGGAAACAGCCGAGAACGTGGCGGCCGATTTCGGCATTTCCCGGGAAGACCAGGACGCCTTCGCCGTGCGCAGCCAGCAGCGCACGGCCGCTGCCCAGAAAAACGGACGGCTGGCCGCCGAAATAACGCCGGTGACCATCCCCCGTCGCAAGCAGGACCCGCTGGTAGTGGATACCGACGAGCACCCCCGGGAAACCAGCCTTGAAAAGCTGGCCACGCTGCCGACGCCCTTCCGTGACAACGGCACCGTGACCGCCGGCAATGCCTCCGGTGTGAATGACGGCGCCTGCGCACTGCTGCTGGCCGGAGCCAATGCCCTCAGGCAATACAACCTCAAACCCCGCGCCCGGATTGTTGCCATGGCAACCGCTGGCGTGGAGCCCCGGATCATGGGCTTTGGTCCTGCGCCGGCCAGTCGTAAAGTCCTGGCCACGGCCGGCCTGGAACTGGCCGATATGGACGTGATCGAACTGAACGAGGCCTTCGCCGCCCAGGCCCTTGCCGTCACGCGTGATCTCGGGCTGCCGGATGACGCCGAGCATGTAAACCCGAACGGGGGTGCCATCGCCCTGGGCCACCCCCTGGGCATGAGCGGTGCACGGCTGGTCACTACCGCCCTGAACGAACTTGAGCGCCGCCACGCGGCAGGCCAGAAAGCCCGTTACGCCCTCTGCACCATGTGCATCGGGGTCGGCCAGGGTATCGCACTGATCATTGAGCGGACGGACGCGGTGGCCTGACGCCACCGCCCGGACCGGAACGACCATCTTACAAGAACAACGCAGGACAGAATCATGAGCTTACCATTACAAAAACTTGGCAAACTTGACCGCATGGAGACGGCCAGCATTGACGAGCTCCGCCATGAACAGCTTCAGCGGCTGCGCTGGAGCCTGGTCCATGCGTATACCAATGTGCCCTTCTATCGCAAAGCCTTTGACGATCTCGGTCTCAAGCCGATGGACATCAACTCTCTGGATGACCTGGCCAGGATACCGTTCACCACCAAAGCGGACCTGCGCGATAACTACCCGTTCGGCATGTTTGCCACACCCCTGTCCGACGTGGTCCGGGTCCATGCCTCCAGCGGCACCACGGGCAAGCCGACCGTGGTCGGTTACACCCAGAGCGATATCAATACCTGGGCCGACATTGTGGCACGGTCTATTCGGGCCGGTGGCGGCTCCCGTGGCGACAAGGTCCATGTTGCCTACGGCTACGGCCTGTTCACAGGCGGCCTTGGTGCCCACTACGGTGCCGAGCGGCTTGGATGTACCGTAATCCCCATGTCCGGTGGCCAGACCGAGAAGCAGGTCCAGCTGATCAAGGATTTCGAGCCTGACATCATCATGGTCACGCCGTCCTACATGCTGAACATCGCCGACGAGATGGAGCGGCAGGGCATTGACCCGCACAAACTGCCACTGCGCCTCGGTATCTTCGGTGCCGAGCCCTGGACCAACGCCATGCGTACCGAGATCGAGGAGCGCCTTGGTATCCAGGCCCTGGATATTTATGGCCTGTCCGAAGTTATGGGCCCCGGCGTGGGCATGGAGTGCATTGAGACCAAAGACGGTCCCACCATCTGGGAAGATCATTTCTATCCCGAAATCATCAATCCCGACACCGGTGAAGTACTGCCCGACGGCGAATACGGTGAGCTGGTGTTCACCTCGCTGACCAAGGTGGCCCTGCCGATTCTGCGTTACCGCACCCGGGACCTTACCCGCCTGTTGCCGGGCACCGCACGACCCATGCGCCGGATCGACAAGATTACCGGTCGCAGCGATGACATGCTGATTATCCGTGGTGTGAACGTGTTCCCGAGCCAGATTGAGGAACAGGTTCTGAAATGCGAGGCGCTGGCCCCGCACTACGAGATCGAGGTTTACAGGGAAGGCAATCTGGACTGCGTGGATATCCGGGCCGAGCTGAAACCAGACACGACCGACAACGCGGAAAGCCGTGCCGCGGCGGCCAAGGAACTGGCCCACCACATCAAGTCCTACATTGGCATCAGCACCCGGGTCGAGGTGGTTGAAACCAACCGCCTGGCCCGTTCGGAAGGCAAGGCCAAGCACGTGTTTGACCGTCGAAACACCTAAGTTTGCATGACCGGCAGGGGTCAGTCCACAGCCACTGCGGCTGCCCCCCTGCCGCCTGCCCCCAACGGCCGCGCACCCGCAGCCATCGATTTAATTTTACTTCTCCACTGCCGAGCTCAATAGTATTTACTCACGTATCACGTTTTTTATCATTAAAATCAACACTATAAGCGTCATCAAAGAACCTTTCATATATAACATGACACGCAACGACAATTCTTGATATTTATTCAGTATCATATAATATGAAGTCAATGGCCTTCAGTCGTTCCTGAGGGCATCGCTGTTCACGGATAACAGAACAACAAGCCCGATCCGGAGGTATTTGTTTATGTACGCCCAGCTCGTTGAAACCGGCGCCAAGCGCCTGAAGACCCTGGAAGAGATGTCGCCTGAAGAGCGCGAGTTTCAGGAAAAGGTCGACGCCGAAATCAAGATCGAACCCAAGAACTGGATGCCTGAAGGCTACCGGAAGACGCTGGTTCGTCAGATTTCCCAGCACGCCCACTCCGAAGTGGTCGGCATGCTGCCCGAAGGTAATTGGGTTACCCGGGCCCCCACCCTGAAGCGCAAGCTCCAGCTGATGGCCAAGATCCAGGATGAAGCAGGCCACGGCCTGTACCTCTACAGTGCCATGGAAACCCTCGGTGCAGACCGCGATGAAGAGATCGAGAAACTGCATCAGGGCAAGGCCAAGTATTCCAGTATCTTCAACTACCCGACCCTGAACTGGGCCGATATGGGTGCGGTTGGCTGGCTGGTGGATGGCGCTGCGATCGTCAATCAGGTTGTGCTTCAGCGTACTTCCTATGGCCCCTACTCCCGCGCCATGGTCCGGATCTGTAAGGAAGAGAGCTTCCACCAGCGTCAGGGCTACCAGATCCTGCTGGACATGATGCGCGAAGGCACCGAAGAGCAGAAAGCCATGGTGCAGGACGCGATCAACCGTCTGTGGTGGCCGGCGCTGATGATGTTCGGCCCGCACGATGACGAGTCTCCGAACTCCCAGCAGTCCATGGCCTGGAAGATCAAGCGCAAGAGCAACGATGAACTGCGCCAGATGTTCATTGACCAGACGATTCCGCAGCTCGAGTTCCTGGGTTGCACCGCGCCGGATCCGGACCTGAAGTGGAACGAAGAAACCGGCCACTACGATTTCGGTGAAATCAACTGGCAGGAATTCTACGACGTTCTCAAGGGCAACGGCCCCTGCAACCGCGAGCGCATCAACACTCGCAAGAAAGCAATTGACGAAGGCGCCTGGGTCCGTGAAGCGGCCGTCGCCTATGCCGAAAAACAAAAACAGCGCGCACAAGCCGCTTGATACCGGAGGAATACAACATGTCTGAATGGCGCCTTTACGAAGTCTTTGTGCGGTCCAAGCACGGCCTGAACCACAAACACGTGGGCAGCGTGCATGCCGCAGACGCCGAGATGGCCATGGAAAACGCCCGTGACCTGTACACACGCCGAAACGAAGGCGTAAGCATCTGGGTGGTTCCCTCCGACACCATCACGGCCTCCGCGTCCGACGAAAAGGAAGTGCTTTTCGACCCGTCGGAAGACAAGGTTTACCGGCACGCTTCTTTCTACAAGCTGCCCGATGAAGTCGGACACATGTAAGGAGCGGTACCAATGACACAAGCAGAAGCATTAAAGGAATACCTGCTGCGCCTGGCAGATTCCGACATGATCCTGAGCCAGCGCCTGTGCGAACTGTGCGGCAAGGCCCCGGCGCTTGAGGAAGAGATGGCACTGATGAACGTCGCCCTCGACCTGGTGGGCCAGGCCCGCAACTGGTACGAGTACGCCGCCGAGCTGATTGACGATGGCCGGGATGCTGACAAGCTGGCATTCCGCCGCGATGCCCACGATTACCGCAACCTGCTGCTCACCGAGCAGCCCAATGAGGATTATGCGGTCACCATGGGTCGGCAGTTCTTCTTTGACGTGTGGCACTACTTCACACTCAAGAGCCTGACCGAATCCAGCGATGAGCGCATCGCCGGGATCGCCGCCAAAGCCCTGAAAGAAGCCACCTATCACCTGCGCCGGTCATCGGAGTGGGTCAAGCGTCTGGGCGATGGCACCGAGGAAAGCCACCGTCGCATGCAGGATGCCGTGGATATCCTCTGGCGCTTTACCGGCGAACTGATTACCCCGGACGACACTGATCGTGTCATGGCCGAGGCGGGCATTGGCCCGGACCCTGACCAGTTGGCCAAAGACTGGCGCGGAATGGCTAACGAAGTGCTCATCCAGGCGACCCTGACGCCGGGCACGGAAGACGCCTGGATGTACATGGGCGGCAAGCACGGCGAGCACACCGAACACCTCGGTTTCATCCTGGCAGAAATGCAATTCCTGCAGAGGGCCTATCCCGATGCCACCACATGGTGATACAGACAGCCGGTCAGCCGTCGATATCCTGATTGCCAGTGATCGGGTGCCGGCAAACGCCCGCCCCGATCTGCTGACAGAGGATGACATCTGGGCACTTCTCGAGGAGGTCAAAGACCCCGAAGTGCCGGCAGTCAGCGTCGTGGAACTCGGTATTATTCGTGCCATCCGCTGGGACGGCAACGAATTATCCGTTGATGTAACCCCGACCTACTCCGGCTGCCCGGCCACCGAGTTGATTGAGGAACTGATCACTGAAGCCCTGCGCGCCGCGGGCTTCCGGGATCCGAAAATCAACCAGGTGCTGACCCCTGCCTGGACCACCGACTGGATCACAGACGAAGGCAAAGAGAAGCTTCGGGCATTCGGAATCGCACCGCCCGAGGGCAGCTCCAGCAAGATGAGCCTGCTCGGGGAACCGGAGGTCATTGCCTGCCCCCACTGTGGCAGCAAGGACACCGAGCGGGTCAGCGAATTCGGATCCACCGCCTGCAAAGCCCTTTACCGTTGCAAGGAATGCCTCGAGCCCTTCGACTATTTCAAATGCATCTAGAGCCGATACGATCATGAACAAATTCTACTCACTGAGCCTCAAAGAGGTCAGACCTGAAACAAGAAACGCCGTATCACTTGCTTTTGATCTGCCAGAAGACCTGGCGGACAAGTTCAGCTACAAGCAGGGCCAACACCTGATTGTCAGAACCCAGATGGACGGTGAGGAAGTTCGCCGCTCCTACTCGATCTGCCGCAGTGTCAATGACCAGGAACTGCGCATCGCGGTCAAGAAGGTTGCCGGTGGCCGTTTTTCCACGTTTGCCAATGAGCAACTGAAACCCGGCCAGACGCTGGAAGTCATGCCACCCCAGGGCCACTTCTCCATCGACCTGGATCCCGAGCGCGAAGGCAATTACCTGGCGGTTGCCGCAGGCAGTGGCATTACCCCGATCCTGTCGATCGTCAAGACCACTCTGGAAACCGAGCCCAAGAGCGAGGTAACGCTGTTCTATGGCAACAAGGCCACCAGCAGCACCATGTTCCGGGATGAACTTCAGGATCTGAAGAACGAGTACATGGCCCGCCTGAACCTGGTGTACATCTTCACCCGGGAAGAGCAGGACATTGACCTGTACAACGGGCGGATTGATCACGACAAGTGCGACAAACTGTTCGACCACTGGATCAACGCGAAGGATCTCACCGCAGCCTTCATCTGCGGCCCCCAGTTAATGACAGAAGATGTGCGGGACTCCCTGCTTCGCCATGGCATGGAGAAAAGCAGGATCCATTTCGAGCTGTTCACGCCGGTCGGTGGTGCACCCCAGGCCCGTAAGGACCGAGCGCCGTCGAAAGTGGATCCGCAGTCCATCAGTGAAGTAACGGTGATTGCCGATGGCCGCTCCCTGACCTTCCCGCTGGTTCGTGATACCAAGAGCATCCTCGAAGCCGGCAACGAGGAAGGTGCCGATCTGCCCTACTCCTGCAAGGCCGGTGTCTGCTCCACCTGTCGCGCCAAGGTTGTCGAAGGCGAAGTGGAGATGGACCAGAACTTTGCCCTGGAAGACTACGAGGTGGAAGCCGGTTACGTGCTTTCCTGCCAGTGCTACCCGATCAGCGACAAGGTGGTTCTGAACTACGACGAGATGTAGCTTTCACCCCAATAACAAGACTCGAGCAAGGCAAGTCCCGCAACAACGGGACTTGCCTTGGCGTTTCAGACACCAATGGAGTTTCCCATGTCAGTCCTGAAAAGTTTCATTGCCGGCCAGTGGGTCGGTGAAAAGCCCGCCAAGGCCCTGCCCAGCGCCATCAACGGCGAAATCGTGGCACACACCCACGACGACACCCTCGATTTCAGGAAAGCCGTTGAGTATGGCCGCAAGGTTGGTGGCAAGAACCTGATGGCCATGGATTTCCAGGAACGCGCCCTGGCCCTCAAGGCCATGGCCATGTACCTGCAGGAGCACAAGAAAGAGCTTTACGCACTGTCGATGCATACCGGATCGAGCAAAGCCGATAACGGCATCGATATTGATGGTGGTTTCGGCACCCTGTTCTCCTACGCCAGCATGGGGCGGCGAGAACTGCCGTCCGGTAACGTAGTGCACGAAGGCCCGGTGACGCCGCTTGGCAAGAACAACCACTTTGCCGGTACCCACATCCTGGTGCCCCGGGGCGGCGTGGCTGTGCATATTGATGCCTACAACTTTCCGGTGTGGGGCATGCTCGAGAAATTCGCACCCACCTTCCTGGCGGGCATGCCGTCCATTGTAAAGCCGGCCACCTCTACCTGCTACGTGACCGAACTGGCCGTTCGCCTGATGCAGGAATCCGGCGCGCTTCCTGAAGGCAGCCTGCAGCTGATCATTGGCAGCACCGGCGACCTGTTCGACCATCTTGAAGAGCAGGACGTGGTTACCTTCACCGGCTCGGCAGCAACAGCTCGCAAACTCAAGAATCATCCGAACATCATCAACCGTTCGATTCCGTTCAATGCCGAGGCCGACTCACTGAACAGTGCCATTCTGGCGCCAGACGTGACCCCCGAGCACGAAGAGTTCGATATCTTCGTGAAGGAAGTGGGCCGCGAGATGACGGCGAAGGCCGGTCAGAAGTGTACCGCTATACGCCGGATTCTGGTGCCGAAAGATCAGGTGGACGCTGTCTGCGGGAAGCTGAAAGAGCGGTTATCGAAAGTCACCGTGGGCGATCCTTCGGTTGAAGGCGTACGCATGGGCGCTCTTGCCTCCATCGACCAGCTGGAAGACGTCAAAGCCAATATCCAGGAACTGCTGAAGACCAGCGAACTGGTCATCGGTGGCGACGACAGCTTCAAACCGACTGGCGAAGGCACCGAGAAAGGCGCGTTCATCGAGCCGCACGTACTGCTGTGCCGGAACCCGGAAAAGGGTTGTGGAGCACACGACATTGAGGCCTTTGGCCCGGTAGCAACGGTGATTCCCTACGACACCGTCGAAGACGCAGTGGCTCTGTGTGCGCAAGGCCGGGGCTCACTGGCCACCACCCTGACCACCCGCGATCCCGCCATTGCCGGCAAGGTCGCCCCTCTGTTGGCCGCCTTCCATGGCCGTCTGCACCTGCTGGACGCGGAAGCAGCGAAGGAATCCACCGGCCACGGCTCACCTCTGCCCATGCTCAAGCATGGCGGACCCGGTCGCGCCGGCGGTGGTGAAGAGCTCGGCGGCATCCGCGCGGTACATCATTACCTGCAAAGAACTGCAATTCAGGGCTCCCCGACCATGCTGGCAGCAGTCACCCGTGAGTACGTGCGCGGTGCCGATCTGATCGAAACCGAAGTGCACCCATTCCGTCGTCATTTCGAGGACCTGCAGATCAACGAATCCCTTCTGACTCACCGGCGCACGGTTACCGAGGCGGACATCGTCAACTTCGGCTGCCTGTCCGGCGACCACTTCTACATGCACTTTGATGAAATTGCGGCGCGGGACTCCCAGTTCGGCAAGCGCATTGCCCACGGCTATTTTGTGCTTTCCGCTGCGGCGGGCCTGTTCGTTTATCCGGGCGAAGGTCCGGTTCTGGCGAACTACGGCCTGGACACCCTGCGCTTCATCGAGCCGGTGGCCCCGGGCGACACCATCCGGGCTCGGCTGACCTGCAAGCGCAAGATCGATCAGGGTCGGACATCTCCGGACGGCCACCCCCAGGGTGTGGTGGTCTGGGATGTCCAGGTTCACAACCAGAACGATGAGCTGGTTGCGAGCTACGACATCCTGACACTGGTTGCCAAGAAGCCCGGGTAACACCGGACTGCGAGACCTTCTTCCTGTCCTGGACCCCAGGGAGAAGGTCACAGGTAAATAAATGGGGTCAGATGAAAGCCTTCATCTGACCCCGGCCTCAGCGAACATGATTTTCAGATTTAACGACCTGGCTAATGGGTGCCCCCCTTTTATTTGTGCTTTACATGCCCTGGGCGATTACATACCCAGGTAGGCCTCGCGAACCTTCTCATTACTGAGCAGCTCCCGGCCAGTACCTTCAACCACCACCTTGCCAGTTTCCAGCACATAGCCACGGTCTGCCAGTGCCAGCGCCTGGGAGGCATTCTGCTCTACCAGGAAGATGGTAATCCCCTCCGCCTTGAGTTCCTTGACGATGTTGAAGATTTCCTCAACGATCAACGGCGCAAGGCCCATGCTGGGCTCATCCAGAAGCAACAATCTCGGCTTGGCCATCAGGGCCCGGCCCATGGCCAGCATCTGCTGCTGACCACCGGAGAGCTCGCCGGCCAGGTTATGGCGCTTCTGGCGAAGAATAGGGAATTTCGTGTACATACGCTCAAGGTCATCCATCACCTCAGGTGTCTTGCCCCGGGTGTAGGCGCCCAGTAGCAGATTGTCGTGAACACTGAGGTCCTTGAACACCTGCCGGCCTTCCGGAACCTGCACAATACCGTTGGCTACCCGCTGATCGGCACTGATCTTAGCAAGATCCTTACCTTCAAAGGTGATCGCGCCCCGGTCTGTAGGCTGCAACCCGGAGATGGTCATCAGCAGGGTAGATTTGCCGGCGCCATTGGCTCCTACGAGCGATACAATCTCGCCACTGTTGATGTGGATATCCACATCATGCAGCACTTCAATCTGGCCATAGGACGTAACCAACCCCTTGATGGACAGCATTTCCTGTCTGGCATGAGGTGCAGTCACCCGATCCACATGCTTCAGGCCCAGGCCTCCGAACTTTTCGGGGGTATAACTGACAATCTGGTGGCGCAACTCCCGGAACTCTTCCCGCACCCGTTCACCAAACAATGGGTCGTTTTCCACGTCCCGCGCTTCGATGATCTGTTGCCAGTCTTCCTCAGTCAGCAGTTTACGGGCCCTTGGAATGACCACCCCTTCTTCCTTGCGAATATGCTTACGCAAGGCTTCGGTGAAACGAGCCAGGGCATGGCTGAACTCCTCACGCCCCTGCGGCCAGCCTTCCATGCAGACGGCCAGCAACCTGCGCAGCTCAAGCAGCTTTTCATGCCCGATCACGTAGCCCTTGGCCAGCTTTTCCAGCAGGGGTGCCGTCTCCGGGGACTTCTCACTGAGCCGCTTGTAAAGCTCAATGTCCGTGGGCGTGCTGTGAACCCGCCGGGAGAAGTGCTGGATGTAATCAAAAATGGTACTGAGCAGTCGCTCATCAGGACGCTGCTCGTTCACATTCATATCGCTGAGAAGCTGATCCAGCAGATCCAGGATCCGCCACAGCGCTTGGTGCTCCTGAACAATAATCCGGACGGCCTGCTCACTGCGTGACTGGGCAGGCGCCATTTCAGTGTGTTGCTCGCTCATGTGAAATGTCTCCTTGCTCAGCCACCCAGATAGGCGGCGATAACGTCCGGGTTCTGACGGATTTCCTCGGGCGTACCCTCGGCCAGAACACGACCATAGTTAAGCACCAGCAACCGGTCGGAAATGCCCATCACCAGTTTCATATCGTGCTCGACCAGCATCACCGTGATGCCCTGTTCCGCAATTTTTCGAATCAGATCCTCCAGTGCCGCTGTTTCGGTGGCGTTCAGGCCGGCCGCCGGCTCATCCAGAAGGATGACCTTTGGTTCAGCAGCCAGGGCCCGGGCAATTTCAAGTCGCTTGAGTGCGCCATAGGACATGGCGGAGGCTTCGGCATCCAGGTAGTCACCGCAACCCACGTATTCCATCAACTCAGCGGCACGCTTACGGGCTGCGGCTTCATTGCGACGCAGCGATGGCAGCCGGAACAAGGTGGTAAACAGACTACTTCTGAGCTGAAGGTGGCGACCAAGCATCACATTCTCAATGGCGGTCATGTTCATACAGATCTGCATCTGCTGAAAGGTCCGGCACATGCCCCGTTCCGCAAGCTGGTTCGGTTCCAGCCTGGCGGTACTCTCGCCATTCAGCAGAATCTCACCCTTGGTGGGGATATAGAGGCCGGTAATCAGATTGAACAGGGTGGTCTTGCCAGCACCGTTCGGACCAATGACAGAATAGACCTGCCCGGCCTCCACGGCGAAACTGACACCTTCCACCGCATGAACACCACCAAAGGCCTTATCCAGCCCTTTTACTTCAACCAGTGCTGTCATGCCTCACCTCCCGCTTTCTTGCGCATTCTTTTGGAAACGATTGCGGTGATGGTGGGCAACAGACCCTTGGGCATGAAGATCATGGTCAGCATCAGGATCAGGCCAAACATCACGGTTTCCAGTTCCTGGAAATCCGCCAGAACCTGGGGCAACAGTTTCAGCACCACGGCACCCAGAATCACACCGAACGTGGAACCCATACCGCCAAGGACGACCATGGTGATAAAGAGAATGGAGAACTCGAAGCTTGCCACCGCCGGGGTGATAAAGCCCTGAAAGTGGGCGTAAAGGCCACCCATTACGCTGGCATAGATCGCGGAGATCACGAACACGAGGCTTTTGTACTTTGCGGTGTCGACTCCCACCACGCTGGCAGCTACTTCCGAGCCTTTCACGGACCGTAAAGCCCGGCCAATGGGCGATTCGATCAGATTCTGGGCGAACCAGACCGCCAGCAGAAGCACCACGCTGGCCAGGATATACCAGGCCTGGACACCAGAGATCTCCAGTCCGAACAACGAATACTGACCAAAGGTACTGAGCTCCCAGCCAAAGAGATCGAAGGCCGGAACCGGCATGCCGTCCGGGCCACCGGTAATGGCACGCTCGTTGTTCAGAATGATGGTAATTATGAAGCCCACTGCGAGGGTTGCCATGGAAAGGTAATGCCCTTTCAGTCGCAGGATCGGGCGACCCACAACCCAGGCAATGATGCCAACCGCAATGGCACCGACCACCAGCGCCGGGACAGAAGACCAGCCGTAAGTCCCGGTTGTGATACCCGTGAAGTAAGCACCCAGGCCAAAGAAGCCCGCGTGACCAAGGCTGATCTGACCGGCAAAGCCCACCAATAGGTTCAGGCCGATAACGGTAGCGGCAATGATGGCCATCTGGATGACCAGTTCATAATGGAACGGGTTGCCCAGAAAAGCCGGAAGGATAATCAGGATGAGTGCGAGGACCAGCAGGCCCCGGAGGCGCGACTGCATAAACCGGTTCAACATCAGACACGCTCCACTACTTTGGCGCCGAAAAGTCCTCGGGGCATGAAGAAGAGCACCAGCAGAATCATGGAAAACGCTACCGCGTCCTTGTAATCGGATGAAATGTAACCGGCCGCCATGGCTTCAACAATGCCAAGGGCAAGGCCACCGACAACAGCACCCACACCGCTGCCAAGACCTCCGATAGCCGCGGCAACAAAGCCTTTCAGTCCGAGGATGATCCCGATGTCATAGGAAGTAAAAGTAATCGGTGCGACTACAATCCCGGCCACCGAGCCAAGCAGCGCAGACACCATGAATGCCAGCATAAGCACCATCTGGGTGCGGATGCCGACCAGGCGTGCCGCCTCCTTGTTCATGGAAGTTGCCAGAATTGCTTTGCCAATCAGCGTCTTGGTGAAGAACAGCACCAAAGCCACCACCATGACCGCGCCAATACCGAGAACCCACAAGCTCTGGCTGTTCAGCACGGCACCAAACACCTGGATAGGCTGGTCGGTGCTGAAGTTCTGCATCACGTGGTACTCCTTGCCCCAGACTACCTGGGCGATACCGCGAATAAAGATGGAGGCACCAATGGTGATGATAATCAGGGTAACCACATCGGCCTGTTTGGCCGGAGCAATAGCGAGACGCTGAAGGGCAATCCCCAGCACACCAGCCAGAATGATTGCCAGCACGACCGCGAATATCATGGGCACTCCCATGGCGGTCAGGGAAACCGTTGCCATGCCTCCAATCATCAGGAATTCACCCTGGGCGAAGTTGATGACATGGCTGGCGTTGTAAATCAGGGTAAAACCGAGGGCTATCAGGGCGTATGTCGCACCGATAGTAATCCCGGTGAACAGGTACTGTAAGAATTCTGCGAGCATAGCGGTGGTTCCGGTCGAACATCGGCTGACGACTTATCCGAAAGGATTGCCGCCAGCCGCGAGACAGGTGAAAGGGATATCAGTTAATCAGTTTCCATTCGCCATTCTGGACTTCCAGAATGCGGAAGGAATCTGCACCAAGGCCGTTATGGTCGTCCGGAGCCATATTGAATTCACCGGTCACCCCAACGTAACCCCTGATGTTTTCCAGTGCATTACGCACGGCTTCGGGGTCGGTAGAGCCAGCCTCTTCAATGGCACGAACCGCGAGCATTAGCCCGTCATAAGCGTAGGCGCCAAAGGTGGAAACCTTGGAGTCCCAGCGAGCCTCGTACTCGGCCTTGTAGTTCTGAACCACTTTTTTCTGGGGATCGTCTTCTGGCAGTGAGTCCGGAACCAGCAGCGGTGACGCCGGCAGGCGAAGGCCTTCAGCCGCGGAACCGGCCAGCTCAAGGAAGCTGTCAGAGGCTACGCCGTGGGATTGATAGAACGGAAGCTCCATTCCCAGTTGGGCATAGTTGCGGGTAACAATGGCCGGGCCCTGACCGAAACCGAAGTTGAGAACCGCTTCAACACCTTTTGTGTTACGGATATTGGTCAGCTGGGCGGTCATGTCTGTATCAGATCCGCTGTAGGTGACATCGGCCACCACTTCCATACCCATCTGCCCTGCCACTTCCAGGGTCTGGGTACGGCCGGAACTGCCGAAACCACCAGTGCCGGAGATCAGACCGATCCTGCTGATGCCACGGTCTTTCATGTCCGACAGAATGCGCTCTGCCGCCATGCGGTCAGACTGGGGAGTCTTGAACACCCACTTCTTCACCGGCGTGGTAATAACCACGGCACCCGCCAGGGAGATGAAGGGCACCTGTGCCTGCTCAATCAGTGGCACCGCTGCCATGGTGGCGCCAGTGGTGCTGCCACCAACAATGATATCCACCCGGTCCGAACGGATCAGGCGGCTGGCGAAGTTACGGGCGGAGGAGGCATTGCCCACGTCATCATAGTGGATCAGTTCCAACTGACGGCCCAGAACACCACCGTCTTCATTGATTTTCTCAACGTACATCTCAAGCGTTTTCAGCTCGGGGTCGCCAAGGAAGGATGCCGGACCTGTGACAGACAGGAACGACCCGATTTTGATGGGTTCAGCTGCCTGGGCACTCATCATCATGAGACCGGCAGCCGCAACGGCTGCGCATTTTCCGACGCGACGGATCATTGTATTAAGCATTGTTTTTGTTCTCCCGGATTGTGCAGGGGCTTGAGTATGTTGTTATTCCCTCATCCTTGATCAGATGCTCTCCTGATTCTTCGCTTCCGATATAATTCGATACCATTGACGAATATCAATTGAAGTTATTGTATCATAACTTCCATGTCAACCGATTTCAGGGCGACGGTCGATGCTCCTTAAGTAAAGCCGACGCTGTCACGGCGCGCCAGAACAGCACGCATAAAGACAAACCTTTACCTGACACGCAGGACCCGCATAATACGTGCAACGTGTTTCATTGATTCTTATTTGCGAACCCAGGGCCATGACTGCAAAAAGCCAGCTCGAACTGCTCGTCAGGAACTTTCAGAAAAAACGGCCGCTCCGTGCCGGCTCCCTCATCATTACCATCTATGGCGACGCCATCGTTCCCCGCGGTGGCAATGTCTGGCTTGGCAGCCTGATGAAGCTGGTAGAACCCATGGGCATCAGCCAGCGGCTGGTTCGCACCTCCGTGTATCGCCTGGTCCAGGAATCCTGGCTGCAAACGGAAAAGGTCGGCCGTTGCAGTTATTACAGCCTTACCGGCCCCGGGCTGCGCCGTTTCGAGCAGGCCTTTCAGCACGTTTACAATCTCGATACCGGGGAATGGAGCGGCAGCTGGTGCCTTGTGTACCTGAATCAGCTGACTCCGGAACTTCGCCAGAAAGTCCGCGAAGAACTGAAGTGGCTCAGCTTCGGCAGTATGGCGCCGGGCTTGATGGAGCACCCCCGGTATACCCGCAGCGAACTGATTCCCATGCTGCAGGAGTGGGGCGCCCTGGAAGACACCATCGTGATGCAGACCATACCCATAGAGCAGAAAAGCCCCAGGGCGCTTCGTCTGCAGGTTCGCGAAAGCTGGAACCTGGATGAGCTTGGAGGCCGCTACCGGCGCTTCCTGAAACAGTTCCGCCCCCTCTGGCGTGAGCTGCAATCGGAAGACACGCTCAGCCCGAAAGAATGCCTGATCCTCCGGATATTGCTGATTCACGAGTACCGAAAAATTCTGCTTCGAGACCCACTACTGCCGGACGAGTTGCTACCGGGCGACTGGGAAGGCCGCAGCGCCAAGCAACTCTGCCGGAACCTGTACCGGAAGATTTATGTGCGGGCGGAACAATGGCTGGATGAAACCCTGGAGAATGCCTCCGGCCCCCTCCCCGGCCCCGGCGAGAAATTCTTCAAGCGCTTTGGAGGGCTGAGAGACATGACCACGACTCAGGAAGAAACGCCGGAATCCGCTGTCTGAACACTGCGAACTGTTGTACTCTAAACTGAAAGGCCGGAATAACGGTGTCTCATGAGCCACAACAAACAGCGCCTACAGCCCGAATTTGAGTGGGTCGATCAGCAAGGTGATGAGTCGATTCGCTACCTTGATCATGGATACCCCAGCCCCCTTGTGCGCTGGCACTACCATGAGGAATATGAGCTACACCTGATCACAGCGACGTCAGGCAAGGTGTTCGTTGGCGACTACATTGGCAACTTCTCACCTGACAGCCTGATACTGGTCGGGCCCAACCTGCCCCATAACTGGATAAGCCAGCTGGATCAGGGCGAGCGCGTCGAGTTACGCGACCGCGTCATCAACTTCTCCCATGAGTTTGTGAAAGGATGCGAATCCTTCTTCCCGGAAGCACGGCTGCTGGCTCCGTTCTGGGAGCGCGCGCAGTATGGCATCGAGTTTCTGAACCCCGACGGCATTGCCAGGGCCGTGGAGCTGTTCGAAGACATTGCAACTTCCGGAGGTTTCAGGCGCCTGACCCGATTCTGGACACTGATTGAGCTTCTTGCGGGCATTGATGATTACCGGGTGCTCTCGTCATCCACCTATATCCCGATTACCGACGAAAAGATCCTCCATCGCCTCAATCAGGCCGTCAATTACATCTTCGAGTCCTATGACACAGGCATCTCCCTCGAGGAAGTCGCGGACCATGTGAACATGGGGGCCGACCTATTTCTCCAAGTTCTTCAGGAAAGCGACTGGTCAACGCTTTACCGAATTCGTCAATACCCTGCGCATCAACAAGGCCTGCGAACATCTTGCCCACACCGACGAGCCGATTACTGAAATCTGCTTTTCGGTCGGATTCAACAACATCGCAAACTTCAACCGCCGCTTTTTCCACCTCAAGAAAATGACACCGTCGGACTATCGAAAGGCATCAATGGATGTTCTTTACCGGGGCTGACCCGCTTTTTACCGTTTCCAACCAATACCTTATATCTGAATATCATTTTCCTCCCGAATCAGAAAGATGACGAATCAGCCCCCATTCAAGGGAAAGTTCACGCCGACTCTCATAACCGATGACAGCTCACCTGATGGAAAAAAAGTACATAAATCTGGCGAATTATGTATTTGTCCGCTTTTCATGCTCAGCGTGTAATAGGACCCAGCACCCGATTGGGTGTACCGGTAACAACACTGTTGACGGGTTTCCAGATTTAGCCCGGATCGACCTACTCCAAAAATAAACAGAGGTTCGAACATGAGCACCACCAACACCCTTTTCCCGGCGCTTGTCGCAGCCGGAATCCTGACCGCACCCTCTCCCGCCATGGCGGCAACTAAAGTCACTTACAGATAAACGAAGTTCCGCATAGATCTAATGCGACTACTCAGCGTGGAAATAAAACAAATAGCATCCAACACATGAGGAAAAACCAATGAGATTAATAAGCGCTTCAAAACTGGGGACAGTTTGTACGTTGCTGGGGATGGCCGCCAGCCCCACTTACGCCACAGAATTGGGGCTGGCCTCCAGCCCCGCCCCTGGCACGGAATTATTCGACGGTAAAGTAGAAATCAAGGGCGCTATCATGAGCTCCTTCCAGGCACTGGAAGCTGACGATAATGCGTTCAATGTTGCTGATCGGTCGGCCGACTCAGGTTTCAACCGGATACGCTTTTCTCTCGGCTTCGATATCCAGGTCTCAGAACGCATCAGTGCCTTTGTGGAACTCAGCGAAGAACCGAATGACTTTGGCACTGACGATCAGTTCGAAATCTCCAACGACCTGTCGTTTATCAATTATATGCTCACTGATGACCTCACTTTTCGTTTGGGCGGAGTTGTCACCGCAGTGCGCAACTTCGGGGGATATTCGGACGGTGCCGTGGTACAGGGCAACCCGCTGATTGGCAACTCGCCCGCCGATATGGTTACCGCGGAATCCGGCCTCACCGTCTTGGGAAGCCATGATATCGGCAGCGGTTTTCTCAAACGGGTGAACTGGGACGCCACCGTGACTGTGCCCACCTTCTTCGAGGATTTCAGCGGGGATCGTGGCTATGATTACTTCTTCAAGGGTTCTCTGGACCTGCCCATGGGCTTCAGTGTCGGCGGCGGCTATGCCTTCAATGACCTGGGTGATCAGGTTACCGGCGATAATCCGCGCCCGTTCAGTGAGGTTCAGACGATGGGTATGGTGCAGGGTGACGGCGATAACTACAACTTCCCGGGCAGTGGTGCCGGTGCTCGTGATACCCATGCCGGTCTGGTTCCGGGTCTGGAAGTCGATGTGTGGCAGATCGGTGCCCAGTATGAGGGTGAGGATATCCCGCTCTATGCCCGCATCTGGTTCGGTCGGGCTGAAGATAAATTCAGTTTTGGAGACAGCTCAGGGAATCAAACCGTTGCTAGCCAGGCCACCCAGTTCCTGCAGCAGACAAGCGAAATGCAATTTTATGGCACGGAGGCCAGCTACTACATAATGCCTTCAAAACTCTACGGTGCAGTGCGCTACACCCTTGTGACTAATGAGTCCGACAATGCCGGTCCCGACGACGAGTTGACACGTACCCAGGTCGGCGGCGGTTATTGGCTAAATGATGTGGCGCTAGTAAAGGCGGAGTACGTGAGCCAGCAAGAGGGCGCGAATTCCCCCGGTCAGATCGGGGATGACTGGGATGGCTTTATGCTGGAAGCCTCTGTAGTTTTCTAGTTTCCGCTCCGGAAAAATTGGGTACAGACCCCGTTTTCTTTAATCGGGGTCTGTACTCAATTGATAGTGTTTCCGATTAGCATCTCTGCCGAAATCGATCTGGCAACCGAAGCTCGAGTGCTGGATCCTGGCCCGACTGCGTCACCGGGCATTCGATAACACATCGAGATGGCCGTGTGCAAATCGGTCACGTTCGCCGGAATACACAACTTTATCGCGTCAGATTTTTCCTTTTCTAACAGGACAATGCTTTACCGACAGCCGCTCAAAAGGTGGTTCACGGTGGCTGACGCTTAAGGGAACAGCTCGGCGAATGGCAAAAAAGTACATAAATCTGGCGAAGTATGTATTTGTCCGCTTTTCATACTCAGCGTGTAATGGGCTCATAGGATTCAGCACCCGATTGGGTGTACCGACAACAATGTTGACGGGTTTCCAGATTTAGCCCGGATCGACCTACTCCAAAAATAAACAGAGGTTCGAACATGAGCACCAACAGCTTTTTCCCTGCGCTGGTCGCAGCCGGAATCCTGACCGCATCCTTCCCGGCCATGGCGGCCACCAAAGTCACGATTGGCACCGTCAACAACGGCGACATGATTCGCATGCAAGGTTTGTCTGATGCCTTCGAAGCAGAATACCCGAATATAGACCTCGACTGGGTCGTACTTGAGGAAAATGTCCTCCGCCAGCGCCTGACCACGGATATTGCCACCGGCGGTGGCCAGTTCGACGTGATGACCATCGGCATGTACGAGGCCCCGATCTGGGGAGAAAAAGGCTGGCTGACGGTTATGGATGACCTGCCGGAAGACTATGACAAGGAAGATATTTTCCCGTCGGTCCTTGGCGGCCTCTCGAAGAACGGGAAGCTCTACGCGCTGCCCTTCTATGCCGAAAGCTCGATGACCTACTACCGCAAGGATCTTTTCGAAAAAAACGGGTTAACCATGCCGGCCCAGCCCACCTGGGAACAGATGAAGTCGTTCGCCAAAACCCTCCACAAGCCCGACGAGGGACAATACGGGGTTTGCCTGCGCGGCAAAGCCGGCTGGGGCGAAAACATGGCGCTGATCACCACCATCGCCAACGCGTTCGGTGCCCGCTGGTTTGACGAAGAGTGGAAACCTGAATTCACCGGCCCGGAGTGGAAAGACGCGCTCACGTTCTACGTCGACCTGCTGGGTAACTACGGTCCCCCGGGGGCATCCTCCAATGGCTTCAATGAAAACCTCGCACTGTTCAATTCCGGCAAATGCGGCCTATGGGTAGACGCCACGGTAGCCGGCGCGTTTGTTACCGACGAATCCCAGAGCAAGGTCGCTGATAAGGTTGGTTTTGCACTGGCACCAAGCCAGAAGACCGATAAGGGCGCTGGTTGGCTGTGGTCCTGGGCACTGGCCATTCCGGTCAGCTCGGATGCAAAAGAAGCCGCCAAGACCTTTATCACCTGGGCGACATCCAAGCAATACAGCGCCCTGGTGGCGGAGACCACCGGCATCGCAACCACTCCTCCGGGCACTCGGGCATCAACTTACGACAACGCCGAGTACCTTGCTGCCGCGCCGTTTGCGGCCAAAACCCTCGAGTCGATGGATAGGGCCGATCCCAATGACGCCACCCTGAAGCCGGCCCCCTATGTGGGCGTTCAGTTTGCCGCCATCCCGGAGTTTCAGGCCATTGCAACCCAGGTTGGCAAACTTTTCTCCGGGGCGCTCGCCGGCTCCATGTCGACGGAACAGGCCCTGATGGGCGCCCAGTCGATTACGACCCGCGAAATGACCCGGGCGCGTTACTACTCAAAGTAATCACGTCGCTATGAACTAACACAACTGGCACCTGTGGGTCCCGTCATGCCGCTCCATCGGCTTATACGGGCAGCCCACACCGTCAGGGCCCCTTCCCGGAGGCATTGGCATGGAAACAAAGACTTTGGATGCGGACGCAATCCGCACAATGCAAGACACGGCTCCGACTGCAGGAGGTGTCAGCAAACAGAAAGCCAGAGTCAGCCGGCTCATGGTATCGCCATCGGTGCTGTTGCTTCTGCTCTGGATGGTTGTTCCCCTGTCCATGACGATTTACTTCTCGTTGATCCGGTATAACCTGCTTTATCCCGGCGAAAACGAGTACGTCGGCCTGGAGAACTTCCGGTTTTTCGTGACTGACCTGGGGTTCATGGCCGGCATGACCAACACACTGCTGCTGGTCGGCTCGGTACTCTTGATCACAGTCGTATTCGGTGTCCTGATTTCACTGCTCATTAATCTGGCGTTCTGGGGTCAGGGGATTGTCAGAATCCTGTTGATTTCGCCGTTTTTCATCATGCCCACGGTAAATGCACTGGTCTGGAAAAACCTGCTGCTGCACCCGGTGTCGGGGGTCTTTGCCGCCATCTGGCAGTTTTTCGGCGCGCAACCCATTGACTGGTTCTCGGAGTTTCCGCTTTTCTCCATCATCATGATCGTGTCGTGGCAATGGCTGCCTTTCGCGATCCTTCTGCTGATGACCGCACTGCAGTCGCTCGACCAGGAGCAGCAGGAAGCCGCGCGACTGGACGGCGCTGGCCCATGGGCCCTGTTCTGGCACCTGACCCTCCCCCACCTGGCCCGCCCGATTGCCGTGGTGGTGATGATCGAAACCATTTTCCTGCTCTCACTGTTTGCGGAAATCTTCACAACAACCGGTGGTGGCCCCGGCTACGAAACCACCAACCTCGCCTACCTGATCTACAGCCAGGCGTTACTCCAGTTCGACGTTGGCCTTGCGTCAGCGGGCGGACTGATTGCCGTCATTCTTGCCAATATCGCCGCGTTCTTCCTGGTTCGCGTCGTCGGCAAGAGTCTGACCGATAAACAATAACGCCGGAGGTGACACCATGCTTAGCCTGAAACAACGCCGAAGCCTGACAACGGCCCTTATGGGTATCCTGGCCTGGGGCGTAGCCCTGGCCATCTTCTTTCCGATTTTCTGGATGCTGCTGACCAGCTTCAAAACCGAAATCGACGCGTTCGCGACGCCGCCCCAACTGTTCTTCACACCCACGCTGGAGAACTACACGCTGGTCAATGAGCGCAGCGACTACTTCCACTTTGCCTGGAACTCGGTGGTTGTGTCTTTCGGCTCAACGATTATCGGGATGCTGCTGGCGGTACCCGCCGCCTACTCCATGGCGTTTTTCGAGACCAAACGCACCAAGGCCACCCTGCTCTGGATGCTGTCCACCAAGATGCTGCCACCTGTCGGCGTACTGGTCCCGATCTACCTGCTGTTCAAAGACCTGCAGATGCTGGATACCCGCATTGGGCTGACCATTATTTTCACGCTGATCAACCTGCCAATCATGATCTGGATGGCTTACACCTACTTCAAGGAAATCCCGAAAGAGGTACTGGAAGCCGCGCGTATGGACGGCTCAACGCTGTTCCAGGAGATCTGGCGGGTTCTGCTTCCCATGAGCAAAGGCGGGCTGGCGTCCACCGTTCTCCTGGCACTGATTCTGAGCTGGAACGAGGCATTCTGGTCGCTGAACCTCACCGCATCGCAGGCAGCGCCCCTGACTGCCCTGATCGCCTCCTACTCGAGTCCCGAAGGACTGTTCTGGGCCAAGTTGTCCGCAGTCTCAACCCTGGCCTGCGCTCCGATCCTGATCTTTGGCTGGATCAGTCAGAAACAGTTGGTTCGCGGTTTGTCCTTTGGCGCAGTTAAATAACGGAGAATTCCCATGGCTGATTTAACAATAAAAAACCTGAAAAAATCCTTTGGGGATGTGGAAATCCTCAAAGGCATCAACCTGAACATCAAGGATCACGAGTTTGTTGTCTTCGTTGGCCCCTCAGGCTGTGGCAAGTCGACCCTGCTGCGCTCGATCGCCGGCCTTGAAGAGGTCACCAGTGGTCATATTTACCTGGACGACAGGGAAATCACCGAACTCGCGCCCGCCAAGCGGGATCTGGCGATGGTCTTCCAGAGCTATGCGCTCTATCCCCACATGTCCGTGCGCAAGAACATGTCATTCGCGCTGGAGCTGGCCAAGGAGCCCAAAGAGACGATCAAAGCCAAGGTGGCCGAAGCAGCTCGCATTCTGGAGCTGGAGCCTTTGCTTGAGCGTAAACCCAAGGAACTGTCCGGTGGGCAACGCCAGCGCGTTGCCATTGGCCGCTCCATCGTCCGCCAGCCCAAGGTGTTCCTGTTTGACGAACCGCTGTCGAACCTCGATGCCGCACTTCGCGTGCAGATGCGGCTTGAACTTGCGCGGCTTCACCATGACCTGAAAGCCACCATGATCTACGTGACTCACGATCAGGTCGAAGCCATGACCCTCGCCAATAAGGTCGTGGTACTCAACCAGGGGCAGATCGAGCAGGTCGGCTCGCCCATGGAGCTCTATCACAGCCCGGCCAACCGGTTTGTCGCGGGCTTTCTCGGCATGCCGAAAATGAGTTTCCTGCCTGCTACCGTGCTTGCATGCGATCATCAGGGAACCCGAATCCAGCTCGAAGATGGCGCCACACTCACCCTGCCGGTCGAGGGGACATCATTGCGCAAGGACAGCCGCGTAACCCTGGGCGTGCGGCCTGAGAACATTTATGTCTCCGACCCTGCGGAAAGCCACCTCACCGGCCGTCTGGACATAGCAGAAAATCTTGGCAGTGACACCTACTGTTACGTCAAAACCGGTACCGGCGAAACGCTTACGGTCCGGACACCGGGCAATTTCACATGCAACTTTGGCCAGCAGATCGGCCTGAGCCTCGAGCTCGACCAGTGCCACCTGTTCGATGACCAGGACCAGGCCCTGCCCAGACTCGAGCAGATCGCCGCCTGACACGCGAAGGGCCGGCCCCGCCGACCGGAAAACAGGGTGAACCTATGAAGCTGAACAAGACCACACTGTCCGACCTGCCAAGCGGCGTTTCGCGCCCGCAGTACAATCGGGCAAACCTGAAACATGGCATCATCCACATCGGGGTTGGCGGCTTTCACCGTGCCCATCAGGCCATGTACACAGACAGACTGTTGCAGCAAGGCGGCAACGACGACTGGGCCATCTGCGGAGTCGGGCTGCGTGAGGCAGACCGAACCATGCAGTCCGTCCTGGCAGAACAGGACTACCTCTATACCCTGATCGAGCTGGGCTCCGATGGCACCAATGCATTGAGTGTCATCGGTGCGATCACCGATTTTCTGTTTGCTCCGGACGACCCCGACCGGGTGATCGAAAAGCTTGCCAGTCCTGACGTCCGAATCGTTTCCCTCACCATTACCGAGGGAGGCTACAACGTTGATGACAATACCGGGCTTTTCAATCATGAGCATCCGGATGTGGTTCATGACCTGCAGCATCCCCAGCAGCCGCGCACCGTGTTTGGTTTTCTGACCGAAGCCCTTGCCCGCCGCAGAAACCGGGGACTGGCACCATTTACCATCATGTCCTGCGACAACCTGCCCCACAACGGCCATGCAGCGCGCAGCGCTTTACTGGCATTCGCCTACATGCGTGATGCCGGGCTGGCAGAGTGGATTGATCAACAGGTCACTTTTCCCTGCAGTATGGTGGATCGAATTACACCGGGAACCACGCCCGCCCATACCGAGTGGCTGAAACTCTCCCATGGTATCGAGGATCGCTGGCCAGTCATCTGCGAACCCTTCACCCAGTGGGTTCTGGAAGACAATTTCTGCAACGGCCGCCCGGACTGGGCGTCCGCCGGTGCCCGGTTCACAGGCAATGTGGCCCCCTACGAGCTGATGAAAATCCGGCTGCTGAATGCCAGCCACTCGGCCATGGCGTACCTGGGTTACCTTGCCGGCTATCGCTACACCCATGAAGTCATGGCAGACAGCCGTTTCACCGATTTTATCCGGGCCTTCATGGATGAGGATGTTACCCCGATTCTGGGTGACATTCCGGGCGTTGATCTCGTTGGCTATAAGGCGACACTGATCGACCGCTTTTCCAACCCACAGGTCGGCGACCAACTGGCCAGGCTGTGCCTTGACGGATCCAGCAAGATCCCCAAGTTCCTGGTGCCAACCATTCGAGCGCTTATTCAGGAATCCCGGCCCCTGGACCGCGTGGCCCTGGTCATCGCAAGCTGGGCGGTATACCTCAAAGGCAAGGACGAAGCCGGCCACCTGCATGAAGTTCGGGATCCGCTTGCTGAACGCCTGCAAACCGCAGTGCAGGACCGGGACAGCCTGAACCAGACGTTTCTGGGCATGGAGGATCTGTTCAGCAGGGATTTGATCCATTCCCGGGCCTTTTGCGCGGCCTTTGAGTCCGCCGTCAAAAGGCTGGAATCCGATGGTGTTCTGGCGACCCTGGAATCGTTGTCAGTCACTTAAAGACGCCCCAGGCAGGAAACAGACAATGCAAAAGGTTATCGCATTTGGAGAAGCACTGATCGACATGCTCTCCAGCAACGTCGGCAACACACCCGGAACCGGGACGACAGAAACAACCGGGCAGGAAACCTTCACCAAGTTTCCCGGTGGTGCTCCGGCGAACGTCGCAGCCGCGGTTGGTAAGCTGGGCGGTCGCAGCTACTTTGCGGGCAAGGTCGGAGCGGACATGTTCGGGGATTTCCTCAAGGCATCACTGGAAGACAACGGCGTAAATACCGACTACCTGCTGCAGACCCGCGAAGCCAAAACGGCACTGGCCTTTGTGTCACTGGACGCCCATGGCGAGCGAAGCTTCGAGTTCTATCGCAACCCTTCCGCGGATACGCTGTTTCGTTCGGAGGACTTTCAGGATGAATGGTTTCAGGAGCCGGGAATTTTCCATTTCTGTTCCAATACGCTGACCGAGCCCGGCATACGGGAAACAACCCTGGCGGGCCTGGAAAAAGCCAGGAGTGCCGGTTTTGTCATCAGCTTTGATCTGAATCTGCGGGAAAATCTGTGGCCAGAGAACAGCGACCCATTCGGCGCTGTATGGTCCTGCATCAAGCGGGCACATGTGGTTAAACTCAGCGCAGAAGAACTGGCCTTCCTCTGCGGTGATCAGGATGAGGATCTTGTCCTGAGGAGGCTCCAGAACGCCGGCGTCGCATTGATCGTGATCACCGACGGAGGAGCACCCATGCGTTATTACACAGGCAGCCATAAAGGGCTGATTCAACCTGTAGAGGTAACCATGGTAGACAGCACAGCGGCCGGCGATGCCTTTGTCGGCGGCCTGCTATACCGCCTCGCAGAAACGGAAGTGTCTCCGGCGCGATTGACTGCTCTGGGCGAACATCCTGAAGCCCTGAAAGAAATGCTTCAGTTCGCCAGCGCCTGCGGCGCCCACGCGGTAACCCGCGCTGGGGCATTTACCTCACTGCCGAGCCAGTCTGACCTGGAGAGCCTGCTCAGGATTTCCCGGCACCGGACTCAGCCAACTGTGCCCGGGTCTTGAGACGCCCCTCCCGGCGTGCCTGGGCATTGTCGAACCGACGCTTCTGCTGAGGGGTCACCGGGACAACCTCCGGCAGCTCAACCGACGACCGCAGTTTCGTCTTGACGCTGCTGTGCCCGCCTTGCCAGATGAAGCATGAGTACACCCAGCGCCATAACAACCAGAGTCAACCAAAGACCGTTGGTGTAATTACCCTCCACATCCGCCAGATAGCCGACGACTGCCGGTGCCACCATCTGCGCTATGCCATAACTGAAGGTCAGCCGGCTCATGGGCCGGGAGGGATTTTCGGGGAACACGCGCCCGACCATCGCCAGCATCATGCTGACAATACCGATAAAGCTGGCACCATAAATCACGGAACTGAGCATCACACTGGTCAGGCTGGTGTTCATGATCAGCATCAGGATACTCACCGAGTTCAGTGTGTAGGCCAGGTACAGTGCCAGCCACTGCCCCCAGCGACGGGAGAATACATCCCAGAGCCAGCAGGCCGGGGTGGCGGCAAGACCGGCAATCAGCCAGACCAGCCAGCCCTGGCCGCTGAGCTCGGGCATGGATTCGGCGATGGCCACCAGGAACGTGGCTGTCACCACATAGCCCACGCCGGCGCAGAAATACGCCAGTTGCAGTATACGGATGAAGCGGCTCCGCTCATCCCCGGTACCTTCACCCCCTGTGCGGGGCAGAGCGCAGGCCCGGTAGTCCGGCATCCAGCGCCAGGCAGGAACCAGAAGTGCCAGCGCCACCAACCCGTAGATCACCCATTGCTGATCCCAGGTGAACGGGTCCTTGATCAGCTCGGCCACCACGGCAGTCAGGACAATCCCAAGCCCGATGCCGGAAAAGAACACACCAAGCTCGGATTTCTGGTTATTCTTGATCAGCCAGCTCATCAGCAGGCCGGCTCCCAGCAACATGCCCGCTGAAGTGCTCAGCCCGGAGATAAAGCGCAGAATGAACCACAACCACATGTTGGTGGTGTACCCCATGAGCACCGTCGAAACCACGGCGACCACCAGTCCGAGCTGGTACAGCCTGACCTTGAGACCGAGATCGCTGATCCGGGTAATGAGCACCGCCCCGGTCAGGTAGCCGGCATAGTTCACGGTAGCCAGCATGCCGACAACGGATTTGCTCAGCCCCAGCGCAGCAACCATTTCCGGGATCATCGGCGTGTAGGAAAACCGGGCGATCCCCACCATGACCACAACGGCGATCACGCTGGCCACCAGCACTTTTATTGTTTCTATCGGTTTCACGCGGTGCCCTTACATCGGAACGAGTTCAGATCAGGCGCGGCCCAGGAACTTGCGCTCCTCCACGTTAATGCGAATGCGATCTCCGGTGGAGATATGTTCAGGCACCTGTACCACCAGACCAGTTGCAAAACGGGCGGGCTTGGTTCTGGCCGTCGCAGAGCCGCCTTTGACGGACGGATCCGTCTCTTCAATCACCAGTTCAACGGTGGGCGGAAGTGCGAGTGCAACCGGCGAGTCCTTCAACAGGATAACCATAACGCCCTGCGTGTCTTCGGAGATGAACAGCAGCTCTTCGGCAATGGCGTCCCGGTTCAGGCTGTACTGGGTGAAGTCCTCGGTATCCATGAACACGTACTCATCGCCATCCGCGTAGGAAAAGGTGGCTTCCCGGCGCGTCAGGTCAGCCAGGTTGAGCATGTCCGAATCCTTGAATGTCTCGTCAAGCTTCTGGCTGGTCACCACATCGTACATTCGCATCCGGTACAGGCTGCCACCGGCACGGCCCTGGGGGACCGAGCGCTCAATGTCTTTCACGAAATACACCCGTCCGTCGTATTCAACAGCGGAATTCTTTTTGATCTCACTGGCTCTGGGCATGTCTTCTGTTTCCGTAAAGGGAGTTTCGCTTAACCGTTCAGCCCCAAATGCTCTGAATCCTGCTCAATGCAACGATCCAGAAGCGCCAGGTAATCCGCCTTGGCTTTAACCTTGGTTTCCCGGTGCGCACGCATGTTCAGAGTCTTGAAGTGGAGCGCAAGCCCGGTGGCTCGTTCGATCAGTTTGTCCTGGGCAACCACCTCATCCAGGAACCCTGCCTCGACCGCGCCTTCAGGGCTGTAGATTTCAGCGTTCACAACCGAGCGGTAGAAATGAGCCGGCGCCAGACGGTGGCGGGCAATTTCGATACCGGCATGGTGCATGGTCATGCCAATCGCAACCTCATTCAGGCCCAGCTTGAAGGGCCCTTCGATACCAATGCGATGATCTACGGACAGCAGGATGAACGCTCCCTTGGCAATGGCATGGCCGCTGCACGCGCCGATCACCGGCAACGGAAACGCCGCGAGGCGACGGGTCAGTTTGGAGCCGGTAGTTACCAGCGCCGCAGCTTCCTTCGGACCTTTCTGCATTTCCTTCAGATCGTAACCGGCGGAGAAAATGCCCGGCTGGCCGGTGAGGATAACAACGGCCTTGTCCTGCTCCGCACGATCCAGCGCCTGATTCAGGCCCTCAATAACCTCATGGCTCAGGGCATTCGCCTTGCCATTGCTGATGGTGATCGTCGCAACACCGTCTTTCAACTCGTAACCTACCAGCTCAGTCACCTGCCTTACCTCTCTACCAAAATTAAAGTGAGCGTTTGTTTACTTAGTCGGACCAGATTGTGGGTCAGCCGCGTCCGAGTTTCAACAATCTTTGCAAGAATTCGAAGGGCACGGAGCTCTGAATAATCTTACCCACAAAAACTGTGGATAACTTTGTGGGAACAGCTCGGACAGGTGTCTTCAGCCCTGCAATCACAGGGCTTCAGGGATTATGGCGTTTTAATGACCGGCTACGTCTTAAACAGCACGCTCGAGCTACCGAATAGCTTAGGATTGCAGCCGCAGGCTGACCTGTGGCGGTGCATGTCACGGGTCAGCCTCTGTTGAAATCCGACATCACATCCTGCAGATCCCGCTTGAGCTCCTCGGGCTCGGTGATCCAAACGGTTTTATCAAGGCCGGGAAAGACGCCGACATCCAGGCCATCCCTGGTCAGCCCGGGCACCCATTTCCTGAAAAAGTCTGGCAATGAAATACTTCGGGGAGACAGGTCATCGGCACCCTTGGCGTAGTCGGCGGCAAACGCCGGGGTAGGCCAAACGGGCAGGTACTCTACGTCGCCATCGCCGGAGGCAATTTTCAGGAAGCGATTCCCGGTATTAACCAGAATCCAGATTTCGCGCTCCTCGCCCACCTGGTTCAGGAAGTAGTCGTACCGCAGTTCGCCGTCCATTTCGATTACCGGGGTAAGTTCATCACTGCTCATATCAGGCACGCCACTCCAACAAGTTGCTTTCGGGTAGGTTTCGGAGCCTAACACGGAATCCGGGAAGACTGACTGTAGTACGTTCACGGATGCGGCTCATTGCCTTTTTAACCGGTTCATGTGCCACATTAGCCATGGTGAGCTCCTCTTGCCAGTGCTTAAAGAAAGTGATCCAGGCCGATAACGGTCCCGGCTCCAGACCGATTCGGTCTGCCTTGTTCAGTTCGATCAGGTTCATCTGCAAAATGTTCCCCAGCGATATGTCCGGCTGGGTTTCGTCACGCATCTCGAACCGCCACACCGCTTGCCGACGTTCGTTCTCAGTTGCAGTGAACAAATCAAAATCCAGCAGGTGCAGCCCGACCGAGGCTCTCAGGTGCTGGTAGTCCTCCCCAGCATCCAGTTGCGTGCCCAGAGTACGCGCAAGGTAAAACAAACCGCGCTTATGCCAAGCACCGTACCTGCGAACCTGTATTTCGACATTATAGCAGTGGCCTTCCCCATCCCGAGCCAGGACATCCAGGATAATGTATTTGCCAGTCAGTTCACTGGCTTCGATATTCGGGTTCAGAATATCAACCGACATAATATCCGGAAGATCAGGGCGCAGATCATTAATCAGGTTCACCAACAGATCCGGGGCTTCTGCAAACAAACGCTTGAAAACGTAATCGTTGGTCGGATCGAGTAAGTCGCTCATGAGGCCACCTGAATGAATGGCGGTTATTCTACCACACCCCCTCACCTCATCGGATAACACCAAAAACTCAAAAAAAACAGGCCAGTCCCAGACCGGCACCCACAGCCAGACCCAGTATCCTTTAACAAAAGTTCAGTGATTGCTGAACGAGTTGGCGTATCGGCAGAAACCGTCAGCTTTCAACCATCCGGGCCCTCAGGCGCGGTAACTGGGCCGGGTAGTTTTCCTGGATGAAGGTCACCAGCCCCTCACGAACCGCACATCTGAGATCCCAGTTCCGGCTTGAATCCGAAGCGCTCATCAGGAACCGCACCTGCATGGCCTGGTCGCTGGCATCGGTCACCTGCACCGTAGCCAACTTACCGTCCCAGAGTCCCGACTGAGCCAGCAACCGGTTGAACTCCTGCCGAAGCGGTTCCACCGGCATGGTGTAGTCCACCCAGATAAATACGGTTCCCAGCAGATCCGCGGTATTTCTGGACCAGTTCTGGAACGGATTCTCGATAAACCATTGCAGCGGAATAACCAGTCGGCGAAGGTCCCAGACCCTCAAAACCACATAGGTGGAAGTCACCTCTTCCACCCAGCACCACTCCCCCTGAACGTTCAGTACATCATCTATCCGGAAGGGCTGGGTGAGCGCAATCTGCATCCCCGCCAGCAAGTTGCTCAGCACAGGGCGGGCGGCGAAACCCAGGATCAGGCCGCCGACCCCCGCCGACGCGAGCAGGCTGGCGCCCATGTGCTGGACGGACTCAAAGGTCATCAGGGCCGCACCCAAGCCGATAATGACAATGAGGATATTCAGGGCGCGAACCAGAAACCGGGTCTGGGTTTCGACCTTGCGGGCGCGCTTCCACTGCCCCTCGAGCACCGGGTTCAGCGCCACGATAACCTCACCAATCGCGGAAGTCAGCCGAACCGCCGCCCAGGTGATCGCCAGAACAAGCAATAAAGTGGTGACTTGCTGCATGGCTGCCATCAACGGCAAATCCGCTGGCGCCGCCTCCAGCGCCCCGGCCAGCACCAGCAGACAGAAGACCACGCCGAGCGCCCGGGCTGCGGCGTCGAGAAACAATCGCAGCACCGTTCCCGGCTCGGAGAAATGGCGAAAGACCGCCAGCGCCAGCCGGTACACACCGTAGGTGGCGATAACCGCGAGGATCGCCGAGAATCCGGGCCACATCCACGCCTTGAAACCAGCCTCAAACGCTTCCAGCATCAGTTCCCCGCGATTCCTTGTTCATCTGGGTTGCACAGAAAGAACCGGGGCCGCCCGGGCGCCCGGCTTATGCAAGACTAGACCAGCCCCTGCTCCCGTGCCATCGCCATGGCCGCTTTCGGCCCGGTCCACAGCGACGGCAGAATGATCAGCGATACCGGAATCGCTGTCAGTACGATGAACTGCTGCAGCACGCCAATCTGGCCAGCCCCCATGTACAGAAGAATGGCCGCCATCAGTGCCATGGCACCACCCCAGAACACGCGAATCCAGGGGCTTGGTTCATCGTGACCAGCACCCACCATGGCGATTGAGTAGCTCATGGAATCACCTGTAGTGGCAACAAATATGGTGGTAAGCAGCAGAATCGCGGCCGCCATCCAGGTACCGCCGGGCAGTGCCTGGGCCACGGTCAGCGTGGCGACATCAAAGCGGAAGTTGTTCAGCGCGTCCGTGAGGTCAAACGTACCGGCAAGCTGGTGATAGATGCCCGAGCCGCCCAGCAATGTGAACCAGATGGTCGTCGCAATGGGTGCCAGCAGGGCCACGGCCAGAACCATTTCCCTTACGGTTCTGCCACGGGAAATCCTGGCCACAAACACGGCCATCAGCGGCGTGTAGCCGATGAACCAGGCAAAGAAAAACACCGTCCACCATTTCATCCACCAGGCCGGAGCAGTTTCTGCCGTCATGGTTGCCATGGCGAAAAAAGAAGTTACGTATTCACCCATGGATTGTGTGTAGATGTTGGTCAGGAACAATGTCGGGCCAAAAACAAAGATCACCCCGGCAATAACCAGCGCCAGTATCACATTAAAGCGGCTGAGCAGCTGGATGCCTTTGTGAAGACCGGTCATGGCGGAGGTCATGTAAACACCTGCAAGAACCGCCAATACCGTCAACTGGGTGCCGTACCCGTCAGGCACGCCAAACAGTTCGTGCAGACCAAAACTCATCTGGGTGGCCAGAAAACCGATAGGACCAACCGTTCCAGCTACCACCGCAATAACGCAGAAAGCATCAATCACACCCCCGAGGCGGCCCTTAATCACTTTCTCGCCAAACACCGGATACAGCAGAGTCCTTGGCTGGAGAGGCTTGCCCTGCCCGTAATGGGCCCGGGTCAGAACGAGAGCAGTCAACGAGCCCAGCACCGCCCAGGCGAGAAATCCCCAATGAGTAAATGACTGGGCCATGGCGGGCGCTGCTGCGGCCGACGTACCGGCTTCCGTATCAAACGCCGGGGGCGTCACAACGAAGTGATAAACCGGCTCGCCAGCGGCAAAAAACACGCCGCCTCCCGCCAGCAACGTACACATGATCATCGACAGCCAGCGGAAACGGCTGATTTCAGGCCGATCCAGTCCGCCGATACGCGCCGCGCCTGCACGGCTGAGCGCTGTGCCAATGGCGATGAAGAACGTCAGCAACAACAAGAGCTGAAAAAACGAACCAAGGTAGGTTGCGGTCCAGGCAAATCCGCTTCCTATAAGATCGGCAACGTAGCTGCTATCAACAACAGAAGCGCCAACGAACAGCAGAATAAAGCCGATGGTGAGCACCAGCACCACCGGGTCGCTGTCAGCCAGCGCCCCAGATTTTACCCGCGGGGCGGACTGGGATTTTACGGTCATAGGATCTGCCTCTCGAAGAAAAAGCCGCGCAGACTACAGGAAATGCCTCGATCTTGCACTTACAGTGGGGTAAATACGCACATAGTGGTGGAAAGCATCAATACAGGTGTTTTTTCCTCGTCACTGCTTGAATAAGAATCTCTTAAAGTTCTTTTTACTCCGGGATTGTTCTATGGTTACTGACAGCAAGATGGCCCGGATTTACTGGACCTGGTCGACCGGCGACTTTGCCCCATTACCGCTTGCGGGAAGAAAAACTCATTTTCTGATTGGCGAGCTTCTCCCCAGTCCCTGTCCAGGCGTAGGCCAGCAACGTCGGTTCGAAATCACCCGTTGTCATGCGGTGGGCTTTTTCAGGTGGGTTGAAGAACAGAGCACCGGGTGTAAACACGCTGTAGTTGCTGTCTGAGACCGAGCCGGTCAGGCAGATGTAGGATTCACTGATACCATCATGGCTGTGCTCAGGGTAGGTGCAACGAGGCCCGAACAATACGAGCCCGAGGATGACGTTTTTGCTGATGGCAGGGCCGTTTGGCCCCATTAGCTCGGCATAGGCGTACTTGCGAGCCAGGCTTTTGTGCATGCGCTCGTAGCCATAACGCCAGGTCAGTTGGCCGGAAACCCGCATCAATGCCCGAACGACCGGTGCCGTACGCTCACTCAGGCCCTGGTCCAGCGCCCGGCCCAGCCAGGCACATACAGGAAGTTCGACAGGCTGATCGAACTCCATGACGGGGTTGGTTTCTAGTTCCGCATTCAGTCGGTTACGGACATCCTTCAGATGCGAGCGGATAACCGGATTACCACCAGCAGAGCCGAAACGGTAAAGATGCCAGTACTCACGAAACACATACTGCCAGTCAACATGGCCTGAGAGTCTCGACATGGTGTCTCCCTTGCGGTTCTCTGGAAGGTGGCCCATCAGGATAAGTGATTTGCTGTAGATCAAACAATGCCGCACCGGGATGGCTGGTCAGCCTGACATACCCGAACTCGCTGACTGTCTAAGGAATGAACATGCATCGACAACCAATTACTGAGGAGCGATTACGGTTTGCCGTTGACACACTCGTGCAGCGGGATCCCGACCTTCAGCAAATTCATACCCGCCTGGGATATCCGCCTCTGTGGATCCGGGACCCCGGATTTGCTTCACTGGTGAAGATCATTCTCGAACAGCAGGTCTCAATCAAAGCCGCTGCCACCCTATTTGACCGGCTGGCCTCGCAACTTGGCTCGGTGACACCCGTTTCAGTTTGGAACGCCGGCGAAGACGGACTCAGGGACTTGGGGCTTACTCGACAAAAATCCCGATACTGCGTTGAACTGGCTCGTCGAACAGCCAACGGTGAATTAGAGCTTGATCAACTAGACACGCTTGATGATAAGCAGGGCCGAAATCACCTTTTATCGGTGCCAGGGCTGGGTCCCTGGTCGGTTGATATCTACTACATGATGGCACTACGCCGGCTGGATGTCTGGCCTCGGGGTGATCTGGCACTGGCATCGGCGATACAGGACATCAAGCAGCTGGAGTCTCGACCAACACCGAGTGAACAACTGACATTCGCAAACCACTGGGCTCCATGGCGAGCCATAGCGGCCCGTATGCTGTGGATGCATTACCTGGACATCAGAGAGCGCCCAAGGAAGCGGTCTCATTCCGGGCAAGGGAAGACATCCTGAACTGGCAGTGCCGAGCCTTCAGCACTCACAAGCGCTATGTTCTTGCCGTTCGGAACAGGACATAGTTCCCGAGCAGCGCCAGGGACGCCCCCAACACGGCCGTCACCGTCCATTCAAAACCTTCCAGCCAGGTCGAAATGCTCAGAGCAACCACCGGGAAAAGCACCGTTGCGTAGCCGGCCTTGTCTGCGCCGAGGGTCTGAATCACCGTGATGTAGCAATAGAATGCGACGATAGAACCCGGAACCGCCAGAAACACGGTTGCGCCCCAGAAAGTTGCCGTCGTGGGAACGACCCACTCCACGCCCTGCACCAGACACCAGACGCCCAGAATCAACGCTCCGTATACCATCGCCCAGGCATTTGCCAGGAACAGAGGCACCTGAGACATCCGTACCTTGATGCTGACCAGGTTTCCCATCGAAAACCAGAAGGTGCCAGCAACCGCGAACAGAATGCTGGTCGCAGTCGTGTTACCCAACTGCAGATCATGCCAGAACAACAAAGCCACACCCGTGATGCCCAGAGAAATTGCCGGATACAGGCGAGCAGTGGGTTTCAGCCGCAACCACAGCCAGCCATTCAGGGCGTTGAACAGGGCCGCTAATGAAAACACCACCGCCAGCAGGCCGCTGGTCATGGATTCTGCAGCACGGTAGATCAACAGGAAATTCACGCTGTAAAGGGTCAACCCCTGAAGCACAAGCCATCCGTGCTGCTTCAGCGTCAGTTTCTGCAGGCGTCGCATCAGAGCCAGAGCCACCAGAGCCACGGTGGAGGCCATCACAAAACGGTAGAAGACGGAAATGTCGACAGGCGCTGCTTCAACCTGCAGGCGAATCGCCGTCCAGGTGAGGCCCCAGATCAATACCGTCAAACCATAATGAACAGAGATTGGCATGGCAGTGATTCCTGTAGGTAACGGGAACATTTGTAATTCAGGCGGTCAGGATAGGACGGAAAAGACAGCAAAACTTGTCAGATCCTGCTGAACCATGGATGATTCTTGCGGAGGCCAGATATGCAAACCGATCCTGAATCCGCATCACACCCGCGGACGCAATCACGTAAGGCTACCCGGGATATTGTTGATACCCTGAGAACCGCTGGCGTTGCCCCCCAGAGAATGCTGGAATTGGATCAGGGGCGGGCTCTGGCGCAGTGGCAAAATCATCAGGGCGAGGTGCGGTACGAACGGCCCCGACACCATGCACTGAGCATCTACATAGACAAGGGCGAACAAGCCAGACGTGTATTGAACGGGAAGGTTGTCAGTCAGGGCTTTCTGGGTGCCGTCTGCCTGTTCCCGGCGGGCAGCCGCTCAGCCTGGGAAATCAGTGGACAATTTGAGTTCTTCCACTTCTATTTCAATGATCTGGACATTGCTCAGTGCGCAGAGCAAACATGGGATAGCGACCCGGACAAACGCCAGCTTGCCGAGTTATACCATGGCGAGGACCCTGTTCTTGCCCAGGCTGGCAAGCTTCTCGCCCTGAGCGACTGGCAGGCACCCGGCCAAACCATGGCCATGGACCATCTCGCACAATGGCTTCTGCTTCAGGTTGTCAGCCGTCACTCCGACTTACCACAAACACTCCCAGAAGTGACAGGCACGCTATCACTTCGATACCGCCGACTTCTGCAAGAACGCATCAACGCTCAACTAAGCCAGCCACTGACGCTGGCCGATATGGCCAGTTGGGTCAATCTGAGCCCCTACCACTTTGCCCGGCTTTTCAGGGCAACCTTCGACTGCGCCCCTTATCAATACGTTCAGGAACAGCGATTGATCCGGGCCCGGGACATGCTTCGTAAACGGAGCGACAACATCACTGCCATTGCGCTTACATGCGGATTCAATGATTCCAGCCAGTTCAGCCGGGCGTTCAAATCAAGGTTCGGAATAACGCCTTCAGGCTACCGCGCAGAAGCTCACTTAAACCACTGACCCCGGAGCCAGAGGCCCATGCGCATTCGCGTTACTCATCAACGGATCACTGTTGCCTTACAGCTGATACTGCTTGCCGAGGCAATATTGGCCATCTGGGGCCAGCGATGGTTTACCGCATTTCTGACCGCAATGATTATTGCAATTACGTTCTTCCCGGTGCTGTTTGAACGCCGTTTTCGGATTCACATTCCGCCCGAGTTGCAACTGGCTGCCATCGGGTTTGTTTTCGCCGCCCTGTTCCTGGGCGAGATACGCGATTACTACACACGGTTCTGGTGGTGGGACATGGCACTGCACACCATGTCGGGTTTTCTGCTCGGCATTCTCGGTTTTCTGCTGGTGCACATCATGAATGAAACCGAAAAAATTCAGGTGCACATGAACCCGGGTTTCGTGGCTTTTTTCGCATTCATGTTTGCGCTGGGCGTGGGTACCCTGTGGGAGGTTTTCGAATTCGCCATGGATTCCGTGTTCGGGACGAATATGCAAAAGCCGATGCTGGGCGATCCGTCGGGATTGACAGATACAATGTGGGACCTGATTGTTGATGCGCTGGGTGCGCTGGTTATATCCTTCCTGGGCTGGCGTTACCTTAAATTCCCTGGTGGACGATCATTCCTGGAACGCTGGATAGATGCGTTCATTGAACGAAACCCGAGGTTTTTCGGGCGCTGAGAGGCAAAAAATATTTAGCAGGCTTATCCTCGCGGAGGGCCGGGAGACAATGACCTCATCGCTGCTTTCATGAAACGATGCCGGATTCATCAAAATACTCAGACAAGTTGTATTCATGGCTTCAAGGCAAGAGCATACCGACCGCTCAAACGGTTTTACCCTGATTGAGCTGGCCCTCGTGATCGTGATCCTGGGTGTTCTTTCGGCATTTGCGCTCCCTCGTTTCGCCGCGCTCTCCTCCAATGCCAGGTTAGCCGCCCTCGACTCATTGGCTGGCACCATGAAAAGCGCCATCGGTATTGTGAGAAGTAAAGCCTACGCTCAGGGTCTCTCCCCCGCCGCGAGCAACCCCGGAGGGACCCAACAGACCGGCTATGTGATCGAAACCGAAGCAGGCCGTTCGGAAGTTGACTGGCGCAACCTGTGCCCGGAAAGCCAGGCGGAAGCCGAGGATTCGCTGACGATGCTGGACTACATCTCGGTCCATGCCAGCAATTCCTTCCTGCAAACCTCTGTCGACAACCGCTACACCCGTGTGGGGTTCTCCCTGCCTTCAGTATCGAACCCGGGCCAGGGCTGCTATGTCGAATACGATTCCTTCGGCCACCCCGAGTGCACGGTTACCCAAGTCACCTCGGACTGCTGACACGCTCGCAGAGAACCGCCACCGCGCTATCGGCACTGGCTATTCAAGCAAACCCGACCTGGGGACCAGACAATTCATCATCGTTATGGACAAGTCCCGAAACGCGGCCTCCGAGGCAATCACACCGGGAAACCTGTCGTAGATCATTCGCCGACAACCTGATGTGCGGGCTTCGCTCTCGCTGGTGCAGCCGGAGTGAACCTCTGACCCTTCGCCCTGGCCGGTCACATCCGCGCAGAGCTCGGGAATCTGTAAAATAACCCAATCGACGACCACACTGCGCTCCACCGGGTTGGCCGCCAGGTTGACAAAGCGGCTGGCATCAATTGGCTCTGGCTGTTTGCGGGTCTGCTCCCAGAGAACAAACAGCAGGGCAGCAGATACCAATACAACAGTGACCGTGGGAAACTTCATGGGCGCCTTTTCAATCCGGTGAATCAGGCCGCCGATGATAAACGCTCAGGCATGTTCTGTCCCGGTTTCCTATACTGTCTTTGAATTCATACCCATGGTCCGTCCGCGGACAACGATTCCATCAACAAACTGACCAGGAGTTTTGGCAAATGACCACACTGATCGTTGGTCTGGTTCTGTTTCTCGGCGTGCATTCGCTGTCCATCGTCAACGAGCCGCTGCGTAATCGACTGCACGCATCCCTCGGTGAGGCTGCGTACAAAGGTCTCTACTCGCTCGCTTCCCTTGTTGGCCTGTTGCTGATCATCTGGGGCTACGCTGCCGCCCGAATGGACCCAACCGTGATCTATACGCCCCCGGCCTGGCTTCGGCACCTGGCCATGTTGCTGTTGATTCCGGTGTTCCCGCTGCTGTTTGCCACCTACTTCCCGGGCAAAATCAAGGCAAGGCTCAAGCACCCGATGCTGATTGCGGTCAAACTCTGGGCGCTGGCTCACCTGCTGGCCAACGGCATGCTGCAGGACCTGCTGCTGTTCGGCTCAGTCCTCGCATGGGCCGTGGCCGACCGGATTTCCATGAAGCACAGAAGCCAGCGACCGATTCCCACATTACCGGCCAGCAAGGCAAATGACCTTATTGCAATTGTCGGCGGCCTTGCGGTGTATGTGGTGACGGTATTCTGGGCACACCAATGGCTGTTTGGCGTGGCGCCGGTGTGATCGGGGCTGATCCGCGGATCAGCGCCCCTGAGCACCCCGTCGCAACCAGTCATGGACGAAGGCAAGCTTGCGTTGCGCCGTTTCCGAGAGCACGAAGGGATACAGGTCCGACAGGCCCATGGAACGGTTCACGTGATTGACCCGAATGGCCAACGACGCTGCCACATGAATCAGCAACGCAGTATCAGGCTCTGAGTAGGGATCCCAGCCGGACCGTGGCAATTCCGGCGACGTCAGACCGGATGCCACAAAACTGTCGGTGATGTCGGTCAGGTGCAGCAGGTGGGCCGCGGTTTCGGCCCAGTCCTCGTGCGGATGGGCCGACGCATAGCTTGTCAGGTAAAACAGCCTCCAGTCAGCCGGCGGGCCCTGATGATAGTGCCGTTGAAGTGCTGTGGGGTAGTCAGCGCGCTCATCACCAAACATCTCCCGGAACGCATCCAGAAAGTCGTCCCGCAGACTCAGACGCCACCAGAGCATATGCGCAATCTCATGGCGCATATGGCCCACCATGGTTCGGTAAGGCTCATCCAGGGCCTGTCTCCTGGTTGCACGCACTACCGGGTCAGCCTCGGCCACGCTGATGGTCACCACGCCGTTTGCGTGCCCCATGGCAACTGGCGTCAGCCCCTCCGCGAGCATATGGAAAACCGGGCGCGTCCCCGGATCTTCCGGCCGGAACCAGTGCCAGCGGCCGAGATTGTCCAGCACCCAGCGCTTTGCCGCCTCGGTTTTCGCCCAGTTCGGCATGGCGTTTGGAATGCTCGGATCCGGCGCCAGGGCCGTCATGGCACAGGAACGACAAAATGCCCCCTGCTCTGGTGCGATCCAGTTGCAACCAATGATCCCCCGGTTCACACAAAAGGGCGGCATGGGGAGAAACGCCCTTGCCTGGGGGTCATAAGCGACAGGGGCACCCTCGGCGGTGGTCAGATTATCAAACCAAAGATTACCGGAACCAACCGGGTTGGAATAAACCTTCATTGAGCTGGAGCTCCTTTTGAACGGCAGTGTGCAAAAAAACGGATCGCCGCTCTACCGAACCTATACCCTAAAGCAAAGGAACACCAGCCAGGGATTCGTTATCCAGATCCCGCTGCACCAGAAGGCGCCGCAACAGACCTGTCCCCGCTCCCCTTACAGATAACAGACCGAAGATGAGTAACTGGGTATCACGGGGCAAAGCCGCCCCATGCCGCCCTCTACAACGCCAGACATAATCGGGTCATTCTCCGGAGGACTCCCCGGCGAATGCGCTCAGGTGAAACGCGATAGCTTCCTCCACGGCTTCCATACCACACACTCTGGGCTCCGGGACACTCCCGCCGACCAGTACATCCAGAACAGATCGCACACCGTGGGCCAGCGACTCCGTGTTGTAGCCGCCTTCCAGAACAAAGGCAAGCCGACCCTCACACAGCCGACCCGCCAACGATTGCACAATTCCCGTCATGGCGGCAAAACCCTCGAAGGAAACATTCATCGCAAGGTCGTACCAATGGGCGTCGAAACCTGCCGACACCAGAATCAGATCCGGCTTGAAGTACTCCGCGGCCGGCACAAGAATTTCATTGAAAGCCCTGAGGTAAGCAACATCACCAGCGCCACCCGGCATGGGCACATTCACTGTGGTGCCCTCGCCCAACCCCGCCCCGACATCGTGCAAATTGCCACTGCCAGGGTAAAAAGGTGAAGCCCGGTGGATATCGAAGAACATCACATTCGGATCCGCCCAGAAGATGTCCTGGGTACCGTTACCATGGTGGGCGTCCCAATCGACAATCAGCACTCTTTCACAGCCAAGCTCAGCCTGGGCATGGGCTGCTGCAACGGCAACGTTGTTAATGAGGCAGAACCCTCTGGCCCGAACCGGCTCTGCATGATGCCCAGGGGGCCTGATCAGGGCGAAGGCGCTGCCAGTACTGCCCGAACAAACTGCCTCCACCGCAGCAATCGCGGTACCTGCGGCCACCTCGGCAGCCTCGATGCTTCCGGGTGACACCGCAGTGGTATCCACATCCAGCCAGGCATTTTTGTCACGCAGGGAAAACACATCGTCCAGATACGACGTAGTGTGAACACGAGCCAGCTGTTCCCGGGTGGCGGACTTGCCGGGAGCGAATCGAAGCCCCTCAACCGGCTCTCGGACCAACAAATCGAGAATGGCCTGAATGCGTCCGGGGTGCTCGGGGTATTTCCATTGAACATTCAGCCCAGCAAGGATCCCTCGAACTCTTTTGTCCAGACGGCCAGGAAGAAAGGCGGCGTTCACATCGGGCGCGTGATTCAGAACGCGCTCGTCATAAACCAGAGTGACTTCTCTTTTTGCTGACACATGTATCTCCACGATTACGCATGGAAGTGCGCCACAGCCCTCGTGCAGTCAGCACGATCTCCAATCAGCATAGACCAGCGTTACTTTGCTGTCAGCGGTCAGGCGGCCTCCAGATCGGAACATCTTCTTGCTTCGGCTCTTCCCAATCCCGCTGCATGGCGCTGCTTAACGCCTCCTCCAGCTTCATAAACAACTCGCCGTAACGGGGGCTAAACCGGATACCTTCCTCGATTTCCTTCCAGGCCTCGAACAATTCGTCCTTGTGGGCTTGTTCATTGTCCACAAACGCCCAGGTCATCTGCCGGGCACGCATCGGATGCACACCCATAGCCGTAAGTGCGTGGCCGCCAAGTTCAAGAGCTGAGTGATAGGTTTCACTCACAACATCATCCGCGCCCGCTTCCCTCAACCGGTATCCGTGACCACGGTCAAAGGCGCGGGCAAGCACCCAGACACCGGGGAAAAACTGCTTCACGTGCTCCACCATCTGCACCGCCCGATCACGGTCGTCTATGGCCACCACCAGCAGGCGGGCCTGCTCGATACCCGCTGTCTCCAGCAATTCCGGCCGGCTTGCATCCCCGAAGAAACTCTTGATGTTGATCTGCCTGAGGTTCTCGATCTGCTCGATCTCATGGTCCAGCGCCACAATTGGAACATTATTGGCACGCAACAAACGGCAAACGATCTGCCCGAAACGACCAACACCGGCCACAATCACCGGAGCCTGCTCATCGATGGTGTCGGCCTCCCGGTCATCGTTCTTTGAACGCCGATAACGCGGCAGCACGATCCGGTCGTAGACAATGAACAGCAACGGCGTAAGAAACATTGAGAGCGCCACTACCAGCATGAGAATCTGCGACATCTCCACAGGAATCACGTGGTTCTGGACGCTGTAAGTCAAAAGAACAAAGCCAAATTCGCCGGCCTGGGCCAGCCCCAGCGTGAACAACCAACCATTGCTGCCGTGGACCCTGAAAAGCAGCGCCAGGCCGAGCAGAACCGCCGCCTTGACAGCAATGACCGCGACCGCAAGGGAAGCGACCGTGCCCCATTGCTCAGATAACACGTCAAAATTGACCCCAGCACCAACGGTGATAAAAAACAGACCCAGCAGCAGGCCCTTGAACGGCTCTATATTCGCCTCCAGCTCATGCCGGAATTCGCTGTTGGCCAATACCACGCCTGCCAGAAATGCACCCAATGCGGGAGACAGGTTGACCAGGCTCATGAGGGCAGCAATTCCGATGATCAGCATCAATGCCGTCGCGGTGAAAACCTCTCGCAATCCTGACTGCACCACATAGCGGAACAAAGGCCGGCTCAAATAGTGACCACCAACGATTACCGCTCCGATGGCAGCCACCACGACCAGCCCGTTAGCCCAGCCCGGAAGACTGGCCACCAGGCTCAGGCTACTGCCAGGATCATCAGAGGGGCCCGCAGCGTCTTTCAGTTCCGGCAGAGCCAGCAAAGGGATAAGCGCAAGTATGGGAATAACCGCGATGTCCTGAAACAGCAAGACTGAGAAGGCACTGCGCCCCCCTTCGGTTCTGACCAGTCCCTTCTCGTTTAGGGTCTGCAATACAATCGCGGTGGATGAGAGTGCAAAGATCAACCCCACTGCAAGCGCCGTCTGCCACCGGAGCCCAAGCCATGCGGCCACCGCCATACCGGCTACTGCCGTCAACACCACCTGAAGTCCGCCAAGGCCGACGAGACGAACCCTCATGGCCCAGAGCGCCTTGGGATCAAGCTCCATGCCGACCAGGAACAGCATCATGACCACACCAAACTCGGCGAAATGCTGAATGGTGTCCGCTTCCTGACCGACCAGCCCTGTCACCGGGCCGATCACCACACCCGCAACCAGATAGCCGAGCACGGAGCCCAGGCCAAAACGTTTTGCCAGGGGCACGGCGATCACCGCGGCAACCAGGTAGATAAAGGCCTGAATGAAGTAGACAGTCATGGGTTTTTCCTTGATTTGGATTCAGTCAGGCTGCGGATTTCGCAGGCGACCGTCCCTGGCAGATCTGTTTAGCGTAGACCCTGGAATGCATCTTTCACATGCGATGCAAGGGCATCATTCAGAGGGTTGGAACCCCGACGTACCAGCGCCAGTTGATAAAAGCCAATTGCCGGCAGGCTATCCCCGGCAATCTCTTTCAGCGGTGGATGTATCAGGCTTTTCGGAAACGGCGCTACGGCGAGATCAGCCAGCATGGCGGCTTCCTGCCCGGAGCAATGCTCGCAGGTGTAGGCAATTCTGTATGGCACACCGGCTCTGTCGAGCGCCCGAAGAGTCATCCGGCGCCAGGCACAGCCTTCATGAGCCATGGCAATTGGCAGTGGCGAACGCTGGAAGGCTGACGACCCTTCCCGAGCGGCCCAGACCAGTGGCTCTTCATGAACCACCTCACCGCGGGTAATACCGCTCTCGTCCGCCACTGTCACCAGAGTCATATCCAGCTCACCAGCGTCCAGAAGAGCCAGGTTTTGCTTGCTGGAGCCGACAACCACATCGACCAGAACCGCCGGGTAAGATCTCGCGAATTCCGCAAGTACCTCTGGCAGAATCCGGGTACCTACGTCGTCGGAGGTGCCGATACCCACTTTCCCCTCAAGCGTCGGTGAGATGAAGTGCCGCACTGCCTCCTCATTTAACCGCAACAACCGGCGGCTGTAATCGAGTAGAGTCTCACCCTCAGCCGTCAAAGTGACGCGCCGTGGTTCACGAATGAACAGCGTTCTGCCCAGATTCTGTTCGAGCTGCTTGATTTGCATGCTAAGGGCCGAGGGCGTCCGGTGCACCAATCTCGCCGCACTGGTAAAAGTGCCGCACTCAGCAATGGCAACGAAGCTCCTGAGTACATCGTTATCGAGTAGCGGAATCTTCACGGAAGGACCTCTTGTGTCGGTTTCTGGCGTGAAACTGACTTAAGCATAACTGAACGAGATATTAAATTCTTTTCGTTTGATTGAAGGCATAAAGAGTTCCAGAATAACGGCTGTTGGCACCCGCGTGCGAGTAAAACGAAATCTCCAGGCGAGCTGCTGCAAGCCATTCACCCACAGTCGGGGCCGTCGATATGTTGAACAGAACAGAGCAACAGGCAACCGCCGCAATGCAGCCGATCACCTCATGGATTCAGGGGTACTCAAAACGCCAGCAATTCCGCCGGATGGCGCAGTCATTGCTGAAGGAAAAGGATGACACCCTCTCAGATCTCGGGTACGACCGCCACGATCTGGAAGGCGCCCTGCACCTTCCCATCAGGAGTGACGCGGTGCAATACATTGAGGCGCGTCGCTCCAAGCGCGCCCTGGAAGCCCGGCGGGCAAAAAGCCACCGGCTCGTGGGCTAGCAACCTGTCGGACTTAAGGCTGATCTACTGCGCCGGCCAATTGAGAGAAACGAACCAGTTCGAAGTCGCCTGACAGCGCATCGGCCAGATGGCGGATGTGCTCAGGCGTGATTTCACAGCAGCCACCAACCACGCGGGCACCATCGTCCAACCACTGCCTCACTTGCACTGCGTAGGCCTCTGGCGAAATATCTGGCCGGGCTTCGAGTGCGTCTACCAGCGCCCCGCCAGCCATAGGCTCAACCGTTTTGAAGGCGTTGGCGTAACCGCCAGTACAGGGATACAGCACGGCCAGCTCGGGCATTGCCTTCGAAAGCACTTCTGGATCACAGCAGTTCAGCATGATGGCCGTTGGTGCGAACGCCTTGGCCGCTTCGACAGCCTGCGCAAGCGTTTCCCCGGACCGGAGGTTGCCATCAGTTTCCAGCCGGAATGCCACACCAAAGGGCTTGCCTGACTCACTGGCGGCCGCACAGGCGGCTTTCGCCTCGAGGATGTTGGTCATGGTTTCGATGAGAAAGACATCCGCACCGGGCTGCAGTTTCACAAGTGTGTCGTACTCTGCCTTCAAATCATCGAATGATCGGGCTGGCTGGCCCCTATAGCTACCGACCAGAGGCGGCAGGCAACCGGCGATATCAACGTTTGCACCAGTTATCTCGATGGCGCGTTGCAAAACCTCAAATGCCTTTCGGTGAATCGCTTCTATCTCATCACCGATGCCCTCCCTGACCAGACGGGTCGGGGTTGCGGCGTAGGTATTCAGTGTCAGGGTCCGAGCCCCCGCCCGAATAAAATCAACATGAACATCGGTAACAAGCTCCGGCTGCTCCCGCATCACCGCCACTGACCAGAGCAGCGAGGTGACAGTCGTGGCCCTGCGATAGATTTCCTGGCCCAGGCCGCCATCAAGAAGTGCAACAGATTTCATAGGGTACTCATCAGGGTATAACAATATTAAATCGGCCCTGAGGCTGATCCAGCATGCTGAAGAAGCCTATCAGGTCGAGCTTACTTCCCTCAAAGCTGATCTCGTCACTGAACAGAAGTTCCTTCAGCCCTGCCTTGCCGATCAACAAATCCACGAACAGCGGCCGGGTCAATCGCAGGGTGGCATCAGCCGGCGTGTCCTCGCTGGTCAGGCGGTTGTGCAACACCGAATTTCGCAAGGTCAGCAGGTAGCTTTCCTCAAGGTCCGTGAAGGTGATCTTGATAGTAGCGCTTTCGCCTTCCGCGTCCTCGGCTTTGAGCCGAACGGCCATACTATCGAAGAACAACGCCACCGGCGTGTTGAGCAGCACCTCTCTCATCATGGCTGGCCTGAGGCCTTCGTCCGGCGAGCCGTGACGCAATTCATAGGCGCCGGTCAGGTAGAAGTCCCGCCACGGCGCCGACTCCGCCTGGTAACCGAGCTGGTCGTAGACATCGGCCAGCAGCCGTTTCGCGTCGTCGTTATCCGGCTCGGCGAAGACAACGTGGTTGAGCAATTCCGCAAGCCAGCGGTAGGTATCCCGGCCCTCGGCCGCGTCCATATCGGAAGCCGCCTCAAAATCCTGCAGGGCTTTTTCCAGAACCTTTTGGGCACCGCCCATCATCTCGACATACCGTTTTGCCGAGTCACTTTCGGGCAGCGGGTTGAGCTGTGCCGGGTTGGCGGTAAACCAGCCCAGGTAATGCTGATATACCGCCTTGGCATTGTGGGACACGGTGCCGTAGTAGCCCTGGTTATGAAAATCCTCGTTCAGCGCAGGCGGCAATTGCAGTTGCTCGGCAATCTCCCTTGGCGTGGCGCCACGGTTCATCAGACGCACCGTTTGGTCATGGATGAATTTGTAGGTATCCCGCTGCACCGCCAGGAAATCCTGGATATTCTCCTGCCCCCAGAGCGGCCAGTGGTGGCTGCCAAAGTATACTTCCGCTTCCGTGAATCGGTTCTTCGCTTCATCAATAAAGCTACTCCAGAGCCTGGCATCGCGAACCTTCGCGCCCCGGAGGGTATAGAGGTTGTGCATGTTGCGGCTGACCAGCTCGGCACCACAGAACGCTTTCTGCTCTGGCAGGTAGAACGTGAACTCGGCAGGCGCTTCGGAACCGGACACCACCTGGAAAACCATCGGAACGCCGTCCACGGTAAGCTCAGTCCCCGTCTCACTGACCAGGTCGGTAGGTGGGGCAAAGCCAAAGGTACCGAAGGCAGGTCCTTTACCCAGGCCGGTACCAACATGGCCTCGCTCATTTCTCTCCAGACGCTTGCCATACATGAACATGGCGCGGCGGGTCATGGCAGGGCCAGCGATGATGTTCTCGCTCGTGGCCTCTTCCTCGAAGCCCGCTGGCGCGATGACGCGCAGGTTAGCCCTCTCTTCATCGGAGAGGTGCTGGAGAATGCCCTGCACGCCACCAAAGTGGTCGATATGGCTATGGGTAAACAGGATCGCCCGCACCGGTTTTTCACCCAGGTGTTCCCGGGCAAACAGGAAGGCCTTGCTGGCAGTTTCCCGGGCAGTCAGTGGGTCCACCAGAATCCACCCGGTATCACCCTCGATAATCGACATATTGGCCAGATCGTAACCCCGGATCTGGTAAAGCCCATCGGTGACCTCGAACAATCCATGAATGTTGTTCAGGGCCGCCTGGCGCCATAGGCTGGGGTTCACCGAGGCAGGCGCATTTTCACCCTCACGGTCGATAAAGCCATAGTCCGGCATATTCCAGACCTCACCGCCCTCAAGATGATCAATCACCAGGTCCGGATCCTGGGCAATCAGCCCACGCCGTGCGTTCTCAAAATCGCCACGGTTGTCGAAGGGCCGTTGGTCAAGCACCTGTTGATTGGCCTGGCCGGTGCTGGCCGTTGGCGCGCTGTGCCCGGCACTGTTGGCTTGAGGGGAATCCGGACCGGTATCACACCCGGCGATGGCCAGCGCAATACCGAACAGCGGAACAAGGTGAACCTTTCGAGATAGAGACATGTGGCAACTTATCGATCTGTTGTTATTGGTTAACCCGAGTTTACCCCGGTATCAGCCAGAGTCCTGTATCAGTCAGCCAAAATACTCCTGCATCCAGTCAAACAGCTTACTGGCAGTCATATCGCCAAGAGCCATCTGCTGGAAATCATTACCCACTTCATCCTCTATGGTCACGAATTGATAAAGAAGAGTGCCGGGCTGCTCATCGTGAAGTATAAGCGTGATACGCCGGCGAGTGCGAAGACAGTCAATGGTCATCACATCTGCCGGTATACCCGCATCACGCATGCCCCGGCGAACCTCCACAACCGGATTGATGTGATGGTGGGTTGCCTGAATGCGAGCATGGGCGTCGCTGGCAAGGTCGGACAAGGTTTTGAGGGCATCTTCAGACATTGGGCAGATTCACTCCGGTTATTCATAGACATCATGCAAAGCCAGCATTTTGAAGTCCGGGACCACACCCAGTCCAGGGCGGTCGCTGAGCGTCATACGCCCCCCGGATACCTCCGGAGCGCCGGTCGCAAGCTGAGTGGTGTTGTAATTATGGAGATCGGTCGTATTGAGCAACGCCCTTGCCGGGGTGCTTGCCGCCAGATGCGCGTAAGCAGCAGTTGCGATACCACTGCCCCAAGCATCTTCAATCGTCATGGGTATTCCAGCATCCACGCACACATCCCGGATAACGCGGGAAGGTGTCAGGCCGCCAAATTTGCTGACTTTCAGCGCAATGGCGTCTATGGCGTCATCCCGCAGGGCCCGCTGTAAATCGCCAAGAGAGTTCAGGCTCTCATCCAGCTTGACAGGGTGCCGCACCCGCTGCCTCACTGACAGACACTCCTCGTACTGGCGGCAGGGCTGCTCCAGATACAGATCTACGCCCTCAACCGCGCGGGAAAAGCGCAGCGCCTGGTCCCGGCGCCATGCTGCATTAATGTCGCCAATCCAGAGCTCATCGGGTTGCTTCAGCTTGCTCAGGGTTCGAACCAGCTCAATATCTTCATCAACGTCGTGCCCGAGCTTGATCTGAATATGGCGAAAACCCTCTGAGCGGAATTGGCGCAGCGACGCCTGCATCTCAGCCGGTTCGGCCAGGGGAACTATCCTGTGCAAAGGCATGGAGGGCGTCTGCAGGCCACCAAGCAGAGTATAGACCGGAAGGCCGGTCGCCTTGCCGAGAAGGTCCCAGCAGGCGATATCAATGGCTGCCTTGGCAACAGCCTGGCCGGTAAGAGCCTGATTCATCCGCTCATGAATCGCTGAGATTTGCCTCGGATCCTCTCCGATCACCGCGGGCGCCAGCAAGGACAGGCAGGCCGGAATTCCCTCGGCAAACGCTGGCATATAGTTGGGGCCGCAGGGACAAACCTCTCCGTAGCCTTCCAGGCCCGTGTCCGCCGTTAAAACCACAACTGTGCTGGTGAATACCTGATGGGAACGGCCACCGGCAAAGGCGTAGGCCTTGCCGGTGTATTCAAGATCTGCAGTGTAAGCTGCAATACTGGCGATGCGCATGACTGTCCCCGAGTTCTGACCCAACTGATCGATGGTACATCCAATTGAAGTGTAGTCCCCTAATCCGGGTATAACGCCTTTTGCAGGTTCAGCCCTCTGGAGCAAACACTAAGCCCCCATTCTGTTGAGTCAGTTCTCAGCTTTCCTGAAGCACTCAGCAAGTTCAGCAGCGAGAAAATCGAACACCGTCCGAACCCGGAGGTTCATCCTGAGTTCCCGGTGCGAGACCAACCAGACATCGCCACCGAACAGTATATCCTCAAAGACTTTCTCAACTCGGGGCTCGGCATCGCCCAGCTCAAGCGGCATCACTCCAATGCCGATACCGGCCCGGGTCATCTGCCAATGCACCAGATGACTGTCTGTACGGGCAACAAAGTGCTCCTCTCCCAGCTTGATACCGCGCTCCGCCAGCGCACTCATGTACGCCCCGTTATTCGACACGAAGCCGATGAACCGGCCTTCCCGGAGCTCCTCAGGAAAAGGGGATGGCAAAGTCGTCAGTATTTCCGGTGTGGCGTAAAGAGTGGCTGAGAACTGCCCCACCTTACGAGCAATAAGATCGGGTTCTGTCGGCCGAAAGTTGCGGATGGCGATGTCTGCCGCCCGGCGCCGAAGATCACTGGCTTCGTTGGAGGCAACCAGATCGATGCGAATTCCCGGGTACTCATTGCGAAGCTTGTGAAGGATGGGAGGCAAAATGTAGGCGGCCGTGATTTCCGATGCCGAAATCGCAATCTCGCCTTCAATGGAAGTTGCTCGCCCCGTTGCCGCCAGCGACAGACCGCTAGCAGCCTCGCCCATCGCCCGAACGTAGGCAAGCAATTCCAAACCGTTCTGCGTTAACTCCAACCCCCGACCTCCACGCTCGAAAAGGACTGTGGACAGCTCCTCTTCCAGCGCCGAGACCTGCCTGCCAAGGGTCGGCTGCGAAATCCCCAGAGCCTTTGCAGCAGCGGATAAAGAGCCTTCCTCGGCAGTCACAAGAAAGGCCCGAGCCCGGTTCCAGTCGAAGTTAACAGATCGCCAATTCATTCACTTATGCATATCAGGAATACGAATATGACGATACTACCAACAGAATTGCAGAGATAGAATGGGCCCCAGTGACTTAAAGCAGCCAGTCCACAGAGGAAACCCCATGAATTCGTATGTCAATTTCTGGAACCGCAGCGCCGCGCGCTACGCCCGACGCCCCATCGCGGACCAGAACGCCTATCTGAGAAAGATCGCCCTAACACAGAAATACCTCCATTCAGAAATGGATGCCCTGGAATTTGGTTGCGGCACGGGATCGACAGCGCTGATCCACGCTCCCAAAGTCCGCAGCTATCTTGCGACAGACGCGTCTGCCCGGATGATTGAGATTGCCCGGGAAAGCTTGGCAGAACAACCGACCGGCAATCTCAATTTCCAGGTTGCCACCCTTGACGACCTGCAACAGCGGCAACAGACATTCGACGCCGTATTGGGCTTAAACATACTGCACCTCCTCGAATATCCAACGTCGGCAATCGAGCAGGTCTTCGGCATGCTAAAACCCGGCGGTGTCTTTATCAGCAACACCGCATGCCTTCAGGACACCTGCCCCTACCTCAAACCCGTCGCCCTGTTGGCCAGACTGCTGCGCGTCACCCCCTTTGTGAATTTCCTGTCCCGCGAGGAACTGGAATCTGATCTTGAGCGTGCCGGGTTCCAGATTCAGTACCGCTGGGTCCCCGAGAAGTCAAAAGATGTATATTTCCTGATCGCCACTAAGCCGAAGTAAAATCGGAACCCTCAGAAAAAGCGTAGTTGCAACCAATGAAAAGATCCCTGCTCATAGTTGTATTAGTCACCATTGCGGCCGGATGCAGCCACAGGGCAGTCTATGACAACGTGCGCATACACCAGCGAAACGAGTGCGCAAATAAACCGCCGTCGACCTACTTTGAATGTATTGAACGCGCGAACAAGTCCTATGAGGAATACGAGCGGGAGAGAAAAGAAGTGTTGGAAAAGCCGGAATCTGATGCCAAGCTTCCATAGACTATCGGAATACCGCGCACATCTGCGCATTACAGGGAATAATCCAATGGGAAGCTCAAAACTGGTCGGTATCGTTCTACTCGTAGTGGGCATTGCCCTGCTCTACTTTGGATACCAATCGACACAGTCTCTCGGTAATCAGCTGACTGAAACCGTCACAGGCCGCTTTACTGACGACACCATGTGGTATCTGATCGGCGGCGCCGCCGCAACTGCGGCAGGCGCTTTTCTGGCATTCGTCAGGAAATAAATCCACTCGGCTGTTCCGTCAGAAATCCACTAGACATGATGTTTTGACCTGCCCGTCCTCAACGATCGTGGGTTACAGTTGAGGACGGGCAGGTCAAAACATCATGTCTAGTCTCGGCGTCGCCTGGTCCTGACCAGAAACCAACTGGCCAGGACCAGCGCCCCGAAAACCGTATAGCCCAGGGTGAAAACCCAGTCCGGTGCGCTGTAATACAGGATGGATTGCAGCCAGTGCTGAATGAATGATCCCTCATAGCCCGCTTGCCCCGCCTTCTCCCGAAGTGCCATTTCCCACGCTGTGAGTGGGCAAAGCACGCCCAGCCAGGATTGCAGAACGACGATACCTATGACAATCAGGTGGCTCAGCCGGAACCAGAAATTGCGCACCCACCGCCATCCAAGGAAATGACCAACGAACGTCGCCACCAAGCCCAGAATGACAAAGGCGACCAGCATGGTATGCAGGATCAGCAGCATGTCAGCAAGTATCAGAACCCACCGGTTATTCACAAACGCCTCCCAAAAGCTGATTCGTGGCAGCCAGTTACCCCAACCTCGAGAAAAACAAACGCGCACTCTCATTGGCAGGGAAGATCATCTCAACCCGCAATTCGGACAGAAACACATCATTCACCGGACCGAATCGTGCAATCATTGTGGTGGTTTCGAGGATATCATTACCCATGTTCAGTCGTTCCCGTAGAGGAATATCGAGCGTCTCCGCCAACCGCAGTACCACATCCCGCTTAGGTCGCGAACGGCCAGTTTCGATAAACGACAAGTGGCGCGGCGAAAGCTCCGCCCCCACCGCCAACTCAAGCTGGCTCATTCTTTTCTGGTTTCTCCAGAACCGTAGCTTATGGCCAAAAGCACTGTGTTGTGCGATCTGGCTGCCCTGGTCTATCGACCTATTTTTAACGGTCATTTATCCGGCCTTTACCTTTTCGGGAAGTGCGCCGGAAAGCTCGTCGGCGCATGCTCATACCCAGAGCATAACCAATTCTGAACATCAACGTGCGGAGGCAATCCACAATGCTTATTACCCGAATCGCGCCCGTTTTATTTCTCGCATTTACAAGCTTCACTCTCTGGGTGTTGGCCACCTCAGAGCAGAATTTCTGGCTATGGCTTCTAAGCCTGTTTACTGAGAAGGAGTCACTTCAGGTCGTTCTGGATCTTGGAATTGCCCTGTTGCTGCTTATGTATCTGTTGTACCGGGATCATATTGCCCAGGGCGGCAGCGCCAAAAGCTTCATCCCCTTCCTGGTTGTCCTGCCGTTACTCGGCGTCATCTCGCCACTGGCCTATCTCACCGCCAGAGCACTGAAGCCAGACTGGTTGCTCATGACAAGCGATGGTCGGACCCTTATCGAACGTTAGACGACAAGGCCCGTTTCAGAACCGGACGGAAGCCCTCAAGGGCTTCCTGGACACCACAGTTCGAAATTCAAAGCCGCCACCGCATTGGATGGTCCTGCCTGAGCACCCCTTTCTCATCCCAATCGTCCCAACCGGTAAACGGAATCGGGGGCTCGCAGGAAAGCGTGGGGATCCGCTCCGCCCAGGCCGCTTTCTTCTGCTCCAGTTGCTTTCTGAACGTACCCTCGCCCTGATACCGGATACCGCCGCCTTGAACGCCATAGCTAACCTGAGGCACCAACACATCGAACCCCACATAATAGAGCGAAGCGTGCATCGGCCATAACCATTCAACCATGTTCCCAGCTCGACCGAAGGGCATGAACGCCTGTTCAGGAGAGCCGGCAGTCACGGAGCACATCGCCGTCTTGCCCCGGAAATGGCCCCGGTTGTAACGCCGGCTGCCGGAATAAAGCCCGCCATAGACCAGCACCCGGTCAAACCAGCCTTTCAATATCGCCGGCTGGGTGTGGCATTGTTTAAGCGATCGCGCAGCGGCTACACATCGAGCCCCGCCAGACGGGACACTAGCCCCGGCGTTTGAGGCGTTTCGCGCCCACTATCCGGACATCGAGCTGGAAGTTGTCATTTCCAATCAGGTTCACAGCCTGAGCAAGCGCGAAGCCGACATTGCCGTTCGCCCCACCCGGAACCCGCCGCAAACCCTGGTCGGCCGGCGGGCCGGATCCATTCAACAGGCCGTCTACGGCCAACGACGCCACTGGCAAGACGTGCCGGCTCCCCTGGACACATTGGCCAGATACCACTGGGTCGGTCCAGACAAGCACATGGGAGACAGTGCCCTGGAAACCTGGCTGACACAGCAAGGCCTGGATAACCACTGCCACTATCGGGTTGATTCCATGTTGGGTATGCAAACGGCGGTGCGCCATGGGACGGGCCTGGCGGTGCTGCCCTGCTATCTCGGGGATTCAGACCCTGAACTCATGCGGTTGACGGATCCCCTGTCGGAACTGGCCGTTCCGCTCTGGCTGCTCACCCACCCGGATCTGAGACGCGTCAGTCGGATCAGGGTATTCACGCAAGACATTGGAGAGTACATTCGACAAAGACTTGGATGAGAGGAAGCGACCTATAAAACCGGGACAGATCTATTTTCATCCCAAATAGATCTGTCCCGGTTTCGGTTGCTGGGTCACGTCTTGCATTTGGAGCCCGTAGCGTAAGTATGTTGTTCGGACTGTAGTTTCGGCCTTGATTCTCGTCAAATACATGCTTGGCAACTGTTTTCAGGTCTATTTCAGCTTCGTGTGTTCGACTGCCAGAACCCCAACTTGCTCCAAATTGGTACATTTATGATATATCGTACCTGTATTAGCTTAGGGAAAATATTTTAGATTCTGGAGCATTTTTATGGGTTGGCTGACAAAAAACAAGTTCCTATCCCTCAAGGAGATTTGTCATGAGCGTGAATTATAAAAGCATACTTCGCCGAATTCCCCCCGTCTTCTTTGCGGCGGTCTATATGGCCCTGATGTCTGTGCCTGCAGGTGCAGCCGGGTACGACAATGCCCTGAAGGGCGTTAAGAACTATGACGCTGTCTACGAGGTGAGCCAGGGAGATCCCAAGGTCGTTAACCCCGTTTTCTTGGTAATAAAGAACTCCTACAAAGCACCTGAAGTGAAGGCGCTTGCGAAAGAGCCCAACATCGCCATCGTTTTTCACGGGCCGGTGGTGAAACTGCTTTCGACTGACAGCGCATCATTTGATGAGGCAGAGCTGGCCGAGGTACAGAAATTCCAGACGACTCTTAAACAAATGAAGAAGGACGGGGTGACACTGGAAGTTTGCCGTTACGCGTTGAAAGGGATGGGTGTAGATGAGGCGACGATCATTCCGGAGGTCGACCCGGTAGATAATGGTTTCGTCTCGGTCATCGGCTATCAGATGCAGGGGTACGCGGTTGTCCGAATCCCCTAAACGAAAAATTGGTTGTTGCTGTGCGCGCTAAAACCGGGACAGATCTATTTGAATGCGGGGACAGATCTATTTGGATGAAGGCCGAGACAAAGACGCCGAACCGATGATCTCTGGATTGCGCCACTTTTCTCGGGGCCAGAGAAGCTGGGCCAGTTTCGTCAGAACTGTCCTCAAAGTCAGATCGCACTACGTAATTATTAATAACAATTGTTATCATTTACATTACCAAGATGGGACCTTATACTGCCGCCGTCAATCCAAAGCCTCATTGTAGGCATCCATTTAGACAGATGGCGGAGATAGCATCGTGAAAAAAAGAACGGCTTTTGTTTTTGGGCTTGCGGGTAGTCTGGCGGCACCCATCGTTATTGCCGACGAGACTCGTAATAACGATGAGCAGTTATGGCAGGTAATCGAAGAGCAGCAGATGCGAATCGAGAGCCTGGAAGATTCAATGAAGGCATCTGACTCAAGTCAGGTTGACGGCAATGCCTCCGTGCGGCCCGGTGCCAGGGACTTCCATATCGGTGGTTACGGTTCCATTCGTGCGGAGGCCAACAATCTGGACGCCGATCAAGACACCTTTACTTTTCGTCGCTTTGTGCTGACTGGCGACGGGAAGATAAACGACCGCCTTGAAGCTTACTTCGAGCTGGAATTTGAGCGGTTTGGCGAAATTGAACTGGAAAAAAGTGCTTCAGCAGGAGCTGATGGCTTCTCCGCAGGCCAAGCGGTTGAAGGAACAAATGGCTCAGAAATATCGATGGAGCAGGCCTGGGCAAGATACCGCATCAATGACAGCGTCAATCTGGATATGGGAGCGCTGCTTGTTCCCTTGGGCCGCTTTAACATCAACCATGATGATAATCAGTGGAACTTGACTCGCCGCACGCTGGTAGACAGGGGGGCGCCCGTCCTGCCAATCAAGGCGGCATGGCCGGAACTGGGACTTGGTTTTTCGGGACTTGTGGAAACTCAGGCTGGCCTTGTTGACTACAGACTTTACGCAGTAAACGGCGTCAATCTCGACTTCGAATTCGAGGGCGAAGTGGCGGCGGAGCCTGACGGCAGTTCAACGGTGGGCGTCAGTAAATTTGAAGCTGAGTTCGCCCCTTCCCGTGGGGGGTTCTCCAACGATCTTAACGGGAATAAGGCCGTTACCGGCCGGTTGGCCCTGTTGCCTCAATCTGGCCAGGAATTAGCGATTTCCGGATATTACGGTCGCTATACGCCGGATTTTATGGATTCTGAATCGGTGTGGTCCGTTGCCATTGATGGGCTTCACAGCCTGGGCGGGTTTGAAGTCGAATACGAGGTAGTCCACACCGATTGGGGCAACATTGATGATGTTGCTGCTAGCTTCGCCAGTGCCGCTGTAGACAAGGAAGTGGAAGCAAAAGTAGGTGCTGAAGACGGTGAGACCACAGAAATCGTCAGCGAGATCACGCTCGGTGGGCTCGCTGAAAGCCGCACGGGTTATTGGATAGAAGCTCGTTACCCGTTCTGGCCGGAAGCGCTTGATAATACCTTCCTGGGGCGTGGTTTCAGTAACCCCTCTCTCGAACCGACCGTTCGGATGGAGCAGGTTGTTATTCGCAACCGGATAACCGGTATTGAGTTCTCCAATCGTCAGATCACCGAGCTCGACAAAGAGAAAAGTTCTATTGTTAATCGCGCTACCGTTGGTCTGGCCTATCGTCCGGTCCCAGACTGGGTGATTTCATTTGCCACAGAATATACCTGGACTGACGAACAAACACTGGCCGGTTTAACCAACTTTATTCCTGCTGGTGAAAATGAAGACAGTGTTTTAGCGTTCTCGACGGGCGTAGCCTACACCTTCTAGAATGCCTTGTTGCCGGAGCCAGGCGTGTGTATCGCGCCTGGCTCAGAATTCATTAATAAGGTTGTCCTCATGAGTTACCCGCTCAGGCTCGTGCACCTTCTGCTTTTACTCACTTTTCTGCCGGTTCCCATGCACGCTTTGGCTGATGAGGTTTATAAAGAACCTCAAGCATTTTTGAGAGAATCGTTTGTCGGCGATATCCCAGAACCGGCCGCGCTCTGGGTTGTAGGCGAAAAAAAAGAGGTTGCCGGAGACATTTTGGGACACCCACCTGCCGCGTTACGTGAACGATACTGGAAGCAAGGTTCACGGACTGCCTGGATACTAGAGGAAGTCGGCAAAGCACGTCCGATTACCGTCGGTATACTGGTGGAGGAAAATGCCATCCGCAAACTGGACGTACTCGTGTACCGGGAGACAAGAGGATGGGAGGTTCGATACCCCGTTTTCACGAACCAGTTCAAAGGCGCTGAACTTGAGGGCGGCAAAACGCTCGATCAACCGATAGACGGAATCACTGGTGCCACCTTGTCAGTCCACGCGCTCACGAAGTTGGCACGTTTGGCACTTTATTTCAGTCAGTTGGTAGATGGCCCGTGATTTCCTTCAAACGCTCCCGGCAAACCCGGCGCAAATTTTTACTCCTATCGCATCGCTACATCGGTATAGTTTCGGCCTTTTTCCTGATATTGATTGCAACCACCGGCACTGCAATCAATCACTTGAAAGATGTCGGTATGGATGACTATGTTCTAACCTGGCCTCCGCTTCTGAGATGGTACGGGCTGAGCAAGGGACCTCAGGACATCATTACCTTCAGCACCGATAGTGGTGCAATCGTGAGCTGGATGAACAATCAGCTATATCTCGGCAAGGAACCATTAAAGCTTGAACAAACCATCGACGGTCCTCTTTTGGGTATTGCGGAAGGCCCGGATTTTTTAGCCGTAGCGACGTCACGTTCGGTCATATTGTTGACTCGGACCGGCGTACTGATTGATCGGCTTGGGCAAGAAAATTTGCCCGAACGTATCCGAAGATTCGGCTCGAAAGACAACTCCTTTTTTATTGACACGCCAAACGGCCAATTCAAGACGACCGCATCGTTTCTGAGCTGGACTCCGGTCCCATCCGCAAATAAGCAGGTGACGTGGTCAAGTCCACGCGCCACACCTGCGGCAGTCAGGACGCAGCTTCTCGATACTTATCATGGCAAAGGCATCTCTTTGCAACAGTTGTTACTGGATCTTCATTCAGGGCGCATTATGCACATTGGGCCTTGGGTATCTGACTTATCAGCACTTGCTATTTTACTGTTAGCCATCTCCGGGTTGATTAATTGGTACCGTCGCCCGCGCTGAAGCAGCCCTGCATTGCCACGAAGAATCTCTCCACAATACCGGTCGTTCCGACAAAAACTGACACATTGGGCCAGCCGGTGGCCCGGATTCTTCGGGGCTGCCTCTGCCGTTTTTGGACGACTCGGTGTCGTATTGGATTCACCTGCACTGAGCAATTAGAGCCACATTGAATCAGGGCCCTGGCCGATATGCGGCAGCGCGAGGGCGTTCATTGCAGGCAAAGGGGAACCAAAATGGCACAACTACCGAAACGTGCAAGAGTCGTAATCATTGGCCAGGGCGGTATCGTTGGCTCCTCGGTAGCACACCACCTGATCGAGCAGGGCTGGGATGACATCGTAGGACTGGAAAAATCCGCCATTCCCTCAGACATCGGCTCCACCTCCCACGCCTCGGATTTCTGCTTCACCACTTCCCACGACAAGCTGAACATTTACACCACCAAGTACAGCCAGGCCTTTTATGAAAAGCGTGGCAATTACGTGAAATGCGGCGGCATGGAAGTGGCGCGCGTCGATGACGACGAGCGCATGGACGAACTCCGCCGCAAGGTGGGTTCCGGGAAAGCCTTCGGCACAAATGTCAGCATGATTTCGCCCAAGCGGGCAAAGGAGCTGTTTCCATTGCTGGAGGAAAGCCAGGTCCAGGGCGCCATGTGGGACCCGGACGCCGGGCTGGTGGTACCCCGCTCCCAGAGCGTAGCCGGCGATCTGGTGGAAGAAGCCGTGGCCACCGGCAAACTCCAGGCTTTTGCCTACACACCGGCCATCCGCATTGATGTCCAGGACGGCCAGGTGCGTGGTGTTGAAACCCACAAGGGTTACATCGAAACCGAATACGTGGTGCTCTCCATGGGTATCTGGGGGCCGTTGATGGCCAACACCGCCAATGCGCCTCTGCCTCTGATGCCATTGGAACACCCCCTGCTGTTCTTCGGCCCCTACGAAGAACTGGCCGGAACCGGCAAACAGATCGTCTATCCGCTGTTCCGCGACCAGGGCAACTCCGCCTATGTGCGGGACACCGGCGACCCCACCACCACCGAAGGTGGCCGTATCGAGTGGGGTTATTACGAGGCGGAAAACCCTCGGCTGGTCTACCCTGGCGCCATTGCCGAGCCCGGTGATGCGCGGATGTCGCCCTCGATGCGGGATCTTTCACTGGATCAGGTCATGGACGCCTACGAAAAAGCCATCGAAATGACCCCGATCCTGGGCGAGTTGGGTTGGGAGGAAAAGCATTCCTTCAACGGCCTGCTGTCGGTGACTCCGGATGGCGGCTCACTGATGGGCGAATCCCCGGAAGTCCGCAACCTGTGGTTCTGTGAAGCAGTCTGGGTCAAGGACGGTCCGGGTGCGGGCAAGTTACTGGCGGACTGGATGACTCATGGATCCCCGGAGATGGACCCTCACAGCATCGATATTGCCCGCCATTACCCGCTTCAGAAAACACCGGACTTCGTGTACAACCGCTGCTATGAGACTGCCAAAAAGATCTACACCCCGGCGGTTCATCCGCGTGAGCCCTACCTCTCCGGCCGCAAGATGCGAACCAGCCCGTTCTACCTGCGGGAAGTTGGACTGGGCGCTTACTTTATGGAGGCCGCCGGCTGGGAGCGTGCTCACGGTTACGCCGCCAATGAGCCCACCCTGCTGGCGAAATACCGCGACCGTATCCCGGTGCGGGAGCACGAATGGGACACCCGGCATTTCTGGGAGGTATCCAACGCCGAGCAACTGGAGATGAGCGAGTCCGTGGGCATGATCAACCTCTCCCATTTCGCCATCTTTGACATCTCCGGCGACGACGCGGAGGCGCTGCTGGAGTATCTGTCGGTGGCCAAGGTGGGTGGCACCACGCCCCATGGCAAAGGCGTCTACACCCACTTCCTCGACAGCCGCGGGGGCGTGCGCTCCGACCTGACCATCATCCGGCGGGGCGAGAAAGACTATCGGGTCGTCTGCGGCGGCGACACCGGCCACCGGGACTATTGCTGGATCACCCGCATGGCCCGGGAGAAGGGCCTGGACAACATCCAACTGCACGACCGCACCGACGAACTGGCTACCCTGGGGCTCTGGGGTCCCAAGGCCCGGGAGACCCTGGCGCAGTTCGTCACCGACCCGGACCAGTTGTCGGCGGACAATTTCCCGTTTGCCACCGCGCAGGAACTGAACATTCGGGGCGTTCCGGTCTGGGCTTTCCGCATATCCTATGTGGGCGAACAGGGCTGGGAGCTTTACTTCCCATTCAGTTACGGCCTGCGAATCTGGGACCTGTTGTACGACGCCGGCGTTACCCCGGTGGGCATCGAAACTTACGCCAACACGCGGCGCCTGGAGAAAAGCCTGCGGCTGCAGAATGTGGACCTGGAAACGGAATACAACCTTTACGAGGCCGGACTGCAACGGCCCAAGGTCAAGGAAGCCGATTTCCACGGCAAAGCCGCTTACCTGGAACAACGGGAGTGGCCCCGGCAATCGGCCTACCTGTGCACCATGACCATGACCGGGCATCAGGATGCTAACGGCGTGCTGCGCTATCCGGTGGGCCAATGGCCGATTCTGGACCCGCAAACCGGCGAAGTGCTGGTGGACAGCCACGGCCGCCGCTCCTACAACACCAGCGTGGCCTGGGGGCCTTCGGTGGGAAAAATCATCCTGTTGGGTTATATCCCCGCGGAGTACGCCCAGGAAGGCCGTGAACTGACTCTGGAATACTTCCAGGAACACTACCCTATCCGCATTGAGGCAGTGGGTTACCGGGCGCTGTTTGATCCGGACAACGAACGGATCAGATCCTGACCGGTTTCAGACAAGAGGCAAGGCGGTCAGCACTCGATGATGTTGACCGCCAGCCCTCCCCTGGCGGTTTCCTTGTATTTGTCCAGCATGTCGCGGCCGGTTTCCCGCATGGTGTGCAGCACCTTGTCCAGGGACACGTAATGCTTGCCGTCACCCCGCAGCGCCATAATCGCGGCATCAATGGCCTTCACCGAGGCCATGGCGTTACGCTCGATGCAGGGAATCTGCACCAGCCCGCCAATGGGGTCACAGGTCATGCCCAGATGATGTTCCATGCCAATTTCGGCGGCGTTTTCTACCTGTTCCGCGGTACCGCCCGTCGCCGCTGCAAGGCCGGCAGCAGCCATGGCGCAGGCCGAACCAACCTCGCCCTGGCATCCCACCTCGGCCCCGGAAATGGACGCATTTTCCTTGAACAGCACGCCAATCGCCCCGGCGGTCAGCATGAAGCGCAAAATGCCCTCCTCGTTCGCCTGCGGACAAAACTCCCAGTAATAGTGGAGCACAGCCGGAACAACGCCTGCCGCGCCATTGGTTGGCGCCGTTACAATCCGCCCCCCGGCGGCATTTTCCTCATTGACGGCGAGGGCATAGAGATTGATCCAGTCCAGCGCACTCAGGGACGGTGAAATCAGATCCACCCGCTGCTTGTCCATCAGCGACCGATACAGCGACGCGGCCCGGCGCCGGACCTTGAGACCACCGGGCAATTCGCCCTCGTGGTGAATGCCGCTCTGTACGCACTCCCTCATCACCCGCCATAGCTCCAGAATGCCGCTGCGAATCTCACCCGGCGTGCGCCAGGCCTGCTCGTTGGCAAGCATGATGTCGGCGATGGTCAGGTCGTGCTCCCGACACAGCGTCAGCAGCGCCTTGGCGCTGTTAAAGGGGTATGGCTGTGGCGTATCATCCTCGCGGACTTTCAGGGTGCCATCAGCGGTCGCATCCACCACGAACCCACCGCCTACCGAGTAATAGGTTTTTTCGTACAGGCACTGCCCCTCACCGTCGAAGGCCTGGCAGACCATGCCGTTGGGGTGTTCAGGCAGTGATTTGCGACGGTAATAGACCAGATCGTTATTCTCACGGAAGCGAACGGGGTGTTGCCCTGCGATCGACAGGATTCCGCAGTCGCGAATCCGCTCAAGGCGAGCCGGCATTTCCTCAGGATCGACCCGGTCAGGTCGTTCGCCCTCCAGCCCCATCATTACCGCAGGGCCGGTGCCATGGCCCTTGCCGGTGGCACCAAGAGAGCCGTACAGGGACACCTTGAGCCGGCAAACGGAAGAAAGCAGCCCTTCGGTCACAAGAGCCCCGGCAAACCGTCGTGCCGCCTCCATGGGCCCCACGGTGTGGGAACTGGAAGGGCCAATACCGACCTTGAACAGCTCAAACAGACTGATCGCCAATTTCAGGCCTCCTGTTGAGGGACACACTCCAACAATAACGCCAATGCGGCCCCGCCGCATGCTCTCTGACGACACTGACAAGATGATTTACGACAGCAGGGCAGGTGGCGTTGAGACCATCCTGGAATCGCCGGTGTCGCATCTGAACCATTGGCACTCTGGCCACCCCCTTAGCCACCCCTTAGCCACCCCTTAACCACCCCCTTAGAATGAAACCAACGTGGAGCTGATCACTTATTGCACAATGCCAGTGCAGCAGCTAGTGTTCAGGTTAGGGTGGTCGACACAGACATCCCGTTACCGGCCACCAAAGCTGGCCCAGGCAGGGCAAGGGGGTTGCTGATGACCACTGATACCGGCTCGCACACAGACAGGCCCGCCCAGCAGCCCTATCGGGTCGGCTTCCTGCTGATCGACAACTTCACTCTGATCGCCCTTGCCACCGCGGTTGAACCCCTGCGCATGGCCAATCAACTGGCAGGCGCCGAACTCTATTCCTGGAAGCTGCTTACCGCCGAGGGCGGCCCTGCCCGCGCCAGTGACGGCATCACCATGGTGCCGGATGCGTCCATTCAGGAAGAGCACGGCTTCGATCTGGTCATCGTTGTTGCCGGCATTGATGTCACCCGGAGTTTCTCCCGCAAGGAAGTCAACTGGCTGAAACAGATGGCCCGGCGCCATGTCCTGCTGGGGGCTGTCTGTACCGGCGCTTATGTGCTGGCCAGTGCCGGCCTGCTGGACGGCCACGCCTGCAGCGCCCACTGGGAATGCCTGGAAGCCATGCAGGAGGGCTTTCCACGGGTCCAGACCAACAACCACCTGTTTACTGTAGAGAGGGAACGCATGACCTGCACCGGTGGCACGGTGCCCATGCACATGATGCTCAGCTTCCTGGCCCGGCGCCATGGCCAGGAACTCAGCAACGCGGTCTCCCACATGTTTGTCTGTGACCGGGTACGGGAGGAAAGTGAACAACAACCCATGCCCATGCATCCGGGCCTGGCCCGCGCGCAACCCAAGCTGGCGGAAGCCGCCCAGTTGATGGAAGCCAACATTGAAGAGCCCATCGAACTTCAGGAACTGGCGACACTGGCCGGGATATCACGCCGACAACTGGAAAGGTTGTTCCTCAAGCACATGGGCTGCACGCCCTCACGCTACTACCTGCGGGTGCGGCTGAACCGCGCACGCCGGCTGCTCAAACAGACATCCTGCTCCATTGTGGAGATTGCCTCCATGTGCGGATTTGTCTCCGCCACCCACTTCAGTCGCTGCTATCGCAAAACCATGGGGCGCGCGCCCAAATACGAGCGAATGGAAGTTTACTCCCAGGGCCTGGGCCCCGCCGGCAATGTCCTGACCGATACCATGGCCAGTCTGCCTTCCTCTTCCCTGCAGGCACTGAGACGTGCGCGCACCGAGCCAACCTACGGTATTTTCGAGGACACCGGTTCAGGTTAGCCCCACAACCAGGCCGTTCTCATCAAGGGCGATATCCAGTGCCGCGGGACGGCGGGGCAGGCCCGGCATGGTCATGATGTCGCCACAAATCGCTACCACAAACCCGGCGCCAGCGGCGAGGCGCACTTCCCTGACCGGCAGCATGTGGCCGGACGGCGCACCCTTCACGGTCGAGTCCGCCGAGAAGCTGTACTGGGTCTTGGCAATACACACCGGCAGGTGGCCGAACCCCAGGCTTTCGTATTCCTCCAACTGCTGTTTGGCCAGGGTTGTAAATTCAACGCTTCCCGCGTGATAGATACGGGTGGCTATGGTGCGGATCTTGTCCGCCAACGGCAGGCTGTCCTCGTAGAGGAATTTCACCTCCGGTGTGCCTTCGTCCATCTGGTCGAGCACAGCCTGGGCCAGTTCCGTTGCGCCCTCGCCGCCGGTTGCCCAGTGGTCGGCGGGCACTGCCCTCACGCCCAGCTCTTCACTGATGGACTGCACCAGCGCCATCTCGTCTTCAGTATCGCCGGGAAAGCGGTTGATGCACACCACTGGGGTCAGGCCGAACTGCTGCAGGTTGCGGATGTGTCGCTCCAGGTTGGCGGCACCGTCCCGCACCGCGGCCAGGTTGGGAGTGCCCAACTGGCTCCGGGCGACACCACCCTGCATCTTGAGGGCCCGAATGGTGCAGACCACCACGGCGGCGTCTGGCCGCAAGCCCGTGTGCCGGCATTTGATATCAATGAACTTTTCCGCACCAAGATCCGCACCGAAGCCGGCTTCGGTCACCACAACGTCGTTCAGAGCCAGGGCCGCACGAGTGGCAGTCACGGAGTTACAGCCATGAGCAATATTGGCAAAGGGGCCACCATGGATGAACACCGGGTTATGCTCCAGACTCTGCACCAGGTTCGGCTGCAGCGCCTCTTTCAACAGCACGGTTAGCGCGCCTTCAACCCCCAGATCACGAACGGTGACCGGTGTCATATCGGAACGCCGGCCAACAATGATATTACCCAATCGCTGCTTCAGATCCGCACGCCCGTCCGCCAGGCACAGGATAGCCATAATCTCTGACGACACCGTGATATCGAAACCGGTTTCCCGGGGCACACCATGGGCTGCGCCACCCAGGCCACACACCATGTTGCGCAGGGAGCGATCAGTCAGGTCCATGACTCTGCGCCAGCTCACGTAACGTGGGTCCAGCCCGGCTTCATTGCCCCAGTGAATGTGGTTGTCGATCAGCGATGCCAGCAGGTTGTGGGCGGTGGTAATGGCGTGGAAGTCGCCGTTGAAATGCAGGTTGATGTCTTCCATCGGAATCACCTGCGCCCGGCCTCCGCCAGCAGCGCCGCCCTTCATACCAAAGCAGGGGCCGAGGGACGGCTCCCGCAGGCACACGGAAGAACGCACACCCAGGCGGTTGAAGCCGTCGTTCAGCCCCACGCTGGTGGTGGTCTTGCCCTCGCCGGCCGGGGTTGGGGTAATGGCGGTCACCAGCACCAGCTTGCCCCGGGGCGCGGTAGCGGAGGTATCGACATAGGCCATATCCAGCTTGGCCTTGTAGTGACCGAAAGGCACAAGGCTTTCCCCCGGCAGTCCAAAACGCTGTTGGGCCAACAGCAGAATGGACTGGGGCTGGACCGAGCGGGCGATCTCAATGTCCGGGGTGCCCGGCGGCGGAAACTCCGCAATCGCCGGCATTACGGATGTCAGTTTACTGTACTGAAGACTCATGGAACTGCCCTCTCTGGCCCTCAACGGACCCGCTGTGCTCTTGAATCCATTGCGCCGACTGGCGCAGACCGCCGAATGGGAAGAGATGAATACCCCGGAGCAGGGTATCCGGGTTGTCCAGGCAGTACTGGACCAACGCTCGCACCATGCCGTCCGGCGTCCAGGCGCGCAGTAGTTTGGCGCTGCCCGGGCGACGCAGCATCATGCGGGCAGACGCCCCCACCCCGCATTGCGCGGCATAGGCAATAAGGGTTTTTACCCGCGTCGGCCCGGCCATTCCGATGTAGACAGGCACCTCTTCCAGGATATTGCCCAGGCTCTGCAGCCAGTCGATGACCACCTCGGCGTCGAAAGTGAACTGGGTCACCACCCACAGCCTCGTGGCTGTGGTGCGGGCGTATTCACGCTTGACGCTCAGGGCTTGGGTCAACGTGGCCCGGTCCGCCATGGGATGCCCCTCCGGATGGGCAGCCACGCCAATACCATGAAACCGGAATTGCGCCAACAAGCCGGATTCAAGCACCGCCAGAGTGTCCGGAAAGGGGCCGACCACCGCATCGCTGTCGCCGGCAATCAGCAGCAACCGGTCAACCCTGCTCTCATCGAGCTGTGCCAACCAGTCCCGCAGTTGCCCGCGGCTCTCGGCCATACGGGCGGGTACGTGGGGGATCGGCTGCATGCCCATATTGAGGAGGTGCCGGCAGGCTTCCAGAGTGTCGCTGAATTGCCCTTTTGGCAGGAATGGCACATAGACACAGGTGCCCTCGGGCAGCAGGTCCGGCAGATCTTCCGCTGCCAGTATCTGGCGGGGTGTCGCCTCAATCGAAGCCGAGCGCACCAGGGCACGAAGCCGTTCCGCCGCCGCCTCATCGCGCGGGTTGGACGCCTGTTTTTCGCTCGCCAGTTTCATAAGCCGCGTACCCCCTTGCTGCCGGTGCCTGCTACCGCCTGCCCTTCCCGTTAGGCTAGTCGGCGAAGTCAATACCCTTCGCCCGGGCCCGTTCACGGGCGTTGGGGTTCACCGATGGCCGGAAGGGCACTTCCACCACCTCCGCCTCCACAGCGGTTGAGCCATCCGCCGCGGCATATTCCACCGGAAGGTGCACGGTCAAGCTGCTGCCAATACTGCTCAGATCAAACGGCACATAGGCCAGCGCGATGTTCGTCTCCAGTTCCGGCGAGTACCAGGGTGACGTGACATAGCCCTCCGGCTCGCCACCATCGGGCCCGCTGATCAGCCAGAAATCATTGGCGTAGTCAGTCACCTTGCCGCCGCCAAAGCGGATGCCCACCATAATGTGGCTGAACGGCGGACGACCGGCATCCAACTGCTCACGAACCTTCTCCAGCGTCTGCTTGCCGATATAATCCGCATCTTTGTTGCGCGGCACCTGGTAGGCCAGGTTGCACTGGAATGGCAGGGTTTCCTGATCCACATCCTGGCCCCAGGAAAGAATGCCCGCGGCTATCCGGCGATGGTGTGCGGGCGCTATCACCCGCAGGTTGTGCGGTTCACCGGCCGCAAGCACTGTGTACCAGAGGTCCTCGGCGTATTTAGTCGCTTCCTTGAGGTAAATCTCGTAACCCTTCTCTCCGGTGAAACCGGTCTGGGAAACGATGACATCGTGGCCCGCCACCTGGCCTTCCATCAGTCCATAGTAGGGAATGTCTTTCACGCCCTCACCGAACAGATCCGTCATAAGTGCCTCGGACTTGGGACCCTGGATCTGGACCGGTGCCACATCGATTTCCGCGATGCTGACGTTGAAGCCCATACCGACGTTTACGCCCCGCAGCCAGAATTCCAGATCACTGTCGGAAAGGGAGAACCAGAATTCGTCCTCGGCCACCCGAAGCAATACCGGGTCATTGAGGATACCGCCGTCCTCGTTGCACAGGATGACGTACTTGCCCCGCATGGGTTTGATCTTGGTAGCGTCCCGGGTGATCACATAGTTCACGAAGCGCTCCGCATCCGGACCCTTGACCTGGATCTGGCGCTCCACCGCCACGTTCCACATGGTAACGTCGTGTATCAGCGACTCGTATTCCACCATGGCACCACCGTCTTCCGGGCGGACATAACCCCGGGGATGGTACATGCGGTTGTAAACGGTCGCCCGCCAGCAGCCCGCCTCGTAGGCCAGGTGCCAATACGGCGACTTGCGGACCCGTGTGGAAATCAGCATCTCCACCGGCGTGGGGCCGGACTGACGCAGGTTGATGGGTACGCGGCGATCCGACTGGTCGACGCTGTCGGGCTGGCGCGCGGCACCGGCCCGTTGTTGCGGATCATCCTGAGGTACTTGTTCGAATTTAACGGCCATTGCTATCTCCCCCTTACCGGGTTGTCGATAGCCCTAATGTGACCGTCTTTCGGTTTTCCGGGAGGAACCAATACGACACGGATTCGACTAAAAGCGGCAGAGGGTTGGCCGCAGCTCCAGAAAAGCACCGCTGGATAACCCGTGTCAGGCCACCGAAAAAATCGCTTGCCATAGTACGTAGCCTCACAGCCTTACTGGCACCGACCGGCTGCGCCTCGATCAGCACGCGGCCGGATAACAGCAGCCGCGCCGGATTAAAGCTTCACCATCAACTTACCCTTGTTCTCACCGGTCAGGAACAGGTTCAGGCCGTTCATGGCCGATTCCAACCCTTCCAGAACGTGTGTCCGGTATTTGATCTGTCCCTTCTGAACATAGGGTGTGAGCTTGGCGTGCAGCTCCTTCGTCCTGTGCCAATGATCAGGCATGGTGAAACCCTGGATCGACAGGCGTTTCTTGATGATGCGCATCCAGTTGGGGCCGGGACGAGGGTTCGCTGAGGTGTAATCGGCAATCATCCCGCACACCACAATACGGCCGTGCGCATTCATCCGCTCGAACACGTAGTCCTGGACCGGACCACCGGTGTTCTCGAAGTAGACGTCGATACCCTCCGGGGCCAGTTCATCCAGTTTCGCGCCCAGGTCGTCGGTCCTGTAGTTCACGGCACCGTCGAAGCCCAGTTCATTGACAATCCAGTCCGCCTTTTCATCGCTGCCGACGACACCGATAACCCGCAGACCATCGGCCCTGGCCAACTGCCCCACGATCGAGCCGACAGAGCCGGCGGCGCCGGATACCACCAGGGTTTCACCCGGCTTGGGGTCACCATAACCATACAGCCCCTGGGTGGCGGTCAGACCGGGCAGGGCAAAAACCGACAGTACCATTTCCGGCGGCAGGCTTTTATCCACCTTGTTCACGCCCGTACCATCCGTCAGGGCCATTTCCTGCCAGCCAAACATCCCCATGACCTGGTCACCCACGGCAAAATCCGGGTGATTCGAAGCGACGACCTCGCCAATGCCCGATGAACGCATGACGTCACCCAACTCCACCCGGGGAATGTAGCTATCGGTGTCCTCACTCATCCAGCCCATCATGGCCGGGTCGAGAGACATATAGGTCTGCCGGACCAGAAATTCACCTTCGGCGGGTTCCGGAACGGTGTTTTCCACCACCTCGAACAGCTCCGGGCCGACAGTCCCCGCAGGCCGCTTCACCAGGTTAATCGCTTTATAGGTACTCATCGGTAGATGCCTCCTGTGGTGATTGATGGAACCGTTAACAGCTACCACTATGGGGACGGGAGCCCTTACTTAAAGGGCGCCCGGATGATGGCACCTTTCAGCAGGCTTATGGAATGGGTTATATAGTCGTCTGTAGCAAAAACGCTCTGCCGCGACACTGAGGTGGCGGGTAGCAAATCAGTCCGGGCCCCCAACTTCACGAGTTGCCAGGGTAACCCCACCCGAACCAGGAGTATCCCAGGAATGGGCATCCGCATATCCCACCAGAGAATCACCGCCATACTGCAGCTGATCCTGCTGACCGAAGTGGTATTCGCCGCCTGGAATCAACAGTGGTTCACCGCCTTCCTGACCGCAGTCATTATCTTACTCACCTTTTTCCCGGTCCTGCTTGAAAGGCGCTCCCGAATTCATATTCCTCCGAAACTGCAGTTGGCGGTCATCGGCTTTGTTTTTGCCTCACTGTTCCTTGGCGAGATCCGCGATTACTACGTCCGATTCTGGTGGTGGGACATGGTCTTGCACACCATGTCAGGTTTTCTGCTGGGCATTATCGGCTTTCTGCTGGTCCACATCATGAACGAAACCGAAAAGATCGATGTGCACATGAAACCCGGATTTGTCGCTTTTTTTGCCTTCATGTTTGCCCTGGGCGTGGGCACCCTTTGGGAAGTCCTGGAATTCACCATGGACAGCGCTTTCGGCATGAACATGCAAAAGCCCATGCTGGGCGACCCGTCTGGGCTGACCGATACGATGTGGTATCTGATCGTGGATGGCGTCGGGGCGCTGGTGGTTACCGTTCTGGGGTGCCGTTATCTGAAAAGACCCGACGAAAAATCCTTTCTTGAACGCTGGATTGACGGATTCGTACGGCGTAATCCCCGGTTTTTCAGGCAGTAACAGCAAACGTAAAAAGGCGAATCATCGAAAAATTCGGATAATAACCCCCCCCCCCACAAAGCCTGATTTTCTTCGCCCCCAAAAACCATGCAAATGACAATCAAACAACCGGGAGGCCAGGAACGAACCAAACCCTTGCTCCTGGCTGCAGGCACCCGGCTCGCCTCAGCCGTTTAACTGGTCGGGCTTGCCATACTTACCCCCCCTGGTTTCGCTGGAATTTGGCCATCCGTTTCCGCGTATCATCATCCTGCAGGGCCTGCTCACTGCAATGACCTGCTACTGCGACTTCGAGCCTCAAAAACGCACCAGCCCGGCTGTCTAAAGCCAGCTTGGCGCCGTAGCTGCGGTATTCGTCTTGGTTATCGGCGTGGCGTGGTTCAACGAGAGCTATTCACTCAGCATCTGGTAGCAGCCCTCGTTGTAATAGTGGATCTCCGGGTGAGTAATCGGGCGGTGCCGCCAGTCAAAGATTGCCGGCCGCTTGAAGATGACACAGGCTATATCAGGCAACACCCAGCGGCACGATCAGCACCGGACGCTTGGAGTGAGTCAGCGTCTTGGTCGCGGTAGAGCCCATCAGCGCCTGCCCCACCGCGTTGTGCTTGCGGGTTCCCATAACAATTACATCGGCATTCATCTCGTCGCCGACTTCAAGGATTTTACGCCAGGGCGTGCCTTCCTCGATACGCGCGTCAATATTCTTCAGACTTAACACTTCGTGCTCTTCCAGCTCTTCCGCGCAGAAGCGTTCGATACGCTCGCGAATCTTGACGCTCAACGACTCAACGCCCTTGTGCAGCAGTTCATCGAGCTCGTCTTTTGCCATCATGTTACTCAGCAAGCTGCGCGTAGTACCCGACAAAGACTCAATTACATGCAGATAGGTGATCTGGGCCTCGGGATAATGGCCACACAAGCTGACCGCTGCACGGAATGCCGGACGTGAACCTTTATCAAGATCGGAGACATATAAGATCTTTTTAACATCATGATACATAGCTCTTTTCCTTATATCCTCTCAGGACAAGTCAAGCTATACCGATTAACGGTAAAGCAGCTCCGGCAAAAACAGTGCAATCTGTGCAATGAACACAATCAGTGCCAGACGCAGAATATCGGCACACCAGAACGGGGTAACGCCCTTGAAGATAGTACCCGTTTTGACATCTCTCAATACTGCACTGAGCACAAAGACGTTCATACCAACCGGCGGCGTGATCAGACTGATCTCAGTAACAACGACGACAACTATGCCGAACCACACCAGATCGAAGCCCATACTCGCCACCAGCGGATAGAATACCGGCACTGTCAACAGGATCATCGACAGGCTCTCAAACACCATCCCAAGCACAATGTAGATACCCAAAATTGCCAGAATCACGACAATCGGGGCCACATCCAGCGCAGTCACAAATCCCAGCAGCATGTCAGGAAGCCCGGCCCGGTTAATAAAGTCCGAGAAAATGAACGCCCCGATCAACACGGCAAACAGCATTGCGGAAGTACGCGCTGTATCCGCCAGTGTTTCGAAGAGTGTCGACAACGTGAGGCTGCGCCGGGCGAGGGCAATCAGAAAAGCGCCCCCGGCACCAATGCCCGCCGCTTCCGTCGGCGTGAAAATACCCAGATAGATACCACCCATGACGACGGTAAACAACAGCAATACGCCCCAAACTCCGTTCAGCGCGCGCAAGCGTTCCGGCCATTCGGCTTTCTCACCCGCAGGGCCGGCGCTGGGATCACGCCAAACCACATAACGCACCGCGACCATATACATTACCATGCCGAGGATGCCCGGAATGAAACCGGCGGCGAACAGTTCACGGATAGAAGACTCGGTCAGCAGACCGTAAATTATCAGAATCACGCTCGGCGGTATCAGGATGCCCAGAGTGCCGCCAGCAGCGATAGAGGCGGTGGCCAAAGAATCGGCATAACCGTATTTGCGCATCGGTGGCATGGCGACCTTGCCCATGGTCGCGGAGGTCGCGAGACTGGAGCCACAGATCGCTGAGAAACCACCACAGGCTACGACCGTTGCCATGGACAAGCCGCCCTTGCGATGACCTAGAAAGGCATTGGAAACGTGGTAAAGCTCCTGGGCCAGGCCCGAACGGGTCACCAGGTTACCCATCAGTACGAACAATGGAATTACCGACAGGCCATAATTCTGGACCGTATCGATTACCCGGTTAGACGCCATCGACAGGGCGCCCCGCCAGCGAAAATCCATGAAGTTGTTCAGGTCCAGCCCCATCAGAAAGGCGAAACCAAAAAAACCGACCAGGCCCATGGCAAAGGCAATTGGCACCCTCAGAACCACGATCATGAAAAGGAGAACGGCAAAGCCGGTCAGCACGACGGTCATAGAATTTTCCGTAACTGATTGGTTTATTTGGGAGCAGCGAACAAGATGCGATAAACGCCGAGCGTTATCACGGCGGCGGCGGTCAGCCAACTCATAATAGCGATGTACTCGGTGATATAACCACTGGGCAGACCGAGAAATTCCGTCACAACACCACGCCGAATGGACCTCTCGCCAAGCTCAAAGATCCGTACCGCAAGGAAGTACATCGAAGAGGAAATAATCAGGGCCGAAACCAGCCCTAGAACCTTCAACACCTTTTCCCCCAGCACATTGTCCAGCAGATCCACCACGATATGCCCACCCCGATAAGTGATAACCGGCATCGCCGCGAATACCATCAGGGCCAGGCCGAGTCGGGTGAGTTCAGTGGCCCCGGGAACGGGGCTGTTGAATAGATAGCGACCAGCCACGTCCAGGCAGGTAGTCAACATAAGCAGGAAGAGAACTGACGCTGCTACAAGCTCCAGAAGGAAGACCAGCCACTTGGCTGGTCCCTTCTCGCTATAATGCCTTTTAACCCATGTAGCGAGAGACATGTGTTTACTCCTGGTGCTCACGCTCATACTTCCGGGCAACGGTCCGCAGCTCATTGAGGGCCTCTCGAGCATTCGGGGCACGATCAGACACGCTCTCGATCCACTGCTCGTCCATGCCCTGAATCAGCTTCTGGAAGTCCTGCGCCATCTGATCACCTTCCTCAATTCGGATGATGTTGACGCCGGCTTCCTGCGCGGCCTTCAGGCCCTCGTCATCTATCCCATCCCAGGCGCGTCCGGCCAGGGTGGAGAGTTTTTCACCCGATACGCTCATGATCGCCTCGCGATCCCTGGGATCCAGCTGCTCCAGGAAGTATGGGTCGATGAACATGGAAAAACTGCCGAGGTACATGCCGCCAGGGAGCATGGTGACGTTGCGCGCCACTTCCTTGAGACGCAGGGTTTTCTGCTCACCGATTGGGAGGAAGGCACCGTCAATCACCCCCTGCTGCATCATTTGATAGACTTTTGGAGCTGGTGCTGACACCGGAGTCACCTCCATTCGCTTGCCAAGCTCGGTCTGGACGCCACCACCAATACGAATCTTCTTGCCCTTTATTTGGTCGAAGGAGGTGATTGGCTCAATCGACTGGATATAGCCCGGACCATGGGTGAACATGCCCAGGAGGGTCAGGCCTTCAAACTCGCCGGAATCCATGAAGTACTTGTTATACACCCGCCAGAGTGCCACGGAAGCTGCCTCGGCCCCGACACCCAGACCCGGCAATTCCACAATCTGGGGCAACTGGAAACGGCCCGGAACGTAACCGTGGTAACTGAATCCAGCGTTGACGACACCGTCCTCTACGAGCTGGAACATGGTTTTCGGGTGGCCCAGATCGTTTTCGATTACAACCTTAACCCGTCCTTCCGTTGCCTCTTCGACCCATTTAGCCCATGTCGGCCACACTACGGCGTTCTGTGGGTTGGTCGGCGGCAGCCAGGTCCCGACGTGCAATGTCGTGGCAGCCAAAGCGCTGCCGGATATCGCCAGCCCCAATGAAAGGATGGCGGCTTTGGTAAAGAGCTTTGTTGTTTTCATAACGGCCTATCTCCTGATTGTCTTGTAGTTATTACTTTCGTTTCTGCGGCCCGGGAAAACCCGCGAACCTTCCTGACACTGCCACTACAGCACTTGCAGCGCCCACCCGTATCACACTCCCGTCAGGTCTTTGAGAATAGAGGATGAATGTTGTTCTTGTTGAATTTTAGAACAGGATCCAGCTCCGTCATCTCGAATGAGATCTGGCAATAGCTGGCATCAGTGACTGGCTTCATCCAGTCGCAGAGAATGTCGAACACCTGCTCCGCGACTTCCTTCTTCAACGTCATGTCCCGGCCGTGACCGATTTTCAGAGTCAGGTTCAGGAAGGAGAAGCCTTCCCTGCCATCCGCGACCCGGAAGTCGTCACAACGAATAGCCCGACTACGCACACCACCAATAGGGAAAGCGCCGGTAGAAACAACGTATTCGTGTAAACGTGCAAACAGCGACTGGAACTCCAGACGGTCGTGGAGGTTACCTGAATACTCGACGATGAAATGAGGCATAGGATAAGTCCCGAATTGTAAGTTCATCGTTGTTGCTGGATGCTCCTGACAGCGATTACTGCCCGGAGACCACTTTGAACCTTGAATCTAATTAACATATTAAGTTTTGTCAACACGCTCTGCGAAATGAAGCCGGTCTGCTGAGCAGGTGTTCAGGGGCATACATTCCTGACGCTTGACTTACTTAATATGTTAACTAAAATAAGGAGATTATCGTTGAGGCTTGGAGTTCATCCCTGCCTCCGGACTTGGGCAACTGCCACCCGCGACAGGCCATCGCCGGTCATCCACCCAACAAAAAAGGCGCATTACAAGCATGTTGACGAAAGAGCAAATCGAAACGGCTGCCGACCGCCTGTACCAGGCCGAGACCAGCCGAACACAGATCCCGGCCCTGACACTCGACTACCCGGACATGACCATGGAGGAGGCCTACGCCATCCAGAAAGCCTGGGTCGATCGCAAAGTGGCCGAAGGCCGTAAGGTGATGGGCTACAAGATTGGCCTGACCTCTCGTGCCATGCAGATGTCATCCAATATCGATGAGCCGGACTATGGCGTACTGCTTGATGACATGCTGATCGAGGACGGTGCCACCATCAAGGCATCCGACTTCCTTGATCCACGCATAGAGGTCGAGCTGGCGTTCGTGCTGAAAAAGCCGCTGTTCGGCGACGACGTCACCATCTTCGATGTTATCAACGCCACGGACTACATCATCCCGTCCCTTGAACTGATCGCGGCCCGTTGCCTGCGTACCGATCCCGATACCGGCTACACTCGCAAGGTCTACGACACCATTTCCGACAATGCGGCCAATGCCGGCATCGTCATGGGTGGCCGCCCCATCCGGCCGATGGACATCGACCTGCGCTGGGCCGGCTGCATGCTGTATCTCAACGGCAAGATCGAAGAAACCGGCCTGGCCGGTGGCGTTCTGGGCAACCCGGTCAAAGGCATAACCTGGGTTTGCAAACGCTTTGCGCCGCACGGCGTTGGCCTCGAGCCAGGCCAGGTCATCCTGTCTGGCTCATTCACCCGACCTGTCCCGGTCAAGGCCGGCGATACCGTGCATGCAGATTTCGGCTCTCTGGGTGGCGTGACCCTGAACTTCGACTAACCAGAACGCACCGAAGGAACGACCATGGAACTGCCTAAAAACCGTTTCAAACAGGGGTTGGCCACAGGGGAAACCCAATATGGGCTCTGGCTGGGCCTACCAGACAGCAGCGCGGCCGAAATTGCCGCGTTAGCCGGCTTTGACTGGCTGCTGATCGACGGCGAACATGCCCCATTCGAGCTCCGCACCATCATGTCTCATCTGCAGGCAATGGCACCCTACGACGTCGCCCCGATCGTGCGCTGTGTCGAAGGCAATACTGCACTGATCAAGCAACTGCTGGATATTGGTGTGCAGACGCTGCTGGTACCAATGGTAGAGAACGCGGAGCAAGCGAAACAGTTGGTACAGGCAGTTCGCTATCCACCAGCCGGCATTCGCGGCCTGGGTACCTCGCTGGCCCGGGCGGCCCGCTGGAACCAGATACCAGGCTACCCGAAGAAGGCTAATGACGAGATCTGCCTTATCGTCCAGGTGGAAACCGTCGGTGCCATGGACAACCTCGATGAGATTCTTGCCGTTGATGGGGTCGACGGGGTCTTCATAGGCCCGTCCGACCTGTCCGCATCCATGGGCTACATCGGCGACGCCAGCAACCAGAAGGTGGTCGACACTGTCAACAACGGCCTCAGCAAGATTCGTGCTGCAGGCAAACATGCCGGCCTGCTCTGCCTCGACCCATCCCTGACAGAAAACTACATCAAGCAGGGAGCCGAATTCGTCGGTGTGGGCGTCGATACCATGATCCTGGCCAACGAAACCCGAAAGCTGGCGCAGCGCTTCAAAAAGGGCGCGCCGACTGAAGACGACAAACCTCAGGCCGGCTACTAATCAAAGGCGGCCACCACAGGAAAAGGTTAATCATGACAGCAAACACCTTGGTTCACAGCAAGCTGGTCTGCGTCGCACTAAACGACAAGTCCCAGCTGGCTGCTCTGGAAGGGACATTCAACGAAGCCCCCTACAAGAAACCACCGACCCAGCCGGTGCTGTATTACAAGCCACGTAACACCTGGAACGTTGATGGCGCCGAGGTGCAATGGGCGAAGGATTTCGACGGCAACGACGTTGAAGCCATGGCAGTTGGTGCCAGCCTGGGCGTGGTCATTGGCCGCGAAACCTGCCGCGTCAGTCAGGCCGAAGCACTGGATTATGTCCGTGGCTACACCATCGTCAGCGACTTTTCGCTGCCGGAAGAAAACTACTTCCGTCCCGATATCAAGGGCAAATGCCTGGACACTTCCGCGCCGGTCGGCCCGGAGGTCGTCCCGGCCGACACCATCGCCAACCCGGATGCCCTTACTGTCACCATCCGCGTCAATGACGAGCAGAAGAGTGCGTTTGCGCTGGCTGACATGCAGCGCAGCGTTGCCGAGCTGATCAGCACCATCTCCTGGATCATGACGCTGCAGCCGGGGGAGATCATCGCCGTCGGCTTTGTCGGAGACCGTGTCCCGGTCACCCGTGGTGACAGAGTGGAAGCAACGATCGAGGGTGTCGGCACCCTGACCAACACACTGGGAGGTGCCTGAACCATGAGACACGCACGCATCATTTTTGACGGCCGCGAGCTGAATATCGACATCGACACCAACGATCGCATCACCACCACTGACGGCGAGTTGCTGGACGTGGCCCTGGATTCGGACGATATCACCTGGCTGCCACCGGTAAAGCAGCCGGGCACCATTTTCGCACTGGGTCTGAACTACGCCGACCACGCCACCGAGCTGGCATTCGAACCACCCAAGGAACCGCTGGTTTTCATCAAGCATGCCAATACCCTGACCGGGCACAAGCAGGTCAGCTACCGCCCCGACAACATCGAGTTCCAGCACTACGAGTGCGAGCTGGTGGCGGTAATTGGAAAAGCGGGCAAGAATATCAGGCGCGAAGATGCGATGGACTACGTAGCCGGCTATACCGTGTGCAACGACTTCGCAATCCGCGACTATCTGGAGAACTACTATCGCCCTAACCTGCGGGTAAAGAGTCGGGATTCCCTGCTGCCGATGGGACCATGGATTGTCGACCGTGAGGACGTGGCGAACGCCAACAACCTGCGCCTGACTACCGAGGTCAACGGCAAGATCACTCAAGACGGCTCCACCAGCGACATGATCTTCGACGTTCCCTTTCTGGTGGAGTACCTGAGCAAGATCATGACCCTGAATCCGGGTGACATGATCGCCACCGGTACCCCGCACGGTGTGGTCGACATGCAGCCCGGCGACACCGTGGTCTGCACCATTGAAAACATCTGCTCACTGGAGACACGCATCGTCTCCGAAAAAGAGTACTACGGCGACAAATACTGAGCCTTCAGGAGAACGATCATGAGCGACACCAAAGCGAACAACATGGAACGCGCCCAGCAGTACCTGGAGCGCTTCAGGAACACCACCACCGGACACTACATCAACGGTGAGTTCACTCTGGGCAACGGCGGCAAGGAATACGACAACATCACGCCGACCGACAACACCGCCATCGGCAAAATCATGGCCGGTTCCACCGACGATATGGATGCCGCCTGCAAGGCCGCAGAAGATGCCTTTGAAGCCTGGGCCGCGACACCGGGCGCCGAACGCAAGAGGCTGCTGAACAAATTCGCCGACCGACTGGTCGAGCGTGCCGACGAAATAGCCCTGGTCGAATCCATGGACTGCGGTCAGGCGATTCGTTTCATGAAAAAGGCTGCCGAACGCGGCGCCGCCAACTTCCGCTTCTTCGCTGACAAGGCGCCGGAAGCCCAGGACGGCCTAGCCCTTCAGCAGCCGGAACATACTAACTTTACCGTACGCAAGGCGATTGGCCCGGTGGGCATCATCACGCCCTGGAACACACCGTTCATGCTGTCGACCTGGAAAATCGCTCCGGCTCTGGCGGCGGGCTGTACCGTCGTCCACAAGCCGGCAGAACTGACCCCTCTAAGCGCCCATATCCTGGCAGAGATCGCCGATGAAGTCCTGCCCAAAGGAGTATGGAACATGGTCAATGGCTTCGGCGAGAGCGCGGGCAAGCGGATGACCGAACACCCCGCGATCAAGGCTGTAGCGCTGGTGGGAGAATCCGCCACTGGCTCCCACGTCATGCGTCAGGGTGCCGACACCCTCAAGCGCATGCATTTCGAACTGGGCGGAAAAAACCCGGTCATCGTGTTTGACGACGCCGACTTCGAGCGGGCACTGGATGCTGTCGTTTTCATGATCTACAGCCTCAACGGTCAGCGCTGTACCTCTTCCAGCCGTCTACTGATCCAGAGTGGCATTCGTGACAAGTTCATAGCTGCATTGGAGCAGCGGGTTCACAACCTGAAGGTCGGTCACCCGCTGGACCCGGACACTGAAGTCGGACCGCTGGTGCACAAAGAACACTACGACAAGGTCCTGAGCTATTTCGACATCGCTGGAGAGGATGGCGCCAACATCGCCGTGGGTGGCAAGCGCATCACCGAGGCGAGCGGCGATCTGGACCCGGCTGGCAACTACCTGGAGCCAACTCTGTTCACCGAAGCCAACAGCAGGATGCGCATCGCTCAGGAAGAGATTTTTGGTCCGGTACTGACCGCTATCACCTTCGATACGGAAGAGGAAGCTATCGCGATCGCCAACGATACACAGTACGGTTTGTCCGGCTACATCTGGACCGAAAACACCGGCCGGGCCATGCGCATGGCCCGGCATGTCGACGCTGGCATGCTGTGGGTGAACTCCGAGAACAACCGCAACCTGCCGTCTCCGTTCGGAGGCACCAAGATGTCCGGCATCGGCCGTGATGGCGGCGACTGGAGCTTCGACTTCTACATGGAAACCAAGAACGTCTGCATCGCGCACGGTACTCACCGGGTGCCGCAGCTTGGCAAGGGCTGATTGCGTGTTCCAGGCCAAAACAACCGGACCCCGTGCGGCTGCACGGGGTCCGGTCCCATGAAACTTCTGCTAGATTCGCCCCATGAGCGAAACCAATCATACTGAATGGATTCCCAACATCATCCTGGGACAGGACTACGACAGGCGCTATCTCGATGCGCCTATACACTATGATGTGCTGGAAAACCTGGCTGCTTTCTATGGCCGGGACATGCCGGTGCACCGCCACGCCCAATATGTCCAGATCCACTATATCGATCATGGCACGATCGATTTTCATATCGATGACAAGGTCTATGAAGTGATCGGGCCCAGCTGTTTCTTCACGCCAGCGTCCATTCCACATTCGTTCCGTACCGATCCCAGCGCTCGCGGGCACGTTCTGACCATTCACCAGTCTCTGGTGTGGCAACTGATGCAAGACAACGTCAGCCGCGAAATCAATACCAGTCTCACAGAAGCGATCTGTCTGGAGCGCGACCGGCTGCCCGACGAACAGAAAACCCAATGGACGCTGTTGGCCAGTATTCTGGAAGATATCCAGCTGGAATGGTCCGGGAATCAGGCGGCAAAGGAGCTGGCACTGGAGAGTCTCGTCCGGCTGTTACTGATCCGCCTAGCCAGGCTCTCTTTCAAACGGTCGTCCAGCAGAACCGTCAACAATGAGGACCTGCGACTGTTCCGTCGTTTCACCAATATGATAGAGGAACACTACCAGGAGCGGTGGCACCTGCCCCGCTACACCACGGAAATGGCGATTTCAGAAAGCCGGTTGAACCAGACCTGTCAGCGGATTGCCAACAGGTCCCCAAAAAAGCTGATTCACGACAGAGTGATTCAGGAAAGCAAGCGACTGCTCATCTTCAGCGACCTTTCCAGCAACGAGATCTGCTACCAGCTTGGCTTTTCTGATCCTGCCTACTTCTCACGCTTCTTCAAGAAGCTTACCGGGATGACCACCCGGCAATTCCGCAAGGATACGGCAGTCCATAGAACCCACTAGACATTCCTTAACACATTAATAAAATAGTCTATTGCTTCTTTTGGCAACGACTAGCCGAATTCCCAGAGACCGGACGACTAAGGTAACCCATTTCATGCGCAAGTTTGATGACTCGCTTCCCCTCCGGCTACTCAAGGCCCGCGAGGCTGCCATGGGCTTTTTCCGCCCCATGCTCCAGGAAATCCCCCTTACCGAACAGCAGTGGCGTGTCATCCGGGCGCTCAACGAATTCGAAGAACTGGAGTCAAAACAACTGGCAGAACTTTGCTGCATCCTCAGCCCCAGCCTCACCGGAATCATCAACCGGCTGGAACAGCAGGGTTACATAAAACGCCGAAAGTCCATCGAGGATCAGCGCCGAATCCTGCTCAGCCTGACTGAAAAATCCAAGGAGATGTTCGCCAGAGTAAGCCCCCTCCTCGAGGCACGCTACCAGGAAATGACTGAGCGTTTCTCGCCCGAGGACATGAAAACATTAGAAGAGTTGCTGAACAAACTCTGCGATGTGAAACCCTGACGCACCTTTCTGAGCCAGCGATCCCCTGATCTGAAGACGTTGACATTAGATAATATGTTAACTAAATTGGCACTTAACATGTTAATTAAATTGGGGTGGCAGAAACCGCGCTCCTCGTCAGATGGAGATTACCTCGTAATGCTGCAAGAACGTTACCCGTACTTCCTCGCCAACACTCCGGTGTCACCAAATCAGGACCTGGTGGTGTACGACAAGTATTCCGGTGAAGTAGCCACCCGGGTGGCGCTGGCTGATGCCGAAGCCATTGATCAGGCAGTTGCAGCGGCCACTTCGGCGGCCGAGCCGATGCGCAAGCTGCCCGCCTACAAGCGCCAGGCGATTCTTTACCACTGCGTCAAGCGCTTCGAGGAACGCTCCGAGGAACTGGCCGAGGCGCTGTGCATCGAGGCCGGCAAGCCGATCAGGGATTCCCGTGGCGAGGTCACCCGGCTGATAGATACTTTCCGCATTGCCGCCGAGGAAGCTGTACGCATCGGCGGCGAAGTAGTACCGATGGACATCAGCCCTCGCGCCGAAGGTTACACCGGCATGTGGAAGCGGGTACCCATTGGCCCATGTTCGTTTATTTCACCGTTCAACTTCCCGCTGAACCTGGCCGCGCACAAGGTGGCACCGGCGCTGGCAGCGGGCTGCCCTTTTATCTTGAAACCTGCCAGCCTGACTCCGATCGGCGCACTGATCATCGGTGAAGTCCTGGCCGAAACGGATCTGCCCAAAGGGGCATTTTCCATCCTGCCTTGCCGCCGCGATGGCGCCGACCTGTTCACCACAGATGACCGGCTCAAGCTCCTCAGCTTCACCGGTTCGCCAGAAGTGGGCTGGGCCCTCAAGGCCCGCGCCGGCAAAAAGCCAGTCGTGCTGGAACTCGGCGGAAATGCCGCCTGTATCGTCGACGAGGGCAGTGACATTGACGACGCCGTGGCCCGCATTGTTTTCGGCGCCTATTACCAGTCCGGCCAGAGCTGCATCAGCGTGCAGCGCATCCTTGTGCATGAATCCCACTACGACGAAGTACGGGAGAAGCTGACCACTGCCGTCGATGGACTGGTTCACGGCGACCCCAAGGACGAAGGCACCTTTATCGGCCCGATGATTTCCGAGAAGGAGGCCACACGTCTGCACGACTGGGTGCTGGAGGCCAAGGAGGCAGGCGCCATGGTGCTGGCCGGTGGTGAGCGCGACGGTGCCATGCTCCAGGCCACCCTGCTGGAAAACGTGCCAGCGAACACCAATGTCAACTGCCAGGAGGCGTTCGGTCCGGTTGCAATCCTCTCCAGTTTCAGCGACTTCGACGCCGCGTTGGACGAAGTCAACAACTCCGATTTCGGCCTGCAGGCCGGCATCTTCACCCGGGATATCTACAAGATTCAGAAAGCCTGGAACGAGCTGGATGTTGGTGGTGTGGTGATCGGCGACGCGCCATCCTGGCGGGTGGATCATATGCCCTACGGCGGCGTTAAAGACAGCGGCCTTGGCCGCGAGGGTGTACGCTACGCCATCGAGGACATGACCGAGCTGCGCCTGCTGGTGGTCCGCGATCCACACTGAGACCGCGTCACAAATGACAGCCGACACCCCGGTTCGCACACTGTCCATCGCCCTGATGACCATCATCGCCATGGCGAGTCCACTGGCGCTCAACCTGTTCGTGCCAGCAATGCCGGACGCCGCGCGAGACCTCCGGACCGAGGTCGGGGTGATTCAGCTAAGTTTTACGGCTTACCTGTTCACGCTGGCGTTCGGTCAGTTACTCTCCGGCCCACTGGCGGACCACTTCGGCCGCCGTCCAATCCTGCTCGGGGGACTGGTCCTCCACACCCTCGGGAGCCTGCTGGCAGCGCTCGCTCCCGATGTCACACTGTTGGTCGCCGGCCGTGTACTGCAGGCGCTCGGAGGTAGTGCTGCGATGGTACTGGCGCGCACGATCATCATCGACATCTACGGCCGAGAGGGGGCCGCCGGCCGCATGGGTTATGTCGTCATGGCGATTGCCACCGCCCAGACAATCGCCCCGACGCTCGGCGGCTACCTGAACCTCTGGGCAGGATGGCAGTCCATTTTCTATGTTTCCCTGGGCATGGGCGCCATGGCGCTGCTGATGGCCACTCTGCGGCTACCAGAGACCTGCCGTGAGAAAAGTGACAGCCTGCGACTGAGACCGGTCATTCAGCGCTACGCAGGTGTCTTCAGCTCGGGAGGTTATCTTGGCTATGCACTCTCCACAGCTTCCATCGCTGCGGCGTTCTATATCTTCGTTGGCACCGCCCCTTATATAGTCGATCGCCTCGGTGGTAACTCAGCCCTGTTTGGCACCTGGTTTCTGGCCGTTTCGCTGGCGTTTATGGCTGGCAGTTTCCTATCGACGCGACTTGCCAGGCACGCCAATGCCGATCAGGTAATGTTGCTCGGCAACGCTCTCTCGCTGACCGGCGCACTGACGTTACTCGCTTTCGCGCTCGGTAGCGTACAGACCTACGCGACGCTGTTCCTGCCGATGGCGCTGGTAACCCTTGGTCGGGGACTCAGTCAGCCCAATGCCCAGTCCGCTGCGATCAGCTGCTCACCCACATCGGCCGCCACTGCCTCCGGGCTGATGGGATTCATACAGCTGCTAACGGGCTCCGTGATTGCGCAGCTAATGCCGTTGCTGCTCGGCGAAGGCGTGCTGCCGATTGCCCTCTGCATCTTTCTGGCCCCGGTAGCGGCGCTCGGTGCTCACTATTATGCGGTAAGTCGGCAGCGCAGCCTGGAAGCAGGAGCCTGAGGAGAGCATCATGGTCCCGTTACAACACCCCCGGAAACTGATCGTCCTGTTGGCCGCCCTGCAGGCGTTCGGACCGCTTTCCATCGATATGTACCTACCGGGACTGCCACAGATTGCCGCTGACTTGGCAAGCCCGGAGAGCAGCATTCAACTGACCATCACAGCTTTTTTGATGGGCCTCTTCATCGGCATGCTGTTCTATGGCCCCCTGTCGGACAAATATGGTCGCCGCCCGCTGCTCATTGGCGGCATCTCTCTGTATCTACTCGCGAGCCTGGGCTGCATCCTGGCCTCCGACGCCAACCAGCTCGTGGCGCTGCGGTTCGTCCAGGCCCTGGGCGGTGCAGCCGCCTCCGTGTTGGGGCGGGCGGTGGTCCGGGACCTGTTTCCCATCAATGAAGCCGCCCGTGTGCTGTCGCTGATGCACCTGATCACCATGATTGCGACCCTGATTGCCCCCCTGCTTGGTGGTTACCTGTTGCTGATCTTCGGCTGGCGCGCCCTGTTTGTCGCGCTGATGATCTTCGCCGGTACCGTGCTGGTGGTAACAGCGTTCAAGGTCCCGGAAACCAACACCGGAGACTCTCGCAATGCCAGCGTCCTTGGCGCCTTTGCTGCCTATTTCCGGATCGTCCGCCATCCACTGGCCCTCGGGTATATCCTGTGCATGTCCTTCTCCTTCGCTGGCATGTTTGCTTACATCACCGCGTCACCGTTCGTCTATATCAACTACTTCGGTGTCCAACCCCAGCATTATGCCTGGCTGTTCAGCCTCAACATCGGAGCCATCATTCTCTTTGTCACCATTAACGCCCGGACAGTCCTCAAGACCGGTCCCCGCAGAATGCTCATGATCGGTGCCAGTATTGCGGCCGCATCCGGAATTGCGCTTTTGGTAACCGGATTGCAGGGCATGGGAGGACTACCTGCCATTGTTGCCGGGCTGTTTGGGTATGTCGGAGTCACCGGCGTCCTGGGGGCCAACTCCATGGCGAGCCTGCTGCAGCACTACCCGCAGCAGGCAGGGGCCGTGGCCGGGCTCGCCGTGGCGACCCAATTCGGGTTTGGGGCACTGGCAAGCTCCCTGGTCAGCGCCCTTCATGACGGCACACCTCTACCGATGACACTGGTGGTCGGTCTGGCGGGTCTTCTTTCGGCGTCGGCCCTGGTAATGGCGCTGCTCTCAGAGAGGCAGTCGGCTGTGGCCTCACTCGAAACCGCCGGACAAGAGACGGGGAATCAGGCAATGTCGGGAAATAGGACCGAAAAATGCAATTTTTAACGTGGATACTGCATTCCCTGTTACAGAGGAGGCGAGAATAATTGAGTTTCAGAAGCTGGAACCAGGCGCTAACAATCACTATCAACAACAAGGCACGTTGTCACCCAATGTACCCGGAACTTTCAACAACAAAAGGAAACTCTCATGGGAAAACTCGCGCTTGCCGCTAAAATCACGCATGTACCATCCATGTATCTATCCGAGCTGGACGGTCCGCAGAAAGGCTTCCGCCAACCGGCCATCGATGGTCATATCGAGATCGGCCGCCGCTGCCGTGAGCTGGACGTGGATACCATCGTCGTATTCGATACCCACTGGCTGGTGAACGCCAACTACCACATCAATTGTGGCGCCCACTTCAAAGGTAACTACACCAGTGGTGAACTGCCTCACTTCATCTCCAATATGAAGTTTGAATATGACGGAAACCCTGAGCTGGGCAAACTGCTGGCCGCCGAATGCAATGCGCAGGGCGTGGAAACACTGGCCCATGACAAGACCACCCTCGATCCTGAGTATGGCACTCTGGTACCCATGCGCTATATGAACGAAGACCGCCATTTCAAGGTCATCTCGGTCTCTGCACTGTGTACCGTGCACTACCTGAATGACAGTGCTCGTCTGGGCTGGGCAATGCGTAAGGCGATTGAAGAGCACTACGATGGCACCGTGGCCATTTTTGCCAGCGGCTCACTGTCTCACCGCTTTGCCCAAAACGGTCAGGCACCGAAGTTCGCCACCAAAACCTGGTCTCCGTTCCTTGAACGCCTGGATCACAGTGTGGTTCGGATGTGGGAAAACGGTGAGTGGGAAGACTTCTGCGAAATGCTGCCCGAATACGCAGCAAAAGGTCACGGTGAAGGCTTTATGCACGACACCGCCATGCTGCTGGGAGCACTGGGCTGGTCCGAGTACGATCAGAAAGCGGAAGTACTGACGCCTTACTTCGGCAGCTCAGGGACTGGCCAAATCAACGCCGTGTTCCCGGTATCCAAGGTCAGCGGCGACAAGGTTCCTGCTCCGCAGGCTTCAGTCACCGAGTCCTTTATCCCCGGTTCAAGCCGCATCTGAGGGTAAACGCCGGGTAACTAAAACGGCCTGCAACTGCAGGCCGAGATCTATGTCCACCCGAGCCAAATACAGAAAAGTGCAATAACAAACCAGAATTATACATTTCGTGCACAGACTTAACTCCGCAGAATTGAGTCAGGCCATCGCATACAGACAAAAATCGGATTCCTATAAAAGGCAGGGCAGACCGGTCTCACTACCATCCGTCCTAACCCAGAAAACAAAAAGGAGAAGTCACAATGCAGTTTCACCACCACGGATACGTATCCAGCGACCCGAGGATCGAGGAGGCGTCCGGTACGGGCATTGATCGCACCGAGACGCTACCGGATGTTGTGGATGTTCTGATCGTTGGCAGCGGCCCTGCTGGCATGATTGCTGCCGCTCAGTTGGCAAAGTTCCCGAACATCACTACCCGTGTCGTCGAACGGCGCTCCGGACGCCTGGAAATCGGCCAGGCCGACGGCATCCAGGCGCGCAGTGTCGAGACATTCCAGGCGTTCGGTTTTGCCGGAAGAATCACCGAGGAGGCCTACCGTATTACCGAAATGGCGTTTTGGGCCCCGGATGCTGATAACCCGGCGCACATTGCCCGCTCCTCGGTGGCGCCGGATGACCCCTCCGGTGAAATCAGCGAGTTTCCCCATCTGATCGTCAACCAGGCCAGGGTTCTCGATTACTTCGCCGAGTTCGCCCAAAACGCCCCCGCCCGGCTGACCCCCGACTACGGCCTGGAATTCGTAGGGCTGACGATTCACGACGGCGGGGACTATCCCGCCGAAGTGACACTGTGCCATACTGCGGGCGATAACGAAGGCCAGGAATGCACGGTGAAAGCCAAATACGTCATCGGTTGCGATGGCGCGCGCAGTCGCGTTCGTGAATCGATTGGCCGCAAGCATATCGGCGCGGTCTCGAATCATGCCTGGGGCGTCATGGATGTGCTGGCCACCACCGACTTCCCGGATATTCGCACCAAGTGTGCCATTCAGTCATCAACCGGTGGCAGTATTCTGCTCATTCCCCGCGAAGGCGGTCACCTGTTCCGGATGTACGTCGACCTCGGCGAAGTCCCCGAGGATGACAACCACCAGATACGCCAGACCACCCTGGAGACCACCATCAAGAAGGCCAACCAGATCTTGCACCCCTATACCCTGGAGGTGAAGAACTGCGCCTGGTACGCCGTCTATGAGGTTGGCCACCGAGTGACCGACAAATTCGATGACGTTCCACCCGGCGAAGAAGGCTCTCGGCCTCCCCGAGTCTTTATCACCGGTGACGCCTGCCACACCCACAGCGCCAAAGCCGGTCAGGGCATGAATGTGTCCATGCAGGACGGTTGGAACATCGCCTGGAAGCTGGGCCATGTGCTCTCCGGCATTGCGCCCGAATCTCTGCTCAGCACCTATTCGAGTGAACGCCAAGTTGTCGCGCAGAACCTGATCGACTTCGACCGGGAATGGTCGAGCTTGATGGCCAAGCCCGCCGAGGATTTCGAGGATCCGAAAGAACTGGCGGATTTCTATGTCAAAACCGCTGAATTTCCGGCGGGCTTCATGACCGAGTACACGGAGTCGATGATTACTGGCACCACAGAACATCAGAATCTGGCCACCGGCTTCCCCGTTGGCAAACGGTTCAAATCGGAGCGGGTGACGCGCGTTTGCGATGGCAATGATGTCCACCTGGGTCATCATGCTACCGCCGACGGCCGTTGGCGGATCTATGCTTTCGCGGACAAGGCGCGCCCCGGAGAGGATTCCCGTTTGTCCGCCTGGGCGGAATGGCTGTTCAGCTCACCCGACTCGCCGGTTGTGAAGTACACCCCCGAGGGCTCGGACCTGGACAGCATCTTCGACATCAAGGTGATCTACCAACAACCCCATGGCGACATCGAATTCGGCCCGAAAATCCCGGCCATTTTTGCGCCGAAGGTGGGGCCCTTCCAGGTGACCGACTATGAAAAAGTCTATGCCATCGATCCGGAGGTCGACATTTTCGAAACGCGCGGTATCGACAGAAACGGGGCCGTCGTCGTAGTGCGACCGGACCACTACGTTTCGCAGGTGCTCTCATTCAGTGACGTTGATAAGCTTGCCACGTTCTTCAACGGGACACTGCACCGCCGCTCCCGGTGATGATACGCATCGGATGGTATAGCAAGATGGGGAAGGCTCTGGGCCGGTTTGGCCCAGTTTCACCGGGCCCGGTTCTTGCTGTGCCATTTACCCGGCGTTATCCCTACGTCGCAGGTGAAAAGCGCGAGAAGCAGGCAAGGTCGTTAAAGCCCAGCTGATAGCCGATCTCGTTAATCGAAGCGGCGGTGAAAATCAACAACCGCCGCGCCTTAACTCGTGCTCATCCAGAAACTAATAAACGGCTGATTTTCAAATGATAATTCTGAGAATGGATAAAAAATCCTCTTGGTTCTGGTATGTTTTAAGTACGACCTGAATCAGTGACTTCATTCCCAATATAGCCGGCAGGGCCCTGATTTATCCAGACCAAGCCGCTTTTTGAAGCGACTCGTGCCAGAGGAGCCGTCTTTGAGGGTAAGTTCGTGATCTTGTCGCTG